>Ga0335085_10004894_pt1 | contig 21896 bp, 17 predicted proteins | sample Lox_Sample_45_FD_206712 | JGI IMG/M metagenome (GOLD analysis project Ga0335085, IMG submission 206712) | Soil microbial communities from Loxahatchee National Wildlife Refuge, Florida, United States - Lox_Sample_4.5 | ecosystem: Environmental > Terrestrial > Soil > Wetlands | place: USA...
ATCGAGTTCGTGCGCGCATGAGCCGGTCCATGCGATACGCCGGCCCTGATGAAAGATCGGCATCACGATCGACACGTCGGGCTGATGAATGGCGCCGCGATAGGGATCGTTGAGGATGAACATGTCGCCCTCGTTGATCCCGGGATTGTCGCTGAAGTTTTCGATGATGGAGTAAATCACCGTCGACATGGTGCCGGCGTGGAAGATCACCTGCGGGCCCATGTTCACGATGTCGCCGTCGGCAAGGTAGATGCCGACGTTGAAGTCGGTCGCCTCGGTGACTACCGGCGAGCCGGACACGTTCTTCAGCGTGATCGCCTGCTCCTCGGTGATGGCTTCAAGCTTGTGGCGGATCACTTCGAAGGTGATTGGATCGATTGAAGCGTTGCTGCGGGATTGGCCGGTGAGGGGACTGTTCATCGCTGACGCTTCAGGTGAGATCGACGGAGAGATTGCCGGCGTTATCGAGCCGCGCGGTCTGGCCCGGCCCGACATAAACCGTGGTTTCAGGATGCTCGACGATGGCGGGGCCCGAGACAGCGAAGCCGGCGGGCATGTCGAGCCATTCAAACACGTCGGCCTCGGTCCACTTCAGTGTCGCGGGTTCAAAGATGCGGCGTGTTCCGGGCTTTGGCGCCACAACCGCGCTTGGCTTGCGGATCGAAGGTTTTTGCGTGCGTCCGACGGCGACCACGCGGAACGTCGTCAACTCGATGCCGGCAAAACGAAAGCCGGCGCCCTTGCCGTAAACCGCTTCGTAGGATTCCTCAAACGTCTCGACGAGCGTTCGCGCGGTCGTTGGCGTCACCGCACCATCCGGCACCGGCACCATCAGATCATGCGTCTGGCGGCGATATCGCATGTCGATTGAGCGCGCGAGCGCTGATTGCGCTTGCGTGAATCCCGACTGTTCCATCGCCGCGACGCAGCGTTCCTGCAATTCGGCGAACACGGCATTGATGGCGTCGCAGTCGAGACCGTCCCAGGGATCGTGGCTGCCGCCTCCGGCGCGCAGCACCAGCGAACGCTCGGCGGATTGCTGAATGTCGGAAGCGAGCGCGCCGTACGCAGAGTGCGCCATGCTGGTAGCGGGAATGAGAATGCGCGGCACGCCGAGCTCGGCGCCGTAACCGATGCAATGGGCAGGGCCGGCGCCGCCATAAGCGAGCAGCACAAAGTCGCGCGGATCGTGGCCGCGGCCGATGGTGACTTCGCGCAGTGTGTCGGCCATGTGTCCGTCGACGACGCGGCGAATGCCGGCGGCGGCCTGCTCGACGTTCATGCCGAGCGGCTCTGCGATCTGCTCGCGGATCGCCGTGGTTGCAGCGGCGAGGTCGAGCTTCATGCGGCCGCCGAGAAAATTGTCGGGCGAGAGAATGCCGAGCACCAGATCGGCATCGGTGACGGTGGCGAGCTCGCCGCCGCGATTATAGCAGACCGGCCCGGGCACCGCGCCGGCGCTGTCCGGCCCGACCCGCAACAGTCCGGCTTCGACGCGCGCGATCGAACCGCCGCCGGCGCCGATGGCGCGAATGTCGATCACCGGCGTGTTGAGATGAAAGCCGCCGGCCTCGTGGGTGCCGGAGACCAGCGCTTTGCCGTGGACGACCAAAGCCACATCAAAGCTCGTGCCGCCCATGTCGGTGGTGATGACGTTGGTGTGGCCGATCTCCTGCGCCAGCTGCAGCGAGCCCATGACGCCGCCGGCCGGGCCGCTCGCGACCAGCAGGACCGGCTTGCGCGCGGCTTCGCCCGCGGGAACGACGCCGCCCGCCGAGTTGAGGACGTTGAACTTGCCGCGAAACCCGCGCTGGCGAAGCAGGCTCTCGATGCGGTTGAGATAGTCGGCGACTTTCGGCGCGAGATAAGAGTTGAGCACGGTGGTGGCGGTGCGCTCGTATTCGCCGATGATCGGCGATACTTCGCACGATAAACTGACATAAGCGCCCGGAGCCATCTCACGGATGATCTCGCCCACCCGCCGTTCGTGCGCCGGATTGCGGAACGACCACAACAGCGCGACCGCGAACGTCTTGGCGCCGGCGTCGATCAGCTCGCGCACCGCGGTGCGAACGCTGCCCTCGTCGAGGGGCACAAGAACGTGCCCGGCCTGATCGATCCGCTCGCGGACTTCGCGGATGAGGCGGCGCGGTACAATCGGCTGCGGATAGCGCCGTCGGCTGTATTGCCCGAGATTCTCAACCGGAATGCCGGCGGTGAACCCCATCAACCGCTGCAGCATGAGCGTATCACCAAACCCGCGAGTGGCGATCAGGCCAGTGGCGGCGCCGGTGCGCTCGATCAGCGCGTTAGTGGCCTGCGTGGTGCCGTGACCGAAGGCGCTGACCCGGCCGAGCAAATCCTCAGGCGTCAACCCTTGAGTCTGGGCGGCGAGCGCCACGGCGTCGAATACGCCCTTTTCTAGTTCGCCGGGGGTGGTAGGCGCTTTGGCGGTGCTTATGTTTCCGCTCTCGTCCATGAGGACGAGATCGGTGAACGTGCCGCCGATATCGATACCAAGATACATGTTCGTAACCGGCTACAATGCTATATCCTTGGGGCGGCGGTGCTTCAGCGTGATGGTATCACGGCACCGACGCCATTGCGCTTCGAAGCATTTGGTCCAGCGTCTGGTCCAAATGCCGCCACAGCGATACCATATCCACCCGGAAGGCGAGGGCGATTCGTGCGGACCAGCTTTGTCGTTGGCGTTGTTGTTGCTCTGATTGCAGGGCCCGCGCTGGCGCAGACGCCGGGCGCGGGTCAGCCGACATTGCTCGATCCGCACCCGATGGTGCCGCATTCGCAGGTCGCGCCTGCTCCGGCGCAAAGCGCGCGGCCCGCGGCCGCTGCTGCAAAGCCGGCGAAGAAGCCTCGCGCGACCGCCAAGGCGCCTTCCACACCCGAGGCACGTTCGGCAGCGGCGCTGGCGCTGTCCGCCGATCCGGTTTTCGACGAAGGCACTTATCAGCGCATCAAAGAAGCGTTGCTGAGCTATTCCGCCATTCAGGTGCGCGGCGGTTGGCCGGCGCTGCCCGCGGACGTAAAGCTTGGCCCCGAGGCCACCGGGCCCGCTGTCGCCCTGCTGCGCCGGCATCTCGTGATCTCCGACGATCTCGCGCCGGAGCAGGAGGAGGGGGAAGTTTACGACGCGCCCGTCATCGACGCCGTCAAGCGGTTCCAGTTGCGTCACGGGCTTGAGGCGACCGGCAGCGTCGACGCGCGGACGCTGAAGGCGCTGAACGTACCGGTCGCCGAGCGGATCAAACAACTCGAAGCGTCACTCGAGCGTCTGCTCGGCATGGATTTCGTTTTCGCCGAACGTTACGTGGTCGTGAACATTCCGGCCGCGTTCGTCGAGGCGATCAGCCACGACAAGGTGGAGCGGCGCTACCGCGTCATCGTCGGTAAAATCGACAAGCCATCGCCGACGCTCACCGCCTTCATCACTGCGGTCAATCTCAATCCGACCTGGACCGTGCCGCTCTCGATCACCAAGAGCGAGATCCGGGCCCACATGCGCCGGGATCCGAGCTATCTGAGCCGGATGCATATGCGTGTGCTCGGCGCCCGCGACGAGGAGATCGATCCGCAAACCGTCGACTGGTCGTCCGACCGTTCGCCCAACTTCACCGTCCGCCAGGATTCTGGCGGTTTCAATGCGCTGGGCAATCTGAAGATCGACATGCCGAATCCGTATTCGGTCTACATGCACGACACCACGACGCGCAATTTGTTCGCCAATGACTACCGGTTCGATTCCCACGGCTGTACGCGGGTCGACAACGTGCGCGATCTTGCCGCCTGGATTCTTGAGGATGTGCCGCCGTGGAATCGCGCCGCGATCGACGCCGGCATCGCTGCCGGCGGGCTCAAGATCATCAACCTGCCGCATAAGATGCCGGTCGCCTGGGTCTATCTGACCGGCTGGGTGACGCGTGACGGCACCATCCAGTTCCGCGACGACGTGTACAAGCACGACCAGCAGCTCGACCGCGACAAGCTCGACGAAACGGTGCGCGCCGGCGGCTTTGTCGCGCCGTTGTCGCGTGAGGCGCAGCAGGCCGCGCCGCCGCCGCGCGAAGTGAAGCAGGTCTCCAATCTCGACAGCCGCTAAGCTGGCGTCAGCGCGAGTCGGCAAGTCTGAAAGCGCCGGCGTGCGCCGCGCGCTGACACTTCATCCGGACTCGATTAGCCGAGCTGTGACCCGCATCGAGGTCGATGTCGCGCGCGAAGGCGACGGGACTTTGGTGTTGCTCTACGCCGTGGCCTGCCGGATCGGCGATCTGCGGCTGCCGCCGGTCGTGGCGCCGGCGCGAACCGATGAGCTTTGGCGGCACACCTGCTTCGAGGCTTTTGTGCGAGCTTCGCCTGGCCCAGCGTATTACGAATTCAACTTTTCGCCCTCGACCCAGTGGGCTGCTTACCGGTTCGACGACTATCGAAGCGGCATGCATGTGGCGACCCGGATCAGCGCGCCGCGGATCGACGTGCAAACGGCGCCGGATCACTTGACGTTGCGAGCCGCGCTGGAGCTGGGTGCGGTTTCCGATTTGCCGGGCGGTGCGTGGCGTCTTGGCCTTTCTGCGGTGATCGAAGAAGCGATCAGCCGCAAATCCTATTGGGCGCTGGCGCATCCGCCGGGCAAGCCGGACTTCCATCATGCCGACTGCTTTGCGCTGGAGTTTTCCTAGCGCATGATCCGCGGCGCATCCCGCTTAGTTCCTCTCCCGTACAAAGGGCGGGAACAAACTAAGCTTGCCGCCAATTGGTTCACCTCGCCGTTGCACCAATGACCATGAAATTCGGCATCGACCGCCTTATCGCCGAACCCGTTCTGCGCGCGCCGCTCAAAGGCAAACGCGTCGCCTTGCTCGCGCATCCGGCTTCGGTCACGGCGGACCTCACCCATTCGCTCGATGCGCTCATGGCGTGCGGCGAGGTCGAGATCACCGCGGCATTCGGTCCGCAGCATGGTCTGCGCGGCGACAAGCAGGACAACATGGTCGAGTCGCCGGACTTCAACGATTCGGTGCACGGCATCCCGGTGTTTAGTTTGTACGGAGAAGTGCGCAGTCCCTCGGACGCGATGATGGATACTTGCGACATCGTCCTGGTCGATCTGCAGGATCTGGGCTGCAGGATTTACACGTTCATCACGACGCTGCGTTACATGCTGGAAGCGGCCGCGCATCACGGCAAGGCGGTGTGGGTGCTGGACCGGCCCGATCCGGTCGGCCGGCCGGTCGAAGGCCTGACCCTGCGCGAGGGCTGGCAAAGCTTTGTCGGCGCCGGACCGCTGCCGATGCGGCACGGGTTCACGCTCGGCGAGCTGGGTGCGTGGTTTATCAGAACGCTCAAGCTCGACGTCGACTATCGCGTCGTCTGCATGGAGGGATGGCAGCCCGACGCCGGGCCGGGATTCGGCTGGCCGCTCGGCGAGCGCGCCTGGATCAACCCCAGTCCCAACGCGCCGAATCTATGGATGGCGCGCGCCTATGCGGGCACTGTGATGGTTGAGGGCACGACGCTTTCGGAAGGCCGCGGCACCACGCGGCCGCTCGAACTGTTCGGCGCCCCCGACATCGATGCGCGCAAGGTCATAGCCGAAATGCACGCGCTGGCGCCGCACTGGCTCAAGGGTTGCCGGCTGCGCGCTTGCTGGTTCGAGCCGACGTTCCACAAGCACGCCGGCAAGCTCTGCAACGGCGTGCATATTCACACCGAAGGCCCCGGCTACGATCACCACGCGTTCAAACCCTGGCGCATCCAGGCGCTCGCCTTCAAGGCGATCCGGCGCCTCCATCCGGACTATCCGCTCTGGCGCGATTTTCCTTACGAATACGAGCACGGCAAACTCGCCATCGACGTCATCAACGGCAGCCCGTTGCTGCGGGAGTGGGTGGATGAGGCGCATGCGACGCCGCAGGATTTGGATGGGTTGGCTGTCGCTGATGAGCAGGCTTGGTTGAGCGAGCGCCGGGAGTTTTTATCCGCCACGGCGAAAGCGGGGGAGGACCGCGCGTAAAGCAGTGGAGGGGCGGTGGCCGCGCGGCTTTCTTCTCAGCCGTCAATACCGCGCATGCCCCGGCGTGCGCGGGAAGGGGATCGCGTCGCGCACGTTGGATAGCCCGGTGACGTAGGCGAGCGTGCGCTCAAAGCCGAGGCCGAAGCCGGCGTGGGGGACGGTGCCGTAGCGGCGCAGATCACGGTACCAGCCGTAGTGCTCTTTATCGATTGAGCGCTCGGTCATCCGTGCGTCGAGGACCGAAAGCCGCTCTTCGCGCTGGCTGCCGCCGATGATTTCGCCGATACCGGGCGCCAGTACGTCCATCGCCGCTACAGTTTTGCCGTCGTCGTTGACGCGCATGTAAAACGCCTTGATGTCCTTCGGGTAGTTCATGACGATCACGGGCTTCTTGGCGTATTTCTCGGTCAGATAGCGCTCGTGCTCCGATTGCAGGTCGATGCCCCACTTTACGGCAAACTCGAATTTCTCATTTTTTCCTTGCGCGCGCTCCAGCACGGCGATTGCTTCGCCGTAATCCATGCGCAGGAATTCGGACGTGACGATGCCTTCAAGCTTCGCCACCAGGCCTTTCTCGATCCGCTCGTCGAAGAAGGCGAGATCGTCCGGCCGTTCCTTCAGCAGCGTTTCGAAGGTGAACTTCAACAGCCGTTCGGCGAGCGTTGCGTCGTCGGAGAGATCGGCGAACGCGATTTCCGGTTCGATCATCCAGAATTCGGCAAGATGCCGGCTGGTGTTGGAGTTCTCGGCGCGGAATGTCGGCCCGAAGGTGTAAACTTTGGTCAGGGCCAGGCAATAGGCCTCGACGTTGAGCTGGCCCGACACCGTCAGGAACGCTTCGCGGCCGAAGAAATCCTTGCCGTAATCCACTTGGCCCGCGGCGTTGCGCGGCAGGTTGGCGAGATCCAGCGTCGACACGCGGAATAGCGATCCGGCGCCTTCCGCGTCGGACGAGGTGATGATCGGGGTGTTGACCCAGAAAAAGCCGTCGTCGTCGAAGAATCGATGGATCGCCTGCGCCAGCGTGTGCCGCACCCGTGTTGCCGCTGCGATCACGTTGGTGCGCGGCCGCAGGTGCGCCACCTCGCGCAAAAACTCCATGGTGTGCGGCTTCGGCTGGATCGGATAAGTGTCCGGGTCCTCGATCCAGCCGATCACCTTGATCGCGCTCGCCTGCATCTCGAACGGCTGCCCCTTGGCCGGCGACGGCACGATCGCTCCGGTTGCCTCGACCGCGCAGCCGGTGGTGATCTTGAGGACCTCATCGTTGTAATTCGCCAGCGAGTTGGGCGCGACCACCTGCAGCGGGTGGAACGACGATCCGTCGGATACGTGCAGGAACGAAATGCCCGCCTTGGAGTCGCGCCGGGTGCGCACCCAGCCCTTGACCGTGACGACCCGGTCGTTCGGCGCTTCGCCGGCAAGGATGGCGCAGACGTTGAGCTCGTGATCGTTCATCGGGCGAGAGCTATCATAGTCCGCGACCGTGTCGCAATTGAGCAGCAGCGTGACGCGTGACACGGACGAGCGTGGCGGCTTGCCGGTCGAATGATCGCTCAAAACTGCGATCGGTCACCCAGCGGCCGCCATTTCGGCTTCCCAATTGCGGCTTTAGCCACCATCTAGATGGCGGACAGCGCGCGTAAAGCAGCGCAGAAACCAGTAGGAATTTTCAATGCCAAAGCTTCTTTGCCTCTTCCTGTTACTGTTGACCGGCGGCTTCATGGTTGCGTCGGCGCATGCGGCCGACGAGCCCGATCTGATCTTCAGGCGCTCGACGGTGTTTAAGTTTCTGACGCCGAACGACAAGCTCGCGACATATGGCCTCGACGATCCGGAGGTCGAAGGCGTGGCGTGCTACTTCACTGTGCCCGAGAAGGGCGGTTTGAAGGGCTGGATCGGCGTCGCCGAACAGGTCTCTGACATCTCGCTGTCCTGCCGGCAGATCGGACCGATCCGCTTCAAGTCGAAATTCGCGCAGGGTGAGGACGTGTTTCGCCAGCGCCGCTCGCTGTTTTTCAAAAAGATGCAGATCGTGCGCGGCTGCGACACCAAGCGGAACGTGCTGGTCTATATGGTCTACTCCGACCGCCTGATCGAAGGCTCACCGAAGAATTCAACCTCGTCGGTGCCGATCATGCCATGGGGCCAGGACGACCAAATCCGGAAGTGCGTGGACTTCGTCGAGAAGTAGCTGTCCGGCGGTTTTTCATCGGGGGTTGGGTCCGGCCGGTCAGCGATTGAGTTCAAGCTTGTCGGCCATCCGGTAATCCGCCAGTGCGCGTTGATTGTCGTCCTTGGAGTCGTAGATGATGCCGCGTGTGCGGTATGCGGCGCCGTTACTTGGGTTGAGTTCGATCGCCTTGTTGAGGTCGGCGAGCGCCGAATCGAGCTCGCCTTTGAGCTGGAAGATGGTGCCGCGGTTGAAGTAATCGTCGGCGTCTTTCGGATTGAGCTCAACGGCCTTGTCGTAATCCCGCAGCGCCGCGTCGAGGTCGCCCTTGGCCTGATAGACTGACCCGCGGCCGCTATAGCCACGGTAATCTTTGGGATCGAGCGTGATCGCCTTGCTGGTGTCCGCAAGCGCCTGATCAAAGTCGCCCTTGTCCCAGTAGAGCAGGCCGCGGCTGTCGTAGGCGAAAGAAAACTTCGGATCGAGCTCGATCGCCTTGTTGTAGTCCGACAGTGCCCGGTCGAGGTCGTCTTTGGCCCGATATGCGGTGCCGCGGCTGTTGAAGATCGCGGCAAGGTCTGGACCGCTGAATTTGCCCGAACTGATGGCGTCGGTACACTCGACGATCTGCGCGTCCGACGCGACGTGGGGATTGCCGGTGCACTTCCAGTCGTTTGCCGTCGGCGACGTTTGCGCCAGTGCCGGTTCGGGCGCTACCGCCGGCGCTGCTGCGGCCGAAAGCATCGCCGCGGCTACTAAAACGCGCCATATCCTAACGCTCATGGAACGCCTCTGAAGCTCGCTCCGGTAAACAAGGTAGCAGCTTATTTCAAAGTCGGCCGCGGTGGTAATACGATAGAATCCGGTTTGCCCAGAGATCGTAACACGAGTCCGTCGGTCGGCACCGGGAGGGGACGCTTCACGCGTACTGGCACGCGCGTTTCTGCGCACCGGCGTTCAGGTGCGAGGGAAACGCATGCGGCTGCGCATGAGATTAAGGTGAGATATCGTCGAGAAATAAATGTCCGAATGCTTGGTCGGAACGCCGAGGCGACCGAGTTCGCGGTCGAGGCTTTCGAGCTCTCTGTCAAGCTCCGAAACCTGGACGGCGGTGACGCCTTTCTGGAAACTGGCTTCGACGTTCCTGAGACGGCGGTACAAGGCGCGCAGGCGATACTCGACCAGCCATTTGTGAAGCTTTGGCGCATAGTTAAAAGTTGGCAGGACGATCGCAATAGCGGTCAAAAGTACGGCTAGCGCACGTTTCACGTAGTTGCTGATCCAGAACGGCAGGTAGTGGTTTAGGAACGAGGGGCCGTTTCGATAAAATTCGCGGGCTTCCTCGGCGACGGGATATTCCGGATCGGTTGACGTGGGGAATTCATCGGCGCGTTGAAAAATTCCCGGCGCACCGTGCACGGTCTGCATGGTCTGGGCGAGCAGGTCGATGATCGCGGGATGAATTTCCTTGCGTACCAATACGGCGTTCGTGGTTGCGATCAGGGTCACGTCGGCAGCAGGAATCTTGTTCTCGTAATCGATCACGCCCCGCGGCAGCACCAAATGAACCAGAAATGGGAAAATGCGGGTCAGAGCCTCGGCGCCGGTGAAGCTCATGGGCCGGAATTGGGGGTCCTTCAGCAGAGCACGCAGAAACGGCGAATCCGCAGAGAAATTGAGAAACAGCGCGTCGATCGACCGATTCTTCAACGCTTCAAGCGCGCTCAGCGGTGAAAGGTTGAGCAGCGTCGAATTTTCGGCAGTGACGCCACTGACTGCGAGAATCTTTTCCGACACAAGCCGCGAGCCGCTTCCCACCGGGCCCAGGCCGATGCGTCTGCCTTTAAGCTCCGGCAGATCGTTCAGCGTGTCAGCGGCGGGATAGAACAGCCAGTAAACCTGATAATCCACCCGTCCCAGCGACAGCAGATCGGGCGCCTGCGCGCCATTCGCCACGCCGCCCTGCATAAAGGCGATCTGAACTCCGGATTTCGGGTTGTTCAAAAGCTTGAGATTCTCGGCCGAGCCATCGGTCATTCGCACTTCGACCTGCAAATGGGCGCGTTCAAGCAGTTCCTGGTAACGACGGGCCAACGATTCATAGTGGCCGCCGACAAAGGACCCGGCGATCGTGATCTTTGTCGGAGGCGCAGGAAACAAAATCCCCAGCGCGAACCAGATGACGCTGATGCTCACCAGGGCGGTGACGATCGCCACGAAAAGATGTTTCTGAGTAAACCCCAGCATAGTCTTCATTCAGTTCCGAATCGAACCAAACCACCAACAGCTGAGGCGCACGTTGTCCCCGCCTGCCCTCGTTCCGAGGCTAACGCTCGGCGCAAAGCATTATACCTGCTCGGAGCAGGCGCAGTAATAGGGCGCGCTTCGAACGAGCGGTGAAGGTAGGCTGTCCAGCTACGAGCGCGAATGCAGCCTCAAGCGCGCGGGCGGCATCGCCGTTCCGTTCCGAGAGATGTCCCTATCCAGGCTACTCGCTCATCTTGTTGTTGCGTTGCGCCGCCTGGAGTTTCTGGATGTCATCGGCCGACAATTGCGGCCGATCGACTTTGATCGTCAGTTTGTTGAGCTTCGCGGTCAGCGTGAACGGCGGCTTGTAGTCGGCGTCGTTGACGCCGGTCAGCGTATCGGAGCCGATGTCGAAGCTCTCGTCCCATTGCAGGATCATCGGCAGCGTCTTTGGCATCGTCTTGGTGTCGACGACCTTGCCGTCCACCTTGAGCGTGCCGGTACCGGGGCGGCCAACACCGGCAAAGCTGTTGAACGCCAGCGTGCCCACGCCCATGCCCTCATATTTGAAGTCGAACTCGACGATGTGCCTGCCGGGGGTGAGCGCATCGGCGCCTTCCCATTTGATCCGCTCGAGGTCGATGAGGTTCCAGAGCCAGACCGGTTTGCCGTTGAGCAGGTAGAAGCCGTAACCCGCGAACCGGCCGCCTGACGTCACGATCATGCCCTCGGCGCCGCCCTGCGGCACGTCGATATCTGCCGTGACGGTGTAGGATGTGTCGAGCAGCAGCGGAGAATCGCCCTGCGGCAGCCCGACCATGGGTCTGGTGTAGACAAACTCCGAGCGGCCGGCGGTGATATTCGGGCGCGGCGCCACGATCCGGGCCGCTACGGAAGCGTCAAGCGGGAGCACCTGATACTTGTGCGCCTCTTTTAGGAACAGCTCCTTCATCTGCTTCACCTTGTCGGGATACTTGGCCGCAAGATCCTCGGATTGGGAGAAGTCCTTATTCAGGTCATAGAGCTCCCAGGTGACGTTGTTGAGCGGATCGGGGTTGGCCGGGCCGAATGCTTGCCAGGGCGGGCGGACAACCTTGGTGCTGAGCAGCCAGCCATTGTCGTAAATGGAATGATCGCCGAACATTTCGAAGTATTGGGTTTTGTGCGTCGACTCTGCTTTGGCATTCTTTGCGTCGAAGGTATAGGCCATGCTCACGCCTTCGATGGGGGCTTGTTTGATGCCGTCCACAACCTCTGGCGCTTTGATGCCGGTCGCTTCGAGAATCGTCGGCACCACGTCGATGACGTGATGGAACTGGTTGCGGATGCCGCCAGCATCCTTGATGTGGCCGGGCCATGAAATCGCCATGCCCTGGCGAACGCCGCCAAGGTGCGAGGCAATCTGCTTGACCCAGGGGAACGGCGTATCGAAGGCCCATGCCCAGTGTGCGGACATGTGGTTGTAGGTGCGCTCGGTGCCCCAGTCATCGTAGTAGAGCTTGAGCTGTGCCTCGACCGGCACAGCGACGCCGTTGAAGAACGCGACTTCGTTTGGCGTCCCGAACAACCCGCCTTCGGCGCTCGTGCCGTTGTCGCCGGTGATGTAGATAATGAGCGTATTGTCCAGTTTGCCCATGTCCTCAACGGCCTGAATGACGCGGCCGATTTCGTGGTCGTTATAGGCCGCGAATGCGGCGAACACTTCGACCTGACGGATGAACAGCTTCTTCTCGTCCGGCGTGGTCTTGTCCCACTCCTTCAGGAGATCGCTCGGCCACGGGGTCAGCTTGGTGTCTTGCGGAATGACACCGAGCCGTTTCTGATTGGCGAAGATCGTTTCACGCAACTTGTTCCAGCCCTCGTCGAACAGGTGCATGTTGTGGATTTTGTCCACCCATTCCTTGGTCGGATGATGGGGGGCATGTGTGGCTCCGGGGGCGTAATAGACGAAGAACGGTTTGCTTGGATCGATCTGATTGACCCGGTTCATGTAGTCGATCGCGTCGTCGGCCATGGCCGTGACTAGGTTCCAGGTCCCAGGCGGCTTGCCGGCGAAGGGATAAATCTGCGTCGTGTTGCGGAAGAGATTCGGCTCCCACTGATTGGCGTCGCCACCGACAAATCCGTAGAAATAGTCGAACCCCATGCCGGTCGGCCATTGGTCGAACGGCCCAATCTGACTGGCGGTGAAGGCCGGGGTATTGTGGTCCTTGCCGAACCACGACGTGGCATAGCCGTTGTCCTTGAGAATCCGCCCTATGGTAGCGGCGTCCTTGGGGATGATGCTGTTGTAACCGGGGAAGCCGGTTGATTGCTCGGAAATCACGCCGAAGCCGACCGAGTGATGATTGCGGCCAGTGATGAGGCACGCGCGCGTCGGTGAACACAGCGCGGTCGAATGGAAATTCGTATAGCGCAAACCCGCATTGGCGATGCGGTCGAGCGCCGGCGTCGGAATGACGCCGCCAAACGAGCCGGGCACGCCGTAGCCCGCGTCATCGACCAAAATGAGCAGCACATTGGGCGCGCCCTTGGGCGGCACGATTTGCGGCGCCCACCACGGCTTGGATTGCAAGGCGCCGTCCTTGATCACGCCGCCAAATTTCGGATCGGGCGCGGGAAGTCGCTTCCCGTCAATCGTCGTCGTGGCGCTGGGCGAACCTGGAACGCCGGTGGTCTGCTGGGCATTTGCCGACGTAGAAAGGAGCAGTGCCAGAGTTAAGGCAGACAGTACCGATGTGCGGTTGTTCATGGTGTAAACTCCTGAATCTAAGCCACCGGATGTTCAGGCTTGATGGTCATTGAGACGCGGCGTCCGCCAACGTCCCAATGCGAACCGCCAAGGATCGCTGCACTCGCGACCGTTACGGGCAAACCATATAAATCCGGCCGTACGGATCGACCGATTGATAGCAGGCGGGCGCCACACCCACCGGCGCCGCATAGACCGGCGCGCCATAAACTGGCGGGTGGTAGGCGTACGCTCCGGCAACTGCGGCGGTCCCATACACGGCGCGGCGGGTCGTCCGGCGCGCCACACCCGCGTAGCTCATCGGCGTCAGCGGCCGCCCGATGACCGCATGGGCCTCCGTCACCAAAGACTGCGGATTATGCAGCGAGATTTTCTCGCTGACGAACAGACACCCGGCGCCGGCTGCCGTCGCCAACGCAATCTGCACGAGCCTGCTTTTCACGCGCGTCATTTTTTGCCTCCCGCAACAACGCCTGCCGGCACTTCATCCAAATCCCGAAGCTCCTTCAGTGCGATTTTCTTCGCGCCCGCAGGCGGCTTGAACGTGAACGCCTCGGCGGTCGCCGGGGCATCGGTCTTCCAATCCGAGATACGCAGTGTGTATTGCGGGGCGCCAGTCTCGGTCTTGCTGGTGATCACGTATTTGTGTGGAATTGGACGTGGTCCAACCTCGATCCAAATCTGCCAATCGGTATCAAAATTGCGAAACGCCAGATGCTCGCACTCGACGCCATCGACGACGCCGCGGCCAATATGCTTGGCATCACGTACATCCGACATCAGAACGTCGTAGGAATTCGACAGCAGAAGGTCCGAGGCCGGCGCCTGAACCGAAAATTCATTGATCAACCGATCGATGAGCTGATCCGTCGAGCCTGGCGAGTCAAGCTGGGCAAAGGCGTTGATGTTTTTGCCAAGTATCGTCGCGGTCTTGCCGTCGAAAACGAATTCGACGTCGGTGTAGCCACCGGTCCGGCTGACGCGAAGCTTGTCGGGACGACTGAGCCATAACTGACCCGTGGCATCGAATTGGATCTTTTGCAGGTCGGAAGTCAGCACTTCGATGTCTGTATTGAGCGTAGCAGAGATGTTTTTCTGACTTGCGACATAGTCAGACATCATTTTCAGAATTTTCCCGGCATCGTCGGATTGCGCTTGAGCGGATGTTGCGGCGATCAGTGCAGTCGATAACGCCAATGCGACACATCCGGAAAGGTGCAATGCGCGTTTCATCGTGTCCCTCCGTTGACCCGGGCTGTGCCCGGACACGTCGCGGAATTGGATTCCGCGTGTCTTTAGCGATGCTAGATAAGCAACAGGAAAAGCGCCTGTTCAATATTGACCAGGTTTGCGAAAAAATCTCCGCAGTGGTGCAGCGTCTAATCGTTCAAGACCACTCTCAATAGAGAGCTGTGAACGGTAATGTCTCTATTGTATTCGATGAAACCTAATTTCCTAAATTTGTTCATGAAATAGCTCACGCGGGGGCGCGTCGTACCGATCATTTTTGCGAGCGTCTCTTGACTGATCTTCGTGATGGTCGGCCCCGGTTTGCTGGCTGTGCCGAGATTAGCCAGCCGAAGAAGGATCCGGGCCAGGCGTTTTTCGCTCGAATTGAATAACTGATCGATTAAATCCTCTTCCACCCGGCTGTTGCGCGCCAAAAGATGAGCGGTAAACGCTTTCGCGAACGCCGCCTCATGGTCAAGCGCGCGAAGCATTTCGGATTTTTTCAGACTCACGACCACACTTTCGGTCACGGCTGTTGCGGTTGCCGCGCGCAGCAACTGTCCGGTCAGGCAGCTCTCGCCGAAGAAGGCACCGGGCCCGAGTATTGCAATAACGGCCTCTTTACCCTGGTCGGACGCGACCTCAATCTTGATCTGGCCTTTTGTGATGTAAAAAACCGAATCCGCATGCTCACCCTGCGAGAATATGGTTGCTCCCGTTCGAAAACCGGAAACAACTCGGCCGCCATCGACGCTGGTCAGCGACACGATCGGATAAAACAAGCTTTTATTATTCTTGGTCTTACGCATAGTACCCCCGACACGCAGAACCGAAACCTGCGCCATGCTAGCGCTTCTCGTGACTTACGTAACCGTACTTTTCGGTGGCCACGTTTGTCCTCGCGGCTAAACTGAATTCGCAAAACCAAGATAATTCAATCATATGCAACGAGTGAGTGAGCGTAATTGACCTTTATCAAATGATATGGCGCGATTGTGAATGATCGAACGGCTTTTTCGTCCCGTAAGCGACTTCGCACAAACCTGGATGAGCGCGCGTCGAAAGCTTGCCGCTTCGTCGCTTTGCCCACGCGGTTGCGCCAGTTTTGTTGGAGAAATTCCACAAGAATGGCGAACCTTACTTGGATCGCGATCCAGATTGCAGAGATTTTCGGCAAAACCGGTCAATATTGAACTGGTGCGTTGGCTCTCATTTATCTAGCATTCGATGGCCGATGGGGCTGGGAGGCAATAATGAAAAGATTGGGCGTCGTTCTTGCGGCTGCGGGCGTTGCTGCGCTGACGTGCGGATGGGCTTATGCAGCAGATCTGCCGCTCGAACCCGCCTACAAGACGCCAGTCGCGCCCGTTCCGTTTTACAATTGGACCGGCATTTATTTTGGATTCAACGGCGGCTACGCATTTGGCCAATCGACGCCGATGAGCCTGTACTCAGATACCTTTTCTGCATTTAATTTCGCAACAAATGGCTGGCTCGGCGGTCTTACCGCCGGGGCCCAAATTCAAAGCGGCCACACCGTCATTGGGGTCGAAGCCGACGTCGATTGGACGAATAGCAGCGGTTCGTCCAGAGGCACCGTGTCGTTTAACGGCGTCCCGATAGGGACCGCAACCCTCTCGTCAAATCTGTCGTCGATCAGTACGCTCAGAACGCGTGTCGGATATGCTGCCGAAAATTGGCTGTTTTACGGAACCGGCGGCGTGGCTATCACCAACGAGACGTCGAATTTGACGGGTCCGGTCGGCTTTGTTTGCGGCACTGGTGCTTTTGACAGCCCGCCGTGTAAGTCGCTGTCGAACCTTCACGTTGGCCTGGCGGCAGGGGCGGGCGTCGAATACGGCATCACGCCAAACTTGAGCGCAAAGGCCGAATATTTGTGGGTCGGAGCCGGCGCTCTCAACACACTCAGGGACAATCTGGTGCGCGTCGGCTTGAACTGGCGCTTCGGCATGTAAGTGTGCTCCGGATTCGCTCAGTTCGGCACGGCATTTGACCGGGCCAGTCTTCGAGCCACCCCGCACAGTTTGAGAATGCGCCATGAGCCCGCTGGTTTTGTCGTGTCTCATATTCGTGTTGATACTCGGCGGCATGGTCCTCGGCATGTTTCTTGGCAAGGCATTGCCGCAGCATCACCTCAACAAAGATTCGCGGGACGTGGTACGTCTGGGCGTGGGGCTCGTCGCGACGATTGCCGCACTCGTGCTCGGACTGCTGATTGCGGCCGCAAAGGGCTCATTCGACACCCAGAGCGGGCAAATCACGCAGATCACGGCGGATGTAATCCAGCTCGACAATCTGTTGGCGCAGTATGGACCGGAGGCCGCCCCGGTCCGCAATGTCATGCGCACCGCTATCCCCGTCGTTGTCGATCGGATTTGGCGTGAGAAGGTGACGAGTACGACGGCGCCGTTTGTAGCCAACGCCAAAGGAGAAGCGCTCTACCTGGCGATTATCTCACTTTCGCCGCAAAACGACATCCAGCGGTCGCTGCAGGCCCGAGCAATTCAAATCAGCAACGATTTGACGCGGTTACGCTTGTCGCTTTTTGTGGAAACGGGCAACGCAATTCCGACGCCCTTTCTCGTGGTGCTGGTGTTCTGGCTCGTGATCATTTTCGCGAGCTTCAGCCTGTTTGGCAGTGTCAACGCAACGGTCTTCACCATTCTGTCGGTTTTTGCATTATCGGCGTCGGGGGCGCTTTTTCTTATTTTGGAGCTAAGCGAGCCGTTTTCTGGTTTGATGATGATCTCCAGCGCGCAGCTGCGCAACGCGCTCGCGCCTTTGGGCCCCTAGTCTGCCTTGCACCAGTCGAAGGTTCGACATCCCGCGGCGGGCCCGCCTGACCCCGATCTTGCGGCGCCGAGCAGATCAGGTCTAATCTCAACACCGGGGGGAGCATGTCACTAAAATGACCTGACTCTAAATGGAGTGGTTCTGCGATGATTGACCGGGATATTAGACAACGGCACGGCGTGACCGTTCCGGCACGAACAAGTTTCCTTCGCTATTTAACGGCCTGGGTCGGTACGGCGATACTGTGCGCGATTGCAGCATCCGTCCCGGCTCGCGCGCAGACGTCCGTCTTCCAGCCGACAATGCAAGATGTTGATCCCGGCATCGACCACGGCAATTCGAGCAAATTGCTTCCCGAGGAGTTTGAGCGGCAGGCGGTGTTCTATCGCTCGCAACATCCCGTCGGTACCATCATCGTCGAGACCAAGGAGCGCCACCTTTACCTGATTGAGAGCGAGACGCGCGCGTTGCGATACGGCATCGGGGTCGGCCGCCAGGGCTTCACTTGGGCAGGCCTGCTGCGGATTACGCGCAAGCTCGAATGGCCCGACTGGCGGCCGCCGCCGGAGATGATCGAGCGCCAGCCTTATCTTCCGCGCTTTATGGCTGGAGGTCCAGGCAATCCTCTCGGCGCCCGCGCCATGTTTCTCGGCGACACCGTCTACCGCATCCACGGCACCAATGCGCCGGAGACCATCGGCCAGGCGGTCTCCTCGGGCTGCTTCCGCCTCGTCAACGATGACGTTGAGGACCTTTATGGGCGCGTGTCCGTCGGCACTCGCGTCATCGTGCGGCAGAACTAGCTAACGTCATTCGGCTGCGAGTCCCGGTCGCAGTTTACCGCGGTCGAGATCGCGGCTTACGAGGCGCATGACTTGCGCCGAGACGTCGCCGAGCCGCGCGCGATAGTGCCCGGTTGCGCGTGCCAGCACGTTGTAGATCACGACCGCCGGGATCGCTGCGATCAACCCGAGCGCGGTGGCGAGCAAAGCTTGGGCAATGCCAGGCGCTACTACGGCAAGATTGGTGGTATGCGCATTGGAGATGCCGATAAAGCTGTTCATGATTCCCCACACCGTGCCAAATAATCCGACGAAAGGCGCGGTGGAGCCGATTGTCGCGAGCACGCCGGTGCCCCGTGATATTCTCCGGCTGTTTGCCAGTTCAACGCGCTGCAGTAGCAAGGCAATGCGCTCTTTGAGCCCCTCGCCATGCGGGTCGGCCGAAAGCCGGATTTCCTGGACGACCGCCTGCATGAGTCGCGAGGCCGCATCCGTTCCACTGCCTAATTGCCCGGCTGCCTGGGCTAGCGTGGCTGAGCCGGCGAGGACCTTGAGCGCGCGACGCGCGTGGCCGCGTGCACTGCCGAGTTCGAAGCTCTTGGCGATGAACACGGTCCAGGTCACGAGCGACGCAAGAGCAAGACCGATGATGACGGCCTTTACGACGATATCCGCTTTCAGAAACATCCCCCACGGCGAAAGGTCGTGCGGGAGGAGAGCGCGCTCGATGGTCGGCTCATTCGCTTGCGGTTCGGGGGGCTTCAGCACTGAGGTATTCGGAGCGATTGAGCCCGGCGTCATTATCGCTGTGGCCGGTGCCGCATGAGGCGCGGCCGGTTGCTCGGCGGGCGCTGTAGACGTTTGCGCCATCACGGTATGCACAAACGCCGACATCACTAGCAGTGCGCAGATCAATGTCACGCTCGCAGCGCGCGGTAGGCGCGCTGCGCTGTCCCGATCCCGACGTCCTGTTTGATCAAACGATTTGTTCATCACTGCGGCCCTTGATGGAATTTGGGAACGGTGCCCGTGCAAGAACACAGCTTGTCGTAATAACGGCAAGCCGACCGCCGGGTGTGACCGCAAGCGCAGTCGCAGTGTCCTTTGCCAATGACACAATGCGCGTCAAACTTCCTGTATTCATGGTAGTTTGTTGCGCCGACAAATGTTGGGAAGCTTGTGATCTGAAATATCAGAAGAGATCCTGACATCAGTTTTCTCATGCGCGATTCCTGACAGCTATGAATTTGCAAATCTCCAACGTCTCGACGTCAAATCTTCTTCGATATGCCGATGAAGTAGCCGCGGCGGGGACCATATTGCGGCGCGAACACGCCGATGCCGGTGCCGCTGCGAATGAGGTAGACGGTGTCGAACAGATTGACGATGTCGAAGCGGATGGTTACGGGCCCTGGATCGTTTGGCAGCAAGAACTGGCGCGCGATCCCGATATTGAATTGCGTGTAGGGTGGCACCGTCGAAATATTGGCATCGCCGCTGCGCAAACCGCTGCCGTAGATCATGTCGGCGCTGAGCCGGGTCCCGCACCATCGCCATCCGTTGCTGCCCGGCAGGTCGTCGAACGTCTCACCGGGATATGCCGGCCGGCCGCAGAACTGGTAAGCGGCGCCGGCCGAGCCGGTCACCAGCTGGGTGTGATCGGTGTAGATCCAGTGCGTGTTGAGGTACTGCAGTTCGGTCAAGCCGCCGAGATCGGCAAGCGGCGTCACGTTGTCGAACAAATATTGATTTGACACGACCTGAGTGGCTCTCTCCTCACCGACGGCGAGGTTGCCGTAGGCCTGGAAGTTGCCGCTGTGAAATTTGGCGCTGAACTCGACCCCTTCGACGTACCCTTGCGCATAATTGAACGCGCTGAGCACCAGCGCTTGGCCGAAATTGCCATTGTCAATCAGGTCGGTCGCGATCTTGTAGTAAGCGTCGATACCAAGATCGAGATCGGTGCAGTCCTTCGCCGCCGGTTTGCTGCATCCGAAGGGAATCCTTTGGTCGACGCCGGCATCGAAATAATGCGACCGCTCCGGCAGCACCGGGCTGGTCCCGCCGCTGACCGGCGCGCCGGTCGTGCCGTTGAACAACGCGATATTGGCTGGTGCCGCCTCCACCAAGACCGGCGGCGTGAAGTAACGCGCATAGCCGGCGTGAAAGGTGGTGTACTCGAACGGCTTGTAGGTGAAATTGATCCGCGGGCTGAGCTGATTAGCGCTGACGTATTGCCACATCTGGTCGAAGCGCAGGCCGGCGTTGATGGTGAAGTTGTTGGTGACCTTCCATTCGTCTTGAACGTAGACCCCCGCAAGCCAGCCAAGCTTGTTGACATTGTCGGTAATCGTCTCGGGCGCATCGATCGCCACGCCCGCCGGCGCCGGTTCGACCAGCGATGAGTTGCCGACAAAGGTCTGTTCGCCACTGACGGTGAACCCGGCACGGATCGTGTGCGCCGGATTGATCGCATACGAGCCGTCGCCCTGGAGCCCGTTGGTATACGATGTGCGCAGGATGTCCGAGGCCACGCCATTGATCAGCAGATCGCCAATCGGGTCGGGGGTGTAGTGCAGCTCGTTGTAGCGGGTGAAATAAGACAATTGTCCGTCAAAGCCGTTCGCCGATTTCTGCAACGCCAGCACGCCATATTGGGTGAACTCAGTCTGGTTCTCGTTCAATTGTGCTGAATTAAAAGTGGTGACGCCGAAGGCGCTGGTGACCGGCGGATTGCCATTTAACCCCACCGGCTGACCGGGCACGTTGGGAATCTGGAACGTGCTGTACGAGGTTCCGGCGATCAGGCTCACGCGGGTGGTGGGGTCGACGAACGCCGACATGTAGGCGAAGCCTTTCTCCTGCTGGGAGAAGTCATGGATCGGACTATAGGCCGGCGTCGAATTTTCGATGCCCTCGTTTGTCTGCAGGAAACGGCCGGTGAAGAAATATTGCACGCCGGCGAAACAGTCCGTGTTCCGCGGTGAGCGCGTTCCGGGAGCCGGCGCAACCGCCGGGCAGTTGCTGCCGAACGTGCCGCCGTACTCAAAATAGGGCGTAATCATTCCCTGGCTGCCGCCGTAAACGCCGACGGTGCCGCTGTTGTTGAAAATGTCGGCACGCGTGGTGATGTCGATCAGACCGACGGTGCGCATTCCGAATTCGGCCGGCAGCGCGCCGGTTACCAGTGCGATGCTGCCGATGTAGGCGGCGTCAAAAATGCTGCCGAAACCGGTGACGCCGTCGGGCAGCATGACGCCGTTGATCCGGAACTGGACATTGGCGTGATCGTTGCGGACGTGCAGCGAACCGCTGGCTGCTGAATCCTGAGACACGCCCGGCGCCTGCAGCAGGGCTTTTTCGACGGTTGCATTTGTGCCTTGGGGAAGGGCCTCGATTGTCTCGTGGCTGACGGTGGCCGATGTGGTGCCGGTGGTCGTGTACAGCTTGCCGCGTGCCTGGTCGAACGCGTTTGATCTGGCGATGGCGGCATTGGCCGGCGTGACGGGCGCAACAGCCGGCGCAGCACGCACGTTCCTTTGACGCGGCGGTCTCGGCTTTTCTTTCGGCGCGCTAACGACGACCTCGGGAAGCTGCACTTGCGCAGCGGCGGTCTCGCTAAACATCGCCGTTGCAAGTAACACGCAGCCGCAGACGACGTGTCCACGATGCTTGCAATGTGCACGAATGCGCATGACGCTCCGCCCTGGAGAGGGACCAAACGACTGACGGGTCGATGGAGGTCGTGCCGATATGTGAGCGCTGACGAGGCAGATGCCGCGTTCAATTCCTCAGGACGCGCCTACGCTGTGCGAAGGCGACGCCGAAGATCGGCAACGACCGAATGTCAGGCGACTGGCGGAGCGCGGG
>Ga0335085_10004895_pt1 | contig 21892 bp, 22 predicted proteins | sample Lox_Sample_45_FD_206712 | JGI IMG/M metagenome (GOLD analysis project Ga0335085, IMG submission 206712) | Soil microbial communities from Loxahatchee National Wildlife Refuge, Florida, United States - Lox_Sample_4.5 | ecosystem: Environmental > Terrestrial > Soil > Wetlands | place: USA...
GAGCCCGAAGAGCGCCTGGTGAGCATGATGCGCCAGCTCACCGGCCCGCGCCAGTGGATCCTCGAGCGGGCGATGCGCGAGTGGGCTCGCCAGGACGCCGCGATCGCGGCCCGGGTGCGCGTCTCGGACCGGTCGATCTACAGGGAGGTCAGGCGGGCGTTCCTGGACGCGGGCCTGGCTCCCCGGGAGGCGAGCCTGAGGGCACGGGCGGCGTTCGTGCTCGGGGTGGGCTTCATCCACGTGGCCGAGCGGGCGCCGACGGCCGCGGAGACGGGCGAGCACGAGCACATCCTCGAGCTGCTGATGCGCGCCTGAGGGCTGCTGGCCGGTGCGCCTCGGGGGGACCACGCGATGAACCGCCACGAGATCGAGCGCCGCGCGTACGGCGTCGCCTACACCGAGCAGGCGGCCTTCAAGGACACCTACGGCGGCGTCGAGGGGATCGTGTTCCTGGAGTGCTACCAGCTGGTGCCGAAGGGGATTCCCTCGGACACCGTGCTCGTCTTCAGCCATCCGGTCGGCGGTGGGGCCTACCTGCCGATGGTGACCGAGCTGGCCCGCCGTGGCAACCACGTGATCTACGCCAACAGCCGCTACCGGGGCAACGACTCCGCATTGATCATGGAGAAGGTCGTGCTCGACCTCGCCGCCGCGATCCGCCACGCCCGCGAGCGACTCGGATACGAGCGGATCGTGCTGGGCGGCTGGAGCGGCGGGGGCCCGATGTCGCTGTTCTACCAGCAGCAGGCCGTCAGGCCGAGCGTGCGAGCGACCCCCGCGGGAGACCCGCCGAACCTGCTCGAGCAGGAGCTCCCGGCGGCGGAGGCGATCCTGCTGCTGGCGGCGCACCCGAGCCGCCACCGGGTGCTGTGCGACTGCATCGACCCGTCCGTCCTCGACGAGGCCGACCCGGACCGGCGCGACCCAGAGCTCGACCTGTACGCGCCCGAGAACCCCAACCAGCCGCCCTACAGCGCCGCCTTCCTCGAGCGCTACCGAACGGCGCAGCTGGCGCGGGTGCGCCGCATCACCGCCTCGGTGAAGGAGCAGCTCGACGCCCTGCGCTCACAGGGCCGCCCCGGGGACGAGCGCGCGTTCGTCGTCCACGGGACCCTCGCCGACCCCCGCGTGCTCGACCCCTCGATCGACCCGAACGAACGCGAGCCGGGCGTCTCGTTCCTGGGCGACCCCCGCGTGGTCAACAACAGCCCGATCGGACTCGCACGCTTCTGCAGCCTGCGCAGCTGGCTCTCGCAGTGGAGCGTGGACGACGCCAACGCCGACGGGGTGCGGGCCGCCCGCGACGTCGAGGTGCCGGCGCTCGTGGTCTCAAACGGCGCCGACAACATCTGCACCCCGAGCTATGCCGGCGACGTGTTCGAGGCGCTCGCCGGCGAGGACAAGTCCGAGCTCAGGATCGCTCAGGCCAACCACTACTACATCGGCCCCGATCAGCGCGAGCACCTGGCCCGGTCCGCCACCGCCTGCACCGAATGGCTGCTGGAGCGCGGGCTCGCGCCCCGGGCCGCGCTCGCCGGGTCATGAGCCCCGAGGAGCTGCTCGACGGACTGTTCGCGGCGATCAGCGCCCGCGACCTCGACGCGATCGACGGGCTCTACCACGCCGAGATGCGCTTCTGGACCAACGCCGCGGGAGACACGATCGACCGCACGGGCAGCCTCAAGATCCTGCGCTCGTTCCTGCGGCGGGTCACGAGTGCCCGCTATGAGGTGCTCGAACGCCGCTTCTGGGAGGGCGGCGCGATGCAGCGCCACGTGCTCCACGTCCGTCTCGCCGAGGACCACCGCGAGGGTGCCGGCGACGACGGCGGGGCGGGCCGGGGTGACGGCGAGCACGCGATCGACGTCTGCATCGTGTTCGGCTTCGCCGAGGGGCGCATCAGCCGCATCTGGGAGTACGTCGACGGCCGCGCGCTGGCGCCGCTGGGCTGGTAGCAGGCCTCCTCAGCCGGCGGCACGGGCCAGCCGCGAGGACAGCGTGCGCAGCTGCTCGAGCAGCTCCGGAGGCTCCTCGACCTCGAAGTCCACCCCGATCATGGCGATCCGCAGCGCCAGCCATCGGAGGTCGTCGTCGCCGGTCCTGAAGCGGCAACGGCGGTCATCCAAGGGCTCGACGGCGCCCCAGTGTGCAGGGATGCTGTCGCGGACCGACTCGAAGCTGCCGTGCAGCGTGACGACGGCCTCGAAGCGGTTGGGCGCGTTGCTGATGCTGTCGGCGACGTAGGCGGCGGCGTCCTTCGCCGGCAGCGCACGCGGCGCGAAGCGCACACCCGTCGTGGCGGGCCTCGTGAGGCGATCGACACGGAACGTCCGCCAGTCCTCCCGGCGCCTGTCCCACGCCAGCAGGTACCAGCGGCGCCCGTGATTGACGAGCGAGTGGGGCTCGACCTCGCGACGACTCGCGGTCCCGTCGCGGCGACGGTAGCCGAAGCGCACCAGCTCGAGGTCACGGCAGGCGGCGGCGATCACCGTCAGGTGCTGGGGATCGACGGTGGGTCCCGAGATCGGCAGTGCGACCGTTGCCGAGCCGAGCGCCGCCACCCGCCGGCGCAGGTGGCCGGGGAGCACCTGCTCGAGCTTCAGCAGCGCGCGCACCGCCGTCTCCTCGATCCCCGTGACCGACGCCCGGGTGGCCGTGCGCAGGCCGAGCGCGATCGCGATCGCCTCCTCGTCGTCGAGCAGCAGCGGCGGCATCGCGGTCCCCGCGCGCATGCGATAGCCGCCGCTGGGACCGGTGAGGGAGTCGACCGGGTACCCGAGCCGGCGCAGGCGGTCGACGTCGCGCCTGATCGTGCGGGCGGACACCTCCAGCCGCTCCGCGAGCTCGCTTCCCGGCCACTCGCGACGTCCCTGGAGCAGCGTCAGGAGCTCGAGCAGGCGGCTGGATGTCTGGATCACGAGGACAGATGGTGACGGAGATTAAGGACCGATATTGACCTAAATCGTCCATATCGTGGCGCGCCGTCACCAACCTCGACACAAGGAGCTGCTTCTGAGATGCCCGAGCGAGACGGATACATCCCCGGCGTGCCCTGCTGGACCGACACCGGCCAGCCCGACCCCGGCGCCGCGGCCTCGTTTTACGGCGAGCTGTTCGGCTGGGAGCTGCAGGACGTGATGCCGCCGGGCGCCGGCCCCTACATCATCGGCCGTATCCGCGGAGGCGACGCGGCGGCGATCACGCAACCCGAACAGTCCGGCGACCCGGCTGCGTGGCGAACCTACATCAGCGTCGAACGGGCGGACGATGCCGCCGAGCGCGTGCGGGCCGCCGGCGGGGCGATCCTGGCCGAGCCCTTCGACGTCGGCGAGGCGGGCAGGATGGCCGTGTTCGCCGACTGCGAGGGTGCCGTGTTCCGCGTCTGGGAGCCGAAGCAGCACAAGGGCGCCGGAATCGTCAACGAGCACGGATCGGTCAACTTCAACACCCTCCACACCAGCGACCCGGGCTCGGCGAAGGCGTTCTACCGGGCGGTGTTCGGATGGGACACGCTGGACCTCGGGCCGGGGATGGCGATGTGGACGCTTCCCGGCTACGGTGACCATCTGGAAGCGAGTGCCCCCGGCCTGCGCGAGCAGATGGCGTCCGTCGGCGCCCCGCCCCGCTTCGAGGACGTCGTCGCCTCGGCGGTGCCCTGCGAGGGAGGCGAGTCACCTCACTGGAGCGTGACCTTCGCCGTCGATGATGCCGACGCAATCGCGCAGAAGGCGGCCTCGCTCGGCGGCGAAGTGACGGTGCCCCCGTTCGATGCTCCGTGGGTCAGGACGACGGTGATCACCGACCCGCAGGGCGCCACCTTCACGGCCAGCAAGTTCGTCCCCGAGAACAAGGACCTGCTGGGAGCGACGGCGGGCTCCCAGGCGGCCTAGCACCGCGCACCCTGGATCATCGCCCGGCTGGGGCCGCCCTCGCGCGGCTGCCCCGGCCGACGCGATCCGTGCGCCCGCCCTGATCCGAAGCGGCCGAGCTTGCGGCTCAGCCGGCCGCCGAGCGCGGGCCCAGCACCACGGGCAGCGTCTTGAGCTGGTTGATGAACGCCGAGCGGACGTAGTCGGCGGGACCGTCGAGCGCGATCTCCGGATAGCGGGAGAGCGTCTCCTCGATCAGGATCCGAAGCTCCAGGCGCGCCAGCGCGGTGCCGAGGCAGAAGTGCCGTCCGCCGGCGCCGAAGGCCTGGTGCTCGGCCTTGCGGCGCAGGTCGAAGCGATCGGGATCCTCGTAGCGGGTCTCGTCGCGGTTGGAGGAGACGTACCACATGACCACCTTCTCGCCCTTCTTGATCGGCTGGCCGTGCAGCTCGGTGTCACAGGTGGCGGTGCGGCGGAAGTGTGCGAAGGCGGGGAACATGCGCAGCGACTCCTCGACCGCGTCGGGGATCAGCGACGGATCCTCGAGCAGCAGCCGACGCTGCTCCTCGTCTTCCATCAGGGCACGCATGCCGCTGCAGTAGGTCGCCTTCGTCGAGTCGTTGCCGGCGGCCATCAGCAGGAAGAAGCCCATCACGATCTCGTGTTCCTCGAGTTTCTCCCCTTCGACCTCGGAGTGGACGAGCACGCTCGTGAGATCGTCGGTCGGGTTCTCCCGGCGCTCGGCGATCAGCCTGCCGCAGCGCTCGAAGATCTGGGGTACGAGCTCCTCCATGATCGCGTCGATGCCCTCGGGGTTGAGGTCCTCGTCACCACCCCCGAGGACGGAGTTCATGAGCTCGGCCCAGGCCGCGTCTTCCTCCTCGGAGATGCCCATGAAGCTGCCGATCACCCGTGCGACGACGGGCTGGGCGACCTCGGTGACGAGGTCGCAGCGCTCGCGGCCCTCGAGGCGGTCGAAGACGTCTTTCGTGATCTGGCGGATGCGCTGCTCGTGGTCGGCGATCCGCTTCGGCGTGAAGCCGGCCTGGAAGAGGGCCTTCACGCGGTCGTGCTTGGGCGGGTCCATGCCGATGAACATCGCGCGGGAGAGCTCCATCGGGAGCACCCCGCCGGCGGTGATGCCGCCGACTTCGGAGGAGTAGGTGCGCCAGTCGCGGCTGACGGTGTGGACGTCCTCGGCGGTCGTCACCGACCAGAAGCCGTCCTCCGCGGGGAGGTCGGTGAAGAACTGCTCGGTGCGGTGGATCGGGCATTCGGCCCGCATGCGCCTGAAGGCCTCGTGCGGAGGACCGTCCTCCCAGAGCTCGTCCTCGGTGAGTTCGATGCTGCGGATGTCACGGTCGACGGTCGCCACTGAAACCTCCCTCTGTACGAGATCCTCGCATGGCCGGACGTCGCCTGGTTCGGGACCGTCCGGCGTCGATGTTGGGAGAGTACTAAAGATTAGACACGTCTCTATACTTGCTGCGTCGTGGCGGCCGTCGGCGAGATCAGCACAGACGTCGTTCAGGAGAACGGGCACGCCAGGCGAGTGCGTGCGACCAAGGAGCGCATCCTCGCCGCCGCCCTCGATGCGTTCGCACGCGACGGGTACGGCGCGGCGACCGTCGAGGCGATCGCGGCCGCGGCGGGCACCGCGCCGGCGTCGGTGTACAACCACTTCGAGGGCAAGGCGGGCGTCGCCCAGGCCCTGGCCGAGGACGCGCTCGCGGCACACGACCGCTACGTGGCCGCGAGCTGGGCGCTCGAGGCTTCCCCGCTGGAACGGCTGATCGCGGCCGCCGGCGCGACGCTCGTGTTCGCAACCGAGCAGCCGACCCTGTTCCAGGCGATGTCGCTCTCCTACCTGCGACCCCTCGGCCTGTTCCCGGCCGACACCGCGCCCGCCGCGGCGATCACCGCCCGCCGCGAGCAGCAGCTGCAACGGGTCGCGGCCAACCTCGAGGCGGCCATCGACGCCGGCGAGCTCACCCCGATGGACGTCCACGCGACCTCTCGCTTCATCATCGCGGCCTGGGCCGGGGTGTTGACGATGGAAGCACGCCACGACGCCGACGCCGACCCCGTCGCGACCGTCAGCGCGGGGATCCGCACGATCATCAAAGGGGCTGCGGCTCCGGACGTGCTCACGGCCGAGGGAAGACTGCGCGCCCGTTACGAGGACGCGCTCGTGCGGCACGGGTTCGACGCCCGCCCCTGAGCGTGGCTCAGGGCGGGTCCGCCAGCTCGATGCCGCGGAACTCCCGCCGCATGAACAGATAGGCGATCGCGCCGCCGATCAGCGGCACGATGAAACCGATCGCCTGGTAGAGCACGACCGCCGCGACGGCGTCGCTGTGGTCGACGCCGAAGGCGATCAGCACCGCCGCCATACCGGTGACCGCGCCCAGGTTGGCGGGCAGCGGGATCGAGCCGCCGAGGCCCCCGATCAGGTAGCTCATCGCCACCACCGCGAATGCCGGCACCGGATGGGCGTCGATCGCCACGAAGGCGCCCTGCAGCACGAGCATGTCGAACCCGAGGTAGGCGATCGCCCCGAGCACGATCTTGCCGCTGCCGCGATGGCGAAGCATCTGCCTCGTGTTCCCCACGGCGAGCGCCAGGGTCGAGAGACCACGGGCGAGCTTCGGGCGGCGAGCGGCGAGGCGGGGGATCAGTCGCTCGCCGGCGTTCGCCACCACCAGCGCGAACGCGAGCGCCGCGGCGACGACGAGCGCGGGCACGAGTGTGAGCGCGAGGCTTGCTTCGGTCGCGAACAGCCCGACCGCGAGCCCGAGGCCGAACACCACCACGGCCAGGGCGTCGACGGCCGTGTTGAGGAACATCAGCGTGAACTGACGTTCGCCGACCCGGGCCATCGGCATCCCGAGGCGGTGGAGCATCCACGCCCCGACGCCCATGCTCCCGAGCGTGCCGCCGGGGACGACCATCCCGCCGCCCAGCTGGGCCCAGGCCACGCGGGCGCCGAGGTGCCGGCCGCGGCCTTCGGAGCGCAGCAGGTCATCGGGGTCGAGAACGCCGCGCCAGGACACCACGTATCCGGACTCCGACAACGTCTCCACGGCCATCGCACCGAGGACCCAGGTGAGGCTCACCTCCTTCAGGCTCTGCAGCGCCTGCTCCAGCCCCGGGATCAGCTTCAGCAGCAGGTACACGAACACGACGAACCCGATCAGCTGCAGCGCCCGGCCCCTGAGCAGGCGCCGCGCCTCTCGCAGCACCCGGTGGGTCCTGGGGGCGCGGGTGCGGGCGGCGCCGCCTGAGCTCTTGCCCGCGCCGATGGCCATGCGCGTCAGCTTCGCAGGCGGCCCAGACCCCGCCGGGGCGCCGGGCGACCCCCACGAAGGCGCTCCGCCGGGGCGTTCAGCTCGACAGGCCGCCGAGCGCGGCGGCGAGCCGCCGGTTCCAGCGGACTGACCCCGCGCCGGCCCCTGCCAGCGTGCGCCCAGGCCCCGAGATTGGGCGGAAGTATGCTCCGCTGATGATCCGCAGGTGGGGCATCAGGCTGGGCTTCTCGCTCGCCGGTATAGCGATCGGCCTGCTGCTGTGTACGGCGCTGCTCAGCAGCTTCTCGCTAAGCGCCGCGGCGCTGGTCGAGGCGACGCTGCTGTTCTGGGTCGTCCACATCGTGGTCCAGTTCATCGCCCTGAAAGTCCTGATCCGTCAGCCCTCGGTGGCGCTTGCCGGGCTGCTCGCCCTGGCCGCCACGATCATCGCCCTGCTCGTCACGAACGCGGTCGTGTCCGGCATGCACATCGGCGGGCCGAGCAGCTACATACCGGCGACCCTCATCATCTGGGCCTGCATAGCCGTGGCCGACTTCGCATCGACCCGGCGAATCCGCGAGGACCGCGTGGAGCGTCGTCAGGAGCGCCGCAACCGCTGAGCTAGGCGCCGGCGCCCTCGGCGGAGGAGAGCGCGTGCTCGCGGGCCGAAGCGTGCGGCGCCTCGCCGGCCTCGGCGTGGGCGTGGGCTCCCGCTCCCCCCTCGATCGCCGCCAGCACCACCACCAGCGCACAGCCCACGAGCGCGGCCGCGACCCAGAAGGCGAGGTGGTAGCCGGACGTCAGCGCCGAGGCGGTCGGGACCCCACTCGCTTTGAGGTCCTTGCTGTGCGAGGTCGACAGCGTCGCGAGCACGGCCAGACCGAGCGCACCCCCGACCTGGGCGGTCGTGTTCACCAGTCCCGAGGCCAGCCCGGCGTCCTGCTGGGTGGCGCCGGTCATGGCCACGTTCATGAGCGCGGGGAAGGCCGTCCCCGCCCCCACCCCGAGCAGCAGCAGCGAGGGCATCACCTGAACGACATAGTTCGCGTGCACGGGCGCTAGCGCGAACACGACCAGGCCCGCGAGGACCAGGGTCAACCCCGCGAACAGCGTGCGCCGCGCCCCGAGCGCCATCAGAATCCGGTCCGAGTAGCGGATCGAGAGCGTCCCCATCGCGATCGTGGTCGGCAGGAACGCGAGCCCGATGCGCAGCGCGTCGTAGCCGAGCACACGGCGCAGGTAGAGCGCGCCGAGGAAGAACATCCCGAACATGCCCGCCACCGACAGCATCTGGATCGCGTTCGCGGCCACGATCGGGCGCGAACGGAAGATCCGCAGCGGCATCAGCGGCATGCGGGCGTGTGCCTCGCGCACGAAGAACACCAGCAGCAACCCGAGCGACGCCGCTCCGAGCAGCAGCGTGGTCGTCGCACCCCAGCCGTCTTTGGCGGCCGGGTCGACGATCGTGTAGACGCCGAGCATCAGGGCACTTGTGATCAGCAGCGCGCCGGGCACGTCGGCGCCCTGGCGCAGGCCGATGCCCGGGAGGTCCGGGACCAGCCGCCGTGCGGCGAGGATCGTGACGATGCCGATCGGCAGGTTCACGAAGAAGATCCAGTGCCAGTTGATCGACTGCGTGAGCACGCCACCGGCGACCAGGCCGACCGAGCCCCCGGCCGAGGCCACGAACGCGAACACGCCGATCGCCTTGGCCTGCTCGCGCGGCTCGGGGAACATCGTCACGATCATCCCCAGGATCACGGCCGAGGTCATCGCCCCGCCGACGCCCTGCGCGAAGCGGGCGGCCACCAGCCACGCCGAGCTCTGGGCTGCCCCGCACAGCACCGATGCGGCCGTGAACAGCGCCACGCCGGCGAGGAAGACGCGCCGGCGGCCGACCAGGTCGCCGACCCGCCCGGCCAGCAGCAGCAGACCCCCGAACGCGATCAGGTACGCGTTCACGACCCACGCGAGGCTCGAGGTCGAGAAGTGCAGGTCTTCCTGGATCGCGGGCAGGGCGACGTTCACGATCGTCACGTCGAGGACGATCATCAGCATCCCGACGCACAGCACGTACAGCGCCAGCCGCCGCTCGCGGGTCGGCGGCAGCGCCGCGGCCGGTTCGGGCGCGTGAGCGGTCGCGCTCATACGCCGGCTCCCTGGGCCAGCGCCAGGCCGAGTTTGTCGAGCAGCTCGCCGCTCCCGTGCTCGCGCTCGTGTGGGGTGTCGATGCCGTCGAGGAACACGCCCTGCTCGGTGTAGCGCAGATGGGTACCGGCGCCCCCCTCGCCGAACTCGACCGTGGTGACCGACACACTGATCCGCGCCTCGTCGCGGTGCATGTTGTAGGTCAGGACGATCCGCTCGTCCGCGACGATGTCTTCATAGAGCGCGTCGTAGCTGTACACGCAGTCTCCGGCGTTGACGACGAAGTGCTCGCGGCCGCCGACCCGGAAGTCGAGCTCGTGCACCTCCCCCCCGCCGGGCGGTCCGAACCACTGGCTCTTGGCGCTCTGATCGGCCCACGCGGCGAACACCTGAGCCGGGGAGGCGTCGTAGTCGCGCTCGATCACGAAGCTCGCGTGGGTGGCCGATCGCTTGCTCATCTCTGTCTCCTTGTCTTTGGCTGTTCTCGTGGTGCGGACCCGGTCTGGACGGACAGGAACTCGCCGAGGCGGTCCAGTCGCTGCTCCCACAGCGCGCGCCGTTCGCTGATCCAGCGCTCGGCGGTGCTGAGCGCCAGCGGCTCGATCTCGCAGGTCCGCACGCGGCCCTCCTTGTGCGAGCTCACCACACCCGAGTCTTCGAGCACGTGCAGGTGCTGGACGACCGCCGGCAGCGATATCGAAAGCGGTCGCGCCAGCTCGCTCACCGACGCCGGGCCGTCGAGCAGGCGGTCGATCATCGCGCGTCTGTTGGCATCCGAGAGGGCGTGGAACACCACGTCCACCGGGGGATCCGCCGCCCGCTGTTGATACTGAAGCATCTACTTAACTATTAGCACACCCCGCGGGCACGCCCCGGCTACACCCACGACGCACGCCCCGCTACCCCACGGGCGAGTCCGGCACACGCGCCACCGGCGGCCCGTGCGGCTCAGGAGTTGCTGCCGCCGTCGACGACGAGCTCGGAGCCCGTCGTGTACGCACTCTCGTCGGAGGCCAGGTAGACGAGCGCGTGGGCGACCTCCTCCGGCGTCCCGATGCGGCCCGCGGGGATCGAGCGCACGAGCCGATCGATCAGCTCCGGGGTGGCTTCTCGCTGGCGCGTGTTCATGTCGGTGTCGATCTGGCCCGGATGAACCGAGTTCACCCGCACGCCGCCGCGTGCCAGCTCCCTGGCGGCGACCTTGGTCATGCCGCGGACGGCCCACTTGCTGGCCGCGTAGGCGCTCAGCAGAGGCCCGCCCGTAAGGCCCGCGAGCGAGGAGACGTTGACGATCGAGCCGCTGCCCCGCGAGCTCATGTGGGCGGCGACGGCGCGCATCCCCAGGAACACGCCCACGACGTTGACGTCGAGCACCTTGTTGAACTGCTCGAGGGTGGTGCTCACGAGCGGCTCGGCGAGGAACACACCGGCGTTGTTGACGAGTACGTCGATTTGACCGTGCTGCTCGAGCGCCCACGCGACCGTCTCGCTCCAGGCGTCCTCGCTGGTGACGTCCTGGGCCCGTCCCGACGCGAGCTCCCCGATCTTCCCTGCGAGCCGCCCGGCCCGCTCCCCGTCGGCGTCGGTGAGGACGAGGCGCGCCCCCTCGGCCGCGAAGCGCTCCGCCGTGGCCACGCCGATGCCCCCGGCGGCACCGGTCACGAGCGCGACCTTCCCGGATAGGCGATCAGGCATCGGGGCAATATATTCGCGCCCGCCCCGAGCGCCGGCCCGCGCGCGGCGCCGCGTCTGACGGGGCGCTAGTGCAGGCGCCCTTCGGCGCGTAGCCGGCGGCGCAGTGCGGCGGCACCGGGCGGCTGTGCGGCGCGGTCGCCCTTCGGCAGCCGGATCTTCACCCTGCCGATCACCAGTTCCCCCGGGGCGCGACCGTGGGAGCGTTTGGCGTCCGGGCCCGCTGCCTGGTAGACGACCGCCACCGTCAGCCCACGCCGCGAACAGGGATCGGCGAACGGGTATTCCAGACGCAGGTGAACGGTGCCGCCGGCCGCCACGTTGCGGTCGAGGACCGCGCTGTGCAGGCCTTCGGCGCGGGGGCCGCACGGTTCGCTCTCGACCGAGTACTCCTCGGCCGCGCTGGTGACCGGGAAGGGAGCGGTCACCGTCACGTCGGCGGCGACCACGCGGCCGTGGTGGACCTCGAGCGTGGCGCGTGGGACGCGGTTGAAGCTCCCCGGTGGCGTCACCCGCAGTGACGGCGGGTACGGGTTGGCGGCCGGGCAGCGGCGCCCGACCGCGACCGAGTGGCCGGTTTCCGCATCCGAGCCGTTTTCGCATTCGTGGCCGTGGTCGTCGTAGGTGATCTTCACGAGCGGACCCACGGTGCCGGGCCCTTCGCCAGGGGTGTCGGTGCCGGGCGCCTCACCGTGCCCTTCGGATTCGCTGCCGGAGCTGTCGGGGAGCACGATCAGGAAGGCGCCGAGGCCGCGTGCCACCCGCACCACATGCAGCGAGCCCCCGGAGCGGTAGGTCACGCTGACGGCATGGGGACCGAGGATCCCGTACACAAGCCGGCGCCGGTGGGCGGGGGGCTCGTGGTTCCGGTGCACGGGGCCGCCGGCGAACGCTTCCGGGAAGGCGGCGTTCTCGTCGGCGCCGGAGACTTCGGCGGTGACGGCGCTGCCCCACGCCTGGCCGCCGGCGACGACGTCGCCGTAGGCGAGCACGCAGCTCCCCCGTTCGCTGGTCATGCCGCCGTCCGCTGCCCCACCGGCGTATGTCGGCAGCACACCGGGGCCGATCGGATGGAAGCGCAGGTCGTCGTGGAAGGCGCCGTCGATCCCGAGCTCGCCGAGGACCCCTTCCTGGACCCTCCCGAGCTGGACGCACACGAGTCCCCGGGTGGTTCGTACGACGCGCATCCCCCACGGCGGCGCGCCGTCCGGGTCCGCCACACGCAGCGACAGCAGCTTCCAGCGTCCGGGCTGCGGGAGGCCCGCTCCGGCGCTCGGGCTGGCGAAGCGCGGGGCCGGCACCGCCGCGCCCGTGAGGATCACGCCGGAGGCCGCCAGCGCGACCGCGGCGCCGCCCAGCAGGAGCAGCACGGCAGCGGCTACGAGCAGCAGCCGGGGTGCGCGCCGCAGCGAGGCACGTGCGCCGCCCTGCGGCCGCTCGATCGCCCGCCGCAGCTCCAGCTCGAGCTCCTCCAGGGCCTGGAACCTGTGACCCATCAGACGCTCCACTCCCCCGCCGCGCTCGCCGCCAGCGCGCCCTGGAGCGCCCGCAGCCCGCGCGAGACACGAGCCCGTGCGGTCGGCTCGGAGACCCCGAGACGGCGGGCCACCTCCTCGTAGGGCAGATCGTCGACCACCCTCATCCTGACGGCATCGCGCTGGGCGCTGCTGAGCCCGTCGAGCGCGTCTCCCAGCAGCGCCCGGGCACCGTCCAGGCCGGCCGCGCGCTCGATCGCCACGAGGTCGTCCTCGTGCGCCGTGGGCGTGCTCATGCCCAGACGCCGCAGCGCCGTGCGCTGGGCGCGTCCCTTGCGCAGGAAGTGGCCCAGCTGCCGGCGGGCGATCGTGAACAGCCAGGCGCGCATCTCCTCGCGGCTGTCGGTGCGCACGCCCGCCCATCCGCGCCAGGCCTGCGCGAACGTCTCGGCCGTGAGGTCGAGGGCGACCTCCGCGTCGAATGTCCTACGGGTCAGAAACAGGAGCACGAACTCGGCCTCCTCTCGGTAGAAGGCGACGAAGCTGTCGGGGTCGGCCATCACCACAGGATTGCCGCCGGCTCCGATCCTGTGACGAACTACTGTTTGACGGCGATGCGCAAGATCCAGAGCCAGGGCGTCCACCACATCACGCTGGTGGGCGCCGACCGCCAGACCTCGATCGACTTCTGGGAGGGCCTGCTCGGGATGCCGTTCGTGTTCGAGCAGCCCAACCTCGACAACCCGGACGAGAGCCACCTCTACTTCGACCCGGGGGACGGACGCCTGATCACGGTCTTCACCAACGAGGGCCGGACGCCGGACCCGCAGCGGACCCCCACCGATCCCGGGTGCGTGCACCACCTGGCGTTCGCGCTCTCGCAGGCCACCTTCGCCCAGACCGTGGAGCGCCTGGACGAGCGCGCGATCAGCCACAGCGGGGTCAAGGACCGGGGCTTCATGGACTCGATCTACTTCAACGACCCCCTCGGCCTGCTGATCGAGCTCGCCTTCTACCGCTTCGAGCCCCCGGCCGGCCACACCCACGCCGAGGTGCTGCTCGCCGCCCACCGGATCCGCGTGCGGCGGGGCGACTACAACATCGCCCCGATCCACCTCGCCGATGCGATCGAGCAGCTCGTGCGGGGTTCCCAGGACTCGCTGTCGGAGGACCGCTCCCCCAGGGACGCCTACCGCCGCGGCGCCCCTCAGGCCTGAGCGGCGTACTCGCGGCGATCCACGAGGTGCCGTGGGGCCTCGCCGCGGAGGAAGTCGCGCACGTTCTCGGCAGCGGTGGCGGCCGCCGCCGCCAGCGACCCCCGCGTGATGGCGGAGTTGTGCGGCGAGCCGAGCAGGTTGGGAAGCTCGAAGAAGGGTCGTCGTGTGGCAAACGAGCCGTGCCTGCGCGGCTCCTGCCACCAGGCGTCGATCCCGGCCGAGAAGGACGGATGCCCGCGCAGATGCTCGTACAGAGCGTCTTCGTCCACGATCGCTCCCCGTGCCGGGTTTACGAGGATCGCCTCGGGCTTCATCAGCTCCAGCTCGCGCCGGCCGATCAGCCCGCGGGTGGAACGCGTCAGCGGCAGCGTGATCACGATCGCGTCGGCGACAGCGAGGAGCGCGTCCAGATCCTCGAGCGTGCCCGCCCAGTCGACCCCCTCGATCGCGTGGCCGCCGCGGCCGACGGCGTGGATGCGGGCGCCGAGCGCCGCGAACAGCGCCGCGCTCGCCCGCCCGATCCCCCCGTACCCGAGGATGCCGACGACCGAGCCGCGGATTTCCAGGCTCGGGGTGCGCTGGTCGAACTCGCCGCGGGCCAGAGCGGCCTGGTTCTGGGGCAGGCGCTTGGCGAGCGCCAGCGTCATCGCCAGCACGTGCTCGGCCATCGGTCGGGCATAGGCGCCTGCGTTGGAGGCGACCGGCACCCCCGGCGGAAGACGCTCGAACGGCACCTGGTCGGCGCCGGCCGACTCGAGCTGCACGAGCCCCACCGCCGCGATCGCACCGAACTCCTCCGGTCCTTCGAGCTCGCGCTCGAGGCTCAGCGACAGCAGCGCGCGGGCGGATTCGAGCGCGACCGCCCGCTCGGCGTGGTCGAGGTCGGACAGGTAGACCACCTCGGCCTCACCCGCCAGCGCGGCCGAGATCGCCTCGCGCAGCTCTGCACCGGCAGGGAAGGTCACCACCACCCGGGGCCGCGGGGCCCCCGGCCCACCCGCCACGTCCGTCAGCCCCGCTCCTGTGCTCGCGCCCTGATCGCGGACTGGGCGGCGGCGACCCGAGCGATCGGCACGCGGTAGGGCGAACACGAGACGTAGTCGATGCCCGAGGAACCGAGGAACTCGATCGAGTCGGGGTCTCCCCCGTGCTCGCCGCACACTCCGAGCGTCAGCTCCGGGCGCGTCTGACGCCCGAGCCAGGCGCCCATCCTGATCAGCTGCCCGACGCCCGGAGTGTCGAGCGTCTCGAACGGGGAGCGGTCGAGCACTTTGATGTCGATGTAGCGCGCCAGCAGCCTCGCCTCGATGTCGTCGCGGCTGAAGCCGAGGGCGGTCTGGGTGAGATCATTGGTGCCGAACGAGAAGAAGTCGGCGCGCTCGGCGATGCGGTTTGCCTGCAGGCAGGCGCGGGGGAGCTCGATCATCGTTCCGATCCGGAAGGCCTCGGCACCGACCTCGACGGCGACGCGTTCGATCAGCTCGCGGGTGAGCTCGAGCTCGCGCTCATAGGCGACCAGCGGCACCATCACCTCGACCTCGCTGCCGGGCACCCGCCGGGCGGCGCTTAACAGGGCCCGCACCTGCATCTCGTAGAGGCGCGGGTACAGCAGGCCGAGGCGCACGCCGCGGGTTCCCAGCATCGGGTTGGACTCCTGCAGCTGCTGGATGCGCCGGCGCTCGGGCGAGCCCTCCGGCAGCGACTCGGGGTGGGGCAGGAACTCGTGCAGCGGCGGATCGAGCAGGCGGACGGTCACCGGACGGCCGTCGAGGACGTGGAGGATGTCTTCGAAGTCGGCCTGCTGCAGCGGCGCGAGCGCCGCGATCGCCGCCTCCCGGTCCTGCTCGTCGGCGGCCATGACCACGGCCGCCATCAACGGCTGGCGCTCGCCGAGGAACATGTGCTCGGTACGGCACAGGCCGATGCCCTCCGCGCCCAGCTCGATCGCCTTGCGTGCGTCGACGACCGTGTCGGCGTTCGCCCGCACCCCCAGCGTGCGCAGCTCGTCGCACCAGCCGAGTACCGTCAGCAGCTCGGCCGACATCTCCGGCTCCACCAGCGGGACGTCGTCGGTGGTGACGGTGCCATGGCTGCCGTCGATCGCGAGCCGCTCGCCCGCGCGCACCACGAGCTCACCGATCCGCACCTCGCCGTGGGCCTCGTCGACGATCACCTCCGCCACCCCCGTGACCGCGGGGCGTCCCATCCCGCGGGCCACCAGTGCCGCGTGGCTGGCCTTGCCGCCCTCGCTCGTGAGGATGCCGCGCGCGGCGTGGAAGCCGGCCACGTCGTCGGCTTCGGTGAAGGCGCGCACGAGGATCACGTCGCGTCCCTCGGCGGCCGCCGCGATTGCCGCCGACGCGCTCAGCGCGATCTCGCCCTTGGCGGCGCCCGGAGAGGCGGCGACGCCCCGCGCGAGCACCCGCATCTCGGCGGACGGGTCGAAGGTCTGGTGCAGCAGCGCGTCGAGCGAGGACGGGTCCATGGTCAAGAGCGCGGCCTCGCGTTCCAGCAGACCCTCGGCGACGGCGTCCACGGCGAAGCGCACGGCCGCCTGGGCGGGGCGCTTGGCGCTGCGTGTCTGGAGCATGTACAGCCGCCCCTCCTGGACTGTGAACTCCGTGTCCTGCATGTCGCCGTAGTGACGCTCGAGCGTCTCCAGGATCTGCAGCAGCTCGGCGTGGACCTCCGCCATCCACTCGCGCAGCTCTCCCAGGTCGCGCGGGGTGCGCACGCCCGAGACGACGTCCTCGCCCTGCGCGTTGGGCAGGAAGTCACCCGACGGCTCGGGCCCGCCGCTGAGCTCGTCGCGAGAGAAGGCCACGCCGCTGCAGCTGCGCTCCCCGAGGTTGCCGAACACCATCTGCTGGACGTTGACCGCGGTCCCCCACTCGTCGGGGATGTGGTTGATGCGCCGGTAGGCGATCGCGCGTGGGCCCTCCCAGGAGTCGAACACGGCCCGGATCGCGCTGTGCAGCTGCTGCTGCGGGTCTTCGGGGAACTCGTACAGGCGCATGAAGTGCGCCGTCAGCTCACGCAGGGCGTCGAGGTCGAGCTCTGTGTCGAGCGACACGCCGCGTTGGGACTTGGCGGCGGCGATCGCATCCTCGAAGAGCTCGCCGGGGATCCCCGCGACGACGTTTCCGTACATCTGCACGAAGCGCCGGTAGCAGTCCCAGGCGAAGCGCTCGTCGCCCGAGCGCGCGGCCAGCCCGCGCACGGTCTCGTCGTTGAGGCCGAGGTTGAGCACCGTGTCGAGCATCCCGGGCATCGACTCGCGGGCCCCGGAGCGGACCGACACGAGCAGCGGATCGGAGGGCGCACCGAAGCTGCGCCCGGCCAGCGCCTCGAGTCGCGCGAGCGCCGCCCCCACCTCGTCGAGCAGGCCGTCGGGGAAGGCGCCGGAGCGCAGGTAGGCAACGCACGCCTCGGTCGTGACCGTGAAGCCCGCGGGGACGCGCTCGGCACCGAGCACGCGTGTCATCTCCGCGACGTTCGCCCCCTTGCCGCCGAGCAGCTCCCGCATCTCGCGGGAGCCGTCCTTGAAGTCCACCACCCAGCCCGCGGCGCGCTGCGGGCGCGCGGCCGCTCCTGCGTCGGCGCGGTCGGGGAGCCCCTGCTGTGCGGGCACGGGAACGCTCACTCGTCCCCGCACGGTATTGCAGAGCGCCGCCGGGAGTCGGCGGCCTGCGACGAGCTCGGCGCGGGGTGGATCTGCAACCGCGCCGGAGCGCGCCGGCTCAGGGGGCGGGGGCTCCGGCGGGGGCGAGCCTCGCCGGCAGCGTCTTGAGCTGGTTGACGAACAGGGCTTCGGCCGCGACCGGCTGGCCGTCGAGCTCGATCTGCGGGTAGCGGCGCAGCGTCTCCTCGATCAGGATCCTCAGCTCCAGCCGCGCCAGGGCCGTGCCCAGGCAGAAGTGCCGGCCACCGGCCCCGAAGGCCTGGTGCTCGGGGTTGCGGTGGATGTCGAAGCGATCCGGGTCCTCGTAGCGGCTCTCGTCGCGGTTTGAGGACACGTACCACATCACCACCTTCTCGCCCTGCTTGATCTGCTGGCCGTGCAGCTCGGTGTCACAGGTGGCGGTGCGGCGGAAGTGGGCGAAGGCCGGGAACATCCGCAGCGCCTCCTCGACGGCCCCCGGGATCAGCGACGGGTCATCGACCAGCTCCTGCCGCTGCGCCGGGTCTTCCATCAGCGCCCGCATGCCGCTGCAGTAGGTCGCCTTGGTGGAGTCGTTGCCGGCCGCCATCAGCAGGAAGAAGCCCATCACGATGTCGGTCTCCGACAGTTTCTCCCCTTCGACTTCGGCATGCACGAGGACGCTCATGAGGTCGTCGGTGGGGTTCTCGCGGCGCTCGGCGATCAGCGCCCGGCAGCGCTCGAACATCTCCGGGATGTCCTTCTCGAGCACGCCCTCGGCGCCTTCGGGAGCGAGGTCGGGGTCATCGGGGGCCAGGGCGGAGTTCATGATCCGGGCCCACAGCGCGTCTTCCTCCTCGGACAGGCCCATGAAGCTCGAGATCACGCGCGAGACGACCGGCTGGGCCACCTCGGAGACCAGCTCGCACGTCTCCCGGCCCTCGAGCCGGTCCAGCACATCACAGGTGATCGCACGGATGCGCTCCTCGTGGTCGGCGATCCGCTTCGGCGTGAAGCCACGCTGGAACAGCGCCTTGATCTTGTCGTGGCGCGGGGGGTCCATGCCGATGAACATCGCCCGCGCGAGCTCCAGTGGGAACACCTCCGCGAACACCGTCACGCCCCCCAGCTCCGAGGAGTAGGTCTCCCAGTCGCGGCTGACCGTGTGCACGTCCTCGGCCGTCGTCACCGACCAGAAGCCGGCCTCGTCCGGGTAGCGCTCGATGCGCTCGGACCAGTGCACCGGACACTTGCCGCGCATCTCCTTGAACAGCTCGTACGGAGGCCCGTCCTTCCACAGCTCGCTCTCGGCGAGCTCGACCTCGGTGATGTCCCCGCGTGTGGCAGCCACGTTCGACCTCCTCGCTTCTTCCGGATGCCGCGATCGGCGGCGCCGGCCGCGATCGGACGATCCAACCAGACAATGAGAGATTTGTCAAGTATCTCTCATACTAGAGATACGCTGCCTACCTCGCTAGGCTTGCGTGCGTGCCCTCGGCCGCGGCAGCTCCCCCCACTCCCCGCTTTCCCCGCGCCAAACCGGACGACGCGGTCGATCTGGCGATCGAGACGCTGCTCGCGCGCACGCGCGTGGACATGCAGACGCTGGCGGCAGAGCTGGGGGTCGCGCCGGCGACGCTGTACCGCTGGTTCGGCTCGCGCGGGGCGCTGCTCGAACAGGCCTTCGAACGCCTCGCACGGCAGTTCAGCGCGGCGGCCCGCGCCGAGGCCAAGGGCGAGGGAGACGAGCTCGTGTGCGCCTACGCCCGCCACATCATGACCTCGTCCGCCGCCTTCGAGCCGGTGCGGAGCTTCGTCGAGCGTGAGAAGGAGCTCGGGCTGCGGCTGCTGCTGCGTCGGGACGGCGCCGTGCACCGGGTGATCAGCGAGGAGCTGCTGGAAGTCATCGCCGAGACGCGTTCGACCGCCGAGGCGCAGCAGCTCACCGAGGCCGCACACGTGATCGTCCAGATCGCCACCTCGCTGGTGTGGGCCACCTTCATGGTCGGCGACGAGCCCGAGATCGACGAGGCGGTGCAGGTCGTCAGGGTGATCCTGGCCTCGAGCCGCGCCACCGGCGAGGCAGGGCTCTAGCGGCGACCTCAGCGTCCCTGGAAGCGGGGCGCCCTGCGCTCCAGCGACGCCGCCACGCCCTCGCGGAAGTCGTCGGTCTCGCGCAGCCGGTCCTGCTCGCTGGCCTCGCGCTCGAGCGCCTGCTCGACGCGATCCACCAGGCCCGCACGCAGCGTGGCGCGAATCGATCGCAGGGCCAGCGGGGCGCTCTGGGCAAGCTCCGCCGCCAGTGCCCGGGCGCCCGCGCGGACCTCATCGTCGCCGACCAGGCGGTCGCAGATGCCCAGCTCGTGGGCCTCCTTGCCGGGAACCCGCCGACCCGTGAGCAGCAGGTCGAGCGCCGGCTGCTGGCCGGCGAGCGCCGGCAGCGTGACGCTGAGCGCGAAGCCCTGGTGAAAGCCGAGCTGCGCGAAGTTGGCGCTGAAGCGCGACGCCGGCGAGGCCACACGGAAGTCCGCCGACAGCGCCAGGCCGAGGCCGCCGCCGACGGCGGCGCCCTGGACGGCGGCGACCACCGGCGTGGCGGCGGCGAACAGGCGCAGCGCCTGCCGGTAGAGCGTGCGCGGCTCGTCGGCCGGGCTCTCCGGCGAGCCGAGATTGGCGCCCGCGCAGAAGTGCCTGCCCTCCGAGCAGAGCACGATCGCGCGGCACTCCAGGTCCGCGTCGAGGCGCTCGTAGGCGTCGGCGAGCTGGGCGATCAGGGCGGCGTCGAAGTAGTTCGCGGGCGGCCGGTGGATCTCGACCGTGGCCACGTGCGCATCGTCGAGGACGACGGTTACATCGCTCACGGGCCCGACGACCTGCTCGCCATCGCTCAGTGCCGCCGCGTCCGTTTGCGGGCGAGCTTCGCCAGGTGGCGCTTCAGTCCCGCGCCGAACGGGGTCGGCCTGCCGGCGTAGGTCTTGATCAGCGCCGGCCCTTCGCTGCAGCTCCAGTACGACGGCGCCTTGGTCGAGTTCCAGGTCCAGCCGAGGTAGGAGATGCCGTGCTCGTCGGCCCATGGCATGTAGCTGTTGATGTAGCTCGCCTTGCACCCGTTCTCGCCCATCTCGCCCGTGACCACGGGCACGGCCTCGGCCAGCGGGGCGATCTGTTCGTTCCAGCAGGCTTCGTCGCTGCAGCCGGAGAAGTTGTAGGTGTGGAAGCTCACGACGAGCTGACCGGCCGGGTCGTGGGGCTCGTGGGCGAGCCACTGGCTCTCGTCGCTGGCCCACCCCAGCCCTCCCAGCATGATCGGCTGCACGGCGCCGGTCGAGCGCACGGCGTCGACCAGCGACTGCATGCCGGCGCTGCGGTAGCTGACGGTCGTGTCTGCCTCTTCGTGGCTGGTGTCGCACCCTTCCAGCCAGCACGACCACGAGTCGATGTAGGGCTCGTTGAAGAGGTCGAAGATGACGCCGTGGTTCCAGGAGAAGGCGCTCGCCACCGATTTCCAGAATTCGGGGGCGTGGTCGGCGTCGGCCATCGGCCACTGGCCGGCCGCGGGATATTCGCCCGGCGCGGCCCAGTGCAGGTCGAGGATCACGACGAGCCCGTGGGCCTGCAGGGTCTGCACGTACTGCTCGATCGCGCCCTGGTAGGCCAGCCCGCCGACGCTCGCCGCGATGCCGTTGATGGCGAGCCAGCAGTCCTCGTTGAGCGGCACGCGGACCGCGTTGACGTGCCAGGCGGCGATCGCCGCCACCGAGCCTTCGTCGACCGGCCCGTCGAAGACCTGTTCACCGCCGAGGCACGCGTACTCGGCCCCCGAGCGGTCCACGCCCAGCAGGCGGATCGTTTCGCCGGCTTCCCCGACGAGGTGGTTCCCGCTCACCGCCACGTAGGGCTGGGCCCCCGCGGCCACCGGGGCCCACAGCGCGATCGCGGCCACGCACGCGAGCACGGCCAACGCCGTTGCCACGAGCGCGGCCCCCGACCGCGGGGCGCCGATCATGCGCATGCGTGAGTGCCCGATCCTGCCACCCCGACGAACATACACGCAGCCGTCACAGCAGCCCGGTCAAGGGCTAGCCCCCGGAGGGCGGACCGATGGTGTCGACGAGCCGGTAGAAGCCGACATGGCTCGCTGCGAGCTTCCTCAGCTCGCGGTAGACCCCCTGGAGCTCGGCCGAGTCGAAGATCGCCCGCCGGTCTGCCGCGGTGCGGGTGCGCAGGTGCAACAGCACCTGGTGGCCCTCGCTCACGTAGATCTGCGCCGACACGAACCCCGGCCGTGGAGCGAGGCGGTCCCTGATCGTCTGCTCGATCCCGTCCAGCAGCTCCTGCTGGCGGTCCGCTTCGACGACCCAGAGGTCGAACAGGTCGACCGTGTCGGCGTTGTCATGGTCTGCGAGCGGCGCCGACACGCCTCCCACGATACGCCCGGGCTGCGCGGGCCGACTCTCAGAGTGTTCCGGGCGCCGACCCTCAGCGGGTCCGGGTGCCGCGGCCGCCGCCGGCCTTGCGCGCATCGGATTCGAGCACACCGGCGAGCTTGTCGGGATCGAGCGGG
>Ga0335085_10004896_pt1 | contig 21891 bp, 14 predicted proteins | sample Lox_Sample_45_FD_206712 | JGI IMG/M metagenome (GOLD analysis project Ga0335085, IMG submission 206712) | Soil microbial communities from Loxahatchee National Wildlife Refuge, Florida, United States - Lox_Sample_4.5 | ecosystem: Environmental > Terrestrial > Soil > Wetlands | place: USA...
ACGCCCGCTCTCCCAGAGGGCTACGAGCCCGCGATTAATGAGCGGTGAGCTGATGGGACAATTGTCAATCGACATCAATTCGTGGGAGGCAAACCGAAAATATCCGGTGCGAAATTCGGGGGCCGTCTGCACCTGGAGGCGCGACCGGTTGCGATAGTTCCAAGGAGGCGATGGGTGAACCTGAATGTCGGCGGAGAGTTCAATCTGGGCGGTTCGTTTCAGGCTCTCGCGCAGGATCTCTTTCTTGATCGCCAGTTGATGTTCGTAGCTGGCGTGCTGATAGTGGCAACCGCCACATCGGGCGAAGTGCGGGCATCCAGGTTCGAGGCGATGCGGTGATGGCTCGATGATGCTGTCGGGATGGGCTCGAGCGAATCCTGGCTTCTGCTCGGTCAGCGAGGCCTCGATCGTTTCACCCGCGAGAGCAAATGGAACGAAGACAGCTTTGCCTCGTCCTTTTTCGTCGGCCGGGAGGCGCGCCAATCCATCGCCTCCGTAAATCATCTTTTCGAGGGTGAGAAGCAAGAGGTGATTCTAAACGACACGCTACAGAACTCGTCCGGCAGCCGCGCCTGAGGCCCACGCCCATTGGAAGTTGAAGCCGCCAAGGTGTCCGGTGACATCAACGACTTCGCCGATGAAGAACAAGCCCGGTACTTTGCCGCACTCCATGGTCTTCGCTGAGAGTTCATTGGTATCGACTCCTCCGGCGGTGACCTCGGCTTTTTCGAAACCTTCTGTGCCCGCGGGAGAGACACTCCATGCGTGGAGCTTCTGCTCGAACTCCGTCAACCCGGAATTCGTCCACGATGCGGGCGCATTCAATTCCATCCATCGGTCGGCCAAGCGGTTCGGCAGAACCCTCCTGAGTTCTGATCGCAGGTTGCTTGGCGTACGCGGAGTCTTAGGACCACGAAATGCCGATGTGATGTCCTGCCCAGGCGCGAGGTCAATGCGGACTTCTGCCGGCTTCTTCCAGTACGACGAAATCTGCAGAATCGCTGGACCGCTCAAACCGTGATGCGTGAACAGCATTTTCTCCCGGAACTCCTGACCATCGCACGAGGCGATTACTTCTGCGGAAACGCCCGCGAGATCGGCATATCGAGAGCGATCCTGCTGGTCGAATATCAGCGGGACCAACCCCGGCCTCGGCTCGCAAATCCTCACGCCAAACTGCGTCGCCAGGTCATAGCCAAAGGGCGTCGCTCCGATTTTCGGAATCGACAAACCTCCCGTAGCCACAACGAGCGCGGGAGCACAAAATTCAGCCTGAGCCGCACACACTGCGAACTCCGTCGCGTGCGTTACTTCGCGGACCCTCGTATTCAAGAAGATCGCCACACCTGCATCGCGGCACTCTTTCTCGAGCATCATTACGATGTCACGCGCGGACTTGTCGCAGAACAACTGTCCCAGAGTTTTCTCGTGATAGGCGATTCGATGTTTCTCGACCAGGGTGATGAAATCCACGGGCGTATAGCGCGCGAGCGCCGACTTGGCGAAATGCGGATTGGAAGAAAGGAAGTTCTCCGGGCGGCAATAGAGATTCGTGAAATTGCAGCGTCCGCCGCCGGAGATCAGAATCTTCTTGCCGAGCCGATCCGCATGTTCAAGCAGGGCCACACGACGTGCGCGCTTGCCCGCCTCAATCGCACACATCAACCCTGCAGCTCCGCCTCCGAGAACGATTGCGTCGAATGAGTGATTCACCGTGGATCACATATAGAAGAGGCTGAGCCGGGGTAGGCCGTACTTTTCTAGCAGCCGCTTTTGAACATATTGTTTTTGCAGCTGATCGATCTGCACACCGGACATTTTCCGGCGATAGGGGGCGAGATCACGGTCCGCTTCGGCTCGGACAGCGACGATCTCCTCGTCTGGCGTTGAGGTTAACAGCACAGCGAAAAGCTTCTCTTCGAGAACCGTGAGCCGGCGCTCCAGATCTTCCAGGCGAGGTGCCGACTTGCCAGCCATCTGCTCGGCCAATTGCTGCAAAGTCTTGGCTGTCTCCCGTACGAGCGGCCGGATGGCCCCACTCCCCTCGATCGGGTTCACCGCCTCCAGCGCACCAGCGTTGCGATTGAGGAATGACGCGACTGTCTGCGGCTCGAATCCTTGGTGGCCTCCGGGCTTTTCTGCCGTTCCGGGGTTGTCAGCTCCAATCGCGGCTTCCTTCATGTCTTCAGCCGCGGCCAGTACCTCCTGCGAGCAATAGGCGAGACTGTTGATCTTCTTCGTTTTCGTGGGGCGCTGATCGTACCGGTCGAAGGCCGCGTCAATGCCGCGCAGCACGGCTTCCAGCGGAATCCCCGCATCTTTCCAGGTTTCAATCAGCGACCAATCGAGCGTAGAAAGCAGCAAGCCCCCCCCACGCCGCTGTAAGTAGCGCTCCTCGATCTCGGTGAAGTAGTTGAAGTAATTCTCCACGGCAGGTCAGCGGATCGAACGTGGGGCAGCCGCAGGAGTTGCGCCGCCGTTGCCAGACTTAGCCTGCGACGGCTTCGTTTGTGCTTTCGAACCTTTCGAATTGTTCTTGGTAACCGGCTCCCGGCGACCGGCGGCGTTGCGCTCCCAAATGATGCGCAGCCCTTCCAGGGTAAGAAAGTCGTCGACGTGTTTAATGTACTTCGATCCTGTACCGATCATTGGTCCGAGGCCGCCTGTTGCAAGCACGCGAGTATCTTGTCCAAGTTCAGCGAGCAGAAGTTCGATGATGCCGTCTACCAGCCCCATGTATCCGTAATACAGGCCCGATTGCAGGCTCCCGACGGTGTTGGAACCAATCACGCGTGGCGGCTTGCGGATTTCCACCCGCGGAAGGCGGGCTGTGCGCTCGAAGAGTGCGTCCGCGGAAATGCCAATACCCGGACAAATCACGCCACCGAGATATTCGCCCTTCGCCGAAACGCAATCGAAGGTAGTGGCCGTGCCGAAGTCGACGATCACGCATGGCCCACCATATTTTTCGAACGCCGCGACGGCATTTACGATGCGGTCAGCGCCGACCTCGGCGGGATTGTCGTAGTGCACTGGCATCCCGGTCTTCACACCGGGCTCAATAAACAGCGGGCGCAGATTGAAATAGCGTTCGCACACTTGTCGCAGCACAGGATCAAGCGGCGGCACGACGGACGATACGACGATGCCGTGGATGCCTTTCGACTCAAGTCCAGCCATGGAAAACAAATTGCGGAACAGGACGCCGTATTCATCCACTGTGCTGGTGCGCGATGTCGCCACACGCCAGTTCGCGAGAAGCCGCTCGTAGCGGGGCACGTCGTCCTTGTCACCGCCCGGATGCACCTTGGCAACGCGGGCGAAGACGCCCAGCACCGTATTCGTATTGCCGACATCGATGACGAGAAGCATTTGAATCTGTGGTGCCCAATCTGGATTCCGAATTGCCAAGTGCCGGCTGCTATTTCTCCCGCACCGTTCCACTCAAAACCGTCTGTATTCCTTGCGCGGTCCTGACGCGCAAAAAGCCGCGATCGTCGAGCCCTTCCGTTGTGCCTTCGAATGCCGCACCATTTTCCTCGATGCGGACACTCTTCCCAGCAACCCACGACGAATTCTCGGCGAAGCGCGCCAGAATTGGTTTCCGCGCGTCTGGATCGTGGATTAGTTGCGAGTACTCGCGGTCGAGTGATTTTAGCAAAGCAGCAACCAGTTCCACGCGCGACCACTCGCTTCCCGTGACCAATCGCAGCGACGTCGCCGGCAGATCCTTGGGAAAGCTCGCCTGGTTTACATTAATGCCCAACCCCACAACAATGTAGCGAACGCGCGTTGCCTCTGCATTCATCTCGGTAAGAATGCCGCAGACCTTTTTGTCGTTAATCAGCACATCGTTGGGCCACTTCAGATCGGCGTTCAGACGGGAATCCACCTGTTGAATAGCCGCTTGCACCGCCAGTCCCGCCGCGAGCGAGAGGACCAACACGTCGGATGGCGGCAACTTGGGCCGGAAGATTACCGTACAATAAATTCCTGTCGATCGCGGGGACTGCCATGAGTTGGCGCCGCGTCCCCGACCGGAGGTTTGCTCTTCAGCGAGAAAGACGCTGCCTTCCGGAGCACCATCGGCTGCGGCAGCCATGGCCGTGGTATTGGTTGATCCGATCTTGTAGAAGTGATGGAGATCGCCGGAAAAGATCGTGCCCCGCAATAGCGGTTGCAGAATCTCCGGCAAGAGAAGGTCAGGCACCGATCGCAACTGGTATCCGGTTGCCGGATGACCAGCCACATCGACACCCAGGCTGCGCAGCTGCTGAATCAGCCGCCAGACTTCGGAACGGCTCGAAGAAATCTCCTGCGCGATCTTAGTCCCACTAACGACGACTGTAGCGTGCTCCATCAGCAGGCGCACAATATGGCCGAGCCGAACGTCCGTAGGCTGTGGCGCGTGAACCAGAGTCCGCGCCGCTTTCTGCTCGCGAATTGTCGAGGTCTTGCCGATGCCGAGATTATGCGCGAATCTGGCCGAAACAACAATTCCTTGCCCTAATGAGCGGTCTGATGAATGCGGCCTCCGGATGACCCGGCGAATTTATTGACTTTTTGGGGGCACTTCGTGGTTCTTGATCCTCACGCCGGCGAGACGCGCATGCTCATATCAACAGCATGGGTCGAATGCGTAAGAAGCCCGACGGAAATGAAGTCCACCCCGGTGTCGGCATAGGCGCGTACATTTTCCAGCTTGATACCGCCGGAGCACTCAATCGGAATGCGTCCACCCATCTTCCTGTCACCGGCATGACCACAGCGTTCCACTGCGCTGCCTACATCTTCCGCCGACATGTTATCGAGAAGGATCGCCTCGGCCCCGTGCGTCAGCGCATCTTCGAGTTCGGCCAACGAGCGCACTTCGATCTCGATGGGCTGTGATCCCCGGCGGTTGCGGTGTGCCCGCTCCAGTGCAGCGCCAATCCCGCCAGCCAATGCAATGTGATTATTCTTGATGAGCACGCCGTCGGAAAGATCAAGACGGTGATTCTGTCCACCCCCACATCGAACGGCATACTTGTCGATCACGCGCAGTCCGGGCGCCGTCTTGCGCGTATCGAGAATCCGCGCACGTGTGCCCGAGACAGCCTCCACAAATTTGCGCGTAAACGTCGCAATCCCGCTCATGCGCTGCAGAAAATTAAGGATGACCCGCTCGCAGGAAAGAATCACTCGCGCATTGTGCCGGATAACCGCGACGGACTGTCCCGTCCGAAGCCGCACGCCGTCGAAAATCTCGGGGTGGGTCGTGACTTCGTAATGCGCAGTCACCGCACCGTCGAGCGCAGCATACACATCAAAAATCCGCGCCACACATCCGATTCCAGCCAGGATGCACTCCTGCTTGGCGATAATCGTAGCCGCTGCCCGCTGATTGGCATCAATGCAGGCATAACTGGTCGCATCGCGCGTCGCCCGGTCTTCGACCAGCGCGTTCTCCAGAATCGCCGTAAGCCGTCGTGAATTCCAATCCATAAGACAGTTGCCAGTGGTCAGTTGCTAGTCGTCAGTAAGAACGTTGTTCGGGCCACAGGTCCGGCATGCCGTCAACCACAGCCCAATTCCTTCAACTTGCTGACCGTCTTTTCCTGCAGCACAGCCAATTCCTGCTGCTGCTTCCGCAAATTCTCCACAACATTCTGCGGAGCCTTCGCCAAAAACTGTTCATTGCCCAATTGCCGTTGCCCGCTGCCGATGGCTTTTTCCAGACGCTCCATCTCTTTCCTGAGTCGCTCGCATTCGGCCGCAACATCGATCTTTCGTTCGTAGATTACATGTACGTCGAATCGCGCAGTGCTGCGTGCCCCTGCCTTCTTCGCCAGCGAGCTCTCAACAAATGTAATCTTCTCGACACTCGCCAACCGCTCCACCGCGCCGCGATTGTGCCCGATCATCGTACGAATGTCGCCCTCGTGTGCGAATACTTCGATCGGCACCTTTACCTTCGGCTCAACTTTCAATTCCGCGCGCAGATTGCGGACGCTGACCACCAGGTCCTGCAGGATCGCCATCTCCGTCTCCGCCGCGAGATCGAACTGTTTCTCATCCGCCTGCGGATAAGGCGTAAGGGCAATCGATTTCAGAGCCGGCTTGTGCTCATAGGTCGTCTGCCAAATCTCTTCAGTAATAAACGGCATTACCGGATGCAGGAGCCGCAGTGAGGCATCGAACAGGTTCACCAGATTCGCGCATGCAATTTTCGCAGCGCCGTTGTCGGACCCTTCGTCAACGTTCAGTCGCGGCTTGATCAACTCCAGATACCAATCGCAGAACTCGCCCCAGAAAAAATCGTAGATACGATTGGCTGCTTCGTGGAATCGATAAGTCTCGAGCGCATCGTTCACATCCGCGGCCACACGATTGAACCGTGAGAGAATCCACTTATCCTCGAGCGTGACCGCTTGAAATCCAGCCACGCCGCTGCCCTCAGCTGGTGCCGGCTGTAGACCCGGCTCGACTCTGTCCACGTTCATGAACATGAACCGCGCCGCATTCCAGATCTTGTTGGCGAAGGCCCGATATCCCTCTGTGCGCTTTTCGTTAAATGCGATATCGGTCCCGGGTGCCGCCATTGCGGCCAACGTAAAGCGAGTCGCGTCGGTGCCGAATCGTTCGATGATGTCCAAAGGATTGATTACGTTTCCCTTTACCTTCGACATCTTCTCGCCTTCGGCATCGCGCACGAGCGCATGGATATACACATGATGGAACGGCACCGAGTCATTCTTCTTGTCGCCCCAGCCATTCGCCTTCTTGAGAGTAGCGTCCTGCTCGTGCTCGCGCATGAAGTGACAGCCAAACATGATCATGCGTGCCACCCAGAAGAACAGAATCTCGTATGCCGTGATCAGCAGCGTAGTCGGATAAAACACTGCCTGATCACGCGTCTTCTCCGGCCAACCCAGAGTCGTGAACGGCAGCAGTCCCGACGAGAACCACGTGTCGAGCACATCGGGAACCTGTTCCAGCTTCGTGCCGCCACATTTCGTACATGCCGCCGGCGTGTCGCGTGCCACGATCACTTTCTTGCAGCCCGCACAAGTCCACGCCGGAATCCGATGTCCCCACCACAACTGCCGCGATACGCACCAGTCATGGATGTTGTTCATCCAATTCAGATAGATCGTGCGGTAATTGTCCGGCACGATCGTAATCTCGCCTGTCTCGACCGCATCGATCGCCCGATCAGCCAGTGGCTTGATCTTGATGAACCACTGCTCCGATAGCCGCGGCTCGATCACCGTTCCGCAACGCTCGCACTTGCCGATCGCCAGTGCATAGTCTTTTTCGGCAACCAGGAATCCCTGCTCCCGCAAATCGTGCAGCACTCTCTTGCGCGCTTCGAATCGGTCAAGTCCCGCATACGGGCCCGCGTTCTCGTTCATGTGGGCGCGCGCGTCCATGACGGTAATCTGCGGCAAGTTGTGACGCAGTCCAGCCTGAAAATCATTCGGATCGTGCGCGGGCGTGACCTTCACCGCCCCGGTGCCGAATTCCGGTTGCGCCAGGTCGTCGGTGATGATCGGAATCTCACGGTTCATCAGCGGCAACAGAACCTGCTTGCCATGCAGATGCGTGTAGCGCTCATCTTTCGCATTGACGGCAACCGCTGTGTCGCCGAGCATGGTTTCCGGACGAGTCGTAGCGACTGTGATGAATTCTGTGGAGACAGCCGCCCCCGGCTGTCCGGCGGCGCGAGCCGCCGCGCCCTGCGAGGAATCGCCAACGACCGGATACCGAATCTCCCACAACTTCCCCGGCACATCCTCGTGCTTCACTTCGAGATCGGAGATCGCGGTCTCGTGCCAGGGGCACCAGTTCACGATGTAATCCCCGAGATAAATCAACCCTTCTTCATACAGCCGGACGAATACCTCGCGCACCGCGTGCGAAAGATTCTCGTCCATGGTGAAGTACTCGCGGCCCCAGTCAACCGAGGCGCCCAGCCGCTTCATCTGGTCGAGAATCGCGCCGCCGTACTCGCGCTTCCACTCCCAAACGCGCTCCACAAACTTCTCGCGCCCCATCTCGCGCCGCTTCTTACCCTCTTTTTCAAGCTGCTTCTCGACCATCATCTGCGTGGCGATGCCCGCGTGATCCGTCCCGGGCAACCACAGCGTGATGAATCCGCGCATGCGATGCCAGCGCACAATAATGTCCATCTGCGTCTGGTTGAGCATGTGTCCCATGTGCAAACGGCCGGTCACATTTGGAGGTGGCAGCAGCAGGGTGAACACTGGCCGCGTCTCGCCCTCAGGCGGCGTGGGAACAGAGAAGAGCTTCTCTTGAATCCAGTAGTCGGCCCAGCGCTTTTCAATCGCGCCCGGCTCATAAGCTTTAGGAAGTTCGTGCGGCATAGAAAGCAGTCAGCACTCAGCCGCCAGCAATCAGCCAGTGAAGCCTGCGTTCCCGACTCGCACTGACTGCTGAGTGCTGACTGCTGAGTGCTCCTTTGATCTTATATGCGTATGAAAAGAAGGGTCAAACATGTCCCGGGGTGAGAAACAGGCGATGCCAAAATGCTGCCTCCCCTTCCTGGCCCTCAAAATCATGGGAAAAGGCTGTCGTCTTCGCTGCTTGCCTCAAATCCAGGCACTCCGCCTTATGTAGTGGCACCGGTACGCGGCGAGACGGCTATTTGTCTGGATTGAGAGGCTGCCACAGTTCGATTTTGTTGCCGTCGGGGTCATATATCCAGGCGAAGCGGCCATAGCTTTCATCTTGTCGCTTAGGGTCGATTCGGACGCCTTCTCTCGCCAGGCGGCCGAGCAGTGCTTCGAGATCGTCCACGATGTAGTTCACCATGAAAGAGGCTGGGCCGGGCTCGAAGTACTTGGTGTTGCCTGGGAAAATGCTCCAGACTGTCATCTGTTCACTTTCTGGATTGTCTTTTTCACGCCACGGCAGCATGACACCGTGGCCGCTATCCGCGAGGCCAAGATGTTTCGCGTACCACTCCTGCATTGATTTCTGATTCGCAGATTTGAAGAAGATGCCACCGATGCCCAGGATTCTGCCTTGTTGGCTCATGATTGTTTCCCTTTTTCGTGATTGTACAGGCGCGATCTCAACCCTGCACGCCTCCTCCTCATTCCAAAACAATTCGATTTCTTCATCAGTCCATTGCGTTCTTGGCTGACCTGTTCTTTCTGAGATCATCTGCACGGGGAGAGAACGTTTGGCCGTTGCTTTATTCCACCCGTCAAGAATGTGGCACGAGCAACGATCACCTTTTCCCGTTGTGACACGTCCAATAGCCTTGGTGAAACCGTTCGCCGTGCTAGGATGACCCTCCAATGAACCCATGGATACAGGACATTCGCTTCGCCCTCCGCTCGTTTGCCAAGAATCCGTGGTTTACCGTGGCGGCGGTTTTGTCGCTGGCGATCGGCATCGGAGCGAACACCTCCATCTTTAGTGTGGCCAACGCGTTGCTGCTCCGCCCTCTCCCGTACGATAATCCGGACCGGTTGGTGATTCTCTGGAATCGCTCCCCCGGCCTCGGTATTACCCAGGATTGGTTTTCCCCGGCGCAGTACTTCGACATCAAGTCGGGTCACAGTGGATTCGATCAGGTCGCAATCGCGATCGGCGGCAACTACAACCTGACCGGAGAGGGCGAGCCCGAACGTGTCGGCGTCATTCGCGTGTCATCGAATCTCTTTTCAATGCTCGGCGCCCGTGCGGCACTCGGTCGCCTGTTGACTCCGAACGAAGATTTGCCCGGGCTTCCGGCTACGGCCATCCTTACCGACGGAATGTGGTCGCGGCGTTTCGGCCGCGATCCACACGTCATTGGCAAGTCCATTCTCATCAACGGACAGACGTACGAAGTCGTCGGCGTCCTTCCGCAGAAATTTTCTCTGTCGCAGGAAGTCGTTCCTCTGCTCGATGGAACAGAGCAGGCCGAAATTTTTCTGCCGTTGCCGCTCTCGCCTGCCGAGGCTTCGCTGGTCCGGGACCACGAAGACTACAACATCCTCGGCAAGCTGAAGCCGGGTATATCAGTGCAGCAAGCGCAGGCCGAGATGAATACGATCACGGCACGGCTGCTCCACGATTTTCCGGAGACCTACCCGCCCAATGGCGGATTGACTTTCAGCCTCGTTCCCCTGCTTGAACAAGTGGTCGGCGACGTTCGTCGCTCCTTGTGGGTGCTGCTCGGTTCGGTGGGTTTCGTACTGCTGATCGCTTGTGCGAATGTCGCCAACCTCATGCTGTCGCGGGCCGTGGCGCGCCAGCAGGAAATTGCGGTGCGTACCGCCTTGGGAGCAAGCCGTTGGCACATTATTCGTCAGTTGCTGATCGAGAGTCTGCTGCTCTCGCTCTGCGGCGGTGCGTTAGGAATTCTCCTCTGCCTTGTCAGCGTAAGGTCGATCCACATTCTTGGGACCAAGAGCATCCCGCGGCTGCAAGACGTGGGCATTGACGGACGCGTGCTCCTGTTCACGTTGCTGCTTTCCGTTGCTTCCGGAATTCTCTTCGGCCTTTTCCCGGCGTTGCGTGTTTCCCGGCTGGATCTGAACTCGACTCTGAAAGATGCCAGCCGCGGTTCGGCAGGAACCAGCGCGGTCTGGGGACGTGGTAACAATCTTCGCCGCCTGCTGGTTGTTTCCGAACTCGCCCTCTCTGTCGTCCTCTTGATTGGAGCGGGACTTCTCATCCGGAGTTTCACCCGCTTGCAGGATGTGTCTCCGGGATTCAACGCGCGTGGCGTGCTCACCTTCGACTTAACAATGACCGGACGTAAATACACCGACAAGCCAGCCGTCCTGAATACGTATCGGCAGCTCTGGGAGCGGCTGGAACATTCGCCCGGCGCAATTGCTGCTGGAGGAGTCACATCACTTCCGTTGAGCGAGGCCTTTGCCTGGACCCCGATCACAGTCGAGGGCCGCGTGCCGCTTCCCGGCGAGAAGTTTCTCAATGCAGATGAACGCATCGTCGGCGGACATTATTTCGAAGCCATGGAGATCCCCCTTCGCCGCGGACGACTGTTCACGGAGCAAGACGACACCACGAAGCCGGTTGCCGTCATCGTCGACGAGTACATGGCCGATCAACTCTGGCCCGGACAAGACCCCATCGGCAAGCGGATTCATATTGTCCAACTCCCTACGAAAGATCCTTGGCAGACAGTCGTGGGTGTCGTTGGACGCGTGAAGCAGGATTCTCTCGACTCCAACCCTCGCATCGCTTTCTACTTGGCGCATACACAATTTCCCACGAAGGCGATGACCGTCGCCTTCCGCGGCAGTACGAATTCGACAGCCCTCTTGTCTTCTGCCAAAAGTGAACTGCGGAACCTCGATCCAGACCTTCCGATGTACCGCGTCCGAATGATGGAGGAGCGGGTGAACGAATCACTTGCCCGCCGGCGCTTTTCAATGCTTCTGCTCGGGGTTTTCGCGTTCGTCGCGCTGGTTCTCGCCACGATCGGTATCTACGGCGTGATGGCGTACCTGGTCAATCAGGGAACTCGCGAGCTGGGGATTCGCATCGCACTGGGCGCTTCCCAGCGCAACATTCTGAGTCTGGTTGTCCGCCAGGGAATGGTCCTCGCAATTTCCGGAGTGACGATTGGGCTGGTGGCAGCTTTTTTGCTGACACGTCTCATCCGCAGCCTGCTCTTTGGCGTCGAAGCGACGGACCCGATCACCTTCGTTGGGATTGCGTTCTTGCTGGCGATGATCGCACTCCTTGCCAGCTATATTCCCGCACAACGCGCTGCTCGTATCGACCCACTGATCTCGCTACGGTGCGAGTAAGATACCCAGGCGGCTCTATCTCTCCACCCGCCGCAATACCACCGGAATGCCCTTCGGCACTTCCCAGGTCGTATCGATCGACGGGTCCGATCCATCCGGCGCTGGCCCAATTGCCGGCCGCCCCGGCTCTTCCTTCGGTGGAGTCGGAGTCTCCCACGGCAGTGTGAACGATCGCTGCAATTCGAGTCGATCACCCTTAAGCGCGCCGGTGTATTTGCTGTCCCCGGATTTGAACGTTACCTGACCGCCATCGACACTCCCGTCCACAACCGGAAGCGGCACATCATCCCCGCCGAAAAATCCCGCCCCGCCTTCGACGCTTCCCGTCAGCTTGTTGCCTTCCTGCCGCAGCGTGTAGACGGTGTTCGTCCCGACGATCATCGACAGGAAATCATTCCCCAGCCCAGCCGCCGCAGCCGGGCGCCATAACCCCGTCACTCCCGCGCCCTTCGGCACCTCGCGCTCCCACACCGCTACTTGGGGACGCAGCGTCACCGGTTTCGCTGCAATCGTCAAGCTCGACGATGTCAGGCCGGGTGACGTGACATCCACCGTGACTTTGCCAGCACTCTTCGCCGACTGCACCAGCCCCATGCAGAATCCCGAGAACGCCTTCCGCGATGAGCCCCTGTCGGAAGCGTGATCGGTAGGATCTCCATTTCCTACGCCGAGCAATTTCCCCGTGCCCGAGACTTTGAACGTGACTTCGTTGTCGGTGATCGGCACTGTGCGTCCCTGCGCGTCCTGCACCTCGACTGTGAACATGGCCACATCCTCGCCATCCGCGTCGATCTCCGCACGATCGGCAGTAAGGATCAGCTTCGCCGCCGCTCCGGTCGTCTCGCGCTTCGTGGTCATCACCTGCCTGCCGCCCTTCCAGCCGCGAGCTTCCAGGGTTCCGGGCGCGTACTTCACCACCCAGGCGACGTGCGAGTCTTTCTTCACATCTTTTGTCCCCAGGCTCTTGCCGTTGAGGAACAGCTCCACGCGGTCGAGATTGGAATGCACCCACACCGCGATGTCTTTCCCCTCATACCCCGGCCAATTCCAGTGCGGAAACAAATGCAGCACAGGTTTCGCCGTCCACCACGCCTGGTAGTAATAGAACGTGTCTTTGGGAAAGCCGCAGGTATCGATGATCCCGTATTGCGAGCTGATGTTCGGCCAGCCATTCGGCGAGGGCTCTCCTCGGTAGTCGAATCCTGTCCACACAAATCCGCCCGACAACCACGGCCGCGCATTACAGAATCGCCACCACCCCTCCGCAGAAGCGCGGCCCCTCGTAGTGTACGGATCGTAGGAACTCACAAATCCCTTTTTTGGATCGGTGATGTAAATGCCCCGCGTACCCACCGCGCTCACGGTCTCCGTGCCCATGACCGGCTTCGCGGGATGCTTCTTGTGGAACTCCTCCGCTCCGGGGTCCATGTAGTTGTATCCAGCGACATCGCCGACGGCCAGTCCACCCACTCCAATCGCGCCCGCAGGTGCAATCGATACCGGACGCGATCCATCGTGCCGCGTTACAACATCCTTCATCGCGGTGAGGATCAGTGTTCCCCGGGCCGTGTTCGCCTGGCCTTCTTCATTGCCCATCGAATACATGAAGACGCTGGGATGGTTCCGGTCCCGCCGCACTAGGTTTTCAAACTGGCTCAGGCCCTCCTGATTTGACGACATCATGCGCGTCTCGTCGAAGACCAGCATCCCGAGCTGATCGCAAGCATCCAGCAACTCTGCCGTCGGAGGGTTATGCGACGTCCGCAGCGAGTTGCATCCCATCTCCTGAAGCTTGCGCATCCGGTAGTACTGCACGGCATCCGGAAACGCCGCGCCTACGCCGGCATGATCTTGATGGTTGCAAGTACCCTTGAGCTTTACAGGAGAGCCGTTCAGCAGAAATCCCTTCTCCGCATCGAACGCAACAGTGCGGATGCCGAATGGAGTCTCGTAGCGATCGACGACATGCCCGTCCGCCTGAATCTCGGTGACAAGTTTGTAGAGATTTCTGTCTTCGAGCGACCAGAGTCGCGGCTGCTTTACTGCGATCTCCTGCCTGTATTCCTGATCGCCGCCCGCCGCGATCGAGGCCGCTGGCGCGGCACTCTTCCCGATCTCCTTGCCTGAAGGATCAAGAATTGTCGACACCGCGCGCACATCGCTCGCCGCCGCGCCGTCGTTGCTCACTTCCGTCAGGATCGAGAGCGAGGCCCCATTTCCGCGAACCTGCGACTTCACCAGTGTGCCCCACTTCTTCACATGCACCAGATTGGTTTTCACCAGCCACACATGTCGGTAGATTCCCGCGCCCTCATAGAACCAGCCATCGCTCTGCGTCGCGTCCACTCGCACCAGCAAGGTGTTCCGTTGTCCAATGTACGCGAAATCCGAGACATCGAAACTGAACGGATCGTATCCACCGCTGTGCCGCCCGATGTAGAAGCCATTGAGCACCACCATGCACTCGCGGTACGCGCCGTCAAACTCAATTGAGATGCGCTTGCCCGCATCGTCGGCCGACAACTCGAACACCCGCCGGTACCAGCCCACGCTCGTCTCCGGATACTTCCTCCCCAGCGGATAAAAGCCCTTGTTCAATAGATCCGTATCATTCGTAAACGGCAACTCGATGGCCCAGTCATGCGGCAGGTCGATGCTGCGCCAATCTCCGTCGTCGTAGGCCAGCGCGCCCGCCGGCATGAAGTTCCCGGTCTTCTGAAAGTTGCCCCACGTCGAGCCGCCATATCCGAAATCCTTATTCGGATCGTTGGCATGTCCGAAGTGAAATCGCCAGCCGAAATCCAGCAACAGCCGCTCGCGCCCCGCGCCAGGAGTGGGAGACGCTCGCAAGGAATTGTCTAGGAGAGGCACAGGCTCAGGAATTACGTTCATCACCTCGAGCGGCTTGATCCCCTTGGCGGCGGCCACAGCGGCAGGTGCGAGCAATCCAGCTTTCAGAACATCGCGGCGAGTCGGCATAATTCCTCCATCAGCAGTCAGTACCTACTCTGATCTGCGGGAGATTAATCATCAAAGAAGTGAAACGGCGGAAGTATACGCCCGCGTAGCACGAGCCTCAATAAGCGCGGTCACGAACGTTGGAAGCCGAGAAAAGGATTTTGCCTTTTACGAAAACGAGAACGCGAATTCCTCAAATGAACCATGAGGAATTCGCGAAAACAGAATTCGATCAGGACGCTGGATTGATGGATTTGCAGATGTTCAGACGGCTGGCTACTTCTTCTTTCCCAGCTTCTTGGCGATCTCTTCGACAATCTTCGGGCGCATATCGGCGAGGACGCTGTCAACAATGCTTGCGATTTCGTCGGTTTCCTCGATTGGCTTTACATCCTCTGGGCTGCTCTCCGAACCGGCAGCAACCGCCATGGCCGCAGCATCTTTCGGCGATTCCTCCGAGGAATCTGTGGGCGCTTTGTCCACCGAAATCTTGCGCCAGCTGGCCCAGGCTGCCGCGGTTTCCGATTCTCTCTTTGCCATATCGTCTGTACCTCCCGCAATTCGCACTACCGGAGCCGCAGGGGGCTCCGCAGAAATCTCTTCTTCCTTTGACTTCTCGGTCTCTACAACTTCAGCCACCGCCGCGGCAGCCTCCGCCACCGGTGTAGTTTCCTTCGATTCGACTCTTGCTGCCTCCGAATTGGCTTCCGAAGATTTGGCTTCCGGCTCCCCCGCCTCGACCGGCTCCGCCTTGGTGATTGCCTCTGGTTCAGGAGCGGGCGTCGTGATGGTAGGCTCTTCAGCTTTGGCTTCGACCGGTGGGGCTTCGGCGATGGCTGGCTTCGGCTCGGATGCAACGGTCGACTCTGGCTCGGATGCCACCGTCGTCGACGGCTCGGGTGACACGGCTGCTGGAGGCTCCTCTGGCGCCGGAACCTGCGGTGCCTCCGTCTCGTAGGTCGCCGCCACGGTTTCAAGCTCTTTCACCGCCGCGCTCACCGCCTCCGTTGCTGCTTCCGCCACGGCTGCCAACGGCTGCACAGCCTGCGGAGCCGGGGTCGCCGGGGTCGCCGGAATTTCCGCCGGAGGTTCAACAACGGCAGTTTCTGCCGGGACAGGAGGCTCGGCGGCCGCAACCACGACTGAGGTTGTTGCCTGGACGGGTGGCACGACAACTGTATGACCGCCTTCGGCCGCAGCGAAGGCCGCGTAGGCCTTCTGCATTTCTTGTTCGAGCGAAATCGATGCCTCTTCGGGAGCCAGGGCGACCGCTTGTGCCACCCACCGCGGGGTGACTGGGGCGGTCTCTGCCCCTGCGGCGACTGCCATCGTGACCGGCTGATCCCCTTTCTCCGCAGTGGTCGGACTCCAGGATTCGCTAGCGGAACTTGGAGCGGACGTTTCACCGGCTTCCTTCTCCAACCCTGTGATGGCAGCCGAAAACTCTGCCTGCGTCGCGGTGACTTCGGGAGCCGCTTCCTTCCATTCGACCTTCTCTTCTTCCTTCTTCTCCGCAAAGGTTGCAGGCGGCTCGCTGGCCGCCGGTTCGGGCCCGGGTGCCGGCTCCGCAGCCCGCGTCTCTTCCTTGATCTCGGGCTTGAACTCCATCTTTCCAGATTCCACTTCAACCGGCGCGGTCACGGGCATTTCCGCGATGGGTTCAGATGGTTTTTCATCCTCGAACTTGCCCTTGATCTGGGCAGCTGCGGCTGCCAGGGCGGCAATCTCTTCCGGCGTCACATCTTTCGGCAGGCCTTCCGAAGCCAATGCACTCACATTGACCTGTTCTTCACTCTGCTCCGGGTGCGGATGCTCCGTCGGCTTGTGCTCCACTACCGTGCGCAAGTCTTTGTTGACCGCGTTGTAAATCGCTGGATCGTCTGCATCGACCTCTTTTTCTTTTTCTTTCTTTTTCTTCGACGGGAACGAGATGCGGCTCTTCCAGCCGCTGTCTTCCTCGATGGCCATCGACTTGTCGTACCGGGATTCATCAAGCGCAGCCGTCGCCCGCGCAAAGCGGCCCGGCTTCGACGACTCCGGTCGCGGCACGACTTTGTCTTCCAACTTGCTCAGGGCGCTCAACAACTCGCTCGCCTCGAACGGCTTGACGATAAACGCGTCCGCGTGCACCCGCTTGGCTTCTTCTGGCTTAAAAGGCTCTAATTTTCCTACTGTCAACAGGATGGGGATTCTTGCGGTATCCCCGGCTTCCTTCAGGCGCTGGCACACCTCAAGACCGCTGTAGCCGGGCATGTAGACATCAAGAACGATGAGATCGGGACGCTGCTCGCCAATCTTCTTCAGCGCCGCTGAGCCGTTATTGACGGTAATAACTTCATATCCCGCGTCTGCAAGGATTTTCCGCCCCATATTCTGGGCGGTTACGCTGTCGTCGGCGAGAAGTATCTTCCTGGCCAAAGGTATCCTCTAAAGAGCGGGGGATACCGCGAAGGTAACCTGAGGGACAACCTAAGTCAATGATCCGGAAGGGAAGTAACACGTTACCAGTGGCCAACACCTAGTGCGCAAAAAACCACGAACCACGTAGGGACAGCCGCTTCGGCTGTCCTCCGAGCGAAGCGAGGGAATTTCGATGATATGAAAGCGGATCGCCGACAGCGATCTTCAGAACGGATTCAGCTTCTTCAACCCCTTCTTCTTTTTCTTCTTGCTGCTGGAAAGGTCCTCATCGCTGGCGGGAGTCGAATCGTCAGCATTCGCCGCGCTGCTCGAGGACGACTGACCCTGAATCTCGTTTACCTGCGTCGGTGGAGGCAGAGAGTTGTCCGTACCCGAATCGGCGGGCTTGAGTTCGTTCGGATCCGGTGCAGCATTGGGCTTCAGTTCATCCGGATCGGAAGCCGCAGGAGTATTCGGATTGGTGCCCGTAGCCGCTGCACCGAATGGGTTTGGATTTGCCGCATCCGCAGCGGGCGGCGCATCGTTGGTACCTGGCTGATCGGGCTTCACGATCTCAACGCCAACCTTCTTTTCCCCGCCACCCAGTACTGCAAATGTTTCCTGCTGCACGATCTTGTTCGCCGCTACGGGCTCGGTGTCGACCAGAGAAGGCTCCCCAATCGTCGCTGCTTGCGATACGTCCGGCGCCTTCTTGACCAACCCCATTACATGACCCATCATCGTGGTCTGACCACGGCTGGCGATTTCCGCTTTGTTCTGCGCGACCGCTGCTTTCGTGGGCCGCGGGACCGGCTGGTGCAACTCGGTGAGGCGCTTCTTCGCATCGTCGGTTCGGTCCATCATCGGATAGCGGGTCAGAATCTTTGAGTACGCATCCGATGCGTGTTTGGTCAGCTCCGCGAGATAGCGCGACTTAACCGCCTCTGTCATGCAGCCACGCGGCAGGCCGTGAGCATCGCACGTTGCCATCGTGCGCAGGCGCGTCATCTGTCCTTCGTAGTTCTGACCCAGCAGATACAGCGCTTCATCAGCTCGGCTGTACATCGGGTACTTGTCCACCAGCGATTGCAGGCGCGCGATCGATGCCGGATACGACTCGCGCAGGTAGTAGAACCGTCCGATACCAAACTCGCGATCGGCCAAAACTTCCTGCACTTCCAGCAGCCTCTTCTTCGCCTCAGGCACCAGCTTGCTGTCGGGATACTGCAGAATGACTTTGCGGTACTCGTCTTCGGCACGCTTGGCGTGGGTATAATCCCGATCCGATTTCTCCATCTGCTGATAGTGGATGTGGGCGATCTTCAGCTGCGCCTCAGCCGCTTCCGGCATGTTGGGGAAGAAGATCTCAAAGTCGCTGTATTCTTGCTCAGCCTGCGCCAAGGCTGCCGTTCCCCCCTCGGCGTACCAGGAATCGCCCACCGCCAGCTTGGCGCGGGCAATGTATTCCGAGTCAGGATAAGTGTTGATCAGGGTCTGCAGCGTAAGGCGCGCCACGTCGAACTTGTTGTGCCGCATCGCCTCCATCGCTTTGTCGAACAGAACCTTATCCGGTTGCTTGGAGCCCACTCCGGCGAGGGGGTTCGCCGATTTCTTATTCGTACACGCTGCGGTCAGGGCCAGCAGGACGCCCAGCACAACGATCAGATGAATTCTTCGTAGCATTAAGACCTCGGAATATGTTTACTAACAGCCGATGGCAGATGCGATCATGTTAGACTTTTAGCAGCGGAGCTTCCGTCCCTGCCCGCAGCAGCGCTTCTGCATTCTTCTTTGGATCGCCATCGCCGAACACGGCGTTGCCTGCGACCAGAATTTCTGCCCCCGCGCGCACCACGTCGGCAATGGTGTCGAGCGCCACACCACCATCTACTTCGATGCGGTAATTCAGTCTGCGTTCGCTGCGAATGTCCGCTAACCGCCGCATTTTATGCAGCGTAGAAGGAATAAACTTCTGCGCTCCAAACCCGGGGTTCACCGACATCACCAGCACATAGTCGACAATATCCAGCACTTCCGACAGCGTCTCCACCGGAGTTGCCGGATTGATCACCACGCCCGCCAGGCACTCGTGGCTCTTGATCAGGTGCAACGTGCGGTTCAGGTGCCGGCAGGCTTCCTGATGCACTGAAATCCAGTTCACGCCGGCATCGGCAAAGATCGGGATGAACTCGTCCGCGTTCTCAATCATCAAGTGGCAGTCCAGCGGAAGATTCGTCACCTTCCGCAGCGACTTGACGACCGGAGGCCCAATCGTAAGGTTCGGTACGAAGTGTCCATCCATGATGTCGACATGGATCACACTTCCCCCGCCGTCGGCCGCGGCACGCACCTGTTCGCCTAGCCGGGCGAAGTCCGCGGACAGAATTGAAGGTGCCAGTTCGATCAAACCCAGGCCTCAGAACCTGAAAATCGTCGCTCGTCGTTCATCGCTGGTCGTTGGCTCTACACGCGGGCGGACCAATGACTGGCGTTGTGGAAATTCTAACACGCTGAATCCGGACTCTCACCGCTTAGCGCTCATGGTACCCTCGTCCCGCGTGCCTCTCCCCTCCCATCTCCCGCCCGCTGTATATGCCGTTTGCGCGGTCTTCATCTGGGGCGCCTCAGACTTCACCGGCGGATACGCCTCCCGCCGCGCCAACGCCTTTGTCCTGACCGCATTCTCCCACCTCTGCGCGTTCTTCCTGATGTTGGCGGTTGCCCTGAACCAGCACAGCATGTTTCCCAACCACGCCAGCATCGTGTGGGCTCTGTTGGCAGGTGCGTCTGGCGGATTCTCGCTTGCCATTTTCTACCGCGCCTTGGCCATGGGACAGATGGGCCTCACCGCCCCCATCGCGGCGCTGCTCAGTGCGGCCATTCCTACGATGGTCAACATCGCTCTCGAAGGCGCGCCCAAACGCTGGTCCATCATCGGTTTCGGGCTGGCCATCGTAGCCATATGGCTCATCACTCGTCCGGAAGCACCGGGACAGAACGACGAAGCGGGCCATCCCAAGGGCGTCGCGGCCGCCGCTCTTGCGGGAGTAGGCTTCGCGGGATTTTATCTCTTTGTCCATCAGGCCAGTGGATCGCCAAGCTGGATCGCTACGATCACCCGCGTCGCCTCGTTCACCGTAACCGCCATCGCCGTTCTCGCGACCCATGCCCCTATGAAACTTGCCTGGCCCTCAGTAGGCCTCGGCACGCTGGCTGGCTGTCTCGACGTAATCGGAAGTGCCCTCTTCATCTATGCCAGCCAGCACGGGCGCCTCGACGACTCAGTCGTCATTGCGTCCCTTTACCCCGCTGTGACGGTCATGTTGGCGCGTCTCATCCTGAAAGAACACTTCAGCCGCTGGAAGTTCGTAGGCCTGCTGGCAGCATTGGCAGCCGTGCCAATGATCGCAGCAGGATGATTATTCCGTATTCCGGAATAAGGAATTAAATACATAAATCCCTGTAATGTGGCTGATATAATATGTATTCCATATTCTGGAATATGGAATGTACCCATGAACCTACATCCGCAAGACGTAGTAGTAGTCCTGAAACTCGTTGCCAGTCATGATGCGAGTCGGCGATGGACCTATGCCGAGCTTAGCAAGGATCTATTTATGAGTGCATCTCAGGTATTTCGTTCGGTTAACCGTGCCGAGATGGCTCGCCTACTGAATGCACCCACTCTTCCTCCACCTCCCAGCCGCGAACAGCAAGAGAAAGATCGGAGGGTGTGGCTCTGGCCTAACAAGGCCAACATCAAGGAGTTCATGATTCATGGCGTGAAATACGCATTCCCGGCGGAACGTGGTGGCCCGACCCGTGGACTTCCAACCGCAGAGGCAGCTCCTCCTTTGAATCAGCACTTTTCTGCAGATTTCGCTCTTCCATCGGTTTGGCCACATGCTGCGGGTCCTTTTCGAGGAATTGCATTTTCGCCACTCCACAAAAACGTTCCCGCGGCCGCTATGCGTGATGTGAAACTTTATGAGCTCCTGGCACTCGTCGATGCCATTCGAGAGGGTCGCGCACGCGAACGTGAAATCGCGATTAAGGAACTCAGCGCGAGGATCGATTCCGAGTGAATGTCCCCGATTCCAATCCGAACCTTGCTCAGCTTGCGGTAGCAGCCGAAAAGCTGACTCCTTTGCTCAATCAGATTGTGTTCGTCGGTGGCTGCGTAACTGGGCTTCTCGTGACCGATCCCGCCGCTGCTCCGATTCGGCCCACGCTTGATGTCGATGCAATCGTCGCGGTCGCATCGTACGCCGAGTATGTTGCTCTGGAGAAACAGCTGCAGGAACTCGGGTTCAGCCCCTCACTCACTGAAGGGGCACCAATTTGCCGCTGGCAGCACCCAAGCCTCATTCTTGATCTAATGCCGACCGACCCATCAGTGTTGGGTTTCACTAATCGTTGGTATGGTCCAGCAATGGTGAACGCACAGAGGATAGAGATTGAAGGGCATGAAATTCAAATCATCACAGCGCCTTACTTTGTTGCAACCAAGCTACAAGCCTTCCATACACGTGGCAAGAACGGCTTCCAATCGAGTCACGATTTGGAAGACATCGTGACCATCAATGACGGCCGCGCTGAACTCCCAGAAGAGATTCGGGCAGCTTCCTCAGAAGTTCGACGATACCTGAGCGGTGAGTTCCAAGCGTTATTGTCGAACCGTGATTTCATAGAAGCATTGCCCGGTCATCTCTTGTCAGACGCTGTCAGCCAACAACGCCTGAACCTTGTGACTAAA
>Ga0335085_10004897_pt1 | contig 21884 bp, 12 predicted proteins | sample Lox_Sample_45_FD_206712 | JGI IMG/M metagenome (GOLD analysis project Ga0335085, IMG submission 206712) | Soil microbial communities from Loxahatchee National Wildlife Refuge, Florida, United States - Lox_Sample_4.5 | ecosystem: Environmental > Terrestrial > Soil > Wetlands | place: USA...
GCGGGCTCGACCGCGATCCGGACACCGGCGAGAAGCGGGCGGCCGAGCCGGCGGGGGAGAACAGCGTCTCCTCGATCGCCGAGCAGTTCCCGCAGCTCGCGGCCGTGATCTACGGCCATACCCACCGCCGCGACCCCGGCCGCCGCGTCGGCACCGTGCTCCTCGTGCAGCCCCGCCCGTGGGGTCAGGACGTGGCACGGATCGACCTCACGCTGACCCGGGAGCCGGGCCGGCCATGGACCCTCGCCCGCTCCGAGAGCCGTCTCCTCGCCGTCCAGCCCGACACCCCGGCCGACCCCAGGATCATCGAGATCGCCCGGCCGTACCACGAGGCCGCCGAGCGCTACCTCGACCGGCCGGTCGCCGAGTCCGCGGTCGAGCTCTCCGGCTCGCGCGCGCGCTTCGAGGATTCGGCCCTCGTCGACGCGATCCAGGAGGTGCAGCTCGCCTACGCCAGGGCCGACGTCAGCTTCGCCTCGCTCTTCCGCCCCCAGGCCCGCGTGGCCCGCGGCCCGGTGACGGTGCGGGAGCTGGCCAGCCTCTACGTCTACGACAACGAGCTCTACGCGGTGGAGGGCGACGGGCGCATGGTGCGCGAGGCCCTCGAGAACGCGGCCCGGTACTTCCGGACCTGTCCTGACCCGACCTGCGCGCGGGGGCCGCTCGTCGACCACGCGGTCGCGGGCTACAACTACGACATGGCGCAGGGAGTCGAGTACGAGGTCGACCTCACCCAGCCCGTGGGCCAGAGGGTGAAGAACCTCCGCTTCCACGGCGCCCCGCTCCGGGACGACCAGCCCCTCCGCATCGCGATCAACAACTACCGGGCGGCGGGCTCGGCCGGCTACACGATGTTCCGCGGGGCGAAGATCGTGTGGCGCAGCGGACGGGAGATCCGGGACCTCATGGCCGAGTACTTCACCGGGCGCAAGCTGCCCGAGAACGGGGACGGCAACTGGCGTCTCGTGCCCTCGCGGGCGGTCGAGACGCTGGCTCTCGAAGAGTCCCCAGCGCACTGACGAAGTAGCGGCCCCGGCGTCCTTTCGGCTGGATACCGTACACGACGCTGGACGCATGGCGCCGGTGGCGCCGCTCTCCTCCTCCTCACCTCGGTCCGCAAGGGGCTGCACGCGCGCGCCTTGGCCCCTCATCTGCCGTCCGCCGGGATCTCCGCGCAACTCAGGCAACCAGGCGCCGTCCTGCGGCGTCAACTGTGACGAGAAACATCCATAGATCAGGGTGAGGCGGCCGGCGTCGGGAGTTCCGGCCGGGGGCGAAGGGAGGGGATGCGTGTCGACGCGATTCGTGCTCGCCGTCCTGGTTGCGGCCTCGGGCGCCGCCTTCGCCGCCGCCGACGAGATCCCGCTGCTCGACCTCGAGAGCGTTGTCGGCTCTCTCGTGCTGGCTCCGCCTCCCGCGCTGCCCGCGGTGTCGTCTCCGTCCCTGCGCCTCGTCTGGCTGGATCCGGCCGGCGTCGCCACCGGGATGGACGCCATGGCCCGCGAGGAGGCGACCGCCCTCTTCCGGTCGATGGGGGCCTCCGCGACGTGGCGCCGGGGCCGAGCGGGTGAGACGGCCCGTCCCGGAGAGGTGCGGGTGATCCTCCTCGACCGCGCCGCCGAGCGCGAGCCCGGCACGCCCGTCCTCGGCGCGACGCCCGGGCACTTCGAGGTCGCCCCGCTCGTGTGGGTGCACGTGCCGAACGTGCGCGCCGCGCTGGGCCTTCCCCGGCAAGGGTCGGCCTTCGCCATGGATCTCGCGGTGTCGCGCGCCCTCGGCATCGCCCTGGGCCGGGTCGTTGCCCACGAAGTCGTGCACGCCTTCGTGCCGTGGGTTCCCCACGGGACCGGCCTCATGTCGGCGTCGCTGAGCCACCGTCAGCTCACCGCCGCGTCCATGGCCTTCGACCCGGCGGTCGCGGCCGCGGTCCGGGCCGCCCTCCGGGGCGAAGCCCCCCCGACGCAACCCGGCTCCCGCACTCTCGCCGCGGCGGCCGTGGCGAAGGAGACCGAATGATGGGCACTCAAGTCGACGCCGTGGCCGGGGTTCTCCCTGCGGTCGACCCGCCCCGTCGGCCGGCTACGGGTGCGCGCCCCCGCGCGCCCATCGAGCGCACTCTCGACGTCCTCCGCGGGCCGTTTCGTGCACAGATCGTCTGGGCCCTGTTCTGGGGGGCGAGGCCCTTCTCGGAGCTCATGCGCCACGTGCCGGAGGTGACGAAGAAGACCCTGCGCCGAGAGCTCGCGGACATGGAGAGGCTGGGGCTCGTGCGCCGGGACGTCCGGGAGGGATCGAACCGGCGGGCCGAGTACTCGCTCAGCCCCCTCGGCGAGACGCTGCGACCGGTGGTGGGAGCGATGTACGAGTGGGGGCTCCTCTGCCTTCAGCCGCGCTGGAGCCAGGCGCGGATCCGGGCGAGGTCGGGCGCGTAGAGAGCGGGGGGCGCGTCGGCCAGGAACCGCTCGAGGTGCGGGCGGGCCTCGGCCCGGCGGCCGTCGCGCCACAGCAGCGTGCCGAGGTTGAAGAGCGTGTCCGGATCGTGGGGGTTCTCGGCCAAGGCTCGCGTCCACAGGCGCACCGCCTCCTCTCTCCTCCCGTCCTCGGCGGCGAGCAGGCCCAGCGAGTTCCAGGCGCGGGCGAGCCCGGGGTCGAGCACCAGCGCGGCCTCGAAGGCCGCCCGCGCGCGTCGCTTCTCCCCGAAGAGCAGGTGGACGGTGCCCAGGTTGCAGGCCGCGAGCGCGCTCTTCGGGTGGGCCTCGCGCGCCCGCTCGAGGGCGGCGACGGCCGCGTCGCGGCGGCCGGCGTGCGCGAGCGCGGCCCCCCAGGTCATGAGCACGTCGAGGTCGGCACCCGGGCCCCTCGCGTAGGAATCGAGGATCGCCACCGCCTCGCGGGGCCGGCCGAGCTCGTCGAGCGCCCGCCCGAGCTCCGCCGCCGCCTCCGCACTTCCAGGCTCCGCGGCGAGAGCCCTTCGACCGGCCTCGACCGCCCCGGCGAGATCCCCGGCCCGGCGCCGGAGGACCGCGAGGTGCCGCAGGGCCAGGGGCACGCCCGGTCGGGCCTGGACGAGCTGCTCGCAGCGCGCGAGCGCCCCCGCGACGTCTCCCGCCTCGTAACGCTCGAGGACCTGCTGGAGGCTCATTTCGAAGGCCAGGTTGCGCTTGGGATCGTCCTCCTCGCTGTAGTGGGCCGCGAGGGCCCGCGTCGCGCTCACGTAGCCGAGGCTCGCCAGCCGCTCCTCCACCTCCGCGTCCTGGCCGACCCGGTTCACGCCCCGGTCGGCCTGCCGGAGCCGGCCGAGCAGAGCGCGCATCTCGCCGACGGGGGTCGAGCGGCGGGCGACGAGGTTCGCGGCCTCGCCGGGATCGGAGGCAAGGTCATAAAGTTCCGGGAGCGGGAGGTCGACGTACTTGAGCCGGTCCCGCACGACACCGTGGATCGGCGCAAAGCCACGAGTGAGGGCGGGAGTCAGGGCCTCGAAGTAGCTGGGAGGGACGCTCGCCGTGGCCCGGCCCTCGGCGCTCGCGAGGAGGCTCCGGCCGGGCAGGCCGGCCGGAACGGGAAGGGAGAGCGCGTCGAGAACGGTGGGGAGGATGTCCACGTGGCGTACGCCCTCCGCCACGACCCGCGGCCGGAAGAGACGCGGGGCGTAGAGCACCAGCGGGACGTGCAGCGTCGACTCGTAGGCGAAGAGGCCGTGGGTCGCCTCGCCGTGCTCGCCGAGGCCCTCGCCGTGGTCCGCGGTCAGGACGACGAGGGTGCGGCCGGCCTCGCCGCGGGCGAGGAGCGGGTCGAGGAGGGGGCCCAGGGCCATGTCGGCGGCGGTGACCTCGCCGTCGTAGGCGCTCGGCACGCGCCCCCGCCATTCGAAGGGGGGCGCGTAGGGCGCGTGGGGCTCGTAGAGGTGCACCCAGCAGAACCGGGGCCCCGGCGTGGCGTCGAGCCAGGCCCGCGCGGCGGCCACCGTGCGCGGGCCCGGGCGCTCCTGCATGCGGAAGTCCGGGGTCTTCTCGGCGTCGCCCAGCCGGTCGTCGTAGACTTCGAAGCCGGCGTCGAGGCCGAACCGGGAGTCGAGGGGGAAGGCGCTCACGAACGCCCCCGTATGGTAGCCGTGAGAAAGCAACACCGTCGCGAGCGTGTCCATCCCGCGCGGAAAGCGGAACCCCGAGTTCTCCCGCACGCCGTGGTCGAACGGGTACCGCCCGGAGAGGATGTTCGCGTGCGAGGGCAGCGTGACCACGTTCTGGGCGTGGGCGAACGCGAAGCGGGCGCCCCCCGCGGCGAGGCGATCCATACGGGGCGTCTCGGCGCCGACGCGGCCGTAGCAGCCGAGGGCGTCCGCCCGCAGGGTGTCCACCGTGACGAGCAGGACGTCGAGGCCGGCCGCACGGCGGACCGCGTCCGGGCGCAGCAACCCCAGGCCGGCGCCCGCAAAAGCGACGCCGCCGAGCGCGAGGCCGAGGCCGAGCCGGCCGCCCACGCTAGCGGACCCGTTCCAGGGCCTTGCGGGCCAGCTCGCCCTCCGGGGTCCCGGGGGCGAGCTCGGTCACCTTCCGGAAGTCGGCGAGCGACTCCGCGGCCTCGCCCAGCTGCAGATGGGCGAGGCCGCGCCGGAAGTAGCCGTCGACGTAGCGCGCGTCGAGGCCGACCGCCCGGGTGAACCACGGGATCGCTCCCCGTGTGTCTCCCGCGTTCACGAGGTCGATGCCGAAGTTGAAGGCGATGTCCGGGTCCTCGATGTTGCCCGGGTCGACGCCGGCGAGGAGCTCCTTGCCCTTCGCGGCCTGGCCGGCCTCGAAGGCCGCCTGGACCGCGGCCGCCCGCAGGGGCACGCGGTCGGGCTCCGCGGCGAGGGCTTTCAGCAGGTGGTCGAGGCCCCGGGCGTAGTCCTTCTCCGCGACGTAGGTCATGCCGATCTCCTGGTCGATCCTCCCCGCGAGGTCGGGCCGCATCGTCCGGAGCGTCTCGTACTCCTCGCGGGCCGCGGCGAGGCGGCCGCCCTTCCGGGCCGCCTCCGCCCTCTCCAGGACCGCCACCACCTCTGGCGGGGGACCCGGATCCGCGGGTTTCTCCAGCCGCACCTCGTAGACCGGTCGCCGCGTCTCCTCCGCCACCGCCAGGGTCGTCCGGCGCGTCACGTAGCCGGGGGCGGAAAGCTCGACGACCCAGTTCCCGCCAGTGAGGCCGAGGATGGCCCAACGGCCCCTGGCGTCCGTGCGCAGCTCGGTGCCCCCTCGTCCCTGCAGCTCCAGCCTGACGACGGCCCCTCCGAGGGGCTTCCCCGCGACGTCGAGGACTCGGCCTTCGAGGCGGCCGGTGCCGGCGCGCCAGTCCTGGGCTGGAGCCGGCAGCGACGCGAGACCGAGGACGAGGGCGGCCGGGGCGGCGATGCGAGTGACCATCATGTGACCCTCCGTGTCATTCCGTGGCGCCGCGTCTCGATCCGGAAGAAGCCCCTCGGCGCGACACGCCGTCCTCGATGAAGGCCAGGGCCCGGGCGGCGAGCTGCGCCGACTGCGGACTGGGCACGGCGTGCTGCATCGCCTGCAGGAGCCGGCGGCTCTCCCCGATCGGCCGGCCTCGCAGAGCGGTCACGATCGCGAGGCTCGCGTAGGCGCGGGCGTGGCCGGGGAAGTCCCGGATCTCCTGACGCAGCGCGGCCTCGGCCTCCTCGTTCCGCCCGAGCCGGGCGAGGACGTCGCCGCGGACGAACTCCAGCCAGGGCACCGGGCCGAGGGCCCGGGCCGCGCCCGTGCGCGCGGCCTCGTCGACTTGCGCCAGGGCCGCCGGCAGCTGGCCGCGCCGGGCCGCGACCTCGGCCCGCACCACCGCGGCGCGAGCCTCGGCCCCCGCATCTGCCGCCACGAGGCGGGCCTCGCTCTCCGCCTCGTCGAGGTGGCCACCGGCGAGGGCCACACTCGCGAGCAGCTCGTGGCCCGGGCCCGGCTCCGACGCGAGGGCCTGCCGGGCGGCGGCCGCCGCGTCGGCCAGGCGACCCATCTCGAGGTGGACGCGGCCGAGGGTGAGCGAGAGCGGCGCCGCGAGGGTGGGGGCGATCGAGATCACCTCGCGATAGGCCGTCTCGGAGTCTCGATATCGCCCCAGACGGCCGAGGGCCTCGGCCCGCTCCACTCGGGCGTCCACGAAGCCGGGGTTCTCGGCGATCACCGCGTCGAGGGCCCGGACGGCCTCGGCGTCGCGCCCCGCCGCCGCGAGGGCAAGGGCGGCCCGGACGCGAGAGTAGCTCACGAGGCGGTCGCGCGGGTTGGGCAGGCCGCTGCGCGGCTCGGCCGGCTCCGGCCCCGCGGCCAGGTAGCCGAGGCTCCGCAGCCGCTCGCGCTCCTCCGCGGTAACGGGGGAGGGCCGGGCGAGATCGCCCGCTCCGAGCGCGGCCTGCATGGAGCGGGCGAGCGCCGACTTCTCGGAAACTCGGTCCTCGTGCTCGGACGGGTCGTGGACGACGTCGTAGAGCTCAGGCCGGGGCCCGTCGATCAGGTGATAGCGGGCGTCGACGAGCGAGCGCAGCTCGCTCCAGCCGAGGTGGATGCGCGGGTAGTAGGTCTCGCTGTAGACGGTCGCGGTCTCTGCCCCGGCGGGTCCGAAGAGGTCCCGCCCGTGGGCGGCGGCGGGGACCTCGAGACCCACGACCCCGGCGAGAGTGGGCAGGACGTCGCGCAGGGCCGCCGGCGAGCTCTCGCGCATCCCGCCGCGGGCCGACCGCGGCAGCTTCAGCAGCAGGGGCACGTGCAGGACCTCGCGGTAGAGGAGGATCCCGTGCTCGTCCTCGCCGTGGTCGCCCAGGCCCTCGCCGTGATCCGACAGCAGGACCACGAGCGCGTCGTCGTACCGGCCGAGCCGCCGCAACCCGTCGAGGAGGGTCGAGACCGCCGCATCCGCGGCCGCGATCTCGCCGTCGTACGTCGCGCCGTAGCGCGTCCGGTAGGGCTCCGGCGGCGTCCACGGCGTGTGCGGCTCGTAGAGGTGGACGAACAGGAAGAACGGGCGGTCCGAGACGCCCCCGAGCCAGTCGAGGGCCACGCGCACCGTCGACTGCCCGTCGCGCTGGACCTCGCCCGCCGCCTTGGCGCCGGCGGCGGTTGCGACGTCGCTGTAGAAGTCGAAGCCGGCGTCGAGGCCGGTCGGTCCGCGCAGGACGTAGGCGGAGACGGCGGCGCCGGTCGCGTACCCGCGCGCCTTCAGGAGCGCGGCGAGGGTGGGGTGGCTCCTTGCGTCGAGGTGGTAGCCGATGTTGCTCCGGACGCCGTGCTCCGGGGGCAGCAGGCCGGTCAGCAGCGACACGTGGGCGGGAAGGGTGAGCGGGCAGTGCGTGTAGGCGTTCTCGAAGAGGACCGCGTCCCGCCGGAGCGAGTCGATGGCGGGGGTCGCGACCCCGTGGTAGCCCCAGGCCGGGAGGTGGTCCGCCCGAAGGGTGTCGATCGAGACCAGCACGACCGGCGTCTCGGCGGCGCGAGGGAGGGAGATGCGTCGAGGAACGCCGCCGCGACCGCACCCGGTGAACGGCACGAGCGTGGCCAGAAGGAGCGAGAAGGAGGTCGCGCGCCGGGAGCGCATCGGGGGGAAGACGCGCGGCCCCCGGGGTGAGCCCGGGGGCCGCGCGGCCAGGCTAGAAGCTGAGACGGGCGCCGAAGCGCACGAGGAGGGGGCTCATGATCTGCAGGGTCGAGTTGAACGCCCCGGAGTCGGCGAAGTCGTTCTGCCGGAGGACGGTCGACGAGTTGAACACGTTGAACACGTCGGCCATGAGGCCGAGGTTGACCCCGCTGATCTTGCGGTTCCACGCCAGGCGGAGGTCCAGGTTCCACACGTCCGGCAGCCGCTGCTGGCCGACGTCGGTGGCCATCACGGTGTCGTTGAAGGTGTTCGCGATGGTGATGGAGATGGGCCGGAAGTAGCCCTGGCGCGCGAACAGGCTGCCCGCCACCTCGAAGCCCCCTCCGATCTGGTAGAGCGCGTTCGCCGACAACTGCCACTTGCCGCCCACCCAGTAGGGGGTGCCGGAGCTGATGCTGTCGTAGCCCATCTGCCCGCCGCTCTTCTTGGCGTCGGTGAGGACGGTCGAACCCCACGGCTGGTAGCCGTAGGTGTCGTAGAGGGTGGGCAGCGGGTCCTGGATCCCGGCGCGGCCGTCGAAGGACTCCGTCCAGTTGTTGTAGGCGAAGGCCACCCGTCCCATCCACCGGTTGGAGAGCCGCTTCACGGCGGTGAGCTCGATGCCGTTGTAGGTGCGGTGGTAGTCGGGGCGGTTGCCCAGGATCACCCCGAAGCTGTTCGCGTCGAGCGCGGCGGCGTTCGTCGGCCCCACGTCCTCGCAGGGCACGGTGTAGCCGTTCGAGGTGACGGGGTCGCAGCTCACCCAGTCCGTTCCGTTCACGCCGATGTAGGAGACGTAGGGCGGGTTCGAGGTGCGGCGATAGGTGTAGGTCACGCCCACCGCCAGGTTCGGCGCGAGCTCGTGCTCGATGCCGCCCAGGAACTCGAGGTCGCGCTGCGCCTTGTAGTTCGGGTCGATCTGGTTGACCGTCGACAGCTGGACGTTGCCCGGCACCCCCACCAGCCCGCCGGCGAGGTCGACCTCGTTCTGCTGGACGAAGCCGTCTCCGTTGAGGTCCGTCCAGCCGTAGTCGAGGCGGGCCACACCGCCGAGCGGGTTCACCGCGGTGACGTCCGGCATGGGGAGCTGGCTGGTGAAGATCGCGAAGTTGCCGCGGAGGAGGGTCTTGCGTGACTCGTCGAGGGCGAGAGTGAGGCCCACCCGGGGCGAGACGTCGCTCCAGCGGATCTTCGTCCCCGAGCCGTCGTAGACGAGATCGGGCAGGAGGTCGGGGAACATCGGGTTGGCCTTCGCCGTCGAGGCCTTGTTCTCGGCGTGCTGGAGGTCCCAGCGCACGCCGCCGGTGAGGGTCAGCCGGCCGGAGGTGTAGGTGTCCTGGGCGTAGAGCGAGGAGTAGTTGCCCTTGTAGGCGCTCACCAGCTCGCGCTGGATGCGGGCGACGGTCCCGCGGGCGGCCTCGGTGCGGGCCATCACCCCGCTGCCGCTCGGCGCGTTCGTGCTCGTCACCGCGGCCCGTCGGTAGCCGAAGCCGAACTTGAACTCGTGGCTGCCGTGGAAGTAGCTGGCGTCGAGGTTCACCGTGTCTTGCGGGCGAACCGACTGGTAGTAGTTGGCGGAGCCGTAGGCGAAGCCGGCCACCTGGTTCACCCCGTCGTCGCCGCCGCGGCCGCCCTCGGGGGTGAGGCTGAAGCCCGTGTTGTAGTGGGAGAGCTTGGCGTTCAGCATGAAGTTCGGGCTGAACACGTGGTTGTCCTCGACCTTCAGGAAGCCGTGAGGCCAGCCGTTCTCGTAGGCCTGGCCCTGGTCCCGCGAGTGGGAGGGGTCCTCGGTGCCCACCCCGTACCCGCTGTACCCGGGCCGGCCGAGCTTCGTCTTCACTCCGTTGAGCCAGTAGGCGGAGAACATGTTGTTGGACGCGACCTGCCAGTTCACCTTGGCGCTGTAGTCGTCGAGCTGCGTCCGGTCCCGCGACTGGTTGAGCCTCTGGATTCGCAGGTCCTGCTTGCCGTAGGACCCCCAGAACCAGAGCTTGTCCTTGAGGATCGGACCTCCGACGTCGACGCCCCATTCGCCGATCTGGTCCACGTGGTCGGCCTTGTCCGCGCCCTGGAGGCGCGGGTCGCCCTTCAGGCTGTCCGGCAGGTTCGAGGCCTCGAGGGAGTGGCTTCCGAAATACCCGCTGGCGCCGCCGTGGAAGGCGTTGGTGCCGCGCTTGGTCACGAGGTTGATGCCGACCCCCCCCGTCGCCACCCGGACGTCCGCGCCGCCGGTGGTGATCGCGACCTCGTCGAAGGTGTCGAAGTCGAAGTAGGTCGGGCTGGAGCCCACCGCGCCGGGGTCGGTGATCACGACGCCGTCGAGGACCCACATGGAGTCGGTCTGGCTCGAGCCCTTGCCGATGTACCCCGACTGCTGGCCGCTCTCGCTCCCCGCCTGGTTCAGGCGGTCCACCTGCACCCCGGGGACGGCCCGCATGAACGCCCACGGGTCGCGTGAGTTCGGGATCTTGCTCAGCTCGTCGCCGGTGACCGTGGTCCCGGTGCCGGTCTTCTTGGTGTCGAGGACCGGCGTCTCCCCCTCGACGGTGACGGTCTCCGCGACCCCTGCCACCTTCGTGGTGAAGTTGACGTCGATGCTCACCCCGGCGCTCACGACCACCGACCGCTGGGTGGTCGCGAAGCCCGTCAGCGCGACGCTCAAGGTGTAGGTGCCCGGGTCGAGGGTCAGGAAGCGGTACTCACCGGCGGAGCCGGTGGTGGTCGTGCGGGCGCCGATCGTGGCGCCGGTGAGCGTGATCGTGGCACCGGGAAGGGCGCCACCCTGCTGGTCGGTCACCTTTCCGTAGATGTTGCCGGCGGAGATCTGGGCCCACGCGGCCGGCGCCAGCGCCACGAGCGCGAGGGCCAGCCCCAGGGCCGGAAGGCATCGTGCGAATCTCATTCGAGTTCCCCTTTCAGATGTCGCCCGGCGTCTCACGCGCGGCACCGCCGCGCGCCCGCGCGGGCGCCCCTTGCTCGGCGTTGGCGGGGACGGACACCGGAGTGCCCGGCCTCCCGCGCCGAAATCGCGCCGGGTGGCGCACGGGCCCGTGCCGCGCCGCGCGGTCACGCGGTCGCCCACGGGCAGCATCCCTGCCGGTTCGCCGACGGTGGCGCGGCGGGACGGGGCTCGAATGAACTACGGCGAACGACCCCCGATGTCGCTCGAGGCGCAGGAGTCGCTTCAGCTTTGGTCAATAATCTGGTCGGCGTCGCGGTCGCGCGCAAGAGGCCGTCGATGATGCGTGGATGAGGGTGGGCTGAGGCGGTAACCGCGTCCCGGTACGCGTATTGGAGCGACGGCTGAGGGGTCTCCCTGGCGGTTCAGTCGAGCTCGGGGTATCGGCTCACGCCGCTTGCGCCGGGACCTGCTCCGTCGGCCTGCGGAGGATCGGGAAGGGTCAGGGCGACGGCGGCGGCCAGGCCGAAGAGCCCGCCCGCCCACAGGAGCGCCACCCGGAAGTCCCCGAGGGGGGCGAGCAGGCCGAAGAGCACCGTGCCCGCGGCCGCCGCGAGGCGGCCGGCGTTGTAGCTGAATCCCGCCCCGGTGGTGCGCAGCAGCGTGGGAAAGAGCGGGGGCAGGAACATGGTGAAGAGGCCGAAGACCCCCGAGGCGAAGCCCACCGCCGGCAGCCAGAACGCCACGAGGCTCTGGTGGCCCCGCTCGACGCCGAAGCCCCCGGCCATCGCCACCGCGCCGAGGGCGAACATCGCGGCGATGGCGCGGCGGTAGCCGAAGAGCTTGGCCAGCCAGCCGGCGAAGAAGTTCCCCGCGATGGAGACCCCGATCACGACGGCGAAGGAGAGGCTCACCAGGCGCTCCCGGTCGGCCCGGCTCCAGGCGGCGAGCTCGGGCAGGTTCCGGAGGTGCTGGGGGTTCCAGAACATGAAAGCCCACCAGGCGGTGAGCGACAGCGAGCACACCAGGACGGTCTTCAAGGTCGTGGCACGGAGCGCGGGAGCGATGAGGGCAGAGGTTCGGGGCACGTCCTCTCGCATTCGAGCGCTCGCCCACTCCACCGGCTCCGGGACGCTGCGGCGGATCCAGAACACGAGGAAGGCAGGCAGGATGCCCACGAGGAAGACGTTGCGGGGCGGCGCGTCCGCCATCAGATAGACGGTCGCCGCGGCGAGCAGGACGCCGATGTTCACGCCGGACTGGAGCACCGCCGCGATCCACGGCCCCCAGCGCCTCGGCCAGGTCTCGGCGAGTAGAGAGCTGCCGACCGCCCACTCGCCGCCGATGCCCAGGGCGGAGAGGAACCGGAAGGCGAGGAGCTGCCACCAGGCGGTGGCGCAGTACGAGAGGCCGGTGAAGGCCGCGTAGGTGAGGATGGTGAGGCTCAGGGCCCGGCTGCGGCCGAGGCGGTCTCCCACCCGGCCGAAGAGGCCGCCCCCGAGCGCCCACCCGGTCAGGAACGCCGCCTGGATCCACGAGCTCCTCGCTCTCACCAGCGGATCGGCCGGAGAGGGGGCCGCGAGCAACTCCATCACGAACGGGGCCGCGACGAGCGTGTAGAGATGCATGTCGAGGCCGTCGAACAGCCAGCCCAGCCATGCCGCGATGCCGGACTTCCACTGCGCGGCCGACAGCTCCCGCAGCGTGCGCGCTTCCCGCTCCCCTCCGCCCTCGCTCATCGGCAGCAATCCCCCGGGAAGCCGGCAGTCTACTTCAGCGACCCCCGTCCCGTGCCTCGCGAGGGCGTCCCCGACTTGCGGCTCGGCGTGTGATGATGTGCCCGGGACGAGGTCGCGCGGCCCGACGGGCCCGGGCCAGAGAGATCGGAATGAGCGACGATCGGGGATCGTGTCCGGCCGGCGGGCGAAGCCGCGTTCTCTGCTGGGGTACGTACGACACCTCGAAGCCGCGGACCCGCATCCTGCGCGACGGGTTGCGGGCGAGGGCGATGATCAAGGAATGCCATGCGACGGTGTGGGAGGAGGTCGAAGACAAGGCCCAGGTCGACGGTCACCGGCGGCGTCTGGGCCTTCTTCTGCGCTGGTTCGGCCGGTACCCCCTCCTCCTGTGGCGCTTCCTTCGCGCTCCGCGTCCCGACATCGTGCTGGTCGGCTTTCCGGGCGTGCTCGACGTGATCGCGGTTCTTCCGCTGGCGCGCCTGCGTCGGGTTCCCGTCGTGTGGGACATGTTCATGTCCCTCTACGACACGGTGGTGCTGGATCGGCGGCTGATTCCCCCCGCGAGCCTCGGCGCGCGCCTCCTCCATGGGATCGAGGGCTTCGCCCTCCGCCGGGCGGACCTCGTCTTCCTCGACACGGAGACGCATGCTCGACGCGTGGAGGGCCTGTACGGGCTTCCCCCCCGGCACTGCGGTGCGGTGTGGGTGGGCGCGGAGGTGGAGCGGTTCCGACTCCCCCCGGCAACCGCCGCCGCGGCGCGACTGCCCGGCGCGCCCCTGCGGGCCCTGTTCTACGGACAGCTCATCCCCCTGCACGGCATCGACACCATCGTCGGAGCCGCGCGCCTCCTGCGCGAAGAAGCGGTGGAGTGGACGATCATCGGCCGTGGCCAGGAGGGAGCCAAGCTGCGCCGCCTGCTGGCCGAGACGCCCCTGCCCAGGCTGCGCTGGATCGAGTGGGTGGAGTACGCGGAGCTCAGGCGCTGGCTTGCCGAGGCCGACGTCTGCCTGGGCATCTTCGGGACGTCGGACAAGGCGGCGAGCGTGATCCCGAACAAGGTGTTCCAGGCCGTGGCCGCCGGCCGCCCCCTGATCACGCGCGACTCGCCCGCGATACGCGAGCTCCTCGAGCCCGTGCCGCGCTGCGTGTGCCTCGTGCCACCCGGAGATGCCCGGGCACTCGCGGAGGCGGTGCGTTCACACGCCAATCGGACGCCGATCCCAGAACCTGGCCCCTGCCACGCCTCGCTGGCCGACCGGATCGAGGCGGCGGCGATTGCCCGCCAGTTCGAGGAGCTGGTCGCACGAAGGCTCGGTCACCGGTGAGCCCGGCGGATCGGACCGACCGGTTGTTCGGCCCCGCCGCGCCGGAGCACGGCCAAGATCTCGGCAACGGCTGCCTCCTGCAGGTGCGACGCCGATGAAGGGGCGCCTCCGACTCGCGGGTGCGCTGGTGGGCGTACCAGCCAGCGCGTACTTCGCGGTCTTCGCCTATCGGACCGTCACCCGACACGATCTCCATTCGCTGTGCACCACGCCGATGATCGCCGCCATATCCGCGGCCGCGCTCGCCTCCGCCGCGGTCATCCCCACCAGCAGCTGGGCCTGGGGCCGGCTGTTGCGGGGGACGGGTGTCGGGCTGCCGATCCTGGAACTGAACTTGATCATGGGGCTCACCCAGATCGGCAAGTACTTGCCCGGCAGCGTCGCCCAGCACCTGGGCCGGACCGCGATGTCGATCGAGAGAGGCGTGCCGGCGAGCACGCTCTTCCTGACTCTCGTGGTCGAGGTCCTGCTCACGATGGTGGCGTCCCTGGCGGTGGGCGTCGCCGGGTTCGTGGCGTCCGTGAGGACGGCGGGACAGCTTCCCGTCGGGCATCTCCAGACCGCCGCGCTGGCTGGACTGTGCCTGGTGATCGCCTTGGTCGGGCTCGGGGTGGCCTCTCGAAGCACGCCCTTGCTGTCCCGTGCGTGGATCCCACGCTTGCCGGGGACGCCCGGTCCGGGGGCCCGTGCGTCGAGCACGGCCTTCGCCGTCTACGTCCTGAACTTCGCCCTCCTCGGAGCCGGCCTCTATGGTGTCGCGCTCGCCGCCAGCGGGGTCGGGCCCGCCGAGCTGCCCTTCTTCATCGGGGTCCTCGCGATGTCGTGGATCGCCGGCTTCGTCGCTCCAGGGGCTCCGGCCGGCCTCGGCGTGCGCGAGGGAGTCATGGCCGTTTTGCTGACCCCCAGGATCGACAGCGCCCGAGCACTGGAGATCATCATCGCATTCCGCGTGGCCACGACCCTCGGCGACCTGCTGGGTTTCGCGTGGGGTGGGGCCCTCTTGTTGCTGAAGCAGCGGAGGCCCTCGGGGAGTGTCCCCGCGTGACGCCGGGGCGGCGGCAGGTCACGGCGGCGCGCCGCCTTCGTCCCTCCCGTCGCCCGCGAACGCGACGTCGTACAGATAGTATCGGCGGACACGCTCGTGGTAGCTGGTCGGGTAGAGGATCCCCCGCTCGGTGAAACCCCTCTCCAGCAGGGGCACGACCGAGAAGGCGCGGCCGTCCGCCGGGGCGAGCGTGCTCAGGACGGCCGCGTCGGTCAGTTTCAGCTCCGTGGCGTAACGCTCGACGATTGGCCTCTCAGGCTGTCCCTTCAGGTGGGCGACACGCACGACCGAGATCCCGTGCAGGCTCTGGAGGAGCACGGAGAGCAGACGCAAGCACGGCTCTCCAGAGCGGACGAAGAGCACGCGGTTCTCTCCCACCCGCCGCCCCACCTCCTCCACGAAGCGCATCTTCTCGCTCTCGGACGGATAGCGGTAGAGGCCCCGGTCGAAGTAAGCGTTGAACGCGAGAGCGACGAGCGCGAGAGCGACGAGCACGCTCCGTGGAGGCGGGAGGTGGCCGAGCAGGCTGCCCAGGAGCAGCATCGTGGCCGGCACGAGCACGGGCACGAAGTACCGCGAGGCATAGTAGTTGAAGGGCGTGTCGACGCGGAAGAACGTATACACGGCGAGAGTCCAGAGGACGCAGCCCAGGAGGAACGCCCGCGCCGGGGAGGCGGTCACTGCCCGCCCGCGGAAGACGGCGAGCAGCAGCACCGCGGGCAGTCCCACCATCGAGGTGGCCATCACCATGCTCACGATGTCGAGGTGAGCGAGGGAGGACCAGCCGTGACCGGCGTATTCGACCCTGGAGGACCAGGCGCCGCCCGTCGTCTCCTGAGTGAAGCGGTCCGTCCAGCCGAGCTGGTAGCCCCTCCACGCCGTCCAGACGGCGACGAGGACGAGAACCGGGGGAGTGGCGATGGCCAGGAGGCGCTCCGCGTGTGCCGCCCACGCGGCGGAACGGCCGGGGGGACGCGCCTCCCGGGCGACGAGCACCAGCGAGAAGACGACGCCTGCCGAGTAGAACGCCGCGACCAGGGCGAGGCCCGCGGTGGCCGGATCGTTCACGGGCAGGAAGCCGAAGCACGCCCGGAAGATGTCGTGCAGATACAGAGGGCTGAAGAGGAAACCGAGGGGCAGGCCGGCCAGCAATGCTCCGAAGGCGAGGAGCGAGAACAGCGCCATCCGCCGGTCCTCCGAACGGTAGGCCTCGAGCAGGGGAAGGATCAGCAGGGGAGCGTAGAGAAACGCCGAGGAATGGGTGAGGGTGAAGGCCAGTACACCCCCTGCGGCGAGGACGGCCCGCCACCGCGACCTCCCACCGACGAAGTAGAGGACGAAGAGAAGGAGGAAGAGGAGCAGCGTCTCCGAGGTCGTGTACTTCGAAAAGAAGAGGAGGAGCGGCGACGAGGCGAAGATCGCCAGGGTCATCGCGCGCGCAATCGCGCCGTCGGTCAAGCGCTCCAGGAGCAGGCCGAAGAGCAGGACATTCAAAGCGTAGAGGAAGGCCAGGGCGGCTGCGGCTTGCCCCGCCCCGAAGATGCCCGCCCACAGCGCCATGGCCATGGGCCAACCCGGGAAGAACTGGAAGTGGAAGCGGGCGGGCTCGGAGGTGGAAACGTAGGTTCCGGGGAAGTAGCTCCCCGGGCCCTGCATGTTGTCCCGGTCGAAGGTCGCGAGGAGCTCACCCTCGAGCTGGCCTCGCACCGGGATCGATCCGCAGAGCCGCCCGGTCTGGAGGTGGTGGATGGCCCGGTTCGAGTACACGCCGGCGTCGCAGTCCATCCGGAGCTCCTCGATGCGCGGCAAGACGATCGGCGCCACGAGCGCGAGCACCAGGAGGATCGTCCAGTCCGGCGACGACAGCAGAGGGCCGCCGGACCGGGGAGGCACGGGTGCCCGGCCGGGGATCGCCAGGATCCCGAGGGGAAGCGCTGCGCTCAGAGCCAGCGCGGTGACGGGGCGAAAGGCACCGATAGACACGAGGGCGACCGCGACGAGCGTGGCAATCACCGTCTGCGCGGCCAGGGCCTCGACCACGAGTCGGAATCGCGACGCGGGCGGCTCCCCACGTCCGAGAAGCAGGAACCAGGCCGCCACACCCAGGAGCGCCAAGGCGAGCATCGCCGAGGACATGGGATCAGGCCGCACGCAGGCCGGAACCACCCGTCATCGGGGGCTTCCCGTGCCCGCCTCGAACCGGGACGACGAGGCGAGACAAGACATGCCGCGCCAGTATACGCTCGCCGCTCGGTATGAAGCTCGTCATCCAGCTTCCGTGTCACAACGAGGAGGAATCGCTGCCGAGCACGCTCGGAGATCTGCCGCGCACCGTGTCCGGCTTCGATTCCGTCGAGTGGCTCCTGATCGACGACGGGAGCACGGACCGCAGCGTCGAGACCGCCCGGGCCCATGGCATCGATCACGTGTTGTCCCTCCCCGGACGACGGGGTCTGGCGAACGCGTTCCTGGCCGGGCTCGAGACGGCGCTGCAGCGGGGGGCCGACGTCGTCGTGAGCACGGATGCCGACAACCAATACCGCGGCGCCGACGTGGCCACGCTCGTTCGCCCGATCGTCGAGGGCCGGGCCGACATGGTGATCGGCGAACGGCCAGCCGACTCGATGGCCTCACCCACGAAGAAGCTGCTCCAATGGCTGGGCAGCGCGGTGGTACGCCGGATCTCCGGCACCACCGTTCCCGACGCCACCTCCGGCTTCCGCGCGTACACCCAGGCCGCCGCGCTCCAGCTCAACGTCTTCTCGAGCTTCAGCTACACCCTGGAGACGATCATCCAGCTCGGTCTCTGCCGCGCGCGGATCGTGTCGGTCCCGATCGGCGTCAACCCGGTCGCGCGCCCTTCGCGGCTCTTTCGCTCGATCCCCGAGTTCGTCTTCAAGCAGGCGCTGACCATCGTCCGGATCTTCGTCATCTACCGTCCGGTCGAGATCTTCGCCTGGCCCGGGGCCCTGCTCGTGCTGCTCGGTCAGCTGCCCGCCGCCCGCTTCCTCCTTCTCTACATGGGGGGACGGGGGCAGGGGCACGTGCAGTCCCTGATTCTCGCCTCGCTCCTCGTCTCCATCGGGGCGCTGCTCCTGCTCGCGGCGATGATCGCGAGCATCACTGCTGCCAACCGGGTTCTGCTCGAAGACCTTCGCGTCCGGCTCCGTCGAATGGAGGTCGAGCAGGCCGTCCGCAAGCGCGCCGAGTGAGGCCATCCCCCGGCCCCGGTGCGCCTAGCGCGTGGCGATGCGGGCGGGCGCCTTCGGGAGGAGCGGTGCGAGGAAGCGGCCGGTGTAGCTGCCCTTGACCGCCGCCACCTGCTCGGGCGTCCCCTCGGCCACGACGCGGCCCCCGCCGTCCCCGCCCTCCGGCCCGAGGTCGATCACCCAGTCCGCGGTCTTGATCACGTCGAGGTTGTGCTCGATGACGACCACGGTGTTTCCGGCCTCGACCAGCCGGTCGAGGACGAGGAGCAGCTTCTTGATGTCGTCGAAGTGGAGGCCGGTGGTGGGCTCGTCGAGGATGTAGAGGGTGCGCCCGGTGGACCGCTTGGAGAGCTCCCGGGAGAGCTTGACCCGCTGCGCCTCGCCGCCCGAGAGGGTGGGCGAGGACTGGCCGAGGGCGATGTAGCCGAGGCCGACGTCGGCCAGCGTTTCCAGGGACCGGCGGAGGTTCGGGTGGTTCTTGAAGAGCTGCAGGGCCTCGTCCACGGTCAGGTCGAGGACGTCGGCCACCGAGAGCCCGTTGTAGGTGACGGCCAGGGTCGCCTCGTTGAAGCGCCGGCCGCGGCAGACCTCGCAGGGCACGTAGACGTCGGGCAAGAAGTGCATCTCCACCCGCTTGACGCCGTCGCCCTCGCAGGCCTCGCAGCGGCCGCCCTTCACGTTGAACGAGAAGCGGCCCGGCGTGTAGCCGTGCATCCGCGCTTCGGGCAGCTCGGCGAAGAAGTCGCGGACGAGGTCGAAGAGCTTGGTGTAGGTGGCGGGGTTCGAGCGCGGGGTCCGACCGATCGGGCTCTGGTCGATGTCGATGACCTTGTCGATCTCCTGGAGGCCCTCGATCCGCTCGTGGGCGCCGACCACGAGGTCGCTCCCGTGGAGGGCCCGGGCGACCGCGGGGTAGAGGATGTGGTTGACGAGGGTGCTCTTGCCGGCCCCCGAGACGCCGGTCACGCAGATGAAGAGACCGAGGGGGAAGGAGGCGCTCACGCCCTGGAGGTTGTTCTCCCGGGCTCCCACGACGGTGACCTTCCGCCCGTCGCCCTTCCTCCGCTCGGCCGGGATCTCGATCTTGAGCTCGCCCTTCAGGTACCGCCCGGTGAGGCTCGCCCTCGCCTTCGTGACCTGGGCCGGCGTGCCCTCGGCCACGATCTCCCCGCCGTGGCGCCCGGCCCCGGGGCCGAAGTCGACGAGCCAGTCCGCCTCCTCCATGGCCTCGTGGTCGTGCTCGACGACGACGACGGTGTTTCCGATGTCGCGCAGGTGCTTGAGGGCGGCCAGCAGCTTCTTGTTGTCGCGCTGGTGGAGCCCGATCGAGGGTTCGTCGAGGACGTAGATGACGCCGGTCAGCTCGGAGCCGATCTGGCTGGCGAGGCGAATGCGCTGGCTCTCCCCGCCGGAGAGGCTCGGCGCCGCTCGATCGAGGCTGAGGTAGGTGAGGCCCACGTCGAGCAGGAAGCGGAGGCGCGCGCGGATCTCCTTGAGGAGCTCGGCGGCGATCCTGGCCTCGGCTCCCTGCAGCGCGAGGGACTCGAAGAAGCGGTGAGCTTCGGCGACGGAGAGCGCGGTGACCTCGGTGATCGTCTTCCCCGCTATCCTCACCCCGAGGGCCTCGGGGCGGATGCGCCGGCCGCCGCAGCCCGAGCACGGGCGGGAGGACAGGTACTTCTGGTAGTACTGCCGCATCTCCTCCGACTTCGTCTCCCGCATCCGCCGCATCATCGAGTTGATCGCACCCTCGTAGCGCATCTTGAAGGAGCCGGTGCCCCAGGAGCTCGCGACCTTGATGCTCACGCGCTCCCCGCCGGTGCCGAAGAGGATCACCCGGCGGTGCTCCTCGGAGAGAGACTTCCAGGGCCGGTTGAGGTCGATCCCGCGCTCCCGGGCCACCGCCCGGACGATGTCGCTGCCCCAGGTCGTGGCCTCGCCGACCGCGCCGAGCGGCTTCACCGCACCCTCGTTCACCGAGAGGTCGGGGTTGGGGACCACGAGCGCGGGGTCCATCTCCAGGCGCGTGCCGAGGCCGGAGCACTCCGGGCACATGCCCTGGGGGGAGTTGAAGGAGAAGAGCTGGGGGGTCGGCTCCGGGAACGAGATCCCGCAGTGGTGGCACGCCCGGTGCTCGGAGAGCACGGCGTCCGTCCGGCCCTCGGCAGCCACGATCACCGTGCCCTGCCCGAGCTTCAGCGCGGTCTCCACGGAGTCGGTGAGGCGCTGGCCGAGGCCGGGCTTCGCGACCAGGCGGTCCACCACGGCGTCGATCGAGTGCTTCTTCTTCTTGTCGGGCCGGATCTCGTCCTCGAGGGACAGCACGACGCCGTCCACCCGCACCCGGGTGAACCCGGACTTCCGGACCTGCTCGATCACGTCGCGGTGCTCGCCCTTCCTCTCCCGGACGAGGGGGGCGAGGACCAGGAACTTCGTTCCGTCCGGGAGGGCGAGCACCTCGTGGACGATCTGCTGCGCCGACTGCTGCGAGACGGCGCGGCCGCAGCGGTGGCAGGTCAGCCGTCCGACCCGGGCCCACAGCACGCGCAGGTGGTCGTGGATCTCGGTCACCGTGCCGACGGTGGAGCGGGGGTTCGTGCTCGCCGTCTTCTGCTCGATCGAGATGGTGGGGGCGAGGCCCTTGATCGAGTCGTACGGGGGCTTCTCCATCTGCCCGAGGAACTGGCGGGCGTAGGCGGAGAGGGACTCGATGTAGCGTCGCTGGCCCTCGGCGTAGAGCGTGTCGAAGGCGAGCGAGGACTTGCCGGAGCCCGAAACGCCGGTGAACACGACGAGCTTCTTCTTCGGGATCTCGACAGTGACGTTCTTGAGGTTGTGCTGCCGCGCCCCGGTGATGACGATGCGATCGGGCTCCATGGACGTGTTCCTCGGCTGGCCTCCCGTCAGCGGGCGAAACGCCCATGTTAGTCCGGCCGCGGAATCGCGTCGAGCGCCCGGCCCCCGGCGCCCCCGGCGGCAGCCGTCTTGGGCGGGAATAAGCGACCTGGCGGGGCCCTGCGAACAAGGCCCCCAAACCGCTCGTTACGACAATCCTTGGATCCAACCTCCTGCAGCGCGCCCGCAGGAGGACGTATCGGGGGCCTCGATCTGCAAAACTCTGTAACTGCCGCCTGAGGAGGATCTTGATAGGCCGCTGCGACAGTAACCGCCAGCTGCCTCGGGGTCCTCGTCCAAAAGACTGGATATTCTTCGCCGGCGCTTTCAATCGGCAGATCACAACCCTCATTCTGAGAACGACTTGGGCGACACTCCGAGCTTGATGGCGTGGCAACTTTCTTGCTGCGCTCTCCGTGAAGCTGGGTGAGAGTTTTCCCCGCGGGCGCCCGCTCGCGGGCGTTGGCACCCCCAGGCACACCGGAGGTTTCATGAAGCTCAGACACTTCGCCGTACTCCTTTCCGTCCTCGTTCTCGCGGTTGCGTTGCCCGCGGTCGCTCAGGAGCAGCGCGGGTCGATCGAAGGCGTCGTGAAGGACTCGCAGGGCGGGGCTCTCGTCGGAGCGACCGTGACCGCCAGGAGCAGCGCCGGCCAGACCGTCGAGGTCGTGACCGACGCTGCGGGCGCCTACCGTCTCGTCGCCCTGAGCCCGGGCCGCTACGAGGTGACCGCGAGCCTTTCCGGTTTCGCGCCGGCCAAGGTGGCGAACGTCGAGCTCGTCCTCGGCCAGCTGCTGACCATTCCCTTGACCCTCAAGCCCGGCGGCGTGACCGAGACCGTGCAGGTCGTCGGCGAGTCGCCTCTCATCGACGTGAAGCAGAGCGCGCGGGCCACGAACCTCCGCGACGAGGCGATCGAGAAGATGCCGAAGGGGCGCGACTTCACCTCGCTCGTCACCCAGGCCCCCGGCGCGAACAACGAGACGAAGCTGGGCGGGATCTCGATCGACGGCGCGTCCGCCGCCGAGAACCGGTTCATCATCGACGGGGCGGAGACGACGGACGTCCGCTACGGGGACTCTGGCAAGGCGCTCATCACGGACTTCGTCGAGGAGGTCCAGATCAAGTCGAGCGGCTACGCGGCCGAGTACGGCGGTGCGA
>Ga0335085_10004898_pt1 | contig 21881 bp, 19 predicted proteins | sample Lox_Sample_45_FD_206712 | JGI IMG/M metagenome (GOLD analysis project Ga0335085, IMG submission 206712) | Soil microbial communities from Loxahatchee National Wildlife Refuge, Florida, United States - Lox_Sample_4.5 | ecosystem: Environmental > Terrestrial > Soil > Wetlands | place: USA...
GTGCACACGCGCTCGTCGACGAAGTCGCGGAAATCGGATCCGGTGCAGCGCTCGATCAGTTCCGCCAACACCCAGTGTGCGGACGTGCCGTGGTACTCGAATCGTGATCCCGGCTCCCACTCGAGCTGCCACTCGGTGAAGCGCTTGACGCGCGTGACTGTGTCACCGCCCTCGATCGCGTCCATCGGCGCGTTCGGGAAGCCCGAGGTGTGCAACATCACCTGTTCGACGGTGATTGCCTCTTTGCCGTTCGTCGCGAACTCGGGCACGTAGTGCGAGACCGGCCTCGCCGGATCGAGGAGCCCGTCGCCGATGAGCAGCCACACTGCGGAGGCGACGATCGGCTTGGTCGCCGAGAACACACAGAACCGTGTCGCGTCGGTCGCGGCGCCGAAGGTCTCGAAGCAAACGACCTCGTTGTCCCGGGCGACGGCGACCTGGCAGGCAGGCGTCGTGCCGTTCGTCACGAGCTGCTCGACCGCGTCGAGGAGCGGTCCGAATTCCACGGGTCGAGTCTCCTATGGTGCGCTCGCTTCCGTCCAGCCGCCAGGAGGTCACGGTGCCGTATCCGCTCGACGTCGGTGGAGTCGACGACTACGCGATGAAGGTCGGCAGCATGCTGCTCACGCTGGTCGACCCCAACCGCGGCTTCGAGTCCGCGTACAACCGGTGGTACGAGCGCGACCACTTCTACGCGGGCTGCATGATCGGCCCGTTCCTCTTCGCCGGCAGCCGGTGGGTGGCGACGCGGGAGCTGAAGGACGCGCGCTGGCCCGCCGGCGACGAGACGATTGCGTCGCCGCCCGACGCCGGCTCCTACGTCGCCATCTACTGGGTCGAGCGCGGACATCACGCCGATCACTTCGACGTGTGGGCGCGCCGGCAGGTCCGTGACCTGTACGCGCAAGGCCGTGGCTTCGCCGAGCGCCGCCACACGCACACCGTGCTGTACGACCATCTCGGCGCGGTCTACCGCGACGCCGACCCGGTTCCGGTCGAGCTCGCGCTCGACCACGGCTACGACGGGCTCGTCGCGCTCTGGTTCGACGCCGAGCGCGGACGCGACGCGCGTGCGTTGCAGCGCGCGCTCGAGGCGTCGCACGCGCGCGGCCTGCTCGACGGTTCGAACATCGAGATCGTCAGCTCGTGGACGCCGTCGGCGGGCGAGAACGATCCGCGCGACGTGCCGATGGATCTCGGGAGCAAGGCCGGCGGGCCCGAACGCCTGTGCCAACTGTGTTTTGTGTCCGGCGATGTTCGGGCCGCGCTCGCGCCCTTGCGCGCGTACACGGACGCGGTCGCGGCCGATGGCCTCGCAACGCTGCATCTCGCGGCGCCGTTCCTGCGGACGGTCGTCGGCACCGACACGTACGTCGACCAGCTCTGGTAGCCGGTGCCGACCCGTCGCTAGTGTCGCCGCCGTGACCGACCAACAGTTCCCGCAGACCGCCTCGGCGTCGATCGACATCGACGCGCCACCCGACGCCGTGTGGCAACTCGTCGCCGACATCACGCGCATGGGCGAATGGAGCCCGGAGTGTTGGCGCGCCCACTGGGACGGCGCCGCGACCGGACCCGCGGTGGGCGCACACTTCCACGGCTACAACCGGGCCGGTTCGTTCGAGTGGCACGCGCCGTGCATCGTGACCGACTGCGAACCGGGAAAAGTATTCGCGTTCGAGGTGCCGCGCGGCGGCGAGCCGGTGAACCGTTGGCGCTTCGAGTTCGAGCCGACGGCATCCGGCACACGCCTGACCGAGTCGTTCGACGCGCCGCTCATCAACGTCTCCGGATCGGCCGCGAACTTTGACGGTCGTTTCGAGATGCTCGAACAGGCGATCGGCACGACGATCGCCAACATCAAGGCCGCGGCCGAGGCCTGATCGTCAGCGCAGGGAGCGGGCGGCCGCCCTGACGTGCGGCGCTCGGTGCGCGGCCGGGCGCGGGGGCGCGTCGCTGCGGACCACGCCGCGCGTGAAGTCGCTCCACGGCGTCGACCAGTCCATCACGCCGTGATCGCCTTGGGCCGGAGGCCGCGGCCCGCCGACGACCCAGACGACGTCGCCGACCCGGCTGTACGCGAAGAACTTCAACGCGTCGGCAGGGCTGAGGTTGATGCAGCCGTGGGAGACGTTCCGATGTCCCTGCGACGCGACCGACCACGGCGCCGCGTGCACGTACTCACCGCTGTCGCTGATGTGCACGTCGGAGTAGACGAGCTCGTCGTAACCGTCGGGCGAGTCGACCGGGATGCCGTTGGTCGACGAGATCATCCGCACGACGCTCTCTCGGTCCATGACGATGTGCACGCCGTTCATCGTCGGGTCGTTCGTGCGCCCACCGCTGAACGGATACGTCGCGATCGTCTTTCCGCTCTCGGTCACCTGCATCTGGTCGGTGGCGAGATTCGCGATCGAGATCCGGGCGTCGCCGACCGTGAACTGGGTCAGGTTCGTCCCGTCACCCCACAGGCCATTGCCCGCGCTCCATCCGGCGAGATCCGAAACGACGGTGACCTTCTCACCCGTCGGCCAGAACGACTTCGGACGGAAGTGCAGCTCGTGGTCGCTGAACCAGTACCAGCCGCCGGGCACGGGTTTCGACTCTGTGATCGCGAAGTGGCTGTAGGCCGCGGCGCGCGAGAGCGGGTTGTCGATGTCGTGGTCGAACCGGATCACGACCGGCTGCGCGACCCCGACCTCGAGACCCGGACCCGGGAAGAGCGTGTCCGCGACGGTTCCCCCGGGAGTGAGCGTGTGGAACGTCGCGCTCGGACGCGCGGTCACGCCTCTGCCGGCCACTGTCGCCGTGATCCGGTACGTCGTTCCCGCGAGCAATGGAGCGGTGGAACGCCAGCCGGTGCGCGAGCGCGTGAGTGTGCCCGGGATCGGAGCGCCGGAGGACGAGACCGCCCGTACCGACGTCAACCGGCCCGCGGTCGTGAGGACCGCGACCGCACTGTCGAGCGCGACACCCGTCGCGCCGGACCGTGGGCTGAAGTGCACGGACGACACGAGGCTCGCGCGCTGCGCCCGCACCGGGTCGACGACGGGCGCCGGCGATTTCGTCTTCGTATCTGACGACGACGAGCGCGCGGCAGCGACGGTTGCGCCGATGCCGGCACAGAGTGCAGCCGCCACGATCGCGGTCACTCCGCCCGACCAATGGGACCACCTGCGAATCCGACGCACGGACTGGCCTCTCGGGATCGGTCGACGAGCACGATACGGCGAAGACACGCTCGATTGACATCGCCCATCCGGGGTGATCGCAAACGGGGTGAGGTGCGAAGTCCTCGGTTGCATCGAGCTCTTGCCCGCGGGCGACGTCCCATGCGGGGGCGCCGGGACCTTCGCAGAAAACCGGCCACATCCTGACCGGTTCTGCTGCGAAGATGCCTCTGTGCGCGCGGATCGCCTCGTCGCCGTTCTCATGCTCCTGCAGACGCGAGGGCGGATCACGGCGGCCGAGGTCGCCGACGAGCTCGAGATCTCGGAGCGGACGGCTCGCCGCGATCTCGACGCGCTCGCAATGGCCGGCTTTCCCGTCTATTCGCAGCCGGGACGCAACGGGGGCTGGGAGCTGCTCGGCGGCGCGCGCACCGACCTGAGCGGTCTGAACGCGGCCGAGGCACGGGCGCTGTTCCTCGTGGCCGGACCGTCACCCGCGTCGCCGGAGCTCAAGGCCGCCCTGCGCAAGCTCGTGCGTGCGCTGCCGGAACCGTTCCGGGCCGACGCTCAGGCAGCTTCGACCGCGGTTGTCGTCGATCCGAACGAGTGGGGACGGGCGAAGCCCACGCGGCCCGCGCCCGTTCACCTCGACGCGTTGCAGCGCGCCGTGATCGAGGGTGAGCAGGTCGAGATCGGATACCTCGCCCGCGACCGCGTGTCGTCGACGAGGGTCGTGCACCCGCTTGGGCTCGCGGCCAAGGGAACGGTCTGGTACCTCGTCGCCGACACCGACGCGGGCCTGCGCACCTTCCGTGTCGACCGTGTGACCGCGGCGCGCGGTACCGGTGCGCCCGTCGTGCGACCGGACGGCTTCGATCTGGCCGAGGCCTGGAAGCTCATCACCGCCGAGGTCGACCAGTTGCGCGCGCCGGTCCGTGCGCAGGGAGCCGCCGAGCCGGGCATCGTTCAACTGCTCCGTTGGGTCTTCGACACGCTAGTGCGCGTCGGTCCGATCCGGCCGGACGGACGCGTCGACGTAGAGATCGCGGGCTCGAACATCGGCGCGCTGGCGGGACAGCTCGCCGGCTTCGGCGCCGCGGTCGAGGTATTCGAGCCCGCCGAACTGCGGACGCAGCTCGCGAACGTCGGTCGTGAGCTCGCCGGCCTCTACGCGGGCCAGGACGGCGAGCGGCCGTAGAACGCGATCAGCTTGTCGACGACGGAAGCGTCCTCCGCGACGGTTACCTGCGGGCCGACCATGCCCGCGCTCCGGTCCATTCCGCCATCGACGGCCGCGCGGTACGCGTCATCCACGAGCTGCGCGTCGAGCATCGCCGGTACGCCGGTCGCGACCGACAGGTCCCACGTGTGTACCAGCACGTCGGTAGTCAACGCGCCGAGCATCCGGCGCGGCGAGCTCTGCCCGCCGCCGGGCAGCTCGGTCACCCGGTCGACCGCGCCGGCTTCGGCGAGCACCGCGAACAACGCATCCGCAGTCGCGTCCCAGCGCGCGGCCTCTCCTTCCCGGGGACGTTGCGCGCGGATGCCGAGCGGACGGAGCAACAAGAACTCGTGGAATCCGATGACGTGCTCGACGACCTCGCGCGCGGTCCACGCCGTGCACGGCGTCGGTACCGACCAGGCGTCGGCCGCGACCGCGTGCGCCACCCGCGCGAAGCCGTTACATGCGCGCTGGTGACACTCGACCAGATCGTCCATTCCCGTCATCCTGGCGTCCCGACGGACGGCGCGCCACGCGCGAGCGCGACTTCGCGTCGAGCCCCGTTGGACCGGGGCGGCTCGTAGGCGGTAACACACAGCCCGTGACCGACGACCTCCACAAAGCATCCTTCCTGCCCGATCTGCTCGTCGCCGCGCTGAAGCGCCACCCCGACCGGCCCGCCGTCTATCTGGGCGATCAGGTGCTCACCGGGCGCGAGGTCGCGGCGCAGATGAGCTGCTACGCGCAGGCGTACGCGGCGCAGGGACTCACGAAGGGGAGTCCGGTCGCGATCCTCTCGCCGAACCGGCCCGAGGTGCTGTTCACCCTCGGAGCGAACATGGTGACCGGCTGCCGGGCGAGCGCGCTGCACCCGCTCGGTTCCGTCGACGACCACGCGTACGTCATCGACGACGCGGAGCTCGAGACGCTCGTCTTCGATCCGTCGTTCGCCGATCGCGCCCGGCAACTCCAAGAACGATGTCCTGGCCTCAAGCGACTGTTGTCGTTCGGTCCGTGCGACGTCGGTGAGGACCTGCTGGCGCTCGCGGCCACCTTCTCTTCGCAGGAGCTCGTCGCTCCCGCCGTACAGGCCGAGGACGTCGCGGGCCTCGCGTACACCGGCGGCACGACCGGCAAGCCCAAGGGCGTGATGGGCACGTACCGCAGCGGCGCGACGATGACGATGATCCAGATGGCCGAATGGGAATGGCCCGAGGACACCCGCTTCCTCATCTGCACTCCGCTCTCGCACGCGGGCGCCGCGTTCTTCATCCCGACGCTGCTGACCGGCGGCGCGATCGTCGTGCTCCCGCACTTCGACCCGACGCTCTTCCTCGAGACCATCGAGAAGTACCGCATCACCGCGACGATGCTCGTTCCGACGATGCTCTACGTGCTCCTCGACCATCCGAAGCTCGACGAGACCGATACGTCGAGTCTGCAAACCGTGTACTACGGCGCGGCCGCGTGTTCGCCGACGCGACTCCAGGAGGCGATCAAGCGGCTCGGTCCGATCTTCTTCCAGTATTACGGGCAGGCCGAGTGCCCGATGGCGATCACGTCACTGAAGAAGGAAGACCACGACGTGAACGACCTCGACCGGCTCGCCACGTGCGGAAGGCCGACGCCGTGGGTGAAGGTGCGCCTGCTCGACGACGACCTCAATGAAGTGCCGCGCGGCGAACCCGGAGAGATCTGCGTGCAAGGGCCGCTCGTCATGGCCGGGTACTGGAAGAAGCCGGCGGAGACCGACGAAGCGTTACGCGGCGGCTGGTTGCACACCGGCGACATCGCGCGCGAGGACGAGCACGGCTTCTACACGATCGTCGACCGGAAGAAGGACATGATCGTCTCCGGCGGTTTCAACGTTTTCCCGCGCGAAATCGAAGACGTGCTCGCGCTCCATCCGTCGGTCTCGCAGTGTGCCGTGATCGGTGTGCCCGACGAGAAGTGGGGCGAGGCCGTAAAGGCGATCGTCGTGCTGCGGCCCGGTGCCGAGCCTGCACCCGACGAGCTCGCCGCGCTCGTGAAGCAGCACAAGGGCGCGCACCACACGCCGAAGTCGTTCGAATTCGCGGACGCGATCCCGGTGAGTCCGCTCGGCAAGCCCGACAAGAAGGCGTTGCGCGCGCAGTACTGGGGCGACACGGGCCGGCAGGTCAACTAACCATGGGAACGGTCTGCATCACCGGCTCGGCCGGAGGGATCGGAGCGGCGACGCGCGCGCGGCTGGAACGCGAGGGCGCTCGGGTCATCGGTGTCGACGTGCGCGATGCCGAAGTCATAGCCGACCTGTCGACACCGGCCGGGCGCGACGCGATGGTGCAGGGTGTGGCCGATGCGTGCGGCGGAGCGCTCGACGGGCTGGTCGCCGCGGCCGGGATCATGGGCGACGACCCCAAGGTCGTCGCGATCAACTTCTTCGGCGCGATCGCGACACTCGAGGGGCTGCGGCCACTGCTCTTCCGCGGCACGAACCCGTCGGCCGTCGCGATCAGCTCCAACTCGACGACGACGACGCCCGGCCTCCCGAACGTGTTGGTCGACATGATCCTCGCCGGCGACGAGCCGGCCGCGCTCGCCGCCACGGCGGACGCTCCCGGGGTGTTCGCGTATCCGGCGTCGAAGCTCGCGCTGGCGCGCTACGTGCGCAAGCACGCGCCGGGGCCGGACTGGATCGGCGCCGGCATCCGGCTCAACGCGATCGCGCCCGGCGTCATCGAAACTCCGATGACGAAGAACGATCTCGAGTTCATCTTCAGCATCCCCGACATCTTTCCCGTCCCGATCGGGCGACCGGGTCGGCCGGAGGAGATCGCGAGCCTCCTCGCGTACCTGCTCTCGCCCGACGCCGGGTTCTTCTGCGGTTCGGTCGTGTTCGCCGACGGCGGGACCGACGCGACCGTGCGCACCGACGACTACCCGACACCTCGTTCCTGATTGGTCCGGACCGGCGCACCGAACCGGCGCGCGGGGTGCGTGGCAGGATGTGAACATGCCCCCGGAACAAGAAGCTGCGATGGAGCTCAACACGCCGTGGCGCCGCGACCTCGGCGAGGTCGGGCCCGCGGTCGAGGAGTGGGCCAAGGCAACGCTCGGACCCGACGCCCGGGTGTCGGAAGCGTCGAGCCCCGGCAACGGGATGTCGAGCGAGACCGTGCTCTTCGAGATGACGCACGGCGGCGAGTCCGAGAGTTACGCGGCGCGGCTCGCGCCGATGCCCGACGTGTATCCCGTCTTCCCCGAGTACGACATCGAGCTGCAGGCGAAGTGCATGCGACTGGTGCGCGCCCGCACCGACGTTCCCGCGCCCGACGTGCGCTGGGTCGAGCTGGATCCGAAGTGGCTCGGCACGCCGTTCCTCGTGATGCGCCGGATCGAGGGTCAGGCGCCGCCCGACATCCCGCCCTACGTCTTCGGCGGTTGGGTGGCAGACGCGACGCCGGAGACGCGCGCCGCGATGCAGCGCCGCACGCTCGAAGTGCTGAAGAAGCTGCACGAGCTCACCCCCGCGAATTCCGATCTCGCGTTCCTCGCGCGGCCCCAGCACGGCGGAACTGCGCTCGAGCAACAGATCGGCCACGAGCGCTGGTATTACGACTGGGCGCGCGACGGAGAGTCGTATCCGCTGATCGATCGCGCCTTCGAATGGCTCGACGCGCACTGGCCGGCCGAGGGCGAGACGGTCCTCAACTGGGGCGACGCCCGCGTCGGCAACATCCTCTACCGCGACTTCACCCCGATCGCGGTGCTCGACTGGGAGATGGCAACGGTCGGACCCCGCGAGGTCGACCTCGCGTGGATGATCTTCCTGCACGAGTTCTTCCACGACATGGCTGTCGGATTCGGCCTGCCCGGCATGTCCGACTTCATGCAGCGCGATTCGGTCATCGCCGAGTACGAGGAGTTGACCGGTCACACGGTTCGCAACCTCGCCTGGTTCGAGGTCTACGCCGCGCTGCGCTTCGCGATCGTCTCGATCCGCACGAGCAAACGCGGCATCGCCTACGGGGTGATGGACGCGCCGAACGATCCCGACGACCTGATCATGTTCCGCGGGCTGCTCGAGAAGATGCTCGACGGCTCGTACTGGTCGTAGCGCTCAGCGCGAGCGAGAGCGGGTGCGCCGGCGCGCCTGCGTGTCGACGCGGCCGCGACCGAACGCGTCGACCGAGCCCCAGCGGCCGGGGATGTCGAGCAACTCGACCCGCCCGATCTGTTGGGGGAGCGCGGGGTCGACGACGAGGTGGTCGCCGACGGGTTCGAGTCCGAGCATCGTGCGGAGCAGCAACAGCGGCGTGCCCGTCGACCACGCCTGCGGGCTGCACGACGTCGGGTACTCGACCGGATAGCGCGTTTGCGAGCGCTCGTAGCCGCCGAATGCCTCGGGGAGTCGGCCGTCGAAGAAGGTCGCCGCCTCGAGGATGCCGGCCGCGATCACCGCCGCCTCCTCCTTGAACCCGTAGCGGCGCAGGCCCCACGCGATGAACGAGTTGTCGAACGGCCACACCGTTCCCACGTGATACCCGATCGGGTTGAAGCGGCGTTCGCCCTCGGCGAGGGTGCGCACGCCCCAGCCCGAGAAGAGCCGCGGACCCATGAGATGGCGGACCACGGCTCGGGCCTTCGACTTGTCGACGATGCCGCTCCAGAGCAGGTGCCCGTTGTTCGATGCGAGCGCGTCGACCTGACGGCCGTCCTCGTCGAGCGCGAGCGCGAAGTACTCGTCGTCCTCGATCCAGAAGTCGCGGTTGAACCGGCGCTTCAACGCGGCGGCGTCGTGCTCGAGGGCGTCCGCGAACGCCGGGTCCTTCCACACGAGCCGCGCGAGGCGCGCGCCGCGCATCTTGGCGTCGTACGCGTAGCCCTGGAGCTCGCACGTCGCGCGGGGAAATCCGGGGAGCTCGCCGTTCGCGTAGGAGATCGAGTCCCAGGAGTCCTTCCAGCACTGGTTCTCGAGGCCGGTCTCCTCATTGCGACGCTTGTACGCGATGTAGCCGTTGCCCTGGAGGTTCGCGTGCTCGTCGATCCAGTTGAGTGCGGCTCGGGCTTCGAACTCGAGCTCCCGCACGAGCTTCGTGTCACCGGTCCACCGCTCGTATTCGTCGAGCAGCACGACGTAGAGCGGCGTGGCGTCGGCGCTGCCGAAGTACGGGGAATGGGGCCGTTCCTCGAACGCGGTCATCTCGCCGTAGCGCATCTCGTGCAGGATGCGACCCGGGTCCTCGTCGCGGAAGTCGTCGATGCGGCTGCCCTGGCGTTCGCCGAGCTCGCGCAGGGTCGTGGCGGCGAGCTCCGACGCGAAGGGCAATGCCTGGAGGCTCGTGAAGATGCTGTCGCGCCCGAACATCGTCATGAACCAGGGGAGGCCCGCAGCCGGCAGGCTGCGTCCGGACGCGCTCATGGGGGAGAAGCGCAGCGCAGCCAAGTCGACGAGACTGCGCTGGTACGTGTCCTCCAGTGACTCCCAGTCGCACTGGAGTTTCGGTGCGTCGGCGATCCAGCGTTCGAGGTCGCGCTCCATGTTGGGACGAGCGAGCCGATGTTCGCTGCCGTACTTGGTCGTCCGGCGAGCGCCGCCGACGCCGAGGAACGCGGTGACGACGCGGATCTCGGTCCGCCAGCGCCCGTTCGGTTCCACGGTGGCGGCGAACGTGAGTCCGTTCTCGTCGATACGCGCCGGCTCCGACGCCATGATCGTGGTTTCCCGACGGAAGGTGTCGCGCTCGTAGCCGAGCGTCAGTTGCCCGGCCTCCACGTTCGTGAAGTACTTGCCCTTCTTCTCGAGCGCGTCCTTCACCTCGAACAGGTCGGCGAAGTCGCATGCGGCTTCGATCCGGATCGTCACGTCCACCGGTTCCTGGTCGTGGTTGAGGAGCGTGAGCGTCTCGAAGAATCCGTCGCCGACGGCCCGTTGCCGGATCACCGAGAGCTTCGCGTCGATGTAGACGGTGCCGGTACCGGCGACGAGGAAGAAGCGCGCCTCGAAGTACTGGAGATCGTCCGTCGACAGCGCGTTCAAGCGCTGACCGTTCACGGTCAAGACCCAGCGCGAGAGGAACCGGGTGTCGAACGAGAACAGCCCGGTCGGGTCGGTCATCGACGCCTCGATGTCTCCCCGGTCGTCGCTCACGACGAACGTGTTGCCATCGAGGATCTTGACGAGTCCGTCGCTCATGTCGATCTCCCGCCGGGCGGTCCCGGGAACAGCCGTTGGAACAGGTTGAGGAGCTGAGGGCTGCCCTCGATCCGCAGCTCTCCCCGCAGTGCCGCCGAGACCGAGTTCTTGCGCCCGGTCACGACGTCGTCGAACAGTGCCTCGTCGAGTGTCACCGAGACGTCGGCCGCCGCCGAGGAGCGCGAGACCGAGACATCGCCATGGTCGATGTTCACGTACCAGGAGGTCGTCGTCTTCTCGTGGGTCACGTCGAAGCGCAGCGTCCCGTGTGCGCCGCCGAGCAGGGGCTGAGGTTCCGCCTCGAGCCGGGCGAAGAACGCCTCGGCGGGCGAGGTATCGGACGAAGGTTCGTCGGTGATCAAGGGGCGCTCCTCGGCTCTGCTCACCCGATGGCAACGATCAGCTCGGCGGGAACGTTCGACGAGTTCACGAGGAACGGCCGCTCCTTGTCGAGCGTGACCGAGATGGTGACACCTGTCGACGAGCTCGCGACGTCGACGCTCTTGACGTAGTTGAGGCCGTGCGTGTTCGTCGACGAGCCCGCCTTGATGCCGCCGCCGAGCGTCGTGTTCTCCAGTGTGATGACCAGCACGGCGCCGGCTGCGGACGTCGTCGTCTTGTACGCGGTCTTGGAAGCCGCGAGCGACGGCGAGAAGTTCAGCTGCACGTTGTCGATGCACCCCGCGGTCGACGGCGTCGCCTTCGTCAGCGCCGTTTCCTCTCCCGAACCCGGCTGACTCTGCGGCTGCGTCGACCCGTTGAACGGACACGAACCCGACGTCGCGTCGCTCGTCACGTTGTCGGGAATCGTGTTGCCGGTTCCGACGGTGTCGTGCTTCGAACTGGAGCAGCCCGCGGCGCCGAGCAGCACGGCAACGGCTACGAGCGCCAGCCGCATCGAGAGAGTTCGCACGTTCAGAGCTCGGCGACGAATTCGGGAAGGATGATGCGGCCGGCCGCCTCGATGAGCGCGAGGTGAGAGAAAGCCTGCGGGAAGTTTCCGAGATGCCGTCCGGTGTCGGTGTCGAATTCTTCGGCGTACAGACCGAGCGGCGATGCGATGAGCAACAGCTTCTCCATGAGGTCCCGGGCTTCCTGGAGCTCTCCGATGACGGCGAGCGCAGAAACGAGCCAGAACGAGCAGATGACGAACGTACCTTCCTTACCCGACATCCCGTCGTCGGTTTCGTCGGTGCGATACCGCAGCACGAAGCCGTTCTCCGTGAGCTCGTCCGCGATCGCCCGGACCGTGGCCCGCAGGCGGTCGTCGTCGGCGGGAAGGAAGCCGAAGATCGCCGCGAGGAGTACCGACGCGTCGAGGGCATCCGTCGCGTAGTGCTGGCGCAACACGCCGCGGTCGCTCACACCGTTGGCGAGGATGTCGGAGCGGATCTCGTCGGCGATCTTGTGCCACTCGGCGCCGCGAACTTCGTCGCCGCGCAACTCCGCGAGGCTCGCCGCGCGGTCGAGCGCGACCCAGCACATCAGCTTCGACGACACGTAATGCTGCGGCGCGCCGCGCGCTTCCCAGATGCCCTGGTCGGGCTCGCCCCACACCTTGGTCGCGCACTCGGCCTGCGACTCGACGATCGGCCAGAGCCGGCGGGGCAAGCGAGCCGAGTGACGGGTGTGCAACAGGATCGAGTCGAGCACCGCGCCGAACACGTCGTTCTGGCGCTGGTCGAATGCCCCGTTCCCGACGCGTACCGGCCGTGCACCCGAGTAGCCCGAGAGGTCGTCACGCGTCGTCTCGGTGAGGTCGCGGCGGCCGTCGATGCCGTACATGATCTGGAGCGAGCCGTCTTCGGTCGCCTCGACGTCGGCGACGAATTGCATGAACTCGTCGGCTTCCCAGTCGAGCGCCATGAGGTGCAGCGCTCGCAACGTGAACGTCGTGTCCCGCATCCACGTGTACCGGTAGTCCCAGTTGCGCTCCCCGCCCGGCGTTTCGGGCAGCGACGTCGTGAGCGCGGCAACCGTCGCGCCGGTCGGCATGTACGTGAGGCCCTTGATCGCGAGCGCCGAGCGCTGGACCGGATCGCGCCAACGGTGGTCGGGGATGCGGGCCCGATCCAGCCACTCGCGCCAGAAACGGACGGTGCGATCGACGCGCGCCGCGGCGTCGTCGGCGTCGGCGGGCACGACGAGCTCCTCGGCCCACGACAGCGCGCAGAACGCCTTCTCGCCGGGAACAAGCGTGTGCCGCCCGCGGACGCGGTTGCCTTCGATCCCGAGTGCGATGTCGGAGTGCAGACGTATGACCGCTTGGCCGTCACGGGTCGCGTCGACGGTGTGCCGGTCGTCGTCGACGAGTGCCCAGGTCGCCGGGGTGCGCCCGTAGTCGAACGCGGGCTCGCAAACGAGCTCGATCTCGATGCGACCCTCGATGCACTCGACGGTCCGGACGAGCATGTGCTCGCCGTCGTCGTCAGCCGGCGGGCGGGTGTGGGGCGTGATCCGGTCGTCGCCGCTCCATGGCCCCATCGTGAGCGCGTCGCGCACGACGGCCCAACCCGACGGCGTCCTCCACGTCGTCGTCAACACGTTCGTACCGGGCTCGTACGCGCGTGCGGCGGGGTGGTTGATGTTGAACGGGCCGAAGCGGAAGAAGCCCGCTTCGCGATCGAGGATGCTGCCGAAGACGCTCGGCGAGTCGAAGCTCGGGACACACAACCAATCGACGGCGCCGTCGGGCGCGACCAGCGCACCCGTGTGACAGTTGGAGAGGAACGCGTAGTCGGCGATCGGCGTGAACGGCGACGGCGCGGCGGCGCTTTGCGGCTCGCCCTCGGGAACGGCGGTCACGCCGGCACCCACGGCTCGTGCCAGCGGCCGCGTCCGGCCACGAGCGCGGCTGCCGGTGCCTCCGGACCCCAGGTTCCCGGCTCGTACATATGGATCGGAGGCGGCGCATCGATGAGCGGCTGCATGATCCGCCACTGTTCCTCGACCGTGTCCTGCCGGGTGAAACGCACGGCATGACCTTCCATCGCGGCATGGAGCAACACCTCGTACGGGGTTGCGCCTTCGCCGCCCTCCTCCGCGAACTCCATGTCGAGATGGATCGGCTCGGGATGGAGTGCGCCGGCACGGCGCGCGTCGAGCTTGATGCGAACGCCGGTAGAGGGATCGAGCTTGACGATCACCTGAGCCGGTTCGGAGTTCGGGCCGCGAAGACCGAAACCGAGGCGCGGTGGTTCCTTGAAGACCGCCCGGACCTCGGTTTGCGTCACGGGAAGTCGCTTGCCGGTGCGAATGAAGAACGGCACGCCTTGCCAGCGCCAGTTGTCGATCTCGAGGCGCAGCGCTGCGTATGTCTCGGTCGTCGAGTCCGGCGTGACGCCCGCGATCGCGCGGTAGCCGTTGTATTGGCCGCGAACGTAGTGAGCGGGGTCCGCGGCTGCGACCGATCGGAAGATCGCGGTCTGTGCGTCCTTGATCGTCTCCGGATCGCCACCCGAGGGCGCTTCCATTGCCGTCGCCGCGACGACCTGCAGAAGGTGGTTCACGACGACGTCGCGCAGTGCGCCGACCGGATCGTAGAAATGGCCGCGATCTTCGACGCCGAACGCCTCGGCCATCGTGATCTGGATGCTCTCGACGTAGTTCCGATTCCACACAGGCTCGAGCATGGAGTTCGCGAACCGCAGATACAGGATCTCCTCGAGTCCCATCTTCCCGAGATAGTGGTCGATCCGGTAGAGCTGCGACTCGTCGATGTACTGATGGAGATCTTTCGCGAGCGCGCGTGCGGATTCGAGGTCGTGCCCGAACGGCTTCTCGACGATGACGCGGCCGTTCTTCGTGAGTCCGGCCTGCGCAAGGCCCTTCACGACCGTCGCGAACAGGAACGGCGGGATCTCCAAGTAGAACGCCGGACGGTGGGCGTCCTTGATCGCATCGCCCACGCGCTCGTACGTGGACGCATCACCGAAATCACCGGAAACGTAGGAGAGTCGTTCGGCGAGGCGTCGCAACACCTCTTCGTCGAGGTCTTCGCCGGTCGCGACGATGGACGTCCGCGCGCGCTCCACGAGCTGGTCGTGGCTCCAGTCCTCGACCGCGACGCCGACGATCGGGCAGTCGAGCAGTTTGCGCTGCTCCAGGCGGTAGAGAGACCGGAAGGTCATCACCTTCGCCAAATCACCGGTGATGCCGAAGATCACGAAGACGTCGCAGCTCGCATCGTCGCTCATGGCACGCTCATTCCGTTCGGGTTGCGTAGATGGACTGTGCGCCCGGCGCACTGAGGTCGCCGCCCGTGTGGGCGACGCTGATCACGCGCTCGGCCCGCGCGCGCCCGAGCATCGAACGAGCCCACTGGAAGATCGCACCGGCGCGACTCGCGAAGCCGTTGAGGAACCCGAGATGCACGAACAACCACACGCACCAGGCGGGAAAACCGCTGAGGCGAATCCTGCGCCAGCTCATCACCGCGCGGAACCGTCCGATCGCGGCGACGCTGCCAAGATCGCGGTATTTGAACGGGAGCGCGTCGTTCTCGCCGGTGAGGCGCCGCCGGATGGTGTTCGCCGCATGCAGGCTGCCCTGCATCGCGACCTCCGCGACACCGGGAAGGTTGTCGAGCGCGGCCATGTCGCCGACCGCGAAGACCTCGGGGTGATTCGGGAGTGTGAGGTCGGGCTGCACCTCGATGCGTCCACTGCGGTCCGTGCTCGCGCCCGACGCCCGGGCGAGCTTCTCGGCGAGCGGTGATGCTTGTACCCCGGCCGCCCACACCACGATGCGCGCCGAGATGCGATCCTTGCCGTCGCTCGTCTCGTAGTCGACGCCGAACGCGTCGATGCCCGTGACGCGGGCGCCCATCCGGAGCTCCACTCCCAACGCCTCGAGCTGCTCGGTGGCCTTCTCGGCCAGGCGATCACCGAACGTCGGGAGCGGTTCGCGACCAGCGTCGAGGAGCACGACGCGCACGGTCGTGGGGTCGAAGGTACGGAACTCGCGCCGCAGGCTGCGGCTCGCGAGCTCGCGGATCTGTCCCGCGAGCTCGACGCCCGTCGGTCCGGCACCGACCACGACGACGGTGAGCCATTCTCGTTGCTCTTCGGCATCGCGGGAGGTCTCGGCCATCTCGAATGCGCCGAAGATTCGGCGGCGGAGCTCGAGCGCATCGTCGATCGTCTTCATACCGGGCGCGTGGCGCGCGAGCTCGTCGTGACCGAAATACGACTGGGTAACCCCGGCCGCGACGATGAGCGTGTCGTAGGGCACCTCGATGCGTTCGCCGAACGGGCGCACCGCCGTCACCACGCGGTGCTCCAGATCGAAGTCGGAAACCTCCGCGAGTTCGACGGTGACGTTCTTGTCGCGTCGCAATACGTGTCGCAGCGTCGGCGCGATCTGCCCAGGAGCAAGGATGCCGGTCGCGACCTGATACAGCAACGGCTGAAAGAGATGGTGGTTGCGTCGATCGAGCAGCGTCACGTCGACCGGCATCTTGCCGAGGTAGCGACACGCGGGAAGGCCGCCGAAGCCGCCGCCGACAACGACTACCCGATGTCGGTGACCACCCTGCGAGCTCGGGTCGTAGCGACTCTTCGGTGTCAGCCGCGCGCGGAGTCGCCGCAGCGTTCCATTCACGGTTTCACCCTTGCGCGAAGTGACACCCATCGCAAGACTGATTTGCAGCCCAAGGTAGGTGAGAAATGACTGAGGACTACGAGGTCATCATCGTCGGTACAGGTGCAGGCGGCGGCACGCTCGCGCACACAGTTGCGACTGCGGGTCGCAGGATCCTCATGCTCGAGCGCGGCAACTTCCTGCCGCGCGAGACCGAGAACTGGACGCCGGAATCGGTGTTCGTGGACGGTCGCTACATCTCGCCCGAGACGTGGTACGACGCCGACGGTCACCCCTTCCAGCCGCAGGTCCACTACTTCGTCGGGGGGGCTACCAAGCTCTACGGCGCGGCGCTGTACCGGTTGCGACCGCAGGACTTCGAGGAGCTGAAGCACGTCGACGGGGTCTCGCCCGCGTGGCCGGTGTCGTACGCCGACTTCGAGCCGTACTACACGAAGGCGGAATGGCTGTATCAGGTGCACGGTGAGCACGGCACCGACCCCACCGAAGGGTCATGGAGCCGGCAGTACCCCTGGCCCGCGGTGTCGCACGAGCCGAGAATTCAGGAGATCGTCGACGCGATGACTGCCGCGGGCTACCACCCGTTCCCGGCACCGTGCGGTGTTCTGCTCGACGAGAAGGACCGTGCTCGCAGCTCGTGCATCCGCTGTACGTGGTGCGACGGATACCCGTGCATGGTCCACGCCAAGTCCGACGCGGAGACGATTGCGGTACGTCCGCTGCTCGACCTGCCGAACGTGACGCTCCTCGTCGACGCCGAGGTCGTGCGCCTCGAGACCGACGCGAGCGGTCGCACCGTCACCGGCGTCGTCGTGCGCCGCAACGGCGGCGAGGAGCGGTACCGCGCCGACGTCGTGGTGTTGTCGGCCGGCGCCTCCAACAGTGCCAAAGTGCTGCTCGCCTCCGCCGGCGACAAGCATCCCAACGGTCTCGCCAACGGTTCCGACGAGGTCGGACGCAACTACATGTTCCACAACAGCAAGGCGGTGGTCGCGCTGGCAAAGGAACGCAACGACACCGTGTTCCAAAAGACGCTCGGCTTGAACGACTTCTACCTCGGTGGCGACGATTATCAGTGGCCGATCGGAAACATCCAGATGGTCGGGAAGTCGAACGCGCAGGCGATGAAGGGTGAGGAGCCGAAACTCACCCGCCTGGCTCCGCACTGGAGCCTCGACGAGGTCGCCCACCATGCGGTCGATTTCTGGCTGACGACCGAGGATCTCCCGATGCCCGACAACCGGGTGACGCTGGACCCCGACGGCAATGTACGCCTCGCGTACGAGTCGACGAATGACGAGGAGGCCGACCGGCTGTACCACGAGCTGAAGGTGATGCTGAACCACATCGGCATGAGCGACCACCACGTGCTCGACAAGAACTTCTACATGCACATGAGCATTCCGATCGCCGGTGTCGCGCACCAGGCCGGTACCTGTCGCTTCGGTGACGATCCGGCGTCCTCGGTGCTCGACGTGAACTGCCGGGCGCACGAGGTCGACAACCTCTACGTCGTCGACACGAGCTTCTTCCCGAGCATCGGCGCCGTGAACCCCGCACTCACCGCCATGGCGAACGCGATACGGGTCGGCGAACACATCGACGCGCGTTTGTAGAGCATGACACCGGGCCTGCTCGCCGTGAATCCCGTCGGTTGGGCGCGCTCGCAGATGGCGTTCACGCTCGCGTTCCACATCATCCTCGTACCGCTCGGTGTGTCGTGGGCGTTCATGGCGCTGATCGCGAACTGGCGCGCGATCAAGCGCGACGATGCCGACGCGCTTCTGGTTGCGCAACGCTGGTCGAAGTACATGGCCGTGACGTTCGCGGTCGGCGCGGTGACCGGCACGGTGCTCACGTTCGAGTTCGGGCTCCTGTGGCCGACATTCATGGGCCGGTTCGGAGCCGCGTTCGGCATTCCCTTTGCGGTCGAGGGACTGTTCTTCTTCGCCGAGGCGATCTTCATCGCGATCTACATCTACGGCTGGAAGCGCATGAAGCCGTGGCCGCACTTCTGGGTGCTGGTGCCGATCATCGTGTCGGGGATCGGCGGCACCATCTCGGTGGTTGCAGCGAACGCGTGGATGAACGAGCCCGGCGGGTTCACGCTCGACTCGGCGGGCAAGGTCACCGACGTCCAGCCTTTGAGCGTGTTCTTCAACAGCGCGATGCCGTTGCAGGCGCTGCACATGGTGCTCGCCGCTTACCTCGTCGGCGGATTTCTCATCGCCTCCGTCTACGCGGTCGCGTTGCTCCGCGGCCGCAACGACCGGTACCACCGCCTCGCCTTCATCATTCCGTTCACCGTCGCGTCGATCGCGACACCGGTGCAGATGATCGTCGGCGACACGCTCGCGCGCTACGTCTTCAGCAACGAGCCGGAGAAGTTCGCCGCGATCGAGCTCGTGCCGAAGACCGGGAGCGACGTGCCCGAGACGTTGCTCGGACACGAGAACTCGAACGGAACCGTGTCGGGCGGCATCAGGATCCCCGGTCTCGCGTCATGGTTGTCGGACCCGGCAAGCGGCAAGAACACGGTGGTTCAGGGTCGCAACGCGTTTCCTTCCGACGACGAACCGACGATCAGCGAGACGAACGTCGTCCATCTTGGCTGGGACCTCATGGTGGGGATCGGAACGCTGCTGTTCCTCCTGGCGGCGTGGTACGCGCTCTCATGGATCTTCCGGCGTGACTACCCGCGATTACGACTGTTCCTCTGGATCGCGAGCGCGGCCGGTGTGCTCTCGATCGTCGCGCTCGAGGCCGGGTGGGTCGTCACCGAGGTCGGCCGCCAACCGTGGATCGTGCACAACTACATGCGCGTCGCGCAGGGCGCGACGACGAACGGCGGCGTGTGGATCACGTTCCTCACGATCTGCGCGATCTACGTGGCGGTCGGGACGACACTCGTGCTCGTGCTCCGGCGTATGAGCCGTCGCTGGCCCGGTCGCGGGGGCATGGACGAATCCGACGTGCCGTACGGACCGACACCCGTCGCCCTCGAGCGGGAACCGGAGGTTCCCGTCTCGTGAGCACCGCGGCCGCGGTCGTCCTCTTCTTCGGCGTCATTGCGTACGCGGTCTTCGGCGGCGCCGATTTCGGCGCGGGCTTCTGGGATCTCATCGCCGGCGGCGCCGATCGCGGCGAGCGGCCGCGCGCGCTCGTCGACCACTCGATCGGCCCGGTCTGGGAGGCCAACCACGTCTGGCTCATCTTCTGCCTGGTGGTGCTGTGGACGGGTTTCTCCGTCGCGTTCGGATCGATCACGCTCACCCTGTTCGTTCCGCTGACGCTCGCCGCGCTCGGTATCGTGCTGCGCGGTTCGAGCTTCGCGTTCCGCAAGACGGTGTTCGTCACCCGGCAGCGACGGTTCTACGGAGCGATCTTCGCGACCTCGTCTGTGCTCGTCCCATACTGCATGGGGGCCGTCGCCGGCGCGATCGCTTCCGGTCACGTACCGAACGGCGGCAAGTCCGGGGACTGGTGGTCGAGCTGGGTCAACCCGACGTCGATCCTGGGCGGCGTCCTCGCGGTGACTGTGTGCGCGTACCTCGCGTCGATCTATCTGGTGTCGGACGCGGCCCGGCTCGAGCAGCCCGACATGGTCGAGTACTTTCGAAAGCGCGCGATCGCGGCGGCGGTCGTGAGCGGACTCGTCGCGTTCGCGGGAATCTTCGTCCTGCACGCGGATGCGATCTACGTGTTCCACGGACTCACGTCGCGCGCGTTGCCGGCCGTCGCCGTTTCCGCGATCTGCGGCATCACGTCGCTGGTGCTGTTGCTGCGCGGCGCGCAGCGCTGGGCGCGACCGTTCGCGATGGCGGCGGTGGCGACCGTCGTGATCGGCTGGGGCGTCGCGCAGTGGCCCTACATGCTGCCGGTGTCGCTGAAGGTCTCGGATGCGGCCGCCCCCGATCCGACGCTCGCGTCGATTCTCGTCGTGTTCGTCGCCGCGGCCGTGTTGATCCTGCCGTCGCTCGGGCTGCTCTACTACCTCGACCAGCACAGCGCGCTGGCGTCGGAAGGCGCGGAGATGCCCGGCGCAGGCGTGGCCGACTAGGTACGCGTCAGGCGCATGTGCGCAACCGCGGGGGAGGGGACGTACTCGACGCGCTCGTAGCGATCGAGCGCGTCCCCCAGGTCGCCGAAGAGTCGCTCGCCCCGCCCGAGCAACACGGGCACGACCGCGACGTGCAACTCGTCGACGAGACCGAGCCGCAGGTACTCGCGCACGGTCGCGACGCCGCCGCCGAGCCGGACATCCGCGCCGCCGGCGGCGTCGAATGCGCGCTCGAGTGCCGCCTCGTGCCCGTCGGTCACGAAATGGAAGGTCGTGCCGCCTTCCATGACGATCGGGTCGTGGGCATGGTGCGTCAGCACGAAGACGGGATGGTGGTACGGGGGCTCGTCGCCCCACCATCCCTTCCAGTCGCTGCCATTCCACGGACCGCGCACGGGCCCGAACATGTTGCGACCCATGACCGTCGCGCCGATGTTCGTCTCGCCGAGCTTGATGAAGTCGTCGTCGATCCCGGTCTCGCCGCCTTCGGTCCCGTGGAACGTCGCGGTCGCGAACGCCCATTGGTGGAGCTGTCGCCCGCCGGCGCCGAGCGGGTTGTCGAGGTCCTGGTTCGGGCCGGCCCCGAACCCGTCGAGCGAGATCGCGAAGTTGTGAACGCGCAGCTTCGGCACTTCGGCTCCTGTTCTCCCGAATGGGACGGCTGGTTGACCACTCCCGACGGTGGAACTCATCGACGAGCAGGCCGGAACGACGCGCCCACTGACGCGCATTCGGCCTGCCGCTGAGTCGCGGCCCGAATGTATCTACGTGAGCCTCCCGACCACAGGGGTCATCCTTCGCTCGGATGACTTCGACTTTCTGGCCCAGCACCACAGGATTCGGTCACCTTGGTCGTACGCCTTCGGGGTCGGGAGAAATCCGCCGAGGTCGTAGTTCGCCGACGCCGTAAGCGCGTGACCGACGACCTTGCTCGCTCCTTGCTTGCAGTCGCTCAGGAAGAGCATGCGGCTTTCCGCCGTTGTCGGGTAATGGTGAAGACGCGCCGCGAGATCGACACCGACGACGATCTGGACGAAGTGCGGTTGATCGCACGAGACGACCCGGGTCTCAACCGGGCCGGGTCGCGAGGAGTCCCAGATGACGCATTCTCCAACCGTGTACTCGCGATGGACGTAGGTTCGTTCGGTGGTGGATGTCGATTCGGTAGTGGCGGTTGTGCTGTCCGGCGCGGGAGACGCGTTCTGCGTCACCGGCGGTGACGAGATGATCGACGAGCCGTGGTGCCCGGACTCACGCAGCTGTCCGATGCCCCAAACCGCGAGCACCGCCGTGAGGAAGACCAACACCGGACCCAGTTGGCGCATGCGTCGTCGCGCGCCGCGCCGGCCGGTGAGCTTCGTGACGGTCGCCTCGCGCGCGAGCGGGCGTTCGGACGTGCCCCACTTCTTGCCGTCGAAGTATCGCTCGCCCCGTCCGTCGGCGCTCCACGGGTCCGGATACCAACCCGCCTTGGCCGGACGATTCGCGTCGTCACCCTTGCTTCCCCGCACGGTGGGATTCTAGGAACGACGGTTAGGTGTGCTCCGCGGGGAGGTTGTCCCCACGGGTGGCGATGGGTGTGGCCCAGCCGAGCGCGCCGTGGGGTCGGTGGTGATTGTAGAAGTGGATGAAGTGGTCGTAGGCGACGAC
>Ga0335085_10004899_pt1 | contig 21880 bp, 16 predicted proteins | sample Lox_Sample_45_FD_206712 | JGI IMG/M metagenome (GOLD analysis project Ga0335085, IMG submission 206712) | Soil microbial communities from Loxahatchee National Wildlife Refuge, Florida, United States - Lox_Sample_4.5 | ecosystem: Environmental > Terrestrial > Soil > Wetlands | place: USA...
CGACGTAAGTTGCTGATCTACTTGAGAATCAGCGGGCCGATATAAACTTCGAATCTGTAGGTCGGGGGTTCGAGTCCCTCCAGGCGCGCCATCCCATCTCAGTAGGGCGGTGACCCCAGGCAAGTGTGGCTAGGCCTTTTCAGATTGCCTTTTCGCCGCGATCCAGGTTGCGGATGCGGATGGCCTCTTCCACGTGGGTCACAAAGATCTTGCCGTCGCCGATGTGCCCCGTCTTGGCCGACTTCAAAATCGCTTGAATGGCCCCGTCGACCTGGGACTCAGGAAGAACCATTTCGAACTTGACCTTCGGTAACAGATCAACCGTGTACTCGTTTCCGCGGTAGACCTCGGTGTGGCCTTTCTGCCGGCCGTGGCCTTTCACCTCCGAGATGGTCATGCCGTTGATACCGGCCTCCACCAAAGCTTCCTTGACCGCTTCGAGTCGCGACGGCTGGACGACGGCTTCGATCTTTTTCATGTGACACCTCAGCCGATGGGATACCTCACGCGGACACTGGGCTCACGCTTCGAAGTTATATCCCTCTTCGCCGTGCTGTGAGACGTCCAAGCCTTCGATCTCATCGGTCTCGGAGACCCGAACCCCGATCAGCGCGTCGACGATCACGAGAATAATCAGGGTTCCCACGATGGCCAGCGTCCAGGAGATGGCCACGGCAACGACTTGATTGAGCACCTGGACGCCGTGGCCTTCAAGGAGACCCGAGGGGAGGACGTGGCCCTGGCTGTCCTTGTAAATGGCGTTCACGGCGCTGGAGGCGAAGACGCCGGTCAGAATCGCGCCCACGGTGCCACCGATGCCGTGCACTCCGAAGGCGTCGAGAGAATCATCGTAACCCAGCTTGCCCTTCACCTTGGCCACCATCCCGTAGCAAACCACTCCGGCAATCAAGCCGATGATCAAGGCCGGCAGGGGCCCTACGAATCCCGAAGCGGGGGTGATGGCCACCAGGCCCGCCACCGAGCCCGAAATCGCGCCCAGGACGCTGGGCTTGCCGTTGGCCACCCACTCCGCGCCCGCCCAGCCCAAGGCCGCGGCCGCCGCACCAAAATGGGTAGCCACAAAGGCGCTGGAAGCCAGGCTGCCCGCCGCCAGGGCGCTGCCGGCGTTAAATCCAAACCATCCGACCCAAAGCAGGCAGGCGCCGACCACACTGAGCACGACGCTGTGCGGCGGCATCGGGATCTTCGGGAATCCAATGCGTTTGCCCAGATAAAGGGCGGTCACCAGGGCCGACACTCCCGAACTGATATGCACCACCGTGCCGCCGGCAAAATCGAGGGTCGGGAAGCGGCCGCCCAGGCTGGCATTCAAGAACCCGCCCTTGCCCCAAACCATGTGGGCCATCGGGTCATAGACGATGATCGACCACAAGATCATGAAGAGCACCAGGGCGCTGAACTTCATGCGCTCCGCAAAGGCTCCCGTAATCAGGGCCGGCGTGATGATGGCGAACATCAACTGGAACATCATGAAAGACTGCTGTGGGATGGTTCCAGAATAGTCCGGGTCTGGGGCAGCGCCCACCCCGTGCAGTCCGAAATAGCCGAGACTGCCGATAAACGACGTCCCGCTGTGAAAGCAGAGGCTGTACCCCACCAGGGCCCACAACACCGTGATCAGGGCCATCAGCGTGAAGCTCTGCATCAGCGTGGCGAGAACGTTCTTGCGCCGCACCAGGCCGCCGTAAAAAAGGGCCAGACCTGGCCCGGTCATCATCAGAACGAGCGCCGCGCTGGTGAGCATCCAGGCGTTGTCGCCGCTGGTCTGGGCCTGCCGGACTTGCTGTGCCAGATCATTCAGACGCTGGTCGGTGGGCGTCTCGCTGGTCGGCGGGTTGGACGTGGAGGCGGCGGCCGCGGTGGGCGGGGCCGTCGCCGGCGACGCAGCCTGCTGCGCCCTGGTCACTCGAACCGCGGCCAGGCACAAGATCAGAATGACCCAGACAGGAACTTTGCTACTCCGCATAGGTACCCTCCCAAGTGTGGCAATCCGGCCCACTCGGACGCTTAGTATACCCAGGGCTGGACAAGGGTGAGCAAGAAAATCTCTTCGCGAGCGCTGCGGAAGCCGTCGCACCTGACCGACCATCGGTCCCGGCTTACGTCCTAAAGCTGTCCAAAGGAAAGCGGGTGATCGCCGGTTAGACCAACTGTGAAACGAGTCAGCTCGCCAGCTCACTACTAAGACGGCGCGAACCCGCCTATGCGGGCCGGCCCCTAGTCCGATTCGGCCATCTCGCGCAGGCGCGCGGCCGCCGCCTCCGGCGTGATGTCCCGTTGCGGCGTGGCCAGCAGCTCGAAGCCGACCATGAATTTTCGCACGGTGGCCGACCGCAGCAGGGGCGGGTAGAAGTGAAGATGGAAGTGCCATTCGGGGTGAGCCTGGCCGTCGGTCGGGCTCTGGTGCAGGCCCATGGTGTACGGAAAGGAGACCTGGAACAGCTGATCGTAGCGGCCTGTGAGGCGCTTCAGCATGTCCGCCAGGCCGTCGCGCTCAGCAGGAGTCAGTTGGCTCAGTGATGCCAGGTGGCGCCTGGAGATCAGCGCGACCTCAAAGGGCCAGACAGCCCAGAAGGGCACCAGGGCGCAGAAGAAATCATTCTCGACGATCAGCCGCTCCTGGCGCTGGCGCTCGAGCTCGATGTAGTCGCAGAGAAGGCAAGCGCCTCCGTCAGCGCGGTAGGCATGGAGCGAGGCCTGCTCCTTAGCGGGTTCGTTGGGGAGGCTCGAGCTAGCCCAGATCTGGCCGTGCGGGTGCGGGTTACTGGCGCCCATGATGCTGCCGCGGTTTTCGAAGATTTGCACGTAGTGGATGAAAGGCAGGGCGCCGAGATCCTCGTACTGCTCAGTCCAGACGTCGACTACCCGCCGGATGGCGCTGCCATCCATACCCGCTAGGGTCAGGTCGTGTCGCGGCGAGAAGCAGACGACACGGCAGACACCGCACTCGCTGCGCGCCACCAGGAGTCCGTCCGGTGACGAATCCGGGCCGGCCGGGCGACCCGGCCAAGCGACGGTCTCGCCCTCCGGCGTGTCAGAGAGCAAGGCCGGGAAGTCATTGTCGAAGACAAAGGTCTGGGCATAGGCCGGATTGCGGGCGCCGTTAGCACGTGTATTGCCAGGGCACATATAGCACTGCGGGTCGTAATTCACGGTCGAGGCGGAGGCGGCTTTCTCGACCTGACCCTGCCAGGGCCGCCGGGTGCGATGGGGAGAGACCAGGACCCACTCGCGCGTGAGCGGATTCCAGCGCCGATGAGGGTGTTCCTTCAGATCGAACGAAGCCATCGCGTCCCTCCGATAAGTGCTTGGACTCGGACCGCGACCCCGCCGCAGCGCCGGTCCTCGCCGCCTTGCGTCCCTTAGTGTAGCCAGGGCAGCCCAAAACGCCAATCGCCAACTCGGCGATGGCCGAAATAGAAATAGTCATTGACATTTGTCAATCTGCGTGCTGGAATTCGGGGCCAGACAGGGGGCAACGCGGACAAGCGCTTCTCGACAACACCTGTGAGTCGCCTTCCGACCGCCGGAGCGGGGGGCGTCCGATGGGTCAGGGCGAGGCGGAGAATTCAGATCACCAGGGGTGAATTATGGTGCAAGTCGACGTTCCAGCTGCCTTCGGGATCGGCTCGTTTTTCGCGGATGCGGCTTCCCGTCAGTTGCGCTTCGGCCGGGCGGAATACTACTACCGGGCCATGTGGAAGAACAATATCTTCCAGATCTTTTTCTTCAGTTGGATCCCCGTCTACTTCATCCTCAACTATTTCGGCTGGGAGACGACGCACATGTGGTGGACGGGGGACTCGGCTGCCGCCTACCCGTATTACGTCCCGGTCTTCATGGTGATCTTCTTCGCCGCAGCCAACTTCGGATTCCTATTGGGCAAGGGGCTGATCGTCAAGGGCCACGTGGTGGCGAACCGGGTGATGTACCTGGTTGTGGGGGTCTACTGCCTGATCTGGGTGTTCGGCCAGACCGACCGCACCTTTGATGTGTCGACTCCGACGCAGTGGTCGCAGGGCCTCCGGGTACCGTTCTACCATGACCCCGTCTTCGTCAGGATGTTCATCCTCTCGATGGCGGTGTGGCTGGTCGGATTGTTGGGTTTCGCGCTGAGTCTGCGGCGGGAGGGCAAGCATCTTGACGACGCCGCGCCTCCCCGCACCCCTTGAGGACGCCTTGGACGTCTCTCCGCGCTGACGCCCAATCGAGGTCACTGTGCTAACCGCGCTCGCTGCTATCGCGGCCCTCGTGCTGCTGGTGGCTGTGATTATCATCGCGGCGATCCTCTTCAGGCTCCTGGCCCACGGGCTGCGCGGCCTGCTCTTCGACCGCGCGCTAACCAACGACCGGACGTTTCTTCCGTTGGCCTACGAACTACCTCGCTACCTGGAGCCGTCTTCTGGGCCGCCCGACACCTCCCGCCGCTGGCCGGGTTGGGACGGCTGGTACTTCTTCATGGTCCCCGACGATCAGAACCTGCCCGTGAAGATGGTTCGGGCCAGCATCATGACGGGCCTCTACGGCCTGCAAGAGATCGATGACTACCAGGAGCTTTTGTTGAGACTTTCGACGTTCGACGCGGTCGAGCACCTGGTGCTGACCCCAACCGTGGTCAGCAAGACGGGCGGGTTTGAGAGAACCAATCATCGATCTCATCGATACCTGCCTAAGCGGTCCAGCCTCTCGATCAAGCGCGACACGCTGGACGTGGCCGTAGCAGGGCCCAAGGTGAACCAGGATCAGCAATCCGAGCAGTACGGCAGAATCAAGGGTTCCTGGCCCGATTACCAGTTCGAATTCATCAACCCCGAGGGGGAGATCACGGTCTCGTTGAAGTACAGGGCCCGGAATCTTGTCTGGTGGGCCGACGTTCCCGAAGTGTTCACCTATTTTGCGGCCTTCGGCGACTTCGAAGGCACTATCACCTACCGTCGCGGCACCCGTAAAGACCGTCTCGAAACCCTCGTGCGCCGGGAAGAGACCTACGCTTTGAAGGGCAGGGGCTCCTTCGAGCACGGGTTCGCGCGCCGGCCGTTCGATTTCGATAGCTTCTGGTTTCCGGTTCGCGCCCTCGGCGCCATCATTCCCCGCTTCAGGGCGATTCGATACCAGTACGAACTCTTCGTGGGTGACCAGGATCTTCATGGCGGTTTCATGCTGGCGCGCGGCTTCGGAATCGACTTCCGCAACCTCGGCGGTCTCTATGTGAACGGGACCTACCAGCGAATCAGGAAGGTCCAGATCGATTACGTCGCCGGCGAAGACGACCGGGTCGGAACCTGCGACGGACAGGTCGCCGCCACCTTTCACCGGGAGTGGACGGTGCGAGCCGTGACTGACGGCGGCGTGCTGGAGTACGCCGGGAGGCGGGAGTGGCCGCCGGCGAGCATCAGTTCCAACATGATCTACTACAACTTTTCCTATAGAGGCACCTACGCGGGAAAGGCGATCAGCGGCAGAGGCTACGGTGAGTATCTCAGCATGTAGGGGCGGCGCCGCGGCGGACTACACGTCTCGCTGCCTGACAAGGAGTCATGATGGGTGAGCGTTTCTACAAGAACATGTTCCTGGTCGGCGGGCTGTGGAATGTCGTGGGCGGGACGTCAATCGTGGTCGCCACCCCGTGGATATTCAACACCTCCGGCCTTCAGCCTCCGGTTCCGCCGGCCTACTACGATGGATGGCTTGCGCTGCTTCTGACCTTCGGTATCGGTTACCTCATGGTCTGGCGGGACATGTACGGCAACAAGAACATCGTGATCCTGGGGATCATCGGGAAGCTGGCTTTTGCCGCGGCCTTTATCTATAACCTTGTGGCGTTCAGCGGGCAGGTACCACGCCTTTTCCTGATCCCCGTGGTTGGGGATCTGGTTTTCGTGGTCCTGTACTGGATGTTTCTGAGCTTCGCCAAGCGAATGGGGCGATAGGGGAGGAGGGCTTTTCCAAGCCCTCGTGGGCGCGTGCTGAAACCAGCGTACGACATCGTGGTCATCGGCTCCGGATTTGGCGGATCGATCATGGCCTGCCGGCTGGCCGAGGCGCAGACGGCCGAGGTCAAGGCCGGCCGCCGGAAGAATGTCTCGATCTGCGTCTTGGAACGCGGCAAGCGCTACCATCGCGGCGAGTTTCCCCGCGACCTGGCCCAAACCAAGGACTGGTTCTGGCGAAACGGTGGCCGGAACGGCTGGCGCGGACTGTTCGACTTCAGGTCCTTCGAGGGCATCAGCGTGCTGTGCGGAAGCGGTGTCGGCGGGACCTCGTTGGTCTATGCGAACGTGCAGTTGGACGCCTTTCCCACAACGTTGAGGAATCCGCGCTGGCCGGAGTCGGTGGACTGGACGCGGGAGCTGCCCGGATACTACCGAAAGGTCGCCGAGATGCTCTGGCCCACCCCCGTGCCGGAACCTCCGCTCAAGACCCTGGCCCTCAAAGCTGCAGCGGACGGAATCGGCGTCGGAGAACGATTCAGCCTGATTCCGCTGGCGGTCTACTGGGGTCAAAATGGCAGCCAGCCGGGTGTCTTGAGTGAGGACCCATACGGGCGCGGCGGTCCTCCTCAATTCGCCTGTCAGAACTGCGGCGAGTGCGTCATCGGGTGCAACACCCACTCCAAGAACACACTGGATCTCACCTATCTCTGGCAGGCTGAGCGCGCCGGCGCCGAGGTCTATTCGCAGCACCGGGTGAGCAGCATCGAGCCCAATCCCAAGGGCCACACGATATGTCCGGACGGCTACACGCTTCACTACGACGATCTGCGCTGGGATCTTGCCGGCACGGTGTGCGCCAAGAGAGTGTTCGTGGCGGCAGGCACTCTGGGATCGACGGAGCTGCTCCTGCGCAGCAAGCACGGCTATCGTCACGGACGAGCGCGGATGCCTGCCACACTGCCCGATCTGAGCCCGGTGCTGGGCCGGCACTTCTCCGGCAACGGCGACTTCGGCGCGCTCGCCTTCAAGACCGACCGCCTCACGGAGCCGATGAGGGGTCCGACGATCACGGCCAAGATTGACTTTCACGATCGCTTCGAAGGAAATGGGTTCATTGTGGAAGAGGGCGGCATCCCCGACTTCCTGCGGGCTAATCTGCAGCTTGTACCGGGAGGCTTGGCTTCCGGGCGCCGGCTGTGGCGTTTCCTTAAGGATCTGTTTCGAGGTGTCAGCGACTGGGGGCTCGCCGAAGCGGTCTTCAACCGCCTCGATTTTGACTCCGTACGGTCGGTGCTGCCCTATCTCGCCATGGGGATCGATGCCGGTGACGGGGAGATGTCCATCGACGAGGAAGGCAACCTCCAAATCCGATGGCCGTACGAACCCAGCTTGCCTTTCTTCCGCGAGATCGAGAAGGCTCTGCACGAGATCTCGGCGTCGCCCGAGCTCAAGGGCAGTCTCTTCCTGAATCCCACTTGGTCGACGGACAAGCAGCTCATCTCGGTTCATCCGCTTGGCGGATGTCCCATGGGCGACGCCATCAGCCAGGGGGTGGTTGATCCGGCGGGGGCGGTGTTCAACTATCCGGGTCTGTACGTGGTCGACGGCTCCATCGTGCCGTGCGCCATCGGGCCGAACCCTTCAAAGACCATTGCCGCCCTGGCGGAACGAGCGGCCGATCAAATGATTCAGAGAGGTGTTTAGAAGGCCCAGCCAACACTAGGAGGAAAGTCGTGTCCGATCTCAGCGTCAGCAACTGGTTTGGAAATCTGGTCTCGCACCCGCAAGTTCTGGTCGAAGCCAACTCGATCGAGGACGTTGTCGCGGTTCTGAAGGACCCCGTCAAATATCCCTCTCCGGTGCGCGCCATGGGCTCCGCTCACTCGACCACGCGCTGCGGCATCGCCGATGACGGAACCATCATCAAGATGGCGTCCATGAATCGCATTCTGAATTACACCGCGGACACTGTTACCGCCCAGGCCGGAGCGCTTTACATCGATGTCGCCAAGGAACTCGAGAAGCAGCAAAAGCAGGTCTACGTGAACACTGAGATCGGCAACCTGACCCTGGGAAGCGCGGCCTGTACCGGAACCAAGGACGCCTCCATGCCCGGCGAGTACGGGCAGGTGGGCTCTTACATCAGCCACGTCAAGATGGTTCTGCCCTCGGGCGACATCCTGGAGGTCGATGAGAGCCAGCCCGAGCTGTTGCAGAAGGTACGATCGAGTTACGGATTGTTCGGAATCGTCGTCGAGGCCACCCTCCGCACACGCCCTCTGGTCCCCATGGCCGTCTACCACGAGACGCATTCATTGACGGACTTCGTCCAGAAACTGCCCGAGCTCAAGGCCCGCAATGAGTCGATGATGTTTTACATGTTTCCTTTCGAGGATCTCATTACCATCGAGTTTCGCCGATACAATCCCGGAGTAACCGGCAGTCCGAATCGCGTCATCTGGCCCTTGCGCAATTACCTGTGGGGATCAGCGGGACCGGCCTTCTGCCACCACGTAGAAGCCGACATCTCTGAGCGGACCATCCGCTACGGTGTGATCGACGGCTTCTGCGCCCTGTGGCGCTTCAAGCTAACCAATCTGATCCACAGCGATTACACGATCGCCGCCGACCAGATGATTCGCTATCCTGACGTCTCCGATAATCGCCGTTACACTTTCAGCTTTTATGCGTTCCCGGAGGAGAGCTATCCCGCCACCCTGTCGGCGTACTTCCAATTCTGCAAGGACTATGACCGAGAGAAGGGCTATCGATCCAACATGCTGACGGTAGGTTACCGCGTGGCCAAGGACCAGCAGTCGTTGCTGTCGTACTCCTACGACGGCACCGCCATGACCATCGACCCGGTTTCCACGGCTAATCCTGGATGGGGCGATTTTCTCGATGCCTACAACCAGTTCTGCGCCGACCAGGGCGGGAGTCCCTTGCTGAACCAGACCGACGCCGTCACCCGGGCCCAGGCGCAGAAGGGTCTGGGAGACCGCCTGCGGGTTTTCGGGGAGACTCGAAGGGCTTACGATCCCAACAATCGCCTGCTGAACCCTTTCTTCCAGGATCTGCTGGCGGAGTGACGACGGGCACTCCGGCCGCCCTGGGTTCGGACGCTGGAGATCATCACGAGGTCAGGTTTCGAAATGAAAGCTGCTTACGATGTCGTTGTTGTGGGGTCCGGCTTTGGCGGCGCGATCACGGCCTGCCGCCTGGCGCAGGGAGGCAGGTCCGTCTGCCTGCTCGAGCGCGGAAAGAGGTGGAAGAAGACCGACTTCCCCAGGTCGCCCGGCCAGGTCGCCCGGTCCTTCTGGAGGGAAGACGAGAGCCTCGGCTTCCTCGAGTACAAGGTCTTCAAGCGCATCGACGTGATCCAAGGCTGCGGGGTTGGCGGCGGGTCGCTGCATTACTTCAACGTTCACCTCCGGACGCCGGCCGAGATCTTTGCTTCCAAGGCTTGGCCTCCAGAAGTCACCCGCACCGTGCTCGACCCCTACTACGCTCGCGCCGAAGAGATGCTGGAGTCAAAGGCCCTGAACCCGCCCGAGGGCCGCGAATTGCCCTTTCGCACCCAGGCGTTTTTGCAGGCGGCAGCCGCCCTGGGGCGGCGGCCCGAGTTGGTTCCGATCGGAGTCTACACCGGTAAGGACCGGCTCAACCCTCACAGCGGCGTTCCGCAAACCGCCTGCGATTACTCGGGCGATTGCCTCTTGGGCTGCGACCTGCACGCCAAGAACACGCTCGACATCACCTACATTGCGGCGGCCGAGCGGAGCGGTGCCGAGGTCTTCCCGTTGCACCCGGTCAAGAAGATCGAGCAGACTGTTTCCGCCGGCTATCGGGTCCATTTCCATCGCCTGGACCCGGCCGATCCTAAGCGCGCCGAACCAGGATCCGTAGTAGGACGGCAGGTGGTGCTGGCTGCCGGCACCTTGGGAACCACCGAGCTTCTGCTGCGTTGTCGCGACCTTCATCGAACCTTGCCCGACCTGGGCGCGGCGCTCGGATCGCGCTTTTCGGGCAACGGCGACTTCCTGCTGGCGGCTACGATGGACACGGATCGTCACATCGATCCCGGCGTCGGTCCCAGCATCACGGCGGGGGCGGACTTCTCGACTGCCAACAACAAGATCTTCGTCGAGGATCTCGGGTTTCCGGAATCATTCATGTGGCTTCTCGAAGGCGTGATACCCACCTCCCACCATCTGGTGAATCTGCTCCGGGCGGCAAGGTCTTATATCCTCGAGACCCTTGGACTCAGTCCCGGACGCATCGCCTTCGCGGCGGACCGCCTCTTTCGCGGCGGCGCGACCACCCGGATGCTGCCTTACCTTGCCATGGGCACTGACGCGTCCGACGGCTGCCTGAAGCTGACCGACGGTGCGATCGACATCGAGTGGAGCCATCGCCGCAGCCGGCAGTTATTCGCGGAGATCGAGCAAGCTTTGAAGGAACTCAGCGGCAGCCTGCGCGGAAAATACGAAACCAGCCTGCTGTGGCGCTGGCCGCTGCGAAAGCTGCTGACCGCTCATCCCCTGGGCGGCTGCCCCATGGGCGATGACGCCGCCTCCAGCGTCGTGCGGCACCATGGCGAAGTGTGGCGCTATCCCGACCTCTTCGTGGCTGACGGCGCGGCGATCCCCTCCGCGCTCTCAGTGAATCCCTCGTTGACCATTGCCGCATTGGCCGAGCGCGTCGCCTTCCGGATCCTCCACGGGCACGATTTGGAAGCTGCGTGACAGTGACATGACTTTACGGGTCATGTGCGTAGCGAGGATGTTAGTACCCGTGGTCACTTCGGCAGGGTGAAGGCCACGTAGCTCCCGCCAGAGGGAACGCCCCATTTGCCCCCGCCGGCCGCGATCACCACGAACTGGCGGCCGTCCACTTCGTAGGTCGCGGGGGTGGCTGAGCCGGCCGCGGGCAGGACCGTCTCCCACAGGAGCCTTCCGGTCGCCTTGTCGTAGGCGCGGAATTTGTGGTCGTAATTGGTGGCGCCGATGAACAGTAGCCCCCCAGCGGTCACCACTGCCCCGCCGTAGTTCTCGCTGCCGGTGTTGCCCATTCCTTTGGCCGCCAGCTCAGGATACTCGCCGAAAGAAATCTTCCATCGGAACTCGCCGCTATCCAGGTTGATCGCATTCAGCGTCCCCCAAGGAGGCGCGACCGCCGGGTAGCCGTCCGGGTCCAGGAACTTGTTGTAGCCGTCGATGGCGTACTTCAGCGGGCTGCCAAGCTGCGCGCTGGCAGGCGTGGCGAACTCCGTGTCCTGTCCGGTCGCCAGGTAGTGGGCTATCGCGTTGAGTGCGTCTTGTCCAAGGCGGGCAAAGTTCGGCATGCGATTGCCGCCCTCGCGGACGATCTTCGCGATCTGGTCCTCCTTATACTTAGCTCCGATGTTGACCAGAGAGGGGAACTCCGGTGGAGTCCCTCGCATGTCCGGGCGATGACAGGTGGCGCAGAGGGAGGCGTAGAGCTGCCGGCTGCTGGCCTCGGCTGGGGTCTTGGGCCGTTCGACGAGCCTTAGAATCCAGGCCATTTCGTTGGCATTCACATACAGCAAGTCGGTCTCGGGATCGAACGCCGGCCCGCCCCATTCGTTGCCTCCGTCAAAGCCTGGAAACACCACCGTACCCTGCAGGCTGGGGGCCGTGAATTGGCCACCACTCCGAACCCTCCTCAGCTGCTCCAGGACGGCGCGATGGGCTTCGGGAGTCCGGTTGGTCACCAAGTCCTCGGTAAATCGCTGGCGGGCGAAGTGGAGCGGTCGCAGCGGAAAGGGTTGAGTAGAAGCGGTCACCTCCCCATCGACATCGGAGGGTGGGACGGGGCGATCCTCTACGGGAAAAAGCGGCCGGCCCGTTTCGCGGTCCAGAAGGAAGACGAAGCCCGACTTGGTTGTCTGGGCCACCGCGTCCACCGGCCGACCGTCGCGGCGTGCGGTCACCAGGCTGGGCGCCGCCGGAAAATCGCGGTCCCAGAGGTCATGCCGGACGCCCTGAAAGTGCCAGACGCGCTCCCCGGTCTCGGCCCGCAAGGCGATCACGCAGTTGGCAAACAGATCGTCCCCAAGCCGGTTGGCCCCGTAGAAGTCAAAGGCAGCCGACCCCGTGGCTACGAAGACCAGGCCACGCCGCTCGTCCAGGCTCAAGCCCGCCCAGTCGTTGGCGCCTCCGGAGTATGTCCAGGCGTCCTTTGGCCAGGTGTCGTACCCGTACTCGCCCGGGTGCGGAATGGTGTGAAAGCTCCAGCGCAGCTTGCCGGTCCTGACGTCGTAAGCTCGAATGTCGCCGGGAGAGGCTGGCAGGTCTTCGCTGACGATGCTGCCCATGATCAGCAGATCCTTGTAGATAACTCCCGGGCTCGTCGACGAGATGCTTTGTTCCTGGGGGTTGCGCCCCAGTCCCTCCCGCAGGTCTACCCGGCCGGAATCGCCGAAGCTCGCGACGGGCTGGCCCGTGCTCGCGTCGATGGCGTAGAGGTATTGCCGGACGGCATAGAAGACGCGGCGGTCATTACCGTCCTCCCAGTAATTCACGCCGCGGTTGCGGGGCTTGTACCCCAGCTGCTCGCCATGATTGGGATCAAAACTCCAGCGCAGCTTGCCTGTGGCCGCCTCTAGGGCGATCAGGCGCAACTTCGGCGTAGTGGCGTAGAGCACGCCATGAACAACGATCGGGTTGCATTCCATCTCCGAGTCCGGAAAGGCGTCGCCGGAGTCGTAGGTCCAGGCCACGGTGAGCCGGGAGACGTTCTCGCGATTGATCTGGCTGAGCGAGGAGTAATGGATATCGTCGGGGCCGCCGCCCGGAACGCTCCATTCCTGATAGCCTGATAAGGGGCCGATTCGCTCCTGGCCGGGCCACAAACGGGCGCCGAGGATCAAGATCGAAGGAACGAGCAACCACTTCAGAGTTATCTTCATGCTGTAGATCGCCGCCCTTCTGGTTGGCGGTGGCGTCATCGCAGGAGGGGCGGGGCGAACGGACTTTGAGCGCTACAGCTTACAGCAAAGTCGCGGCCGCAGAACGCCCAGTTTAGAGCATTTGTGTGGCGCGCTGGCCGGGTTAGAATCAGGAATCAGGGCCACAGGCAAGACGGCCGGAGCGGGCTCGGGAGGGGCCCAATCCATGTCAGGGGACAAGGGGATTGTCGATCGGCCCAGCAGGAATTCGGTCGAGGCCACGGTCGAGAAGCTCAAGCAGACGCTTCAGGCCAATGGTGTGACCTTGTTCGCGCTGGTAGACCACAGCGGCGAGGCGGAGAAGGTGGGCATGGCCATGCGGCCCACCAAGCTGTTGATCTTCGGCAGCCCGAAGGCAGGCACCCCGCTGATGCTCGCGGCCCCCAGCATCGCCCTGGATCTGCCGCTCAAGATTCTAGTGTGGGAAGACGCGGGCGGAAAGGTGTGGATCTCTTACAACAGTCTCGCGTATCTGAAGGAGCGACATGGCCTGCCGCCGGAGCTGCTTCCGAACCTGGCGGCGGTGGAGATGCTGGCGGCGCAGGCCGCGCAGTGATTGGAGGGCGGAGCCATTCCCGTCAATGCCGTAACCGCGTCCGGCCAGACTGCCACCCGGCGGGGCGCACGGGTCACGTTTCACGTGTTCCGGGGGCCTCTGGCACCGTGAAAATCAGGCTTACGGAGTTCAAAAAGGGGCGCGAGGCTGGCTCGAGGCACCAAAAAGCGAGCCAGGGGGATTTCTAGAATACCCCGCAAAAGCGTGTAACAACGGCTTAGAGGCGTGTAACACGCCTCACCCTGCCAATGGGCTGTCCGGATTCCCTGCGGCCCGCCAGCGGGCAAGGAGCGACCCGGCGGGTGTGAGGCCTTTCGGCCAAAGAGTCCTTCCCGCGCCGGCGGGAATCCCAGTCTGAGGGAAAAGTGACACGCGTGCGCGGCATCGAACCAGAACCGAGGCTGCCAGGCAACCTCCAGGAGGGCCCATGAAGATCGAAGACTTCGAGATGGAACGCTGGCAGAGCCAATGGGAAAACGTGGTGGAGTACAACCTGGCGGAGAGCGGGGTCGACCCGCTGACCGTCGAAGAGCTCGCCGGCGGGCCGGACGCGGTCCGCGATCTCGGCCGGCAGCAGCTCCTCTATAACCAGGGCAACGGAACCATCGAGCTGCGCGATCTCATCAGCCGGCTTTACCCCGGCGCTACCCGCGACAACGTTCTCGTTACGCACGGAACCTGCGAAGCCAACTACCTGCCGTTGTGGAATCTGGTGGAGCCCGGCGATGAAGTAGTAATGATGCTTCCGAACTATATGCAGATCTGGGGTTTGGCCCGAGGCTTCGGGGCACAGGCGATCCCTTTTCACCTGCGCGAGGAAGCTGGCTGGGAGCCTGACCTCGATGAGCTGCAGCGCGTGGTATCGAGCCGAACCCGTCTGATCGCGGTCTGCAACCCGAACAATCCCACCGGCAGCGTGCTGAGCGAATCGGCCATGGATGCGATCGTGGCGGCCGCGCGCCGGGTAAATTGCTGGCTGCTGGCCGACGAGGTATATCAAGGGGCGGAGCGTTCGGGCGAGACCACGCCGTCGTTTTGGGGCCGCTATGAGAAGACCATCGTAAACAACGGCCTGTCGAAGGCCTACGGGCTTCCGGGCCTGCGCATCGGCTGGACCGTAGCACCGGCGGAATTAATCTTTCCCCTCTGGTCTTACAAGGACTACACCACCATCGCCGTCAGCGTCCTGAGCGATCTGCTGGCCCGGCGCGCGCTCGAGCCTGCCACCCGCGAGCGGATTCTGGCACGCACGCGATCAATCCTGCGCCAGAACTATCCGGTGCTCGAGGAGTGGATGGGGAGCCACGGCCGGGACTTTGACGTGGTGCCGCCGGCCGCCGGAGCGATCGCCTACCTGCGCTATCGCCATCCCATCAACTCGAGCCTGCTGATGGAACGCTGCATTCGCGAGCAGAGCCTGCTCATCGTTCCCGGCGACCACTTCGGGATGGACGGCTTCATCCGCCTCAACTACGGCGTTCCCGCCGATCACTTACGCGCTGGCCTTGCGCGCCTCGATCAAACCTTGAGCACCGTGGGTAGCGTGGCGGGTCAGGCGTCATCAGTCCGCTAAATCAGCTTCGGTTTCGGCAGGGTCCTGAGAACGATCTTTCCGTGAGCTCGCCCGCCAAGACCGAATTGTGGCTCTTCACCATCTACGCGATCGCGTCTAGAGCGGCACCGGCTTCCGGATTCTCGGTCGTGAGCCCGCTGGGATCGGGCTCTTGAATCCTGTGCTGTCCTTTTTGACCCCAAAAGGGAAAACTCCTTCCGTCAGCCGTACCCGGCCGTGCATTACTGCGTGTCTCCAACTGCATGATTTTCAGTCCCACACCTGGCTTCGGTTTGGCACCTAAGCTGCCCTAGACGAGCCGCAGCATCAGTAAGCCTGATGCTCGATGAGCAAGAGGAGATCGATGCGGAACCGCTGAGACCCGCACTGCTCAAGACAGTCGATCCAGAAAGGAAATAACTTGACGAAACACATATTCGGGGGCAAGTATACGACGATCTTGGCAGCCGCAGTGCTCCTAGCAGTGGGCCTGCCGGCTTCAGTCAAGGCCGACAACCTGCAGATTCTGCTCTTGGGGGGAACCACTCAAAAGATCACATTCCACGGCACGAGCAACCCTGACACGGACCTGCTGCAACTGGGGAGCTGCAGTGGTGGAACCTGCACTTGGGCGGAGTCGACTGGCAGCCTGTCATACGGCCAGAACGCCTTGGCCGGCAATAGTGGGGTGTGGTCGCTGAGCATTCCTTACAGCGGCAGCCAGTTCAACATCACCCTCAACAACGCCGGAGGCAACGACTGGGCCATCACCCAGCCTTCCGACATAACGTTCACCTGGGGTAGCGCCGGCTGCACGGGCTCGGGGTGCTATCTGACTGGAAATCTCCAACTGATCGACATCATCCAGGAGGGTCAAGGTGGCGTCTTCAATCTGGGACTCGACGCCAACCTGATCATCACCGGTGGAAGCTTGGCAAATCTGGTGGGTGCCACAAACATCTACGATTACAATATCGACTTCACGACCAACAAGAGCTTGGGCAAGCTCGGCCCTGAGGGAGTCCTCACTGCCGGCGGCTCCAGCGGTGAAGTCTTAACCCCGACGCCGGAACCGATGTCCGGACTGTTGTTGAGTTCCGGATTCGGCCTGATGCTTTTGGGTGGCGGGCTGCGGCGCTGGCAACGACAGACTCACGAGCGCTAAATCGCCGTCTGTGAACGACTGACCTATTCGAGCAGTGTGCGGGTCATCGTCCGACGCTACTTGCTTGATGATGGAAGGATGGAAGGGGCGCGACCCGCAGAGCGCCCCTTCATCCGTCTCGTCTCTAACTCGCTTGTCTCCTCATTTTCCCGCCCTTCTCAGAACCTTGATGCCGACTCCGGATTGGCTAAGGCAACTGGCCGGAACCCTCAAGCATCGCTCCCTTGAGAAAACGGAACTTCAGGGAGGAAAGTGTATAATCCTCCTATGGAGCTGATCGACCCTGGGGCATGAGGCTTAGGGTCAGGGCTGCGAGCGAGTTTATGAGGAAATACTGGCTGGGGTTAGTGGGTGCCGCGGGATTGGCGATTGGCATTGTCTCGACGATCGTATTTCATGGTGCGCGAGCCGCAAAACCTCTGGGCGTGGAGATGAGATTTCTGGGGGCCTCCTCGCCCGTGGAACTCTCCAATTCATTCGCGCGTGTGGCAGACCTCGTGGACCCCGCGGTCGTCAACATCAAGACGGAAACGGACGTGCGCGCCGGGCTGGGGCGGCATCATCACGCCAATCCCGATGGCCCTGACGGCGAGGGTGAGGACGGCTCGCCCCTCGACGGTCTCTTTGACCATTTCTTCCACTTCGGCGGTCCTGCGGGCAGCATTCCCGAGTCCAGCCTGGGCTCGGGTGTGATTCTCAATGCCTCGGGCTACATCCTGACCAATTGTCACGTGATCATGCGCGAAGGAGGGGACCGCCCTGCCGACCGGATGCGCGTGATTCTGGCGGGCGAGGACGATACCTCCAAAGGTCACCCGGCTCGAGTCGTGGGCTTCGATAAATGGACTGATCTGGCCGTTATCAAGATTGACCCGCCGCAGCGGCTGCCGGTGGTGACCCTGGGCGATTCCGATGCCGTGCGCGTTGGCGACTGGGTACTCGCCGTGGGCAGTCCGTTTGGATTGAACTCCACTGTCACGGCGGGCATCGTCAGTGCCAAAGGCCGGGGCATCGAACCTGGGCGAGACGGCGAATTCAAGCACTTTATACAGACTGATGCAGCAATCAACCCGGGCAATAGTGGCGGGCCGCTGGTGAATCTGGCCGGGCAAGTTATTGGAATCAATACGGCTATCGCCACGGATCGCGATGGGTACGACGGCGTTGGATTCGCGATTCCTTCCAATACGGTGCGCAAGATCTACCACGACCTGCTGGCTGACGGCAAAGTGGAGCGGGGCGCCATCGGGGTGAGCTTCGTCAGCGGGCGGAACGACTCCGTGCTGGCCGCCATGGGCACGGACCGGGGTGTGGTGGTGGAGAGCGTTTCGGCGGACAGTCCGGCCGAGCACGCCGGGCTGCGCTTGGGCGACGTGATCAATTCGGTCGACTCCAAGGCGACCCCGACCGGCGACGACCTGCTGGCCGTGATCTCCGACGCCAAGCCGGGCACCAAGCTGCGGGTTGGCGTGCTGCGCGACCGCAAGCCTATGTCGGTCGACGTGGTGGTCGGCGATTGGAGCAAGCTGGTGGGCGAGGACGACGGGCCGCCCCAAAAGCCCGCGCAAACCATTGTACCCGTTGACAATAAGCATGGCCCCCTGGGCCTGTCGGTCAAAGATCTCACCTCCGACCAGGCCCGTACCATCGCCCGCGACGTCCGCCTGCAGAGCCCCGCCGGCGTGGTGGTAGTGGATGCCAAGCCAGGCAGCTTCGCCGACGACCTTGGCCTGGAGCGCTACGACGTCATTCTCAGCATCAACCGCCAGAACGTTTTCTCGGTGGAGGACTTCAACCGCATTCAGGCCCGGCTTCAGTCCGGCCAGAACGTGCTGTTCCTGGTGGCTCGCGAGACCGAGACCGGATTCACCACCCAGTTCCTGGCGGACAAACTGCCCTGAGGGATCGGCAAGGATCGACCCCTCACCCCACCTCTGACCCCGACCCGACGCTCCGCGGCCCGCCCGGACCCTCTCGCACTCGTCGTTAGCGCCCTGTTTGGCCCCCGAAGCGGCCTCTAACCCGCATCCCCCCTGAGTTAGGCCCTGCCTAGCGCAAAGAGATCCGTATAAAAACTGTACGCTTTGATGGAATTTGCGTTCGTAGAGCTACAAAGTGTCAAATTTACATAGGCGGATCGCCAGTCGGCAGCTTGAATCGCTGGTTACTCTTGATGAGCCGGATCTCTCCCTTGTCCGGTGAGGCCAGCTCAGTGGTGGCCCCTTGATTGGTGAGGGTGATTGCCAGACGGTAGAAGAAGCCAGACACTACAGGAAGCCGGCCCGGCGTCCTTCGCTGCCGCTCCCGGCCGGGCCTCACCATCCGTCCTTAAAGCGGTCGAAGCGCGGACGGCCCGGGGTGTCGGCCTTCTTGGTGATGACGCCACGTTTCTGGAAGTAGGTTCGGGCGGGACCGACGGGCTCGGGGATCTCGAAGCTCGGGCTCTTGCGCCAGCCGTGGCGGGCCAGCATGCGGGCGACGGTGGAGGGCGGCACGCGGTGGCCGGCCGCCTTTTCGTAAGCCTCCTGGACGGCCTGGGCGTCGATCGAAGCGGTGGGCCAGTGCTCGCGCCGCAAGCCGCGCAGCAAGATCTGCTCCTGGCAGAAGCTCAGAATCTGGTTGCGGCGCCCTCCGCGACCCGGCCCGGCCAGCGCCGCCTCGCCCTGGCGCAGATAGCGGGCCTGGAAGCGCCGCACGTTGCTCTCGCTCCAGCCGATCGCGGCCGCCACCTCCAGCGCCGAAAGCCCGAGCGCCGCCCGCAGCCACAGACACTGCGCCTGCTGAAGCTGGGCCTTGGTCCGGGCGCTCTTCACCGCCTCTTTCAGCCTGGCCAAAGAGCCGTCGGGAAACGGCTTGGGTTTGCGTCCCACATGCTTGAGCTTCCGGATGCCCATCGGTTGGATTTCCTATTCTGATCTTGATCGCTCCCCAAGCCACGCAAGGCACACCACCCGCATGCGCGCCCTTGCACGGCCTTATTACTCATAGGTTACTCCTCCATAGCTGAATTGACAACAGCCGATCTGTAGCGCAGGGCCTGTCTTCGGCCCTGCGGTTTTCCCCGCCACCGGGCGTCACATGCGTTCAGGGCCGGGTCCAAAAGCAATGGAAAGGCCGCAGAGCCTGCCCTGAGGGCAGCGAACGAGGCTGGAAAGCGAGCCCTGCGCCACGCTCGCCCTGATTGGATTGACAGTAGGGCGTGGTGCCGAGTTCTTGCCTGAGTAGCCTCGAAGCGGTAGCCGCGGCCTCCGCGCGACGAGGGCACCTCGCCATTGAACCGGAATCGAGGATCGGTAGGCATCGCGCCGAATGATGGATGATGGTGATAAACTGCCGCTGGCCGGCCTCGAATGTCGACGAGAGATGGTCAGATGTATGGCGATTGACGAAGTCGATTGGCTGAAACTCAAACCTTACAGAAGCGATGCTCACAAGAGCTTCGAGCAACTCTGCTATCAGGTTGCATTGACGTTCTTTTCCGATCGAGGAAGGCTCACCCCAATCGACGACACCGGCGGAGGAAGTGGCGTCGAATTTCACCTTGAACTGCCGGATGGGGCGGTCTGGGGATGGCAGGCAAAGTTCTACCCCGGGGCGAATCAGCGCCTCAATGGATCTCGCCGAAAGCACATCATTGAATCGCTATCAGCTTCCAAAAAGAAATATGGGAAGCGGCTAAAGTGCTGGTACCTCTGCACCGCGATTGACTTTCAGCCTAAGGGCAATCCTAGCGAGCTCGAATGGTTCGACAAGACGCTCCGGCGCAAGGCCGTCGGTGTTGAGTTGATCCACTGGGGAGAGTCCGAACTACTGAACTATCTCAGGCAGCCGAGCGCCTGCGGAATACTTGAGTTCTTCTTCGGGCGCTTTCAGCCGACTCCCGACTGGTTTAGGAAGCAGCTGAAACAGCAATTGGCCAACATCGGGGACAAGTACATACCCGCGCTTCACACACGAACGTCGACAGAGTTCGAATTGCACGCGCTGATTGGTGACAACACTTTTCGCGCGGGAGCCCAGCACAGAGTGAGGGAGCTGAGAAAAGCAGTTAACGAGCTTAAATCGGCAACCTCCGTGATTCGAAACAAGGCGACCAGCGAGTTCGCCGCCGATCTTACGAAATCAGCCGAAGCGTTGCAGGAGCTGATTCCCCTCCTTGATCAGACCGTTGGAAGTGCACGTCGGTTCGCGCTTGACCGACACACCCAGGCTTCAGGGCTTCGATCTGCGCTGGAAGCGGCGCTCAAGCAAGCGGAAGAGTGCTCGGAAGTGTTGCACGAGTGCGCCGCGAGAGTCCGGCTAACAGTGCAAAGACAGGTGTCGGGCTCGTCAGATCGTGCCAAAGAGGAGGGGTTTCGCCAGTTAGAACACGTCTTCAACAAGCCCGGAACGATCCTCTACCCAACAATCGAGGATGGCTTGAGCTGGCTACACCGCTACGCTTCTATTGCGCGTCGGGGAGTGCTGCATCTCTTAGGATGCGCCGGCTCTGGTAAGACGTATACCTTAGCTGAGATCTGCTCTGCCAGCGACGGATCGGCGATACTTCTCCGCGGCGCGTCCTTCAGTCGGACAGGAACGATCCAAGGGCAGATTTTGGGACAGCTTAATCTTGCGACAAGCTGGAAGGAGTTCGCAACAGCGATGGAAACGTACGGACGCGTGTACGGAATCCGAATCCTCATCGCAATCGACGCGCTAAACGAGTCGCAGGACATCAACTTGTGGGAGCAAGAGCTTGGCGGGTTCGAAACTGATCTGAACGCCTATCCTCACATAGCATTCACAACAAGCTGCCGTGGTAGCTATGTGGGCGCCATGTGGAAGGGCGCCGACCCGAACGATCTTCCCTTTTGGGTTGTGTCGGGTTTCAGTGAGTCGGAGTTGAAAGAAGCCGTACCTCGCTACTTTGATTACTATCGCATCGTCGCAGCCACCACCCTTGGGGCACTGAAGGAGTTCGAACACCCCTTGTACCTGCGCATATTTTGCGAGGCGGAAAATCCCGACCGCCAGGTGCCGAAACAGGTGTTTCTGGGCGCGCAACGCCTCTTCGCCGTGTTTGAGAAATATCTGGAGACCGCAAACAAATCTTTCTCGAAGAGAGTTGATAGGCCACCCGAAGCGGGTCTGCTTCAGTCACTTCTGCACAAGCTCGCCGAGAAGCTGTGGGACAGGCAGACGCGACAATTACCGTACGGAGAAGCCGCGATGCTCTTCGACGGCAAGCCGCTGGCCGAACTGGACTGGGATCGCTCTCTTACCAAGGCGCTGTGCGACGAGGAACTCGTGTTGCGGCGGTCCTACTATCCAGAGGGCGAAGGCGTCGAATTCACGTACGACCTTCTGGGCGGCTATTTGGTCGCCGAAAAGATGCTGGCGACGCTGCCAGATAATCTCGGTAGTCTAACCAGAGCGCAAGCTGTCGGAGCGGTGGGATCACTGGTTGAACCGTTGATAAACGACGACTGGGCTCGAAGACATCCCCTACACGAAGATATATTGCGGGCCTTTTGCGCATTGTTCCCGGCTCGCACCGGAGCCCAGTTGATGTATATCTGTCTTGGTTCAGCGTGAAATGGAGAGTCGCCGTTTTCGGTAAGCTACCGAGTTCCGCCCCTGCGGGGCGGGGATTTTTCAAGGCATGGGGAAATCTATCGAATCCGATGGAGAAGGGGAGGAC
>Ga0335085_10004901_pt1 | contig 21874 bp, 23 predicted proteins | sample Lox_Sample_45_FD_206712 | JGI IMG/M metagenome (GOLD analysis project Ga0335085, IMG submission 206712) | Soil microbial communities from Loxahatchee National Wildlife Refuge, Florida, United States - Lox_Sample_4.5 | ecosystem: Environmental > Terrestrial > Soil > Wetlands | place: USA...
TCGAAGGTGGTCATTTTTGGAGCATCAGAGACCAGTGGCTGTCGCAGAAGGCGTCCAGGAAGGTTGATTTCCTGTTCCGCACAATCAAATGGGCATGGGTCAGCAGCGCGGGATGCTGTCATCGGCGGGCAGCCTTTCAGTTTTGACTTGATCTCATCCAGCGCTGGGAAGAGCTGCTGCCATAGCGCGATTAGCAATGGCGAAGATGGCCTTGAGCGGACAGCCTGAAGCGAGTGCGAACTTCACGCGTCGCACGCTGATAGTGACAAGCGCACCGATCTTGAAAAGCTTGGAGCGGAGCGTGCCGCAAGTAGCCGTAGCAAGCTCAGTAGTGACAAGAGTGATACGCCTTACAGTTTCGACAAGGACGTAGGGCCATCGAGGCAAAACACAGGCGCAACTGGTGGTGCAAAATCGAACAGCGCTGCGTTACACTCTGTCGGCATCGGAGTTCCTTTCGAATCACTTGAAAATCCGCTTCGCAACGAGACTTTCGGTGATTCAGGACTCCGATGCAGCCATTACCTTTGAGAATTCCGGGCTAGGCCAAAGACAAGAGCTATTGCGGAAACAGATTCGGGTTCACGGGATCACCCGGCAATGGGGGTCGCGCCGTCGGCGTTACGTCAGGACCCGCCTCCACGCCCTGAAGCGCCACTGCCACCTTGATCTCGCAGCTGTCCACCGGATTGGCTTCCTCCACCGGCACACCGGACACGAAATCCTCCAGCACCGGCTTGTCCGGCGCCAGCGCGGCCGCGAACACCACCAGCGCCGTACGGCAGAAATTCTGCTGCTCGCCCGGCTTGATGCGGCGTTGCTCGGCATGATTGATCGCACGGGTCTTGTAGGAGTCATAGGCCGCATCGCCGGCGCGAGCACCATCCAGCCGCTTGAACATGGCCTTGAGGGTCGCATCGGACCGGCGCAGCTCTTTCTGGAACACGATCTGGAAGCGCTGCATGTTGGACATCGCCTCCTGCCCGCATGACAGCGCCGCGTCCGTCAATTCCTGCACGACGGCCGAGACCTGGATGGCGGAAACCTCCGGCCGGGAGGCGCAGGCCGAGGACATGCGTGCCTCGGCAACGGATGTCCCGGCAAGGCTGATGGCTGCCACGCATGCGCCCAGCTTCATCCAATTCATGAATACCTCTTCGACTTAGCTGCCCAGGATGGCCAACTTAAACCGAACCGGCCGGGCTCGCCAAGTCTTTGGGAAAATGGAACTTTCTGAATAACAAACGAAACTGCAACAATTGTGGGCATCGCCGCGTTTTCTGTCCAAATGCGTCTGCTAGCCGCCTTTTCCTGCCTTGCTCTTATCGCCGGAACCACCCCGATCCTCGCTTTCCGGTCGCCCGAGACCAACAAGGCCTTTCCCACTGAGCATCAGTTGGAGCTGCGTTCCGCCGACAGCCAGACGCAGCCTTATGCCATGAATTACACCGACGAGGCCGCCCGGACCCTGGGAATTCATGACGGAAAGTGGGAGGCCTTTGATACCCGTTCCAGCGATCCCCTGATGCCCAGCTTCAAGGGCGGGGTGGATAACGGGGCGGCTATGCTCAAGCTGCAATGGCAGCGCTAGAAAGGCAGCGCTAGCGCCTTTTGATTCAGTCTAGTATTGGTGCGCCCGTAAGGTTGGGACGCTCTGGCCGGCGCGACGGCGCGCAAAGCGCGCGCCCAGGGGAACTGTATATGGCCTACAAGATCGCAGTAGTCGGGGCGACCGGCAATGTCGGGCGCGAGATGCTCAATGTCCTGGTCCAGCGGCAGTTCCCTGTCGCGGAGGCGGTGGCGCTGGCCTCGACCCGCTCGGTGGGAACCGAGGTTTCCTTCGGCGACGGCACTTTGAAAGTGAAGGCGCTGGACTATTTTGACTTCCGGGGCACCGACATCGTGCTGATGAGCGCGGGCGGAGCGATCGCCAAGGAATGGGCCCCCAGGATCGTCGCGCAAGGCTCCATCGTGGTCGACAATTCCAGCGCCTGGCGCATGGACCGGCAGGTGCCGCTGGTGGTGCCCGAAGTCAATGCCGAAGCCCTGAACGACATTCCCAAAGGCATCATTGCCAATCCCAACTGCTCCACCGCCCAGCTGGTAGTGGCATTGAAGCCGCTGCATGATCTTTTCAGTATCAAGCGTGTGGTGGTTTCCACCTACCAGTCGGTATCGGGCGCCGGAAAGGAAGCGATGGATGAGCTGTTCCGCCAGACCCGCGCGGTGTTCGTGGCCGATCCCATGGAGGTGACAAAGTTCACCAAGCAGATCGCCTTCAATGTGATCCCCCATATCGATGTCTTCCTGGATTCCGGTGTCACCAAGGAGGAATGGAAGATGGTGGTGGAGACCCAGAAGATCCTGGACCCCGATATCCAGGTCACGGCAACTTGCGTGCGAGTGCCGGTGTTTGTGGGCCATAGCGAAGCGGTAAATATCGAATTCGAAAAGCCGGTGACCGCGGAGAAGGCGCGCGCCGCCTTGAGGGCGGCGCCCGGCGTACTGGTGGTGGATAAGCGCGAGGACGGCGGCTATGTCACGCCCATCGAATGTGCCGGCGAAGACGCCACCTTTGTCAGCCGCATCCGCAAGGATCCTACGGTGGAAAACGGCCTCAATCTCTGGATCGTCGCTGACAATTTGCGTAAGGGCGCGGCCCTGAACGCCGTGCAGATCGCTGAATCACTTGTTAATCGCAACTTACTGAGGGCTGCATAATGGCAAAAGCATACTGGATCGCCCGGGTCGATGTCTCCGATCCCGAGACCTACAAGCAATATGTCGAGACCGCGAAGCCGGCTTTCCAGCGCTACAACGCCCAGTTCCTGGCGCGCGGCGGCAAGACTGAAGTCTTGGAGGGCAAGGCGCGGGCCCGCAATGTGGTGATCGCATTCGACTCCATGGAAGACGCGCTCGCCTGCTACAATTCGCCGGAATACAGAGCCGCCCGCAAGATCCGCCAGAGTGTAAGCGAAGGCGAATTCGTCCTTGTCGAAGGCGTTTAAATCCCGGCGATCGGCGCTGTTCGTTCCGGCGGCGAATGCGCGCGCCCTGGAAAAGGCACACGGGCTTGCCGCCGACGTCATCATCCTGGACTTGGAAGATTCAGTCGCTCCGGAAGAAAAGGACGCGGCCCGCGCCCGGGTCCTGGAGGCCGCGGCCTATTACACGTCGCGGGAGACAGTAGTCCGGATCAACGCCGCCGGGACGCCATGGCATGAAGCGGATCTGAAGGCGGCGGCAAAATCCGGCGCCGGCGCCATCCTTTTGCCCAAGCTCAATGACGCGAGCGAAATCGCGGCCGCGCGAGCCGGCGCAAATGCCACACCGCTCTGGGCCATGATCGAGACGCCGCGCGCGCTGTTCAACGCCCAGGCTATTGCCGAAGCCGGCGTGGAATGCCTGCTCTTGGGCAGCAACGACTTGCTGCATGCCATGCAAGGGCGCCATCGCGGGGACCGCGCCAATCTCCACACCGCCATGGCGCTCACCGTTCTGGCGGCACGGGCGGCGGGCGTCGCCGTGCTGGATGGGGTGCACAACAACCTCGATGCGACGCAGGAATTCCGGCAGGCGTGCACCATGGCGCGCGATTTCGGATTTGACGGCAAGAGCCTGATCCATCCCAGCCAGATCGCCACCGCCAACAAGATCTTTTCGCCCACGCCGCAGGAAGTCGAATATGCCAAGCGGGTCTTGGCCGCTTTTGCCACTCGGCCCGGCAAGGGCGTGATCACGCTGGACCGGCGCATGCTGGAAGCCCTGGACGCGGAGATTGCCGCCCGCACTTTGGCGCGCGCGGGTTTTTGAGAGATGCGTCTCTACGACGACGCCCTGGCCAAAGGCGAGCTGATGGCTGATGCCGCACAAAGCCAGGCCGCCCGGAAATTGAGCGAGTTGGCCAAGGCGCTGGGGCATGCGCGGGGCTTTTCGCTGTTCCGCAAACCACTGCCGCCGCCCAAGGGGCTTTACATCTGGGGCGATGTGGGACGGGGCAAAACGCTTTTGATGGACTTCTTTTTTTCCTCTGCACCGGTCGCCAGAAAGCGGCGCGCCCATTTCAACCGCTTTATGGTGGATGTGCATGCGCGCATCCATGCCGAACGCCAGCGCGCCGGCTCCTGCGATCCCATCCCTGTGGTGGCCAGTGATTTAGCCGAGGATGCGCGGCTGTTATGCTTTGACGAATTCCAGGTCACCGATGTAGCCGATGCCATGATCCTGGGTCGGCTGTTCGACCAATTGTTCAAGGCGAACATCACCATTGTCGCCACCTCCAATACGCCGCCCGACCGGCTCTATGAAGGTGGGCTGAACCGGCAGTTGTTTCTGCCCTTCATTGCCGAGATCAAACAGCGGCTGGAGGTGATTGAGCTGAATGGCTCTACCGATTACCGGCTGCAGCGCATCGCCGGCCTCCAGGTCTATCTCACCCCGCTCGGACCGCAGGCCGACGCTGCCATGGACGCAGCCTGGCGGCGGCTGACCGATTGCGCTCACGGCAGATTGATCAGCCTTCCGGTGCTGGGCCGCAAATTGCCGGTGCCGCAGGCTGCCCGCGGCGTGGCGCGGTTTGATTTCAAGGATCTGTGCGCGCAACCCTTGGCGGCAGCCGATTTCCTGGCCGTGGCGCAGGAGTTTCACACCATCCTGATCGACCATATCCCTTTGCTGTCGCCGGAAAACCGCAATGAAGCGCGGCGTTTCGTGCTTCTGATCGACACGCTCTATGATGAAGGGGTGAAGCTGGTCTGTTCGGCGGCGGGCGCCCCCGAAGCGCTTTATCCCTTGGGCGACGGGGCGGACGCCTTCCGCCGCACCGCCTCGCGCCTTGTCGAGATGCAGAGCGAGGATTATCTGAAACGCGGTCACGGCATTCACGGACTTATGCAATGACGAATGTCTATTGGGCCTGCGCTTTTGTGCTGACCTGTATCCTCGTCTATCGCTTCGGATTGCCCTGGTTCAGGCGGTTCGACGCCCGCAATGTCGAGCGGATTGCCCGCGAGCAGCGCGACAAGGCCGATGCCAACGCCCATATCCGCCACGCCCTGGAAGTGGCCGAGGAGCAGGTGGAGGAAATCCAGGAAATAAAGGTTGGTGACGTCACCCATTATTTGTTTGAAGCCGAAGTCTTTGCCACTCGCGATGCGGCCGAGGAAATGCGGGCCCGCCGCATCGGCGTGGTGGCGCGGCGCTTCTATGAGGAGCTGCCTGCCGCGCTGATGTCGTCGCGAGCCGAGCCGCGCTCCAACCTGTCGGCCCGCGAACGGGCGAGCGCGCGATGGAAAAGGACGATTCACTGATGACTTGACGCAGAGATTTTGGCCGCCGGACAGGAGCGAGGAGCAATGTGGGCACAGAGGCCCATGACCGACGAGCGCCAAATCCGCAGGACAAAAGATCGCGTCAGGCCGCCTCGCCCTTCATCAGGCGCGGTAGCTTCCCGATATCTCCTCCCGCATGACGCATGAAAAAGCGGCGGGCGGGGCCGATCGCATCAACGATGCCAAGTCCCAGGTCGCGGATGTGCCGCAGCGGCGCGATGTCATTGGAGAACAAGCGGTTCAAGGCATCGGTCGAAGCCGCCAGGGTGAAGGAATCAAACCGCCGCCAGCGTTCGTAGCGTTTCAAGGTGTCCAGTGCACCGACATCGCGGCCCAGCCGCGCCGCGTCCAGCAGCACTTCGGCAAGTGCCGCGGCGTCCTTCAGGCCCAGGTTCAACCCCTGCCCGGCAATCGGATGAATGCCATGGGCGCAGTCGCCCGCCAGGGCAAAGCGCGGCCGCACGAATTCCCGCGCCAAGTGAAAGGACAACGGATATGACCAGCGCGGCCCAGCCGCGCGCGTGGCGCCCAGATGCGAACCGAAGCGGCTTTCCAGTTCGTCATGGAACTCCGCCTCGTCCAGCGCCAGCAGGCCCGGTGCCTTGGTCTTGGCTTCGGTCCACACCAGCGACGAACGGTTTCCGGTCATGGGCAAAATAGCAAACGGCCCTGACGGTAGGAAATGCTCATAAGCGACCCCGTTATGCGGGCGTTCATGTTCCACGGTGGCGACGATTCCTGTTTGCGGATAGGACCAGCCGATCACCCCGATCCCTATCTCGGTGCGAAGCCGCGATTTGCGCCCGTCGGCCGCGATCACCAGCGCAGCCCCGATAACTTCTCCGTCCGCCAAGCTGACCATGGCGCGGCCCGCCTCCACCGCCATGGATTTGACCGCTGCCGGCGCGAGCAGCTCCAGATTTGGCTGACGCGCCACGCCCTCATACAGCGCGGCGCGGATATGCCGGTTCTCCGCGATATGGCCCAGCGCCGGGGCGCCGATCTCCCCGGCATCAAAATGCAGCGAGAAAGGCGAAGCCGGTCTGCCGGCGGCGCCGTCAGTGACCAGGATCTCGTGGATCGGCTGGGCGTGCGGTTCAAGCCCATTCCACACGCCGAGCGCGGTCAGCATCCGCACGCTGGCATAGGCGAGCGCTGAGACCCGGCCATCGAATTTGGGCTCCAACACCATCGATGGCGGCGCGGCATCGGCGACCACGGTCCTCAGCCCGCCCTGGGCCAGGCCCAGGGCCAGGGGCAGTCCCACCATCCCGCCGCCCGAAATCAGGACATCCGCATGTTTCAAAACTCAACCCCCATGCCGCTCAAAAACTATGCAAAATCCGTCTTTTGCATAGTTTCTATGCAAAAACATTTGCCTGCTTTCGAGTCATTGCCTAGCACTTTTTTGTCAAAAACCATTTTATCCCAAAGCTTTAAGCCTCAATCCGCGAACTGGCCCGCTTCTTGATACTTCGTTAAGGCCGGGCGTCCTCTTGGGGGCGGCCCGGCGCTGGCAACAACACGGAAGGACGGCAGATGAAGCTTATCACGGCGATCATCAAACCCTTCAAGCTCGACGAGGTGCGCGAATCTCTCTCCGCGCTCGGCGTTCAGGGCATGACGGTGACTGAGGTCAAAGGCTACGGGCGGCAAAAGGGGCACACGGAGATTTATCGCGGCGCGGAATACGCCGTCAGTTTCCTGCCCAAGCTCAAAATCGAAGTGGCGGTAAAGAGCGAGATGCTCGACGCGGTGATCGACGCGATTACCTCGAAAGCAAAGACGGGCCAGATCGGCGACGGAAAGATTTTCGTCACGCCGCTCGAGCAGGTCGTGCGGATCCGCACCGGCGAAACCGACGGCGATGCGCTTTAGGCCGCCAAGAAAAAGAGGGACCATAAGATGAGACTTGAGAGTTTGAAAAAGACGGGGCTTGCAGCGCTTGCCGGTGTTGGCACGCTGGCCCTGAGTGCCGGTGGCGCTTATGCGGCCACCAAGGATCCATTGAATTCCGGCGACACCGCCTGGATGATCACGTCCTCGGCGCTGGTGCTGATGATGACCATTCCGGGGCTTGGCCTGTTCTATGCCGGCATGGTGCGCAAGAAGAATGTGCTGGCCACCCTGGCCCAAAGCTTCGGCGCCACCTGCATCATTACCGTCTTGTGGATGATCATCGGCTATTCCATCGCGTTTACGCAGAATCCGAATGCCGGGACCAACGCCTTCATCGGAGGCTTCAGTTACCTGTTTCTTGGATCCATGGGCCTGAATTCGGTCTCAAGCCTGGCCGGCACGATCCCGGAATCGGTCTACATGTTCTTCCAGATGACCTTTGCGATTATCACCCCGGCCCTGATCGCCGGCGCCCTGGCCGACCGCATGAAGTTCTCGGCCTTCCTGTGGTTCATGGGTCTGTGGCTGATCTTCGTCTATTGCCCAATCGCCCACTGGGTGTGGGGCGGCGGCTTCCTGGGCACAGGTACTGGCTTCCTGATCCCCAAGGGGGCGGGCGCGCTCGACTTTGCTGGCGGTAGCGTCGTGCATCTGAACGCCGGCACGGCGGCTCTGGTGACCTGCCTTGTGCTGGGCAAGCGTATCGGGCTCGGCACTGAGAACATGTCGCCGCATAACCTGGTTCTGTCAGTCGTCGGTGCCTCGCTGTTGTGGGTCGGCTGGTTCGGCTTCAATGCCGGCTCCGCCGTCACCGCCGGTTACAATGCCGGCATGGCCGCCGCCGCGACCCAGATCGCGACCGCTGCTGCGGCGCTGGGGTGGATGTTCGCCGAATGGATCGTGGCCAAGAAGCCTTCCGTGCTTGGCATGATTTCGGGCGCCGTCGCCGGTCTGGTGGCGATCACTCCGGCCTCGGGCTTTGTCGATCCGGTGGGCGCGCTCATCATCGGCATCGCCGCGGGCGTGGTCTGCTACATCTCGGCGGTCTGGGTGAAGAAGGCCATCGGCTATGACGACAGCCTGGACGCCTGGGGCGTGCACGGCGTGGGCGGGGCGCTAGGCGCCATGCTCACCGGCGCCTTTGCAAAGAAGGCGATCAATAGCGCCGGTAGCGGTTGGCTGGCCGATGGCAATGGCGCACAGATGCTGTACCAGTTCATCGACATCGCCGTGGTGTTCATCTATTGCGCTATCGGCACCTACATCATCCTTAAGGTGATCGACGTGATTGTAGGCCTCCGGGTCTCGCCCGAAGTCGAAGTCGAGGGCCTGGACATCAACCTGCACGGTGAAACCGTTCACGACTGAGCAATCTCCCCGAAGGACTTTGGGGCGTTCTGATAGGGACGCCCCCTTTCTTTATTAATCGTGCTCGCTCACGCGAGCACCCTTGGGGCGTTCCGAAAGGAGTGCCCCTTTCTCTTTGTGGCCGCGCTGGATTACCGCTGCCCATCCTGGGCGGCCCATGCATTGTTTGCCGCGGCCAGCGCGTGCTCAAATCGATTGATGATAGACGTCCGCGATGCGCTGGTCCTTGCTCCGGTGTCGGTCATTCCTGCAAGACAAAGGACCGGCTATTATGAACGGTTCGGTTTTGAGCGCGAGGCGGCCGCAGGCTTCACGTCCCCCTGTACTGGACACCCATTTCATGATGCTGACGCTGGCGTCGTGGCTCCAGGCGAGCGGCGCGCTGCGCCATGCGCCCGCCTTCGCCCCGCTTGATTCAATCTGAGGCCATGCTTTTCCCCAGTCGGTTGGACCTTTATGGTCCCTCGCATGTCGAATCTCAGCCGTCTTGCCGCCCTGCCGCCTGGACCTTTCGCGCGCCTGGCCACACTTCTCAGTGATGTAAAGCCCGGCAAGGAGCCAATTTCCCTGGCAGTGGGCGATCCCCATGGCGCGGTGCCGAATTTCGTCAAAGAGGCCATCGCCGCAAGCGCCGGCAGCTTCGGCAATTATCCTGCCATCACCGGCACCGAGGACTGGCGCGAAGCAGCCACAGGCTGGCTCAACCGCCGCTTCCGGCTGAACGGTGCGATGGATGCAGAGAAGAACGTGCTGCCATTGGACGGCACACGCGAAGGCCTGTTCTCGGTGCTGTTTCCGCTGATGCCCGAGACTAAAGCAGGCGCGCGCCCCATCGTAGCCATGCCCAATCCCTTCTATCAATGTTATGCGGCAGCTGCGCTGGGCAGCGGAGCGGAACCGCTTTATGTGCCTTCGCTGAAGGAGAACGGCTTCCTTCCCGATTTTACCCGCCTGCCGCACGCGACGTTGGAACGGCTTGCCGCGGTCTATATTTGCTCGCCCTCCAATCCCGAAGGCGCAGTGGCGGACATCGCCTATTGGGAGAAACTGTTCGCGCTGGCCGAGAGGCATGACTTCGTCGTGCTGGCGGATGAATGTTATGCAGACATCTATTTCGGCGAGGAACCCGTGGGCGCGCTCACCGCGCGGCAACGACAGAGCCGCGGTTTCTCGCGCCTGCTGTCCTTCCATTCTCTTTCCAAACGTTCCGGCCTGCCGGGCCTGCGTTCCGGTCTGATAGCGGGTGATCCGATGCTGGTCGAGAAATTCCGCGCCTTCCGCAATGTCGCCGGCCCCACCATGCCGACCCCATTGCTGGCCGCCAGCGCCGCGTGCTGGCGTGATGAAGACCATGTGATTGCCAACCGCGCCACCTATCAGAAGAAGATGGCGGCGGCGCAAGCCCTCTTGGGCAACCGCATGACGCGCCCCCATGGCGGATTTTTCCTTTGGCTGGAGGTGGGCGATGGAGAGCAATTCGCCTGCCGGGCCTGGGCCGAGCAGGGGGTACGGCTGCTCCCCGGGGCCTATATGGGCCGGGAAATTTTGCCCGGAAAAACCCAGTCAAATCCTGGCTTTTCCTATGTCCGGGTGGCACTTGTTAACGACTTATCAACCATTATGACCGCACTCGAAAGGCTGCGGCAAATTCTGGGTTAACCGATGGCTCAAGGACGCATGATCGGCGGCGTCTATCACCCCCGGGCACGCGGCGGTGCGATGAGCGATGCGCTGGCCGATGCCAGGGCGGCCATGAACCGGCTGTTGCGCATCCTGGCCATGCGGGGCGCAGGCCTGACGCTGATTGTGGCGGCCTTTGCAGCCCTGTTGGCGCTGGTGAGTTATTCCGCCGACGATGCCAGTCTCAACAACGCCAATTTACGCCCGGTCGCAAATTGGCTGGGTCCCCTGGGGGCAGTAGCGGCCGATCTCTTGCTGCAGATTTTCGGGCTGGCGGCTGTGGCCTTCCTTGCCCCCCTGCTCGTCTGGGGCGCGCGCGCCTTGCGCGGCAAGTCGCTCAAATATGCCATGTGGCGGCTTCTGGCCTGGCCGCTGGGAACCCTGACGGTGGCGGCCGGCATAGGCCTGTTGCCACCTTCCGCGCGTCTGCCGGCCGGCGATGGCGGCATGATCGGCATTGCGGCCAGCGGGCTCTCCGCGCATGCAGCGCAGGTGTGGCACACGCCGCAACTCGGCTGGGCGCTGCCCTTGGGGCTGTTGCTGGTTGGCCTGCCGCTGGCCTTCCTGGCCACAGGCCTGCGCTTCATGCCCATTGCGCGCGGGATCATGAATATTCCCGCCGGCGTGATCTGGCTTGGCGGCCTGATCAAAAGACGAGGGCCGGCGCATCACGACGATGACGACGACAGACAGGAAGACGGGCACGAATATGAGGATGACGACGAAGGCGCCTATCACCTAGACGAGGGCGAGATCGGTTCGCTGGTGCCGGAGCCCATCGCCGCCGCCCGCCTGGCCGAACGCCAGAAGAGCCGGGTCAAGCGCGACATCCGTGCGAGCCAGCCCAGGCGCGCCGAAAAGCAGCCGGCACTGAATTTGGCCAATGGCGAATACCAGCTTCCCTCGCTGGATCTCTTAGCCGAGCCGCCGCCAGTGAAGGACACCCACACTTTGTCCGACGAGGCGCTGGAAGAAAATGCCCGCATGCTGGAAGCGGTGCTGTCGGATTTCGGGGTGAAGGGCCGCATCAGCGCGGTGCGTCCAGGCCCGGTGGTGACGCTTTATGAATTCGAGCCGGCGGCCGGGGTGAAATCCTCCCGCGTGATCTCGCTCGCCGATGATGTGGCGCGCTCGATGAGTGCGGTGGCGGCCCGTATCGCCACGATTTCAGGCCGCAACGTGATCGGCATCGAGCTGCCCAACCAGTTCCGCGAGACGGTCTATCTGCGCGAGATGTTTGCCAGCAGCGATTATGAAAAAGCCCGCGCGCCCTTGACCGTGGCGCTGGGCAAGACCATCGGCGGCGAACCGGTCATGGCGGACCTGGCCAAAATGCCTCATCTGCTGGTGGCAGGCACCACCGGCTCGGGCAAGTCGGTGGGCCTCAACACCATGATCCTGTCGCTGCTCTTCCGCATGTCGCCCGAACAGTGCCGGCTGATCATGATCGATCCCAAGATGCTGGAACTGTCGGTCTATGACGGCATTCCCCATCTGCTCTCACCCGTGGTCACCGATCCGCGCAAGGCGGTCGTGGCCTTGAAATGGGCGGTCAGGGAGATGGAAGACCGCTACCGCAAAATGTCCAAGATGGGTGTGCGCGGCGTGGAAGCCTTTAACGAGCGCGTGAAAAAGGCCAAGGACAAGGGCGAAGTCCTCAAGCGCACGGTGCAGACCGGCTTCGACCGCGAGACAGGCAAGCCGGTATATGAGGACGAAAATCTGGAATTCGAAGCCATGCCTTATATCGTGGTGGTGGTGGACGAAGTCGCGGACCTGATGATGATCTCGGGCAAGGAGATCGAAGGCGCCGTGCAGCGCCTGGCCCAGATGGCGCGCGCCGCGGGCATCCACCTTATTGCTGCTACACAACGGCCGTCCGTCGATGTGATCACTGGCACCATCAAGGCCAATTTTCCCACCCGCATCTCCTTTCAGGTGACCAGCAAGATCGACAGCCGCACCATCCTGGGCGAACAGGGTGCCGAACAGCTTTTGGGCCAGGGCGACATGCTCTATATGGCGGCCGGCGGGCGCATCAAGCGCATCCATGGCCCCTTCGTCTCTGACCATGAAGTGGAAGATGTCGTTCGATTTTTGAAGTCGCAAGGCACGCCGGAATATCTGGATGCGGTGACCGAGGAGCCCGACGAGGAAAGCGATGATCCCTACGCCCTGATGAGCAACCGCGAATCCGGCGACGATCTCTATGACAAGGCGCTGGCGGTGGTGGCGCGGGACAAGAAGGCCTCGACCAGCTACATCCAGCGGCGCCTGCAGATCGGATACAACCGCGCCGCCAGCCTGATCGAGCGGATGGAGCAGGACGGCGTGGTGTCAGCGCCCAACCATAAGGGCGTGCGGGAAGTATTGCTGCCGGATCACGAGCGCTAGCCGCTTCCCCCAAATTCGCGTAAAACCCTGCCCGAGCCGCGCGGGAGGAATCCATGTCCTATATCGACAAGTCGCTGGGCGATGGCGAGACCGTGATCGCCAGGGCTCATTTCCACTGGCTTTACACCGCCGCCGCATGGCTCTGGCTCCTGATCCCGCTGGCGCTCCTGGGTTATGCCTATAGCCAGGCCCAGACCCAGCCCGATCCTTATGCCGTTGGTGGGGGCGTCGTTTTTCTCGTCGGGCTGCTCGCGTTCCTGCGCATGATGTTTCGCAAATGGTCGACCGAGATCGGGGTCACCAGCCACCGATTTGTCGAGCGTTATGGCCTGCTGTCCATGCGCACCAATGAGATCGCGTTGCCCAATATTGAAGGCGTGCGGGTGAACCAAAGCATCCTGGGCCGCATCTTCGGTTACGGCACGGTCAGGATCGAAGGCACCGGCGTGGATTCGGTGACCACGCCCACCATCGCCGATCCGGTAGGATTTGTGCGGTCCATCCAGACGGCCCGTGAGCACACCGCAGCCCGCTTCGAGGCCGGACGCGGCGTCTAAACCGCCTCCGCCAATTCCTTGGCGATGGTGCGCGGGAAGGTGACGGTCACGCGCGTGCCTTGTCCCCGGGCGCTGTCGATCACAATGGTACCCTTGTGCAGGTCCACCAGCGCCTTGGTCAAGGGAAGGCCCAGGCCCGTGCCTTCATAGCGGCGCTCCAGCCGGTTATCGACCTGGCCGAAGGGCTGGAAGGCGATCTCCACGTCTTCCGGGTTCATCCCGATGCCCGTATCGGCCACCGTCACCGCGATGGCTTTATCCGAACCGGTGACGGAAATACGAATCCTGCCCCCCCGTTCGGTGAACTTGATGGCATTGGAAAGAAGGTTGAGGAAAATCTGGCGCAGCTTGGCCGGATCTCCGTCCAGCACAAGCGGCTGGTCGAGATCATCCACGGTGAGCTCCAGCCCGGCTTCGGTGCACTGTTCGCCCACCATCGCCATGCAGTCGGAAATCAGATCGGTCATGTCGGTCTCACGCGCCATGAGCACCATCTTGCCGGCCTCGCTCCTGGACAGGTCCAGCACATCGTTTATCACGGCCAACAGGTGGCGGCCGCTGCGCAAGATGTCGCCGGAATAGTCCAGATAGCGCTCATTGCCCACATCGCCGAAGAATTGGCCATGAATGATTTCTGAAAAGCCGATGATGGCGTTCAAGGGCGTGCGCAGCTCATGGCTCATATTGGCCAGGAAGCGGCTCTTGGAGGCGTTGGCGGCTTCGGCCTCGCGCTTGGCGCGGCGCAAGCTCTCCTCGCGCTCCTTGATGGCCGTGAAGTCCGACAGAAAGAAGATGGAGCCACCTTCGGAGGTGGCACTGCCGGTGATGCGCAGCCAGCGGCCGTCGGCCAGTTCCAGCTCGGCATGGCCGGAGGTGGTGATGTCCTGGCTGGGTCCCTGTTCGGGGGCAAGCTGGCTCTGGATCAGGGTCAGCGCGATCTCGAATTTGGTGCCGGGCATCAGCTCAAAGGCGATGGCCGGGAAAAAGCCGCGCAAGGTGGAATTGGACATCACGATCCTGCCGTCCGGCCCCACCAGCATCACGCCTTCGCGGCTGGTCTCCAGTGCGTCCACCAGCCGGTTTTCGGCTGAGCGCCGCAATGCCTTCTCGCGCGTCATCGCCTCGCGGATATTGTCCTGCATCACCGTCATGGAATTGAGTAGGGCACCGGTCTCGTCCATCCCGCCCTTGGGAATGGTGGTTTCGAGCTCGCCATGCGCGATACGGTCGGCGACACTGGCCGCGGCTCTGAGCGGGCGGACAATGCGGCTCCGGAGGGTCAGGGTGATGCCGGCTGCCAAGATCAAGCCGAAGACCGTCATGGCGATGCTGGCATATTTGAAATCGCCGATATTGGTGATGGTGTGGCGGCGCGCCACAAAGCCGTGGTCGGTGATCATCTCGATCAGGAGATCGAATTTCTCGCCAATCGCATTGTCCAGCCGTGCGAGCATGGCCTGATCGCCATCGGCGTGTGCCGCGCGCCAGCGTTTGACCAGAGGCCCGATCTCGGCAATCAGCTTTTGTTCATCCGCGGCAGAGGCCCGGTTTGCCGCCACATCCAGGTCGCTGGAAAAGGTGGACGCCATCTCATCCAGCTCGGACGCCAGCGCGGCGCGCTGGCCCGGATCGGCATGTTCGATGCGCTGTTCCAGGACTTGCATCTGGATGAAGTCGGTATGGGCGGCACGGGAATATGAGATCGCCATCAGCGGGCCGTCGTAGGTGACGACGGCAATGTTGCCGGCAGCGGACAGGACCCAATAACCGGCAAAGCCCGTTGCGGCGATGATAAGGCTCATCGCCACAAAGGCGGCGAAAATCTTCGCGCCAATGGAGTATTTCGCCATAACGCCTAACGCTGCCGGCACTTCTGCTGGCAAGTGTGGCAAAGCCGGGTTTATGACGACTTAAGCGGCCAGCGCCCGTTGCAGTGGAAATGGCTGGAACTACGCTACTTTACATGCACCACCAGCTTCATTTTGGGGTGGATGTGGCAGTGGACCTCGAAGGTCCCAGACGCCGAAAAGGTTTCGGTAATATTCTCCCCCGGGTTCTTTTCGTCGCTGTCGAAACTGAAACCGGACCCTTGGGAATAGATCTGGTGGATGAAGTCATCATTGTTGGTGAAGGTCAGGCTTTCGCCCCGGTTGATGGTAACTTCGCCCGGATGAAAAGCTCGCCCCTTCTGCACGATGGTGTGGGCCTCGTCGGCGGCAAAAGCGGGAGCGGCGGCCAGAGCCAATAAGGGCAACAGTTTTCGCATCGCGCGCACCCGGTGATTCCGGCGCCTATGATACAGCCTTGGGGACATGACGGCAGGACGGTCATCGCGACGAGACAATGCCTGTCGGACGGAGGCAGAAGGTGGCCGGGTAGGTCCTCGGCGCTTGGGCGCGCCGCGCTCTTTCTGGACACTCGCCTGCCGGCTGGGCGTCGCAACGAAGAAGGCCTGTCCAAGGGACAGGCCTTCTTCTTGCGATGGTTGCGGGGACAGGATTTGAACCTGTGACCTTCAGGTTATGAGCCTGACGAGCTACCGGGCTGCTCCACCCCGCGTCACGTCTCAGTCATGTGAGAGGGTCCGGGGATATAGGCTTTTGCCTACCCCATGTCCAGTGCCGACATTGTCCTTTGTTGTCCGGCCCTTAACCCGCCCTCGGGGCGTGGGCCAAACTCGCCTGAAGTTGCGGGCATAACAAAAAAGGGCCGGCCGCTGCTAGGCGGGCCTTCTCAAAAAATCATGCGCAACTAGTGCTGGATCTGCTGGCCGTAATTGCCGGCCTCCTCCGCGGCATGGCTCATCTGCTGTCCCGCTTCGTGCGCCATGTCCTTGGCGGCATGTTGGACGCGCTCGACATTCTCTGCCCTCTGTTCGGAGGCTGTGGCCATCACATTCTGGGTCAGTCCACGCAGGGCGCCGGCCATGCGCATGTTCTGGCCGATATAGTCGCGTACGAAATCGCGCAGCCATTCCTGCTGCACGCTGATCAGGCCGGGGATGCCCTGGCAGTTCTGCAGCTTGTCCAGCGCCTGGCCATTCCGCTCAAGTCTAAGATTAACGAAGCGCAGGCCTTCGTCCTTGGCGAACAGGCTGATTTCCTGGATGAGAGCGCGATGGGTTTCGGCGGTATGGGCCACGGATTGGCTCAGCTGAGAAACGGCTTTGGCGGGGCCGTTGTGACTATGGCCATGCTCGGAATGTGTGTCGTCCATGTGGGGCTCCTTCGGGTTTGTGCGCTGCGGTAGCTAGTGGAACAACGTCTCGCAGACCCAAGTTTCGCGGTGCGGCAAAAACTTTTTGTGACACGGCCGTGGAACCTCAAGGACAGTTTTGCGACGGACCGGCGCAACGTGACGGCGCCAAAAGTCGCTGAATAAGGGCCTCAATAACCGCGGCCTGCCTGTTTTCTGTGCGCTGCTTGCCCGGGCCAGCAATTTTATTTGCGTTGGCATTGGGCGGATGGCTATAACCCCGGCCCTCAGGGCGGTTTTTTGCTTGTCGTCCCCGCCCGCGCGTCGAAGGAGTAAGCATGGGAACCCAGGTCTCTGCCGACTACCATCCGTCGGAAAATGAGCCCTTCATGAATGAGCGTCAGCGTGAATATTTCCGCCGCAAGCTCAACCTCTGGAAAGACGAAATCCTCAAGGAAAGCCGCGAAACCATCCAGAATCTGCAGGCGGAAACTGTGCCCCATGCCGATCTGGCGGACCGTGCCTCCACCGAGGCCGAACGGCAGCTGGAGTTGCGCACCCGCGACCGCCAGCGCAAGTTGATCGCCAAGATCGATGCCGCCTTGCGCCGCATCGAGGACGGCTCCTACGGTTTCTGCGAGGAGACCGGCGAGCCTATCTCTCTCAAGAGACTGGATGCGCGCCCCATCGCCACCCTATCCATCGAGGCGCAGGAACGCCATGAAAGGCGCGAGAAGGTCTACCGAGACGATTGATCTCGAAATTGAAAAGAGCCCGGAGCGTCCGCGAGCGCGGGAGCGACCATTGCATACTAAAGAACCCGCTCGTTGATCGGGCTCTTTTGTTTCTCCCACAAAGTCTAATCGGCCGCCACCACGGCATCAGGATGTCGAACAGCTGGCTGCCACGTGACATCCGTGAGCGATGTCACGCGACATAAATGTAGGCTACCAAGGCATCAATATATCAAAGAGCTGCGAGCCGTACCGCGGCTGCTGCACATCGGTCATGATACCCTGGCCACCATAGGTGACGCGGGCTTCGGCGATCTGCGACAAGTTCACGGTATTGTCCTGGGTGATATCCTCGCGGCGCACGATGCCGGACAGGCGCATGTCGCGCAGTTCGTTGTTCACTCGTACCTGCTGATGGCCGTCGATCACCAGATTGCCGTTGGGTAGCACCTGGGCAACCAGCGCCGCCAAGGTCATGTTGATGGTTTCGTCGCGCTGGATGGAGCCGGCGCCCACGTTGGAATTGTCCGAGCCCATCTTGACCACATTGGTGGGATCGATGCTGGAGGGCAGCGCCTTTTCCAGGCCGAAGAAGTTGGTCAGGTTGGCATCGTCGGAATTGGTGCGGCTGCGCGACGTCGTGTTGCTCAGCTTGGCCGTATCGGCCACCGTGACATTGACCGTGATGACATCGCCGATATGCATGGCGCGGGGATCGTGAAAAAAGCTCTGCGCGCCCGGCTGCCACAGCGAATTGTCGATGTGGCTGACCGGCTGGGGTCTTGGAATCTCATCCACGATCTTGGTGCCGGCCGGATTGCCCACCGCATCCAGCTTGGGGGTTTCGCCGATATTGCGAATGCGGTCCACCGCCGAACAGGCTGAGAGCGACACGCCGGCCAGGAGCAGGATGGAAAGTTTGAACTGGGACATGCGCATGGAAGGTCCTATCGGCGGGCTATGCTGTTGACGGGAGCGGTGATGGTGCCGGTGGCGCGCACGGTGCCGGGCGCGGTCACGATGGCGGAGATCATGCGGTAGGAGACCGGATTCTGGACGGTGACGGTGTCACCGATGCCGCCTTCGCTCATGGCGCGGCCCATGGCAGTGAGCTGCACGCCGGGCGCATCGAACTCCATGGTGACGGTCTGGCCCTTGGTGATCACGATGGGGCGGCGCACATCATCGCCGCGGAAGGGCTGGCCGGCGGAGAGGGTTCGGCGCGCCTGCATGCCTTTGACTTCCTCCACGCGCGTGGGCACGCCCGACATCAGGGCGGCGCCGTCCATTGTGGCAAAGGTGAGATCGCTTTCGCTGATGGTGTCGCCGCGGGCAATGTCGTGGGCGGGAACCACAACCCGTACAGTGGCCGCAAAGGCTGTGCCGACGGCCAGCAACAGGCCCGGCATCAGGGCGAAGACTGCGAGAACAAGGAGAAATTTGCGGGCCATTTACGTCCCCATCTGCGAAGTCTGTTGCAGCATCTGGTCGGCAGCGCTGATCACCTTGGAATTCATCTCATAGGCACGCTGGGCGGTGATCAAAGCTGTGATCTCGTCGACCGAATTGACATTGGAGGTTTCCAGGAAGCCCTGCTGGATGGTGCCATAGCCGACGGCGCCCGGCACGCCGGCCTGGGGAGAACCGGAGGCGGGTGTCTCCAGATAGAGATTGTTGCCGATGGAATTCATTCCCGCTTCATTCGGGAAGCGCGTCAGCTCCAGCTGACCCACTGTCTGGGGCGTGGTGTTGCCGGGTATGGTGGCATTGACCTGGCCCTGGGCGTTGATGGTCACGCTGATGGCATTGGCCGGAATGGCGACACCCGGCTGCACCACCAGGCCGTCCTGGGTGACCAGTTGGCCCTGCGGGGAAAGCGAGAAATTGCCCGAGCGCGTGTAGGCATCGGTGCCGTCGGACTGCTGGATGCGGAAGAAGCCCGGGCCCTGGATGGCCACGTCATAAGGATTGCCGGTGGACGAAAGGTCGCCTTGGGTTGTGATGCGATAGACCGCGGCGGTGCGCACGCCGGCACCCAGCTGGATTCCGTTGGGCGCATAGGTGCCCTGGTCAGAGGTCTGCGAGCCGGGGGTCTGGATGTTCTGGTAAAGCAGGTCGGTGAATTCGGCCCGCTGCTGCTTGAAGGCGGTGGTGTTCATGTTCGCCAGGTTGTTGGCGATCACTTCCACATTGGTCTGCTGGGCCTGCATGCCGGTGGCGGCGATGGAAAGGGCGCGCATGAATGGCTGTCCTTAATTGGGTTGCTGGCCAAGCGTGGTAATCGCCTGGCGCATCAAATCTTCCTGCGACTTGCTCAAGGTTGCAGTCGCCTCATAGGCGCGCATCACCTCGATCATATGGCTGATCTCGATCACTGGCTGGACGTTGGAGGCCTCCAACGATCCCTGGCGCATGTTCACGGTGGCTGGCGTGATCGGCTGCTGGTTGGTGGAATAGAGATTGGAGCCCACCTTGGTCAGGGCCGCGTCATTGGCGAAATCCACCACCTTAACCTTGCCCAGCTGGTTGCCGACGCCATTGACCACACTGGAGACGGTGCCATCGGGGGCGATGCTGATTTCGCCGTCGATGGGAGCGATGGTGATGGCGCCGCCGTCACCCTGCACCTGGTAGCCTTCGCCGGTCACCAGATTGCCTTCGCTGTCCAGGCTGAAATGGCCGTCGCGGGTGTAACGCATGCCGGCGGGTGTCTGGACCTGGAAATAGCCGCTGCTGGTCAGCGCCAGGTCATAGGTGGCGCCGGTCTTCTCGGTATTGCCCTGTATGGAATCGCGCAGCACGCCGGCGTCCTTCACAAAGCTCACGGTCTGCGGCCCCTTCTGGTCCTCGGCGGGGCGGACGTGGGCGATATATTCCTCGAACTTGGCGGCTTCGCGCTTGAACCCCGGCGTGGAAACATTGGCCAGGTTGTTAGCGATCACGTCCATCGCCCGGTATGCAGCGAGCTGTTGGGAAAGACTAACAAGAAGTGAATTGTCCATGGCACCTACCCGGATCCTTTCTGGCCCGTCGACCCTTGCTGTGCAGCCGTCATGCCAGCCGAGAAATGCCCAGTTTTGCTGGCTTTCCTGAGCGCCGCGACATGGTGTTGGGAAAAACTTGCCGGGCCTTTCACGCCCCGACCGGCAATTTGAACCACTCCTTAACCACGTTTGCCTAGGGTGGCGCTGAAAAATGGAAGGGCTAGAAGAATTCCATGGCCAAGAAGCAAGCACCGCCGGAAGAGGCCGAAGGCGAAAAGCCGGAAGGCGAGGCCGCGGCACCGGCGCCGAAAAAGGGTCTTGCCCGATTCCTCACCAAGAAGATGCTGATGATCCTCGTGCCGGCTTTGTTGCTGGTGCTGGGCGGTGGTGGCGCCGGCGCCTATTTCTTCCTGTTCAAGAAGAACGATAAGAACCAGGAAGCCAAGGCCGACGAGGTGCCGCTCACCCCGCCAAAGGTCGCTTTCAGCGACATGCAGGACATTCTGGTCAATATCCAAAGCAATGACGGAACACCCGCTTATCTGAAGCTGGGGGTTTCGCTGGAACTGGAAGACGATGCCCAGAAGACGGCGATCCAGCCCCTGATGCCCCGCATCACCGACCAGTTTCAGGCCTATCTCCGCGAATTGCGGCTCGACGACCTCAAGGGCTCCGCCGGGGTGCTGAGATTGAAGGAAGAGTTGCTGCGGCGGGTCAATGTGGCGGCCGCGCCCTATCATGTGCGCGACGTGCTACTCAAGGAAATGATTGTCCAATAAGGACCAGATAAAAATGGCCGATGAATCCATGTCCACCGAAGAAGCCGCCCAGGCGGCCGCGTTCGAAAATGCCGCCGATGCGGGCGGCGGCGCCGAGCGGGTGCTCAACCAGGACGAAATCGACAGCCTGCTTGGCTTTGACGTCAATTCCGAGCAGATGCAGGACAAGTCCGGTGTCCGCGCCATCATCAATTCGGCGCTGGTCTCCTATGAACGCCTGCCGATGCTGGAAATCGTCTTCGACCGCCTGGTGCGGCTGATGACCACCAGCCTTCGCAATTTCACCTCCGATAACGTCGAAGTCAGCCTGGATTCCATCACCTCGATCCGTTTCGGCGACTATCTCAATTCCATTCCGCTGCCGGCGATCCTGGCGGTGTTCCATGCCGAACAGCTGGACAATTACGGCCTCTTCACCGTCGATTCCAACCTGATCTATTCGATCGTGGACGTGCTTTTGGGCGGACGCCGCGGCTCCTCCGCCATGCGCATCGAGGGCCGGCCCTATACCACCATCGAACGCACCCTGGTCCAGCGCATGATCGAGGTGATCATGCAGGACATGTGCGCCGCTTTCGAACCGCTGGCGCCGGTGCATTTCAGCCTGGACCGGCTGGAGACGAACCCCCGTTTTGCCGCCATCGCGCGGCCCGCCAATGCCGCCATCCTGGTCAAGCTGCGCATCGACATGGAAGACCGCGGCGGGCGCACCGAATTGCTGCTGCCCTATGCCACGCTGGAGCCCATCCGCAAGCTTTTGCTGCAGCAATTCATGGGCGAGAAATTCGGCCGCGATTCCATCTGGGAAAGCCATCTGGCGACGGAATTGTGGTCCACCAGGCTCGACATTGACGCCATCCTGGACGAACAGGTGATGCCGCTGCAGCAGATCATGAACCTGGAAGTGGGCCAGACCGTGATGCTGGGCGCCACCCCGGATTCCAAGATTGAATT
>Ga0335085_10004902_pt1 | contig 21872 bp, 15 predicted proteins | sample Lox_Sample_45_FD_206712 | JGI IMG/M metagenome (GOLD analysis project Ga0335085, IMG submission 206712) | Soil microbial communities from Loxahatchee National Wildlife Refuge, Florida, United States - Lox_Sample_4.5 | ecosystem: Environmental > Terrestrial > Soil > Wetlands | place: USA...
AACGGCAAGAGTTGTGGTCACTGCAGCGACCCGAGTTGGCCACGCGTCGACAGGCACCATATACTAGCGCAATTTCGGACCGGGTGTAAAGCAAAACTCTCACCGGCTCCCGGAGGTGAGCGGGGGTCCCCGTTATACCATTTGCCGTTCCCGGACCCCCTCTTCCCGCTGTCGTTGCAACTGGTCCGCACGGAGGACGACATCTCCGGGCTGCCAGCATATCAGGCTTTTGTGTCGTCAACCATGTACCTCGCTCCGCCCATCCCCGGGCACACGATCCCGGAAGCACGCTTCTTTAACCGTTGCCTGGCACGCTCCCCACACGGGGAAAACGACCATTCCCTCCACACTTCACTCAGTTGCTCCGCCATCTCACACGATGGAGTGCGGCCATTTGGCAGGGCCTATTTTCATTAAAATTATAACTGGCACAAATGATTGCCATTTTTTAATTGGTATTTTATATGCATGCAAAATATAAAATATTTATATACTTGGTTTAGTGCATTTGCCAACCGTTCGTCGATACCTGTACGGGAACAGTCAGCGTCCCGCAGCTACCAGGGCTGGCGATTGGGAGGGGAAAGGAGGGAGGCTCTCGATATATGAAATGGTAAGAGATCGATTTTTGAGATGTGCAACTGAGCAGTATCAAATAATTTGGAAAGGAGGAGCATATGCTAAACAAGTTTCTTGCCATTGCCGTCATGGTATGCGTCATGCCGGCAATGGCACTTGCCGCGTCGTGGACCCTGAACAGCCAGGTCCCGAGTCCCGGCGGGTCAATGGCGTCGCGCAACAAGTCTGTGCAGACGTCCACAAACCCGTCGCTCTTCGGGACGTACACCACCCATACTATGGCACCGATCTCGGTGACAGCCAACCCCGGATACACCATCTCGTCGTTTACGGTCAACAATAACGCCGTGACCGGCTGCGCTGGGAACACCGCATGCTCAACGTCCAACCTGATAGGGGCCGTTTCGCAGACCGTCACGGTGAAATTCGCCGCCTCAGTATTCAAAGAGACAGCCTCGGCAAACATCGGCGGGACAGTGTCCCCGGCTTCTTACAGTAATATCTACTACGGCGCCCAGTCGCCCGGCCAGGTCTTTACCTTCGTGCCTCTTGCTAATCAAGCCCTCAGCTCCATCGTCGGCACCAATTCCGGTTTTGTGTGCAGCACGAACGGAGGAGGCGCGTATAGTGCCTGTGCCGCTCCCTATGGCACAGGAGTGACGGTCAAGGTGAAGGTGACCAATGTCACGGGCAATGTGGCCATCACCGGCACCTTTGCCGGCCCGCCGATCGCCAAGGTCGGTGCTCCACAGACCGTGATGCCGGGCACCCTGGTGACCCTGGACGGCTCCGCCAGCAGCGGAAACATCACGAGCTATACCTGGACCCAGACCACCGGCCCGGCCACCGTGGCCCTCACGCAGCCGGTCAGCACCACCAAAGCAACCGTCATCCCGACCGTCGCCGGCACGTACAACTTCAATCTAACGGTGCAGCCAGGCGGCTCAGTCGCGTCCACTTATGTCACCGTGACCAATTCCATTGCACAAGTCGTCAAGAACGCCTGCGTGGTTTGCCATACTGCCAACGGCGTCGGCACCACTCCCACCAACGTCTATGCCAACTGGTCCTCGTCCAAACACAAGACCAGCCTCGTCGTCTGCGCCACCTGCCACGTCGGCACCGACACCGGCGGGCATCCGGGTGCAACCGTTACCTCTGCAGCCTGCGAGAGCTGTCATACCACCACACTTTCGACAACGACCCACCCTGCGGATTTAACAGCCTCGAAATGCATCACCTGCCACGATTCCCACAACCCGGCTGCGGAAATCCCGGCCTTGGAGGCGTCGAACCATCCCGCCGTCACTCTCTATACGTTCGAAGAAATCGGCATGCAGATGGCCGGCGGCCAGAAAGTGCCGGTTCAGGTGGATGCCAACGGCAAGGGGATGCCCTACAGCCCGAAGCAGACCTGCGGCACCGCCGGCTGCCACGTGCTGAACGGCGTGGACTATACCTACGACAAGATCTCCGACCACGCTTTCCACTCCAACCAGGGGAGAAGTGAATACCAGGACTCCTCCACCGGGAAATTCGACGCCACCAAGAACAAGCCATGGGTCCAGTCGGCCGCCATGGTCGGCAAGTGGTGAAGCCCCTCGCTTCGCCAGGTGGCGAACTTAATGAATCAAAACCCCGGTTCTTCCTCTGTTTCCGCACTGAATTACGTGAACAACCTGAGCAACTTCCTTTCCGGCAGCAGCACTACTGTGACACCCGGCACAACCCCGAACACCGGAAGTCAGTTCACCATGGTCGATCTTTCGGCCTGGGACCTCTCCACCACCTGCGGCAGTTGCCACCCCGGCGGCGGTTTCGTGGAAAAGGACAGAAACGGCAAGCGCTTCAGCATGATGAACCCGATGGTGGACGGGATGACCCCGTACACCATGACCGTCTTCGACAAGTACGACCCCACTACCGGCCTGCCGAATCACCAGGTCACAGGCTCTCCCTGGTCCTACCCGCTCTACATGAACGGCCAGCCGGTCATTACCCCTTCCGGCTGGGGGCAGGCCATGACCATAACCATGCCCGACGGCAGCCAGATGCCGGTCCAGGACAAGCAGGTCATGATGCCGAACGTCAAGGAAATGGACTGCCTGATGTGCCATTTCGACGGCTACAGCAACCTTATGTCGTCGGTGATGGCCTACAGCGGCGCCCATAACGCCACTCCTTCATTCGGCGCGGGCTTCATGAACATGTTCACCCAGGCCTATGACTTCACCAGCGGCCTGCTCACCAAGAATGCCGACAATACTGTCTCCCTTTCCCCGGCATTCTTCTCCAGGATGAAGGCCGCGCCCCAAAGCCAGAACTGCCGCAACTGCCACATGCCGTCGGGCCTGAAAGACCTCCCGGACATGATGCGGGACTTCCTCTCCAGCGCACCCATGGCCTACACCGGCAGCTTCACCCAGTCGTTCACCGGTCTTGCCATGCCGGCCTTCGACTTCAATGCACCGTTCGGCTATACGTGGGACTGGTCAGCTCAAAACTCGACCTCACCAGTGCTGTTTATGACCCAGACCGGCATCGGCAGCAATCCTGCCAGCAATCCGATGATTCCGGCCGGATGGCCGGCCGCCATGGGAATGACCGAATTCAATCAGAGCACTGCCATGACCACTCCGGGCTTCCTGGGAGGCGGCAACCCTGCCGGTTCCGGCCCGATCTACTATCAGGCAACACTCCCCAACACCGGCGGCATGCAGGACCAGAACGCCCTCAAGAAAGGGGTCGTTCCCTTTCCGCGGGCCGAGTGGTTCAAACGGGGTGACCTGTGGGCTCCGGGATACGATGTCCACCTCACCCTCGAATGCTCCGGCTGCCACATGGACACCAAGACCACCAAGGTTGATGTGTTCGTTGGCCCGACGGATCCCAACAACCCCGCCACCGCGTTCGACGGCAAGAGCCTCTGCGATCCGGGCAAAGGCTATGACAGCGCCGCCGGCGTTGAAGGAAACGCCGCCAAGAGAAGCACCGTCAACAGCCAGAATACGGTCAAGAAATGCGAAGACTGTCATCTCACCGGCAAGAACAGCGATGGTGTGGCCATCAACACCTTTGGCGCACCGAATCCGACCGCTGCCCATCAGGCTGCCGGACTGCTGAAAAACGTCACCCAGGCCGTGAAGACGACAACCGGAACCAATGAGGTGCCATTTGTCGGCAACCACCTGGATGTCATGGACTGCACGGTCTGCCATATCGCGCGCGAGCAGATGGTTGTCCGCGAACTGGATGCAACCTCCGGCAACCGGTATCCCAACATGCTGGGATACGCCACCGAGCGGGGCATGATGGGGATGTTCTCCGACCCTGCCCCAGGCATGATTCCAGCCAATACGAACCTCAGGAAGTGGGATCCGCTCTACACCTGGCAGAAGAACGGCACCTACTGGAAGACCAAGGACGACGGTAGCGTCAACGCCGACTGGCGCCGCAAGGTCTACACCGTGAACATCATTACCGCCGGTATCTGGAACAACATCGACCCGACCGTCGATGCCAACGGCGACGGCGTTACCGGCTCCGCGCCGTCATCCCACACCGGCGATTACCCGGGGGCCCTCACCACCAACTACGATCCCTGGATTGCCCGCGACATGAAGGCCGGCATCAATTATGGTCCTTCAGGTTTTGCACCGGTCCCGGTCGGCTTCGGCGGCGGCGCCTTCCAGAGCGCCTATGCCCCGAACGGCGCCTTCACCGGCGCCTGGACGTATGTCGGCGTCTACGGCGGCAACATCCTCTTCTCCACACCGGAGGAAATCTCCGGCTACAAGGCCTGGCGTAACCAGATAGCACCTGCGGTCGACAACAAGAGCTGGAGCGGCACTCAGCTCTCGTTCATCGGCGGTCCGTATAAACTGACCCACGGCGTACGTCCGGTCAGCACCTTCGCTCTCGGCACCAGCTGCACCGACTGCCACGCTGCAACCCCGAAAGCACCACTGTTCAAGGGGACTTTCGATATGCTCGGCACCGCCATCAAGGCCACAACAGCAGGGGGAAGCTTCATGCAGTCCCCTGCCGAGCAGTGGACGGTGGTGGGGGCAAAGGACGATATCGAGACCGGCGCCGAACTTTCCACCAAGGCCGGCGGCGCCCTCGAAGTCAAGTTCGATGAACTTGGCGACTGGGATGCCCTGACAAGAACCTTTACTCCCAATCCGGTCGGCCTGTTCAAGAGAGTGAAGCCTCTTGACAGATCTGCAGCCATGTATCCGATAGACGACGGCACGGTCGTTTACAAAGACGTCACGGGTACGACCACTTTTGCTAACAGGGCTGCATGGATAAACTACCTGACTGATGCAACCGCCATTACCAACAAGGCGAATTCCCTGCCGTAATGCACCACGGCAGGCATGGTGCATCAGCACCAAACGGTTCGAGCCCCGGCTCGAACGGAAACACCAATCTGCTATGGAATACGCCCGGAGGGTCCTCCCTCCGGGCACTCTTCCTGGCCGTCACGGAGCAAGACCCGGATACGAGGAATCACGAGATGGTAAAGTCCAATGCGGTACTCAGCTTCTGCTTCATGTTTCTTCTTGCGGCCGGCATGCCCGTATGGGGGTTCGACGGTATGGATGTTGTCCAGGTAAAGAAGATGGCGGAAGCAGGCGATGCGGACGCCCAGTCGAAATTGGGCGTTCTGTATGCATCGGGCGTCGGTATGAGGATGGACAAGCAGGAAGCAGCCAGATGGTACCGGAAGTCGGCCGAGCAAGGCAACCCGGTCGGCCAGTGGAATCTGGCATTCATGTACGTGAGGGGAGACGGAGTTGAGGCAAACTACACGGAAGCACGCGAGCTTTTTCGCAAATCTGCGGAAAACGGGTTTGCCAATGCTCAATATGATCTTGGCATGATGCTTCTTCAGGGAATGGGTGGAACTCAGAACCGGGAAGAGGCGGGAAAATGGTTCCGCACGGCAGCTGCGCAGGGATACCGGGAAGCTAAGCAAATACTGAACGAGTTGGCTGCGAACTGAGCTCCGCCCCATGTCACTGTCGGCTATGCCGAACGCCGCGTGCGGAAGGCTTTTCCTGCAAGAGATGATCGCTGCACAAGGAGGAAACGTACGATGTCCCCGTCAAAATCGTCAGCACTGCCCCTGATCGTGATCCCGGTGCTCCTGCTGTTGAATGCCGCCTGTTCCGTTCCTCCCGCGAAGGTGGGGACCGGGATTAGGCCCGACGCCTCTTTCTCCGGCATTCCCGGCACGGTCGTGGCCCGGGTTAACGGCACGGAGATCACCGCCGCCCAGCTCGATCAGGCGAAGAGGATCATCCTCGCCAACAAGCCCGGCCTGCAGGTCCCGCCGCTCCTGCAAAAGGAGTTCGAGATGCAGGCCCTGAATCAGTTGATCAGTTCGGAGCTCCTGTACCAGGCAAGTGCGAAACTCGAGGTACAGGACCTGGACAAGCGGGTGGATGAGAAACTGGCCGAAGTCAAGAAGCGTTTCCCCGATTCACAGATGTATGCTGCGGAACTACAGAAAATCGGCATTGATGAAAAGGGGATGCGTGAGTCCGCCCGCCGCGACCTGTCCGTCGCCTACCTGGTCAACACCCGGATCGCTCCGGGAATAACGGTCACCGAGGAGGAAATCACGGCGTTTTACGATCAGAATCCGGACAAGTTCCGCCAGGAGGAACAGGTGAAGGCCAGCCACATACTGATCGGCGTCGACAGCGCGGCACGGCCCGAGGAGAAGAAGGCTGCCCGCGAAAAGGCCGAAAAGCTGCACAAGGAGTTGGTGAACGGGGCCGACTTCGCCACCCTCGCCCGTGAAAACTCCACCTGCCCCAGCAGCAGGCAGGGGGGGGAGTTGGGCTGGTTCGGCAAAGGGCGGATGGACTCCCGATTCGAACAGGTCGCCTTTGCGCTCAAACCGGGAGAGGTGAGCGCCGTCGTGGAGACCCGGTTCGGCTACCACATAATCAAGCTGGAGGAGCGCAGGAAGGCGGAAGTGATCCTGCTGCCGGCGGCCAGGGACAAGATTGAAGGGTACCTCCGGGCACAGAAGACCAATGTGGCCATAGAGGTCTTTGTCGGTGTGGCACGCAAGAATGCCACAATAGAAGTGTTGCTATGAGGCATGGAAATGGCGTGCGAACTCCTGGCTTGTTGCCGCTTCTTTGATGACATCATGAAAGACATGCCGATGGCGAAGGATTACATAAAACAGAAATTCTGCTTTGCTGAGTATACGTCTTGCAACAGGTACGTTATTTTCACACAGTATGGTGGGGGAAAGATCCCGTCTGATTTTGATCCGGATGTCGAAGAAGTGGAAAAGATCCTGCAGTGTCTCCGACAGAAGCAGCTCAATCACTCTCGCTGCATGAATACAGAGGATACTACATGAACTCGGTGATAAAAAAAATTGCTTGTGGATAGCACACTATCGCTATATCATTCTATGTAGACTGCATCAGGGCCCCTCTTGTTGCAACGTCTCCTTGATAGACAACGGAAGCACGTCCGTCGCTGGTGGGCGGCCCGGTCTTCAAAACCGGTGGGGGGGATGAGAAATCTCCCCGGTGGGTTCGATTCCCATGTGCTTCCGCCAAACTTCGCTACACACTCCCCATTAGAACGATATTCTTGCCGTGACCCGGGCATCCGCCCGAACTCTTGCACACGAGACGGAACCATGAAACACCTCATCCTCGGCACCGCCGGCCACATCGACCACGGCAAGACCTCCCTCGTCAAGGCGCTGACCGGCATCGATACCGATCGGCTGAAGGAAGAAAAGGCGCGCGGCATTACCATCGAGCTCGGGTTTGCCCACTTGGAGCTTCCGGGAGGGATCGAGTTCGGCATCGTCGATGTTCCTGGCCACGAGCGCTTCGTACGGGCCATGGTGGCCGGGGTCGGGGGCATGGACCTCGTCATGCTCGTCATTGCCGCCGACGAGGGGGTGATGCCCCAGACCCGGGAGCACCTGGAGATATGCCAGCTCCTGGGGGTGAAAAAGGGGCTCGTGGCATTGACCAAGCAGGACATGGTGGAGCCGGAGTGGCTCGCTCTCGTTACGGAAGAGGTGCGGGAGTATCTCGTCGGCTCGTTTCTCGAGGGCGCGCCCATCGTCCCGGTTTCGTCCCGGACCGGCGCGGGGATCGACGGGCTCAAGGAGGTACTCGCCCGGCTGGCGGCCGAAGTGGAGGAGAAGAAGGCGGAGGGCCCCTTCCGCCTGCCGGTCGACCGGGTCTTCACCATCAGCGGCTTCGGCACCGTGGTGACCGGCACCCTCCTCGCAGGGGAAGTGAAGCTCGGCGACGAAGTGGAGATCCTCCCGTCAGGGCTTGTCGGCCGGGTACGGGGGATTCAGGCCCACGGCCGCAAGGAGGAGGTTGGACTCGCCGGCCAGCGGCTGGCGGTCAATCTCCAGGGGGTCGAGCACAGCGAGGTCGTGCGTGGCGACGTGGTGGTGCCGAAGGGGCTCTACCGGACCACCCGCGCCGTCGACGTGCGCCTCGACTACCTGAAATCAACCTCACGGGAACTGAAGCACCGTGCCACCCTGCGCCTCCACTCGGCCACCTATGAGACGGCGGCCAAGGTGGTGATGATCGACAAGGACACACTGAAGCCCGGCGAAACCGCATATGCTCAGCTGCGCCTCGACCGGCCCGTGCTGCTGCTGCCGGGCGATCCGTTCGTGCTGCGCACCTACTCTCCCCAGGCGACCCTCGGCGGCGGCACCGTGCTCGATCCCTTCCCGCCCCGCAGACGCCGCCGTTCGACCGAAGCGCTTGCGCTCCTCCAGGCCATCGAGGAGGGTGCGGAGAGTGAGAAGATCCGTCTCATGGTAGCGACTGGACTCCTCTCCGGCCTTTCCTTCGAAGACCTCGTGAGCCGCACCGGCATGTCGGCAAAAAAGCTCGACGCCGCTCTCGCCCCGCTCCTCACCTCGGGCACGATCGTCCAGATGGTGCGGGAACCCCGCATATTCCTCGCCCGCGACGCCTTCATCGCCCTCAGGGAGAGGCTATCCGGCGAGCTCCAGGCCTACCTCCGGGAGAACGCCATGCGCGACGGCATCGGCAAGGAGGAGTTGAAATCCCGCATCCCCCGGCGCAGCGACCCGCGTTTCTTCGGACCGATTCTCGCATCCCTCGAGAAGGAGGGGAAAGCGGTCACGGAACGGGAGCTCGTCAAACTTCCGGGACGCAAGGGAGAGGCGACTACCGACCAGGCGGGGCTCCAGTCCCGGATCGAGGCGGAGCTGCAGGGGGGTGGCTTCGAGCCGCCGACCATCAGAGAGTTGTGCGACACGCTTCTCTGCCCGGAGAAGGCGCTCCTCGACCACCTCAACTTCCTCGTCCGCGCAGGAAGGGCGGCCAAGATCAAGAGCGACGTCTTCTATGCCCCGGAGCCCCTGGCCGCCATCCGGGAGAAGCTCATCGCCCATCTGAAGGAGAAGGGGGAGATCTCCCCGCCGGAATTCCGGGAGTTGACCGGCCTCTCCCGCAAGTTCATGATTCCGCTCCTGGAATACTTCGACAGCGAGAAGGTGACGATCCGGGTGGGGGACACACGGCGGCTGCGGAAAGGATAGCCGCATCCCTCCGGGCGCGCCGGTTTCCCTCGTCACCAGATGTAATCCCGGGCGATCTCCCGCTTGTCGAGGCCCGAGAGGACATGGAAGACCCGGAGCTTCTTCCTTTTCACCGGCGAGAGGCTTCCCAGCGGAACGTAGACGATCTTCCTGCCGAGGCGGGCGGCGATCTGCTTGAAGATGCTCCGGGGCGGGCGAGGGGCTGCATAGATCACGTGCTTTTCCCGGGAATAGTCGAGGGCCGCCAGGAGCAGTACCTCGTGCTTCCCCCGGGCAAAGGCATAGTCCGGGTCGGTCCAGACGTCCAGCATGCGCCGTGGCGGGAAGGAGAGGACGAACCCGCCGTACTCGCAGCGGCAGATGCCGGGGCCGACCACGTTTCCGGCAGGCGGGGTGCCGTAGAAGGCCATGTCCGACTCCTGGTCGTGTTCGCCGAGCCAGGTCATCTGGTACGGGTAGCGGCTCTCCCCACGGTCCTCGTCGAAGATCACCACCACGCTCCCGACCCCTCCCTTGATCCGCTGGTTCTCCCTGACGTAGATCTTCCCTTCGTGAATGTTGCGCAGGGTTTCCCTCATGTCGATCCCGTCCAGGAGCGAAGTGGTGAACGGCTCGACCCGCATCTCTTCCTCGGAGAGCTGCTTGGCAGCTTTCTTTTTCAGGAACCGGCCGTACTGCTCCACTACCACGTCTTCCGGGGGGTAGGAGCAGATGGACGGGTCGTCGAACCCGTCGAGCCACTCGCCGGGTCGTTTCTCCCCTTTGCGCTTGAGGAAGGCGAGGTGGGAGAGACCCTTGTCCCGTTTCTGTTCGCGGGGGCGGAAACGGATGCGCCTGCTCCCGGCCCAGAGGTCCGCCGGCGTCAGGCGGATGGTGGGGATCTCCGCCTCCTCCCGTTGCCAGGGGGAGTAGGTTGCCAGCCGCCAGAGCGCATGGGCGAAATTGTCGTCCACGCAGCCGCGGGCGCTGGCCAGGAACTGGAAAAGGTCGGGGAGGAGGCGCCCGGCCAGCAGTGCATAGTTGCGGGAAAAACGGAAAAAGGCGCGCCGCTGCCAGAGGTGGACCGTCTCGCCGGTCTCCTGGCGGTAGTGGCGGGACGCCTCCTGAAAGAGCTGGAACAGCGCGCGCTGGCGGTCGGGCATCTCCCCCTCGTGGCCGACCCGCCTGGCGCTGCGGACCACCGAGTCCCTCAGGATCTCCGTCTCGGGGACGCCGTGTTTTCCCCCTTTGATCAGCTCGAAGGCACTGAACTGACGTCGCAGAGAACCTCGTTCCCGGGGCGGGTCGGGGGGAAGTGGGTTGCGGCGCGTCTCGTACGTGGCGGAGAGGAACGGGAATTCCCCGAGGATCTCGCGGCACGAGTCGGGATGGAGATTGAAGAGCCGGACGCCGTCGCGCCGGACCCGGTCGAGGGGTACGGCCTGGGGGTGGGCGAAACTCTCGGCAATCCGCTCCAGGTGGTACATGCCGCAGATGAAGAGGACCCGTTGGTGGGTTTCCGCCAGATGGCGCAGACGGAAGGCCATCCCCTTTTCCCGGCGCAGGTCCTCCGGATCGGGGGGGGTGTTCCGGTAGGCGGCGAGGAACTCCCGGTAGTAGGGGGCGAGGCCGATGCGCTGCACGGCGTAGGAGTCGGGGAGCGGTTCCTGGTGGAGGGGGTAGTCGTCCAGGTCGAGATCGACGAGGTGGAGCGGGATCCCCAGCTCCGTGGCCAGGCGGGCACCTTCCACGAGGGGGTCGGCCGGTTCGATGATGAGGTAGACGCTCCGGGGCTCCCCCGGTCCCTTTCCTTCCGGCGGCGCGGGGGGGGCGCTCACCTCGTAGGCGAGGACGGATATCTCCGGAAGCCGCCGTATCCCCTGCAGGAAGTTCCTCTCCAGGGTAGCGGGTAGCTCGATGGCGATGCAGTCGGGCTTCACCCGCTCCACTGCCTGGCGTACCAGGTGGGCGAACTCCAGCCGGTAGTGGAGGATGGGCAGGGCGTGGACGTTGCCGAAGGTTTCGAGGTGGAGACGATGGGGCATGGCTGTCGATCTTTCAGGTTGACCGGTCCGGGCTACAGAGGCAAAAGCGCTCCGAAGCACCGGCGACCCGATTGATGGAGCTTACCAAAAGGCCGACCGGCGGAGCTGCCAACTGTACCAACCCGTTCCCACTCTTCCCATCGCGCAGGCCGGTCCTGCCGCTGGGCTCCTCTGGTCGCCCCATACCTCAAGGGGGACGTTGTTACGCTGTTTGAGTCACCGGAGTAACGAAACGAACTTGACAGCATCCCCCTCAGCCTTCCCCATTTCAAGGGCAGAACCACCAGCTTTTTCTTGCACATAGGTGCGTTACTTGGTGAGCATGGTCCACTTCCCTTTGGTGATTTTGACCATCACCAGGGAGGAAAGATCGAGACCATTGTGGTCTTTGGGGGACATGGTGAAGATGCCGGAGACGCTGGCAAGATTTTTTGCCTGTTCGATGCCGTTTCTGATCTGCTCGGGGGTAGTGTTTCCCTTGTTGACCGCAGAGACGATCAACTGAAAGGCGTCGTAGGCGTAGCCGCCGAAGGTGGTGGCTTCTTCGCCGTACAGCTTTTTATACTCCACGTAGTAGTCCTTGAGCAGCTTCGCCTGGGGGTCCGACTTGGGAAGGGAATCGTAGATCGCCATTTTGCCGGCCGGATGTATCACCCCATCAGCGGCCTCACCGGCCAGTTCAATGAATTTAGTGGTAGACGTGCCGTGGCTCATGTACAGCGGGACCTTGATGTCGAGCTGTTTCACACTTTTCGCGATGATGGCCATCCCGGGGTTCAGTGCCCAGGCGATAATGGCATCAGGCTTGACGCCCCGGATTTTGGTCAACTGTGGGGTCATGTCGGTGTCTTTGGGGGCGAACACTTCGTCTGCCACGATGGTAAAACCTTGCTTTGCCGCATATGCCTTCAGTTGCTCGCGACCGGAGGTGCCGAATCCATCGGAAACCGTGAGGAGGGCGATCCTCTTCTGATTTTTGCTGTGCACGTAATTGAGGAGCTTCTCGACTGCAATATGGTCGCTGGCTGCGGTCTTGAACACCCAGTGCTTGACCGGATCCACGATCTTGCCACCTGCCGCGCTTGATATCATGGGGATCTTCGCCTTCTCGACCAGGGGGATGACCGCCATGCTTTCGCCGGTCGTGGAAGGGCCGACGATGACATTTACGTTGTCGTCCTTGATCAGCCTGGTGGCCAGTTGGACCGCCTTGGTGGGATCACCTCCGGTGTCGTAGATAACGGTCTCGACTTTCATGCCTTTTATGCCCCCTTTTCGGTTGGTTTCCTTCACCAACATTTCAAGGGTTTTCTTCGCCGGATCACCGATGAAGGCGGCCGGCCCCGTCACGGCAAACAGCCCTCCAATCCTGATGGTGTCGGTGGCGAAGGCGCTGCCACAGAACAGCATCGAGATGCATGCCGAAAGTATCCCCATGGACCATCTTTTCATTATGAACCTCCTCATTGCTTGGTGTGGGACAAGCAGGGGGGACGTTGGTAACTGGTGTACGTTATTGCTCCCCATCCTTATCGTTCCGAATTTATAACGATTTCAGGCCTCGGTCAATGAAAATGGTTTATGATCGCCAGTCGTAAACAAAGTTGTCATTGACTATGGCAAGGGGAGAGAAGAAAATCCATTGGGAGGAGATCGTCGCTGCTGCAGGGGCAAAAACAACATCATTGAAAGGGTAAGATGTCTACACATTTACAGCCTAACTCATTTCTCCAGCGTCGTGATGCAGCGCACATAATGATCGGTATTCAGGATCAAGGTTCGTTTCCTCAGTTCTTCAAACTACTTCAGATACCTCAGCGCCTCCTCTCCGAGGATCCGCTCCACCGCCAGCGGCAGGAGTTCCTGGGGCTCCTTTCCCGCCGCCTGCATCATTTTCAGGGTGTAGCGGGCGATGTTGATCCCGTCCCGCACCGAGTAGAGCTCGTCGGCGGCATGGGCCCGCTGGAGGAACTCCACCACGTAGCGCAGAATCCTGCTCCCGGCGAAGGGGAGGTTCTCCTTCAGGATCGCCAGCTCCTCCTCCGCCTCGGGGAAGTCGATGTAGATCTGGGGCTGGAGACGGGAGTGGATGTACTCCGGCACCTCGAAGGTGGAGGCATCTTCGTTCATGGTGACGACGATGCGGAAATCCCGGTGTGCCGGGACCCGCAGCCCGGTAATGATGGACTCCACGTAGCGGCGGTCGTCCAGGAGCGGCGCCAGCGACGCCCACGCCTTCTCGCTCATCCGGTTCCCCTCGTCGAGGATGAGGATTCCCCCGTTGACCATGGCGGAGACCAGGGACGAGGCGGCATACTGGATCCGCCCGTCGGGGCCGATTACCGGCGTGATGATCAGGTCCTCGGGGCGGGTGTCCATTGTTGCCTGGAAAAGGTAGACCTTGCGGCCGAGCGCCCGGGCTGCGGCGTAGGCGAGGGTGGTCTTTCCCACCCCCGGTTTGCCGATGAGGCGGGGGTTGAAGGGGAGGTCGCGGTCGTCGATCACGAGCCAGGCGGCGAGAAGCTGCCGGAGAAGTTCCTCCTGTCCCACCCAGCGGAGTGTCAGCTCCACCGGGTTTGCCAGGGTAAGCTTGATGCCGTCGATGGTCACATGTTCCATGAGCACCTCAAGGCGCTAGGCTCTGGGCACTGGGCGCTGGGAAAAACATGCTTATGTCTAGCTCCTTGCCCGGATGAGCGCACCCAGCATCTTGCCAATTGTGTCGCATTCGTTTTCCAATTCCAGTATCTTTTCAGTGGGAAGATAACCAACTTCTCCGGCAACCTCTATGTGGGTGATGAGTTCTGCAAGTGAGCCCTTGGCGATAGAGAAAAATCTTGATGAATCCCGGTCGCTGTCTCTTTCATCTCCTTCAGCGATATTGCTGCAAACGCTTACTGCAGCTCGGCGCATCTGGTCCCTTAAGCCAAAGTCCTGAACAATTCTTCCCGTATCGGTTACCTTGTAAATAAGAACGGCAAGTGCTTTGGAACGTTGCCAGACTTGAAGCTGCCTGAAACCCTTATTTATCGCCTCCCTAGTGCCAAGTGCCCAGAGCCCAGCGCCTAAGTATTATGCTCGTGCAGATACATCATCGCCAGACGCGCCCGGTTCTCCAGGCACTGCTGGCACAAAGTTCCGGCGTCCTGCCAGATCTCCTCCGCCAGCCATTCCCCGGCTTCGACAAAGACCGATACCGTCCCCTGTTCGTAGAACTTAGCAGCACAGATCGAACAGGTTTTCAACATTTCCCTTCGTCCTTTCCCAGTGCCTAGTGCCCAGGGCCTGCCTTTAAAACCAACTCCGCCAAGCACTCGATGAAGCGGGGGGAGCTGTTGAGGGACGGCGCCCGCCGGAAGTCGGTGATCCCCAGCTCCCGGGCCTCTTCCGCATACTGGATGTCGATCTCGTAGAGGGTTTCGATGTGGTCCGAGACAAAGGAGAGGGGGACGACGAGAAGCTCCGTGCACCCGGCCTTTCCCAGCCGCTCCAGCATCTCCTCGGTGGAGGGTTCCAGCCACTTCACGGGGCCGGCTCGGGACTGGAACGCCAGGTGGTACTCGATGTCGCCGAGGCGCTCCATGGCCAGCCGTACCGTCTCCAGGATGTGGGAGAGGTAGGGGTCTCCGGCGTCGATGAAGGACTGGGGAAGGGAATGGGCGGAGAAGAGGAGGTGGACTCCCTCCGGGTCGGCGAAGCGGGCGAGCCCTTCCTCGATCCGTTCGACAAGGGCTTCGATGTAGAGGGGGTGATCGTAAAAGCTTTCGATGCGGGAAACGCTGAACCCCACCCCCGATTCACCGAGAACGCGATTGAGCTCGTTCACGCTCGATCCGGTGGTAGCCCGTGAATAGTGAGGGTAGAGCGACAGGGCCACCACCCGGCTGATCTCCTCCCGCTTGATGGCAGCCAGTGCCTCCAGGGTGGAAGGATGCCAGTAGCGCATCGCCACGAAGCAGCGGTATGGGGGGCCGAGCTTTTCCTCGAGGGCCCTGGCCTGGGCGTCGGTGAGCTCCCGGATCGGCGATTTCCCGCCGATCTTCCCGTAGTACCCTTCGACCTTCGGGGCGCGTCGCCGGGAGATGAACCGGGCGATGAGGGGCTGGACGAACGCCGGGCCGATCCGGATGATGTCCCGGTCGGAAAAGAGATTGCGGAGGAAAGGCTGCACGGCGTCGAGGGAATCGGGTCCCCCCATCTGGAGGAGGAGGACTGCGGTCTTTTCCATAGGGCGCTCCTGCCGGTCGTTGACCGTGTCGCGGCGTCGAAGCCGGCGTCACTCGTATTTCCGGTTGTCGAAAATCCGTTTCGTCTTCCGCTCCGAGCGGGGAAGGGTGCCGTACTCCACCAGCTCGACGCTGCACGAAACCAGGAGGGTGTGCTTGATCCCGGAGACGACCTGCCGCGTTATCTCCTGATCCTGCCGGACTCCGCCGTCCTTTGCCTGCTCCACCCGGACGAGCATGTAGTCGCGGCCGTCGGCATGGTGGTCGAAGAGGACCTGGTATTCGCTGCCGATTCCCTCCACCCGGTGCAGCGCTTCGTCCACCTGGCCGGGATAGATGTTCACCCCGCGGAAGATGACCACGTCGTCGGAGCGGCCGAGGAGCCGGTCGTGGCGCGGCAGGAAGCAGCCGCAGGGGCACTCCCCCTCCATGAGGCGGGTGAGGTCCCGGGAGCGGTAGCGGATGAGCGGCGCCCCTTCCTTGCCGAGGGTGGTGTAGACCATCTCTCCGATCTCCCCCGGGGCGACCGGCTCCAGGGTGAGGGGGTCGAGGAGCTCGAGGATGAAGTAGTCGGCCCAGTAGTGGATGCCGGAGGAGGCCGCGCAGGAGAGGCCGGTTCCCGGGCCGTAGACTTCGGTGAGGCCGGTGATGTCGTAAATCTCCTCGACCCCCAGGTACTCCCTCATGGCGGCCAGCATGGCGGGGCTCGACCGCTCGGCGCCCATGATGATCTTCTGTAGGTTAAGCGTGTCCCTGAGACCCAGCCGGTGTACTTCCTCCGCCAGCAGGAGCCCCATGGAGGCGGTGCAGCAGAAGACCGTGCTTTGCAGGTCCTGGAGGAAGGTGATCTGCATCTCCAGGTTGCCGGGGCCAACGGGAACTGCCAGGGCGCCGAAGCGCTCGCATGCCTGCTGGAAGCCGATGCCGGCGGTCCATAGCCCATATCCCACGGCGATCTGCACCCGATCCTGGCGGGTCAGGCCAGCCAGTTCGTAGCAGCGGGCGAACATAGTCTGCCAGTCATCGATATCCTTCCGGGTGTAACAGAGGATCTTCCGCTTGCCGGTAGTTCCTGAGGAGGCGTGGATCCGGACGAGCTCCTCGAAGGGCGCGGCCCGCAGGGAAAAGGGATAATCGGCCGCAAGGTCCGAGGCCTCGACGAGCGGAAGACGGCGCAGGTCGGCGAGGGAGCGGATGCCATCTGGGGTGACCCCGGCCGCAGTCAGACGTTCCCGGTAAAAGGGTGAGTTGTTGAAGGCATGGCGCACCGTCCATTGCAGGCCGGCCAGCTGGTGGGCCTCCAAGTCGGCCGCTGCGGTAACTTTCGCGGGAAAACGTTTCAGCATCTATGCATGCTCCTGGGACAGCCGAAGAAAAATCCCTGAACCGCCCGCTCCCTGCGGTCGCTCAGGCGCAGGGAACGCAAGAAAACCCTTGTATTCGCATCGCTTTTCCTGAGTTTTGCGTCCTCGCGGTTGAAAGGCGTTGCGGCGGCAGAAACACCGGTCACTGTCCCAGCCCCGCCCGGAACGCCGTCAGGGACCCCTCCAGAAGCGCCGGTCTGGCAGCGAGCTTGCGGCGAAGGGTCGCCTCCACCGCATCCGGTGTGCAGAAGAGCCGCCCCGGGACGGATAAAGCCCTGCCGATGACGATCAGGTTGACCGCCTGGGGGTTGTCCATGGCCAGGGCAATGGTGTCGGCATCAACGGTGGCGACCGGGTGCTCCGCCTCGGCGACGGCGGTGGCCACACTGTTGGCGACGATCCACCCCGTCGGCTTGAGGAAATGCCGGTGCAGGGCCACGGTTTCCGCCTTGAGGGTAAGAAGTCCGTCGGCCTGTCCCGGCCTCACCAAAGGGCTGGTAAACTCCCCCACCTTGAGATGGGAAACGACGATCCCCCCACGCTGGGCCATTCCGTGGGTCTCCGAGGTGAGGACCGGCATGCCGGCGGCGATGGCGGTCTCCGCCAGAAGCCGGGTGATGAAGAGGATCCCCTGGCCGCCGACTCCGCTGATAATGAGTTGTTGGTTGATCATGGATATTCCTGAGGCGCGAGGCTCTGGGCTCTGGGCGCTAGGAAAGGCATGATTCTGATCTTCCTAGAGCCTAGCGCCTCGTGCCCAGCGCCTATGGTTTCGTGCCTATGGCCTTTACCGGACAGACATCGAGACAGACCCCGCAGCCGCTGCAGATCATGACATCGACGGAGACCCGTTTAGTTTCCTCGTCGTACACCAGGGCCGGGCACTCGAACTGGCTGGTGCAGAGGCGGCAGCCGGTGCAGGTGGCGTCCACGGAAGGCTGGGGCCGCCGCTCCCGGAAACGGTCCCGGTCCACCAGGCAGGGGCTCCGGGCGATGACCACCGCCACCCCCTCGCCACGGGCGAAGTCAACCGCTTCCTTCACCAGCCGGGTGAAGCCGGGAAGGTCGATGGGGTCGCCGCTTTTGCAGAAACGCACTCCGCAGCCCGCCACGACTCCGTCGATGGTGACGGCCCGGCCGGCGGGGGTGCCGTGGGCCGGCGTCGGCTGGTTGCCGGTCATGGCGGTGGTGGCGTTGTCGAGGATGACGAGAACGAACCGCGCCCCCTGGACGACGGCATCGATGAGGGGGGGGATGCCGGCGTGGAAGAAGGTGGAGTCGCCGATGGTCGCCACGATGTCGACCGGCTGTCCGGTCACCCGGTAGGCCTGGTAGAAGCCGGCCGCCTGGCTGACCGCCGCCCCCATGCAGAGGACGGTGTCCACTCCCCCCAGGTTGAGCCCGAGGGTGTAACAGCCGATATCGGAGGGATAGATGCCGTGGGGGGCCGCCCGCTTGATGGCGTAGAAGCTCGCCCGGTGCGGGCAGCCGGGGCAGAGGGTCGGCCGCCGAGCCGGCGCGGCTGCGGGGAGGGGGGCCGCCGGGGCCGGTTTCCCGGCAAAATCGGCGATGAGCCGCTCGACCAGTTCGGGGAGGAGTTCCCCCGCCTCCGGCACCGCGCCGGAAAGCTTTCCCCGCACCCGATGGCGGTCGCGGAGCTGGAGCTCGATAACGCCCATCGTCTCTTCCAGGACGAGGATCTCGTCGAACCCCGCCAGAATATCGTTCGCGAACGCCGTGTGAAGGGGGTAGGGCTGGATGACCTGGTAGAGGGCGAGATTCTCCCGGAGACCGAGGGCGGCCAGTACTTCCCGGGCATGGGCGGCCGCGGCGCCGGAGGCCACGATCGCCCGGCGGGAGACGGCCGTCGGGTTGAGCCGGCGGGGGGCGGTCGGTTCATGGGCGGCGATCCGCGCCAGTTTGTCGTTCAACTGGACGTGGAGGCGGTAGCGGAAGGCAGGTGTGGCAGCCCAGCGGGACGGGTCCTTGCGGAAGGCCGCCGTGCGTCCCAGCTCCGCCACCGGCCGGGGGGTGACATCCTGGCAGGCATGGCAGACGCGGGTGGTTGGGCGGAGCATGACCGGCAGGGCGAAGGCTTCGGAGAGCTCGAAGCCGAGGCCGACCAGCTCACGGGCTTGCTCGGGGGAGTCGGGGTCGAGGACCGGGATCTTCGCCAGCATGGCCAGGAGGCGGCTGTCCTGTTCGGTCTGGGATGAGTGAGGTCCGGGGTCATCGGCGCTGATGACGAGAAATCCCCCTTCCACCCCCAGGTAGGCGGCGCTCATCAGGGGGTCCGAGGCAACGTTGAGCCCCACCTGCTTCATGGCGACCGTCGCCCTTAGACCGCTCTGGCTGGCGGCATAGGCGATCTCCAGGGCGACCTTCTCGTTCACTCCCCATTCGGTGAAGATGGGGATACCCTCGGCCTTCTGCCACTGCTGCACCGCAGAGAGGATTTCCGACGCGGGCGTGCCGGGGTAGGAAGTGGCCACGCGGGCGCCGTTTTCCACGATCCCCCGGGCGATCGCCTCGTTCCCCTGCATCAGTATCCTCTTGTCGTCCACCAAGCCGCCTCCGCCGCCGGAAAATACACGCAAGACCTTCATTCTGGGGAGAGAGAGGGATTTTGTCAATACAAAATAGCTGCGGGAAAAGAGGGCACCGCTTCCGTTCGTCCCGGGACATGGCTGTTGACAGGAAAGCGGGGGGGAGTATAGTGGTGAGCTGGTACGTGATCGACTCCGGACGGAGGGCCCCCGGAAGCTGCCATGAACACCCTGCGCTACGTCATCGCCGTGATGCTGATCGTCGCCATTCCCGCGGCCATCGTCTACTGGCTGCTCATTCACCTCCTGGTCCGCTTCTGGCGGCGGCTCGGCATCGGCCCCGCCTATGCCGCCATCGGCGCAGTCGTAGCCGCGGTGATGTGGGGGATGTTCCTGCTGCGCGGAAGACTCCTGGCGACCGACCGGGGCACGAGCTATCCCCTCGCCGCCATCGGCGTTATCTGCCTCGTCGCTGCCGGATGGCTGCTGAAGCTGCTTCGCAAGCACCTTCCGACCCGGGTGCTCATTGGCATCCCGGAGCTTCTGCCCGTCCGTCCGGCGGAGGGATTCATCGCCGCCGGCATCTATTCCCGCGTCCGCCACCCCCGTTACGTCCAGATGACCCTCGCCCTCCTGGGGTACGCCCTCATCGCCAACTACCCCGCCGCTTACGGTGCCTTTCTCCTCTGGTGCGCCGGGATCCATGTCGTGGTTCTCCTTGAAGAACGGGAGCTGGCCGGGCGTTTCGGCGACGAGTACCGGGAGTACTGCCGGAGAGTGCCCCGCTTCCTGCCGCGGTTCGAAAGAAGGCGCGGAAAGGGGGCCGATTAGGGGGTGTCAACATCCTCCCGTTCCCTGCGGCGTTCGTCACGACCAGGTCTGCCCAGCATCGCCGCCAGCGGATCCATGGCCACGGAGTCGTCCGACAGCTCCGACCTCATCTGCTCCCGCTCCTGGTCGATCTGCTCGGCGGTTGCGCCCAGCTGGCGCATGATGAGCTCGGTCATGCTGAGGGCCACTTCACCCTCGCCCGAAAAGACGGCATCGGCGCCGACCCGGCGCAGGGCGGGGATCTCCCTGAGGTAGTTCACCCGGGCGATGACGCGGAGGTCGGGATTCAGCTCCCGCGCCAGCCGGATCACCTCTTCGCTTCCCTCCATCCCGGCGGATGTGAGAATGAGGGCGACCGCCCCTTCCACCTCTGCCTCCTTCAGGGTTTCCCCCCTCGTCGCATCGCCGTAGACCGCCGGGAAACCTTCGGCGCGGAGTTGACGCACGGTCTCCAGGTTGAGTTCGACGATGACCGGCGTGATCCCGTTCTCGTGCAGCAGGCGCGCCACCGTCCTCCCCGACGGGCCGTGTCCCACGACAACGGCGCGATCACGGGATACCGGAGCCTGCACGCTCGCGCCGGCGGAATCCCCGTGCCCGGTCGGCGCCGTGCGTGCTTCGAGCATCCGCCACAGGCGGCTTTTTTTCGCACGGGTCTCTGCGGCGCCGATCAGCCGATAGAGCAGCGGATTGAGGCTGATGGAGACGATCGCTGCCGCCACGACGGTGTCGGCTGCGCTTTCTCCGAGGATTCCCAGACCCCGGCCGACGCTGGCCAGGATGAACGAGAATTCTCCGACCTGGGCAAGGGCAACGGCAACGGCCAGGGCGACGTGGGGGGCGTAGCCGAGGGCAAGGACAATCCCCAGGGCCACGACCGGCTTCCCCAGGAGGATGATGGCGAGGGTGACGGCAACGAGCCCCGGGGCTTCCACCAGGTGGGCCGGATTGAAGAGCATCCCCACCGACACGAAGAAGAGGACGGCGAAGGCGTGCCGCATCGGCAGCGCCTCCGATGCGGCACGCAGGCTGAATTCGGACTGCTGTACCACCATGCCGGCCAGGAAAGCGCCGAGTGCCATGGACACGCCGAACAGCTGGGCGGAGCCGACGGCGATCCCCAGGGCGAGCATCAGCACCGTCAGCGTGAAGAGCTCCCGCGAACGCGTGTGGGCCACCTTCCCGAGGAGCCAGGGGATGAGGCGGCCTCCGACGAGGAAGATAAGAGCGACCAGGAGGACAATCTTCAGGAGGGAAAGACCGAGGGCTGCGGGGAGGTTTCCGTTTCCGGCAATTCCGGAGCCGAAGAGCATGGGAAGCATGACCAGCAGGAACACCGTGATGATGTCTTCCACCACGAGCCAGCCGACGGCGATGTGCCCCGCGGGGGTGTGCAGGTGGTTGTTGTCCGCCAGGACGCGGAGGAGGACCACCGTGCTCGCCACCGATATGGCCAGGCCGAAGACGAGTCCCGCCGGCCAGCTCCACCCGGCTCCCCGGGCGACCAGGCAGCCGAGGAGGGTCGCTGCGGCGCTTTGGCACACGGCGCCGGGGAGTGCCACGCGCCACACGTTCAGGAGTTCCGTGAAATGAAACTGGAGGCCGACGCCGAACATCAGGAGGATGATGCCGATCTCGGCTAACTGCTCGGCCGTCTTCAGATCGGCAATGAAGCCGGGGGTATGGGGACCGACGGCGATTCCGGCCAGAAG
>Ga0335085_10004903_pt1 | contig 21871 bp, 22 predicted proteins | sample Lox_Sample_45_FD_206712 | JGI IMG/M metagenome (GOLD analysis project Ga0335085, IMG submission 206712) | Soil microbial communities from Loxahatchee National Wildlife Refuge, Florida, United States - Lox_Sample_4.5 | ecosystem: Environmental > Terrestrial > Soil > Wetlands | place: USA...
AGCCCGTCGGCCGCGGCGCTTCGGCCGATCTGCCGCGGCGCGCCACCATCAGCCTCGCCGGCGTCATCGATCTCCAATGGGAAGCGGTGTAAATTGACCGACATCCTCCTCTGGCGCACGGTCGTCCTGACGGTTCTTCTCGTGACCGTCGCACTCCTCGCCGTCGTGACCGTAATCCGCTCGCGAACGCGCTGAAATCGAATGCCTGTGCGCACTCATCTTCGCCACGCCGCACGCACTGATCCAGGCAAGCGCCGCCGCAATAACGAAGACCGCTTCTACGTCGACGCGGAGCGCGGCATTTACGCTGTGATCGATGGTGTCGGCGGACACGCCGCGGGCGAAACCGCCGCGCGCATTGCCGTCGAAGTCCTCACTGAACGTCTCGAACGCCAGACCGGAACTCCCGAGGAGCGCATCCGCGAAGCCATCACCCTCGCCAACAACGAAATCTTCCGCCTCTCCAAAACCAAGCCCGAATGGGCCGGCATGGCCTGCGTCCTCACCATCGCTCTCATCGAAGAGGACATCGTCACCGTCGGCCATGTTGGCGACACCCGCCTTTACATTCTTCGCGCCGGCGAAATCACGAAGCTCACCCACGACCATTCTCCCGTCGGCGAACGCGAGGATCACGGCGAAATCACCGAAGCCGAGGCCATGCGCCATCCGCGCCGCAACGAAATCTTCCGCGACGTCGGCTCCTCTGAGCGAACACCGCAGGAGTCCGGGTTCATCGAGATAGAAACTTCTCTGATGACGCCGGATTCCTTGCTTCTGCTCTGCTCCGACGGCCTCACCGATCAGGTCACCGGCGCCGAAATCCGCGCCGGGATCGAACGCTACGCCCCCAACTACGATGCCGCGGCGCGCGCCCTGATCGAAGCCGCAAATGCAGCCGGTGGGAAGGACAACGTCACTGTCGTAATCGTCGCCGGTCCCGCATTCGGCGAGATTTTTGCGTTTCCGGTGAACGACCATGTCACCTCCGTCACCACCGTCGAGAGCCGCCGCGTTGTCCTCACTTTCGGGATCGCTGCGCTCTGCGGACTTGCAATCGGCATCGTCGCCGGATTCATCGCGCCGTCAGTCCGCAATCGTTTCGATACTTCCGGCCCCCGCACCATCACTGTCGGCCCAGCCGGCATCGCCGCGGCTCTTAGCCAGGCCCATTCCGGAGACACCATCGTCATTCCCGACGGCAAATATCGCGAGCGCATCGAACTGCGCCCGGGCGTTACGCTGCGCGCCCAGACGCCCGGCAGCGTTACACTCACTTCGCCCGACGGCGGCCCTGCCGTGGTCGCCCGGAAGATCGATTCCGGCGGCCTCGAAGGCATCTGGATTCAGGGCGACTCCGACGCCGCCCTCTCGACCGGTATCGATATCGCCGATTCCAGCCCGTTCATCTCCAACGTCAGGGTAACCGGCGCGCATTTCGGTATCCGGGTTCACGGTGTTTCCGCGCCGTTCATCTCCTCCAGTCAGCTCACCAACAACTCCGGCGGTGGCATCGTCATCATGGATCAGTCCGCGCCGCGCATTGAGGGCAATCTCATCGCGGCCAACGGCCACGGCGGCAAGCCCGGCGACGAACGGCCCGGCGTCGACGTTGCGGAAAAAGCTCACCCCGTCCTCAAGAACAATTTCATCGGCGATAACGGCGCAGAGCCCATCTGGATTCACGCCCGCGCCTATCAGCCCGCCGATTACGAGGAAAATTATTTCGGCAGCCTTCCGGTCACCGAAGCCATCCGGCTCGTCTCGAGCGACAGTCCGGTCGCCAGGGTCCGCAAATGAGCAGCATGGATCCCCAGGTCTACGGGCGTTACCAGATCGTGCGCAAGCTCGCGGGCGGCGGCATGGGCCGCGTCTTTCTCGCCTACGATCCCGTGCTCAATCGCCAGGTCGGACTCAAACTCATCGATTCCGGCGCCGATCGCGACAGTATCGATGTCGTCGCCGCGGAACGCCGCGGCGCCACTCTGCAGGACCAGTTGTCCAAGCGTGAAGCCAGCGGCCGCGTGGCTCAGATTTTCGATGTCGGCGATCGCGATGGCTACTTCTACATCGCGATGGAATACATCGAAGGCGAAGACCTCGCCGAACTCATCGCCCGCGGCCCCATGCCTCCCGATCGCGCAGTCGCCATCGCGCTCGACATTCTTGACGTTCTCGTCAAATCGCACACGTTCCAGACGGTAATCGACGACCGCACGCATCGCGGCATCATCCACGGCGACATCAAGCCCCGCAATATCCGCATCACCCCTGCCGGACACGTCAAGGTGCTCGATTTCGGCATCGCAAAAGCCGTGTCGATGACCCGCAGCATCACGTTCAACCAGTTCGGCAGCATCCCCTATTCATCGCCCGAACGCCTCCAGACGGGCGATATGGACGCCCGCTCCGACGTCTGGGCCGTCGCGACCGTGCTCTTCGAAATGCTGACCGGCAAGCCGTATTTCGAAGCTGAAGCATCATCGAAACTTGAATGGATCATCCGCAACTACCACGCGCTGCAGCCCGGCATCGTGAATCTTCCGCCCGGCCTGCGCGAAATTCTCTCGCGCGCGCTCGATCCTGACCCTGCGAAGCGCTTCCCCAGCGCCGCTGCATTTCAGGCCGCACTGCACGAATGGCAGAACTACGGCATCGCCGCCGCCACCGCGCCGATTTCTGATCCCGATGCCACGCGCCGCACCGTTTTCCCGAATCCAGAAGAACGCACACAACGCGTCACTGATCAGGTGCGCTCATTCGCCGGCGCTCGGCCTCCGTCTTCCTTCCGCATTCCGCCGTCGATCTACCACATCGTGGTTCCGGCGCTGGTCGCTGTGTTTCTATGCGCGGTTTTCACCATCGTCTACGAAGTCCGCATGTACAGTAACGCCAGCGCGCTTCGCACTCGCATTGAAACCGGCGAGCTTACTCCCGATGTCGCTGGCGTTGCGTACCAGGCCCTCGTCAAACAGAGCCTTTTTCAGTGGCCGCTTTCTCCCGCCCGCAACACCCTGCGCGATCGCTATCTCGCCGAAGCCGACCGCGTGATTGCCGATTACCGCGAGGCCAGCGAAAGCACTCCCGTTACTTCCCGCGACTGGCGCCGCGCCCAGCGCGCCCTCGTTTCCGCCGCCGCGCTTGCGCCCGAAGACAATTCAATCCGCGGACGCGCTGCTGTTGTCGACGGATTCCTCAAACTGCGCGGCGGCGATCTCAAGTCCGCCCGTGCCGATTTCGAGCAGGCGCGCACGCTTCTTCCGCATTCACCCGATCCGCACCTCGGTCTCGCGCAGATCTGGATGAAGCAATACGACCTCGATCAGGCCGAAGCAGAACTCAATGAAGCGAAGCGCAACGGTTTCCAGCCCGGCCGGCGCGAACAGCGCGATCTCGCTGACGGCTATCGCGCCCGCGGCGAACGCTGGCTCGCCGAAGCCAGACACGCTCACGAGCTTTCGCAGATGCAGGACACTCTGAAAAAAGCCGATACCGACCTCGCGCACGCCCTCGATCTCTACAACGCGGTCGCGCCGCTCTTCAACGGCGTCCAGCTCGCCGAAAAAGTCTCTCTCGAACGCGACAAAGCCGCGAAATCGCTCGCCCAGGCCGCCGAAATCCTGACCCCCGCCTCCGATCCCCCTAAGGAGACCCCGTAATGGTTGGAACAAGTCACAGACTGGAGTCCGTGCCACTTGCCATCCTGTATTTGCCACCCATGGTGGCACAGGCTTTAGCCTGTGATTCCCGCCCACTCAGAGGCTTTACTTGGCAGTAACCCGCAGCACCGTAGCCGAGCGCCGCGTCTCCGTCCCTGTTCAGCGCACCGGCCGATTCTCCGAGCTGCTCTGGCTGATTCTCGCGATGGCCATCGTCTCCGCCATCTGGACCCTCGTCTACACCGCCAAAATCCGCCGCGCGACCACGCCGGCTCCCACGGTCAATCTCTCCGAGGTCGACGCTGCTCAAAAACTCCTGCCTGTCCTCACCGTCCTCCAAAGCCCCGCCGACCGCGACTTCGCCGCCAGGCGCATCTTCGATGCTCTCGCCGACCGCGAAGGCGCTCTCTCCAACGTCACTGCCGTCGCGCGCATTCGAATCCCACGCGCCGAACTCGCCGCCAACAACTCCGTCGAGGAAATCCGCAAGCGCGCGGAAGACTCAAAAGCGGCCACAGTCCCGCTTTTCACCTCAGCTGAGTTCGCGGTCATCAAGCCGCAGATCGCCGTCCGCAGCGTCAGCGTTTTTCGCCGCGGCTTCCTCCTCTGGGCCGGCGCGATCCTTGCCGCATTCCTGATCACCCACATCGTCTGGGTCGTCCGCGGATTCTCCGGGCCCTGGGCATTCCTCCCCCTGCTTCTCCTCCTCACAGGTATCGGCTACGCACTGATGATCGCGCTGCGCGATCCGCTACGCGATACGCCCATCTTCATCCCATTCGGACAGGGTGTCGCGGCGGGCTGCATCGTCATGCTCATCGCAAGCCTCGTTGACTGGGACGAACTCACCGCCGCCTTCAGCTTCGTCCCGCTGCTCGGCGCGATTGTACTCTCGCTCGCGCTTATCTTCCTCGGCAAGGGCCCCGCCGGCAGCGACGCGCGCGTTAATCTCGGCCCCGTCCAGCCGGTCGAAGCCATAAAAATTCTCCTCGTCTTCTTCGTCGCCGGCTACTTTGCCAAACGCTGGCCCCTCCTGCGCGATCTCCGCGAGCGGCGCTTCTTCCTCGCCCGCTGGATTCCGTTTCTTGAGATGCCGCGCCTGCAGTACGCGCTTCCCGTCATCATCGGCGTCGGCGTCGCGCTCATCTTCTTCTATCTGCAGAAAGACCTCGGCCCCGCGCTCGTCTTCGCCTGCGTATTTCTCACGCTCTATTCCATTGCCCGCAACAAAGTCGGACTCGCCGCCACCGGCATGTTGGTCCTGCTCGGCGGCTTCCTCGGCGGCTATTTCCTCGGCACGCCGAAAACCGTTCACGACCGCGTCGCCATGTTTCTTTCCCCCTGGAGCAACACCGTGCGCGGCGGCGATCAGGTCGCGCATTCCCTCTGGGCCATGGCCTCAGGCGGCGCTCTCGGTTCCGGCCCCGGACTTGGCGAATCCGACGTTATACCCGCCGGCCACACTGACCTCATCGTTTCCGTTCTCGGCGAAGACTGGGGCTTTGTCGGCGTCCTCTCTGTCTATCTGATCTTCGGCCTTTTCATCTGGCTCGGACTCCGCATCGCCCGCCGGGCCTCAAGCGATTACGCATTTTTCCTTGCCCTCGGTCTGACGCTGCTCGTCAGCGCTGAACTCCTGCTGATCTCCGCGGGCATTCTCGATCTGTTCCCGCTGTCCGGTGTCGCCACGCCCTTCCTCAGTTACGGACGTACCGCGATGCTCGCCAACTTCGCCATCGCCGGCATCCTTCTCGCACTCGGCCGCGAAAACTCCACCCGCCGATCCCGCAACGAAAGTCTCGCGCCCCTGATGCCCGGCCTTCGCTGGGTCGAAATCACGCTCGGCATTTTGTTCGTTGCAGTCATCGCCAAGGCTGCGCAGGTGCAGATCTATCAGGCTAACGAAATCGCAGGGCAGGGAACACTCGTGCTCGAAGCCGACGGCGGCCGCCGCTACGTCTACAATCCGCGACTCATCGATGCCGCGCGCACGCTCCAGCGCGGCGCCATCTACGATCGCGCCGGCCTCCCTCTCGCCACCAGCAGCTGGGACGAACTCGAACGCCATCGCGCCGATTACAAATCGCTCGGCATCGACATAGATCAGGCCTGCAACCGCGCCAACGTTCGCTGCTACCCGCTCGGCCCTCTGACCTTCCATCTCCTCGGCGACATCCGCACGCGCGCAAACTGGAGCGCGCCCAACAGTTCACTCGTCGAACGCGATTCCGCCGTTCGCCTGCAGGGCTACGACGACCGCGCCCGCGTCGTCTCCGTCACCGACGCGCAGGGCAAGCCCTTCAACACCATTCGCTACGACTACCGCGAGCTTCTTCCGCTGCTCCGCCATCGCTGGGAGCCCGGCAACCCCGCTGTCAAACGCATTCGCGATCGCGAACGCAACGTCCATCTCTCCATCTCCGGCGCTCTCCAGGTTAAAGCCGGACAAATCCTCGCCGCCCATCTCGCCGAACAGCACCTCACCCGCGGATCTATCGTCGTCATGGATCCGTCCAACGGCGATCTCCTCGCCTCGGTCAACCTGCCCGCGCCGGATCTTCTTCAGGAAAAACTCGCGCTCGGCGAAGCTGCCGGATCTCTCCTCGACCGCGCCCGCTACGGGCTCTATCCGCCTGGCTCGACCTTCAAAATCATCACCGCCATCGCCGCGCTGCGTCTCGATCCCGCGCTGGCCCATCAGACGTACCAGTGCATCCGCCTGCCCGACGGCCGCTGCGGCAACTTTGTCGGCAACTCAAAGCGTCCCATCCGCGATGACGAGGAAGACAAAAATCCTCACGGCACGCTCGACATGGATCGCGCCATCATCGTCTCCTGCAACGCCTACTTCGCGCAGCTTGGCACTTACAAAGTCGGTCCGCAGCAGCTTCTCGACACTGCGCAGAAAATCGGCATTTCGGTAGCGAACCCTGCCACGGTGAAAAATCTCGCACCCCAAATGCCGCAGGTCTCCTACGGCCAGGGCCAGGTTGTGGCGTCACCTTTCCAGATGGCGCGCGTCGCGGCAGCCATCGCCGCCGGCGGCAATCTCCCGCAGGGACGCTGGGTCACCGACGACAGCAACATGCGAAAGCAGCCCGCGCAGCCTTTGCTCTCCGCCGCCGCCGTCGACATCCTCGCCAAAGACATGCGCGGCGTCGTTACTTCAGGCACTGGCGTCCGTCTGGCGAAAATCACGCCGCAGATCGCCGGCAAAACCGGTACCGCCGAACTGGCCACCGCGCCGTCGCACGCCTGGTTCATCGGCTTCGCGCCTTACGACACCACACCGAAGCGCATCGCGTTCGCCATCCTTGCCGAAAACGGCCATTACGGCGGCACCGCCGCTGCTCCCATGGCGGGCGATCTCGTCGTTGCTGCGCAACAATTGAAACTGATCCCATGAGCCTGCTTCGCCGCATCGAAAAATCGCTCGACCAGCGCCTCCGCGGCGTCTTCTCCGGCGGATCAGCCGCCGGCGACGAGCCCGGCACGCGCGAAGGCGTTGAGCTCTACCGCGACGCCCTTGATCAGATCGCGCATCGTGCCACCGCCGGCAAGCGCGGCGACCGCATTTTCCCCTTCAACCGCGTCACTCTCGAACTCGCCGCCGCCGATCCCGAACGCAAAGCCATTCTCGAAACCATCTTTGATCCCGGTCAGTTTCTCGACGACATCCGCGACACCCTCAAACAGGAACGTGTCACCCCTCCGGCCGATCTTGCCGTGAACATTCATTTCCCGGAAAACGCGCTCGTCGAAATGCGCGTTATCTGCGAACGCAGCAAAGAGGAGCCTGCCCAGGTCCCGACCTCGCCGGCGCCCGCCACGGTCGCACTGCTCCCCGCGCGTCTGGTCACGATTTCCGGAGTCGCCTCCTCACCCGAGTTCTACCTCGAACGGCCCACTATCAATCTCGGTCGCGAAGCCGAAATCTCCGATTCGCTCGGCCGCGCCATCCGCCGCAATGAACTCTGGTTTCCCGAAGATGCCCACGAAGCCAATCCGAGCGTCTCCCGCTCTCACGCCCACCTTCGCTTCGACCCCACCGCCCGCGAATGGCGCATCTTCGACGACGGCAGCTCCATCGGGACCACGATTTTCCGTGCGGGCCGGCGTATCGATGTCCCTCCCCACGCCGGCCGCGGCGTTGCCCTCCGCCATGGCGACGAAATCTACTTAGGCCAGGTCCGCCTTCACTTCGAAACCGGCGGCTAGCTTTTACCTGTCTTCATCTGTTCGCACCTGTGGCTAAAATGTAGTCAGCACTATGCCCATCTACGAATACCTCTGCGAATCCTGCAATGCCCGCTTCGAAAAGCTCGTCCGCCGCACCGAAGACGCCCTCGAAGCCGGTTGCCCCTCCTGCGGCGACAAGCATCTGGCGCAGCAGTATTCCACTTTCGCGGCCCGCGGAGGCGCCAATTCCGACCCCTCCTTCACCCCCGCCCAGACCCGCCCCGATGCCGGCGGCTGTGGCAGCCCCATGTGCGGCACTCCCGGCTTCTGCAGCCGAAATTGACCCGATCTCGGGGTTGTAGAGTCCTCTATCACGGCCTTAAATTCCGCCCATAAAAAGAAACGATTACCGTCTCTCCAAAAACGGCAAAAACGGGTTGCCGACCCCCCTCCCCATCATTCATAATCGGAATTTCATCGAACGCCGCCTCCGCTTTCCCGCGCCGTTCGCTGATGAATCACCTAACCGAAAGAGAACCCTCCAACCGCTATGGCAAAGTACAAACTCGAATACATCTGGCTTGACGGCAAAGAGCCGATTCCCGAACTCCGCGGCAAGACGCTGATCAAGGAATTCGAAAAGACGCCGACGCTCGCCGACATGCCTCTCTGGGGTTTTGACGGCAGCTCCACCATGCAGGCAGAGGGCAAGAGTTCCGATTGCATCCTCAAGCCCGTTGCGCTTTATCCGGATGCCAGCCGCCCCGCGAACAGTTTCATCGTCCTCAACGAAGTCATGCACCCCGATGGGTCGGCGCACTCCAGCAACATGCGCGCGAAGATCGAGAACGATCCCGACATCTGGTTCGGCTTCGAGCAGGAATATTTTCTCTACAAGGATGGCCGTCCGCTCGGCTTCCCCGAAAAAGGCTATCCCGGTCCGCAGGGCCCCTACTATTGCGGCGTCGGCTACAAGTACATGGGATCGCTCGCCCGCAAGATCGTCTATGACCACCTCGACCTCTGCCTCGCCGCCGGGATCAATCACGAAGGCATCAACGCTGAAGTCGCCAAAGGCCAGTGGGAATTCCAGATCTTCGCCAAGGGCTCAACCAAAGCCGCCGACGATCTCTGGGTAGCCCGCTACCTCATGATGCGCCTCTGTGAGGAGCATGAAGTCGATGTCGAGCTGCACTGCAAGCCGATTCGCGGCGACTGGAACGGCTCCGGTATGCACACCAACTTCTCCACCAAGTACCTGCGCGAAGTTGGCGGCAAGGAATACTTCGAATCCCTCATGAAGGCCTTCGAAAAGAACATCCCCGACCACATCGCCGTCTACGGACCCGACAATGAACTGCGTCTGACCGGTCTGCACGAAACGCAGGCGATCGACAAGTTCAGCTACGGCCTCTCCGACCGTGGCGCCTCCATCCGCATGCCCGTGAACTTCATCCGGCACGGCTATAAAGGCTATCTGGAAGATCGCCGTCCCAACTCGCAGGCCGATCCCTACCAGATCGTTGGCCAGATCCAGAAGACCGCCAACAGCGTCGCCAAACCGGCCGCTGCGTAAGCGTCTCCAGTTTCAATGTTCGTCAGGCGCAGGCGCAAGCCTGCGCCTTTCCTTTTTTAAACCTGATCGCTGACAGCTGAGAGCCTTCTCACAAACTCCCCCGCTTCCTCCAGCTCCGGCTCACTGACTTCGTGCGGCCGCCCCGCATAAATCCTCGACGTCACCTGAGCCCCGAACCCCTCCAGCACCCGCGCCGTTTCATGCACGCGTGTCTCCGGAATCCATTCGTCCACATCACTCCCGGTAATGAACACTCTGGTCCCCGCAAGCATCCCTGCAGATCCGCGCCATTCCGTCCCCGCCGGTCCGAACAATCCGCCCGTCAGCGCGATCAGCGTCCTGCATTTTCCCGGATGCCGCAGCGCGTACTCGACGGTCAGACACGCTCCCTGCGAAAAACCCATCAACACCATACGTTCCGGCGCAATCCGGCCGTTTTCGCCGGCTCTTTCCACCGCGCTGTCGATGATTTTGATTGCCTGCGTTAAGGCAGGTTCGTTCGATTCCACCGGGTCCATAAAAACGCCGGGATACCATGTGCGGTCATGCCCGGCCGAAGGTGCGATCCAGTGAATATTATCCAGCTTTAAACGGGAGGCGAAGTAAACCATCTCTTCCGGCGTCCGGTATCGGCCATGCACCAGCACGCCTCCGAACTCTGCCTCGCCCTTCGACCGGCCCGCTTCAACAATTCGCGCCGGCCGGAATGCACTAAGAGCCAAGCTGAAAAAGGGGACAGACTACTCTGTCCCGTCCCCGAAGTGCTTGATCGTATCGCAAGCGCCGAGCGCGGACAGAGCTGTCTGTCCCCATTTTTCAACTTTCCCTGTTATCGGTCTCCGCCCACGAACGTCGCATCCGTGCGGCGCGACAGCGGCACCGCCGCTTCCACCTTTACCGGACCATTCGACTCCGGCACCCGGATCGGCTCCAGCATCGCCATGATCTCCGCGCGCCGCGCTTCGAACCACGGCGGCAGCAGCATGTGTGTGCCGAGTTCGTTGTAAGGTTCATCGCGCGTGAAAGCGCCTTCCGCGGTCGCCGCGCATTCGGTCAGAATGCCGGCTGGGCTTCTGCAGTAAATCGAGTGAAAGTAATTCCGGTCCTTGATCTCGCTGCAGTCGGTGTATCCAAGTTCTTCGTAGATTGCCTTCTGTTCCGCGAGCTCTTCATCCGAGCCGACTTCCAAAGCCATGTGGTGTCCGGTGCCGGCGCCGAAGCCCCAGCTGCCCTGCGCCTTTTCCGGTTCGTGCAGCAGCACCACGGTCCGCGCCGCGCCGCCCTGACCGATCTCGAAGCGATGCGCATTGCCGTCCTGTCCGGTCTTCTTCATGCCCAGCGCTTCGGTATAAAAGCGTTCCTGCTCGCTGACTTCGCGCACCGACAACACAGGTCCATAGAATCCGCGCACAAAAGCGTCCTTGGTGATCTCCGGCGTCGTCCAGCCCTTGCGCTTGTCGTTCGGATCTTCCACAACTTCCAGCTCCAGCCCCGAAGGATGCGAGAACCGCACGTATTGGTGCCCGAACCGCTCTTTCTTTCCGCTGTTCTCCACCTTGTGCTTCTTCAGGTGATCGACCCAGAACGGAATCGATCCTTTGGGCACCGTGTACGCCGTAGCCTGAATCTGTCCCGAACCCTTGCGGCCCGCGACGCGCTTATACGGAAACGTCGTCATCACCGAACCCGGTTCGGCGTTCGCGTTTGCGTAATAGAGATGATAATGCGCGTAGCGGCCGTCAAACAGTACGGTTTGTTTGATCAGCCGTTGCCCCACGACCTGCGTGAAAAAATCGATATCTTCCTGCGCGCTGCTGGCGCAGACGGTGATGTGATGTATACCCGTGACCGGGGAATTCATTGTTTGAACCTCCTCAAAAATCCGCAGTCGAAATATATCACGCGCCCCGCAACCCGCGCATTCCCATCTGATATATTGGCCTCGCGTAACCGCAATCCGTGTTTTCTCCGTCACTTTCTTCGATGAAGTATTTCGGTTTCCCCTCCCTTGCGCTTGGCGCAGTTCTCCTCGCCTCGCCCCTTTGCGCGCAAATGGATTTCTCCGGCAACTGGGGCGCGATGTTCACCGAAGATCAGCCCGAGCGCATCCCCGGTCCCGAGCTCGGCGACTATCTTGGTCTCCCCATCAACGACGCCAATCGGCTCCGCGCCGACAGCTGGAGTTCCTCCCGCATCACCATGCCTGAGCAACAGTGCCGCGTTCACGTTTCGCCCTACATCTACCGCGGTCCCACCAACCTCCGCATCTGGGAAGAGAAGGATCCCTACACTCAGAACCTTGTCGCTATCCACGTCTACAGCCAGACCTACGAGCAGGAGCGCGCCATCTATATGGATGGCCGCCCGCATCCGCCCGACTACGCGCTCCACACATGGATGGGCTTCTCAACCGGCAAGTGGGACGGCGAAATCCTCACTGTCTACACGACTCACATCAAGACCGGCTGGGTTCGCCGCAACGGCCTCGTTGAAAGCGATCACGCCACTCTCACCGAGCACTTCATCCGTCACGGCGACATCCTGACTCACGTCAGCATTCTCCACGATCCGGTTTATCTCACCGAGCCTCTCATCAAAACTCAGGACTTCCTCGTCAACACGCATTACAACGGCAACTGGCTTTATCCCTGTGAATCCGTCGAAGAAGTCGTCGGCCGCAAACCCGGTGAGGTGCCCAACTATCTGCCAGGCAAAAACCCGTTCCTCACCGAATTCGAAAAAAATCATCCCATGGTCCCTTACGAAGCGGCCCGCGGCGGCGCCGAAACCATGTATCCCGAATATCGACTGAAGCTCAAACAACTCGAGAAGGCCGGGGCAGGGCAAAAGTAGATGCGAGGCATTCTTTACTTTCTCTGCGTTCTCAGCGTCTCTGCGGACAGTGCCTTTGCCCAGACCGACCTCACCGCCGCCGAAAGCCACGGCGAGCAGGGCGCCGACTTCTCCAAAGCCGAGCTTCACGTCTGGCCCGTTCAGGGCAACATCTACATGCTCGTCGGCGACGGCGCCAACATGACTCTGCAGGTCAGCAAACAGGGCGCGCTTCTGGTCAACACCGGTTTCGCCCCGATGTCGGACAAAGTCATCGCTGCCATCAAAAAACTGTCCGAGCGCCCGCTGCAGTACATCATCAACACCAACTTTTATCCCGATTCCACCGGCGGCAACGAGCCCGTTCGCCTCTCCGGCACCACGATTACCGGCGCCAACGTCACCGGTGACATTCGCGATTCCCGCGAAGGCGCTCAGATCCTCGCGCACGAAAACGTTCTCACGCGCATGAGCGCTCCCACCGGAAAGAAGTCGCCGACTCCCGCGGAAGCCTGGCCCACCGACACCTTCATCGGCAACGAAAAGCCTCTTTTCTTTAATGGCGAGCCCATCGAAATCATCCACCAGCCCGATGCGCTCACCGACGGCGACGTCTTCGTCTTCTTCCGCAAATCCGACGTCATCAGCGCCGGCGACATCTTCAACACCGACGGCTATCCCGTCATCGACGTGGACAAAGGCGGTACCATCGAAGGCACGGTTCTCGCTCTCACTCGTCTCGTCGAGATGGCAATCGTCGAGCATGAAGAAGAGGGCGGCACACTGGTCATCCCCGGTCATGGCCATCTCTGCGATCAGGCCGAAGTCGTCGAATACCGCGACATGGTCGCCATCGTTCGCGACCGCGTGAAGGACGCCGTCAAACGCGGCCTCACGCTCGAGCAGACGAAAGCTGCCAGACTCACCCGCGACTATGATCCGATCTACGGTCACAATGCCTACTGGACGCCCGACGAGTTTATTGAAGCGGCGTACAGGAGCCTTAAGAAGTAGCCTTCCGCTTCTCCTCCTCGCCGCCCTGAGCGCAGCCGCCGCGGACCGCCCGGTCTTCAAAGCCGAACCACTGTCTCCGTCACTCCTCGAAAAGGTCCGCCGCACCACCTGGCGACCCGGCTGCCCGGTCGCTCCCGCCGATCTCCGCCAGCTCACGCTCACATATCACGGCTTTGATAACGCGCCGCACACCGGCACGCTCGTCGTCCATCGCGATCTTGCCGCCGACGTGATCCGCCTCTTCGAAAAACTCTACGACCGCAATTTCCCCATCGAGCGCATGGTCCCCATAGAAGACTACGGTGGCAACGACGATGCCTCCATGTTGGCCAACAATACCTCAGCTTTCAACTGCCGCGATACCACCGGCAAACCCGGCGTCTTTTCCAATCACAGCTGGGGCCGCGCCATCGACATCAATCCGCTCGTCAACCCCTACGTGAAAGGCGATAAAGTTCTTCCTGACGCCGGTCGAAAATACCTCGACCGCAGCAAAGAATTTCCCGGCTCGATTCTGAAAGACGGTTTCGTCGTGCGTCTGTTTGAAAGCGATGGCTGGACCTGGGGCGGCCGCTGGCCCGATCGCCAGGATTATCAGCACTTCGAAAAGCCGGCACATTAAGCCGCACCGGGCCGGCTCTCTTGGGGCACTGTTAACTTTGGTATGTCCTGTCGCGCACATCGCCCGGAAAAGAATGCTTTCAATGGCATCTCAGTTGCCGATATTCTGGTACCGCTGTGACTAATACTCCTGATTCCTTATCCGTTTTAATTGTCGATGAAGAACCCGAAGTACTCGCCTTCTTCGCACGAATCCTTGACCTCAACAACATCCGGGCGTTACTGGCGCGCAGTTCCAGCGAAGCCATCAGCATTGCTAAGCGCGGCTATGTCCCGATAGATCTTGTTCTTTCAAACGTCATGCTGCGTCCTGATCCGGATGCGCCCGGCATGACCAGCGCTTCTCAGCTCGTCGATCATCTCAGTCAGCTGCGCCCGCGCCTCCGTGCCCTGTATATGTCGGCTCGCATTGAGGCCGAGGTCATCCGCATTGAGTTGATGGATCGCGGGCTGCATCATATGTCGAAAAATTCCGACCACCGCGGATTGATCGACGCCATTCGCGGCGCTGCCAGCGAGTCGGCCCCGCTGGTTCGCCACGCCGGCGGCAACTGATACGCCGGTACACGCGCTCAAGCCGCGCTCGTCCGCTTTTTTCGGCCTGTCTCCGCCCGCCAATCGGCTATTCTGAAAACATACGATTTCACACCCAGACAGCGGCCTTTTTCCTCGTGCTTTGCCTCTCCGCATCAGCCCAGGACGCTGATGACACGTGGAGAGATCTGATGAGCCAGGGCCAGCGCGCGGCCGCCGGCAATCAGTACGCCGAAGCCGAGCAGGCGTATCTGAAGGCTGTCCACGAAGCCGAGCGTTTCGGACCTGACGACTGGCGCGTCGGCACCACTCTTCAGGGCCTCGGCGAATCCTATTGGATCGAAAAGAAAATCAGCGACGCGGAAACCGCTCTGCGCCGCGCTCTCGCCATCACCGAAAAAAACAACGATGAAGACAGCGTCGAAGTCGCAGGGGTCAACTTCGATCTTGGAAATGTCCTGCTTGACGCCGGCCATCCGACTGAGGCCGTGCTCTACGCCCGCAAAGCTCTGGTTGCCTGGCAGGCGAAACTCGGCGGCGCCAGCGCCGAAGCCGGCGGCGCCTTCTGCCTTCTCGGCGATTCGCTGCGCGCCATGCGGAATTTTATCGATGCCGAAGAGCCCCTGCGCCACTGCGCCGATATTCGCGAGGCCGCCGGGGGCATCGACAGCCTTCCCCTGGCTGATGCGCTTTACAGCCTCGCGCTCACCTATGCCGGCGAAAAAAAATACCGCGAGGCCGATTCCCGATTCACCATGGCCGAAAAGATTCGCGAAGAAAAACTTGGCATCACCAGTCCTCTGCTGGCGCAGATTATGGAAGACCACGCTGCGCTGCTGAAAACCATCGGCCGCCCCCGCGACGCCGCCCGCCTGTCCGCACTGGCTTCAGCTATTCGCCGCGGCGAGAAGAAGAACACCCGATGATGCGGCGCTCCATTCTGTTTCTGCTCGGCTGCGCGATGCTCGGCTGCGCGATGATTGGTTCCGCGGTCACGGCGCGCGCGCAGGACCAGGGCCCCTGGAAGCACGATGTTACGCAGGCGCTGAAAGCTGCATCGGAGAAAAATTTCCCGGGTGCCGAACAGTCTTTTGTCAAAGCGCTCCACGAAGCGGAGACTTTCGGCGCGAACGATTTCCGCGTCGGAATCACTCTCAATGGACTTGGTCTGGTCTACCGTGAAGAAAAAAAATACGGCGAGGCTGAAGCTGCTTATCGCCGCGCTCTGGGCATTATGCAGCTCGTCTACGGCGAGAACCTCGATGTCGGCAATGTCAATTTCAACATCGCCAACGTGCTGTTCGACCAGGGCCGCCAGGCCGACGCGCTCCCGAACCTGCAGAAGACGTTCACCATTTACCAGAAGTATCTTGGCTCGGCCAGCCTGAAAACCGCCGCCGTCATCTGCATGGAGGGCGACGCCTTCCGTACCCTCAAGCGTTATACCGAAGCCGAAACGTTTCTGCGAAAATGCGCTGACATCCGCGAAGCCGACGCGGGCATCGAGAGCACCGACCTCGCTGACGCGCAGTATAGTCTGGCTCTGACGCTGGTGGCCGAAGGCAAGTTCTCCGCCGCCGAGCCTCGCTTCAGTCTGGTCGAGAAAATCCGTGAGAAGAAACTCGGCATAACCGATCCCCTGCTGGCCCAGACGATGGAAGACCACGCCGTGGTTCTCAGGCAACTCGGCCGCGATAAGGAAGCTGAAAAACTAACCGCTGTTGCCGCCGCTATCCGCCATTCTCAAAAGAAATAGCGTAAACCGTCTCGCCTACTTCCGCCCCACAAACTTCTTGATCTCGTCCGCCAGCCCCGGCACGCAGATGACATAATTCCCGCCGTAGATCGTGTCGTTTCCCTCAAAATCGAACGTCACGCATCCGGCTTCCTGCGCAATGATCTTCAGCGGCGCGAGGTCCCACGGCTTCGCCTGCGCTTCTATCCACACATCGGCCCTTCCGCTGGCGACCAGCATCGCGTCGAGGCATCCGCCCATACTGCGCACTGTCCAGAATTCCGCGAACCAGTCCATCAGCTCCCCCGCAAATGGATACCGATGCATGAATCCGAGCCCGTTGCAGCACAGCAGGGCGTCGCTCCTGCGGCTTTTGTCCGATGTCTGTATCCGCTGGCCCTTCCGGTAAGCGCCCTGCCCGCGCGCCGCCGCATACATTTCGCGCATCGCCGGGAAATACGCAAACCCGGCGACCACCTCGCCCTGCTCCTCCAGCCCGATCAGTACGCTCCACGCCCCCGTTTCGCGGATGAAATCACGCGTGCCGTCGATCGGATCGATAATCCATCGCCGGCCGTTTGTCGATTCCTGCGCTGCCCCTTCTTCTCCCAGCAGTCCGTCATCCGGAAAAGCCCGCTGCAATTCGTCGACAATCAGCTTTTCGCACTGCCGATCCGCGATCGTCACCGGCGACTCGTCCGCTTTCGATTCAACGCCGATGTTGCTTTCCCGGATCTTCAGCGCCAGCTCGCCCGCCGCCCGCGCAATTTCCGTCCCGATCGTTAACTCCCGCTCGTAGTTCATTTCTCTTATCCCAGACTACAAGCCACGCCACTGTCCCCGCGTTCCCCCACGCTAGAATGTTCGTGATGGAAAATTTCCGCGATTTCACCGTCGGGGCCGATCCCTTCGGCCGCACGTGGCACGCGAATTTCAAATATCTCCAGACCGGCATCTCAATCCGCCACAGCAATTCCGTCGACGTCTGCTTCATCCTCGATAACGGCGAAGAACACGTGCGCAAAGTCGTTGTCATCCCGGACGCTGACCTGCGCGCATATTCGAAGCGCACCGGCCGTGCGGTCGACGATCCCTGGTGTTCGCGCATCGCGCTGTGCAAGCTGAAGCACGCGGTCGAAACCGCGGAAGATCTCGAGAAAGATTACCTGCTCGTCACTGCCCGCGAAATCGAAGAGTACGATTCGAAAATCAAACAGTGGGAACAGGACTGGTCGCGCGAGCACGCCGCCTGACACCGTGAAACCGCTCTTCCGTCTGTGCGCCGGCCTGCTCTGCCTCATGGCGCCGGCCTTCGCGGTGGATTGGAAGACTCTCAGGTACCAGGGCTATGTCAGTGATTTCGCCGGCGTCGTCGATCCCGCCAGCCGCGCTGAGCTTGAAAGCTACGCTACCCGCGTTCAGCAGGCCACTGGCGCCCAGATGGCCTTCGTCACCATCAAGTCTTTGGAAGGCGAACCGATCGAAGATGTCACCAACGACATCTTCCACGCCTGGGGCGTCGGCCAGAAGGGCGAAAACAACGGCCTCATGTTCCTGCTCTCCATCGGCGATCGCAAGTCACGCCTCGAAGTCGGCCCCGGCCTCGGCGAAGCCATCCCTGATGGCATGGCCGGCCTGCTGCTCGATGACATGCGCCCCGCGCTTCGCCAGGGCTTGTACGGCCCCGCGCTGATCACCGCAGCCGCACAACTGGGCTCGGCCATCGCCAATTCGAAGGGCGTCACCATCGCGCCTCCATCCGCCCAATTCCAGGTTCGCCGCACTCCGCAGGACAGCATTCCCGTCGGCGCCATTCTTTTCTTCATTTTCTTTTTCATTCTGATTGTCTCCATCCTTCGCCGCGGTGGTGGCGGCCGCTTTTACGGTGGCGGAGGCGGCGGCGGTTTCTGGCCGGGCCTGCTGCTGGGCATGCTGACCTCCGGACGCGGCGGCGGCTTCGGTGGCCCGCGTGACGGCGGCGGCTTTGGCGGATTCGATTCCGGCGGCGGAGGTGGTGGCTTCGGCGGATTCGGCGGTGGCGACTCCGGAGGCGGCGGCGCCTCGAGCGACTGGTAATGCCCCTGCGGGACCTGGCTTCGACGCGGCCCGGTGCGTTACGAATTCCTGCGGTCTACTAAAATAACCAAAGCCCTCAAATGCCAGGCCAGCTCGATTCGCTCGTCGATAAACTTCGCACCGCGCTCGGCCCCGACCTCGTCTCGGTCGTCCTCTACGGCTCCGCTGCCGTGGGCGACCACAACGCGAAATTTTCCGACTACAACGTGCTCTGCGTTCTTACCCGGATCACGCCCGCACTGCTCGGCGCTACCGAATCCATCTTCCGCTGGTGGCGGCAGCAGGGAAATCCGGCGCCGCTTCTGCTTACCGAACACGAAGTTCAGACCTCGACCGACTGCTTCGCCATCGAGTTCGAAGACATCAAGGCGCATCACCGCATCCTCTACGGCTCCGATCCCGTCTCTTCCCTTTCTATCGACCGCTGCTTCTACCGCGCCCAGGTCGAGCACGATCTCCGCGCCAAACTCCTTCGTCTGCGCGAAAAATCCGCCGGCATTCTTTCCGACAAAGCCGTCCTCCTGCGCCTTCTCGTCGATTCGGTTTCCACCTTCTGCATACTCTTCCGCCACGCGCTCATCCTGAGCGGCGCTCACAATGGCGATGTGCCCTCGCGTAAGCGCGACATTATCGCCCGCGCGCAGCAGCAGTTCGGGATCCGTCCCGAACCCTTCACCACTCTTCTCGATCACCGCGAGCAGAAAGGTCAAAAGGAAAACGATCCCGCGGCGCTTCTCGCCGCCTACATGGCGGAGATCGGCAAGGTTATCGACGCCGTCGACGTTCTCGAAAAAGGAATCACCCGATGAAAACCGGACCCATCGTTTTGATTGTTGTCGTCCTCGCTCTCGTGCTCGGAGGCTGCGAATTCGTCAGCACGCGCAACAATCTCGCGCGCGAGAAGGAAGCTATCTCCGGTCAGTGGAGTCAGGTCGATGCCGATCTGCAGCGCCGCGCCGATCTGATTCCCAACCTCGTCGAAACGGTGAAAGGCTACGCCAAGGAGGAAACTCAGGTGATGAAAAACGTTTCCGATGCCCGCGCTGCTCTCGGCGGAGCCACCACGCCCCAGCAAAAAATCGCCGCCAACAATCAGCTTGACAGCGCACTCAGCCGTCTTCTGGTCGTGGTCGAAAATTACCCCAACCTGAAAGCGAATGAGAATTTCAGGCAGCTGCAGTTCGAGCTGGAAGGCACGGAAAACCGCATCCTGCAGTCACGCCGCCGCTACAACGAAGCTGTGCAGAAATACAACACGGACCTCTCGCTGTTTCCCGCCAACGTCGTCGCGTCGATGTCCGGCTACCAGCGCGAAGACGCCTATTTCAAAACCGAACCCGGTTCCCGCACGGTCCCCAAAGTTCAGTTCTGAGGGATTTTTCCGGCTATTCCGCAGCTTCAAATCAGACATTGGGATTGCTCAGCGTCTGATACGCCTTCCGTCCCACTCTGTAGATCCACGATGGCAGCAGCGATTTCGCGATAAGCCCCGGCGGCGCCGTGGCCATGGCAGTTGGAAGGGAATATCGCAGCGCCTGCCTGACCAGGCGGCACGCCGCGGGCAGATCGCCGATTTCGGCCGCATCCGCTGCGGCGATCGCATAGGCCCGCGCCCGGTCGGCGCCTTGCAGCCAGCCAAGCCTCGGAAGATTTCTTTCACGCGTCCGCACGCTCCCGATCTTGACGTCGCTCTTCCTCGTTTCCGTCAGCGAACCCGGATGAAAACGGACGATGTAGAGATCCTGTTCCACAAACTTCATGGCGAATCTGCTCGAAAGCCGCAGCCAGTAATCCCAATCCTCGGTAAGAAAAGCGCCTTCATCGTAATCGCCGACGGCTTCCGCCGCGGATTTGCGATACAGGAAGCAATACCCGATCGTATTGTTCACCGATAATTCCACCGGGCGATTATCGGACAGCTGAGCCGGAGGATCGGGAAACTGCGAAAACGATTTCCCGTGCTCATCGATCAGCGTGCACATTGCGTAAACCATTCCGGCTTCCGGCGTCGCCTCGATCGTCGCCACCAGCGTTTCGAGCGCTTCCGGACGGTACACGTTATCGTCTGACGTGAACGTGAAGTAGTCGCCCTTCGCCTGGCGAAATCCGGCATTCAGGCTGCCTGCCGGCCTGCGATTTCTCTCGTTACGCATCGACCGGATGCGCGCGTCCCGAAATCCGCGTATCACTTCCGGCGTATTGTCCTCGGAGTGATCGTCTACGATGATCAGCTCCCAGTTTTGGTACGTCTGGCTGAGGCAGCTCTCAATTGCCTCGGGAAGAAAATGCGCGCGATTATACGTTGGCAGAACGATGGAAACCAGCGGCCTGTTCCCCATCATGCTGGTTCCTCGGCATCTTCTTCCGCCGGCTCCTCAAGTTCTTCGGGCCGCGCCGCAATCCGCTTCAGCGCCCGCAGAATCCCGCCCGGCGTAAAACCCGCTCGCCGCAGCTTTCTGTAGGCAGCCGCCAGTTTCCGTTCATCTTCAATCGGTCCCCCCGATGCAATCGCTCCCATCCGCCGCGCGATGAACGCGTCGATCAGTTCCTCTTCCGTTCGGCCGCCGATAGCTTCTTGCACTGCTTTCTCGGCCATCTCGCCGCCAATCCGCCGCGCCCGCAGGTCCTGCAGCACGCGCATGCGGCCGAATCCTTCGTTCTCCACCCGCGATGCTGCGTAATTCTCCGCAAATCGTCTGTCGTCGAGATACCCGATCCCGATCAGACGCGCGATGGTGGCATCCACGTCCGCCGCATTCGCCGCACGCATCCGCAGCTTGCTTCTGAGATCTCCGCTTGAGCTGGCCCGCGCGCCCAGACTCTTTACCGCATACTCGAACAGCTCTTCCGCCGCGAGTTTCTTCGGCCTTCTTCCTGTCGCCACTCTTACTAACCGAAGTTTACATGCCGCATATTCAGTCTTCAGACGCAGTATACTGTGATTGGACCGAGCGCACAGGCCGAGGGGTCCGTTGTGCGCGGTAAGGAAAGAGCGCACAAGGCCGGGTGTCCTTTGTGCGCAATGGAAACTAGTCAGGAGCTACCGTATGGATTCAGACGGATTTGCCAGCTTCCTGGTCGGCGTAGCCGTTGGCGTCGGACTGGGCCTTCTGTTCGCACCGAAGTCGGGCGAAGAAACCCGCGAGATTCTGAAAAAGAAAGCCGACGAAGGTACTGAATATCTGAAACGGCAGACGGCGGACATTCGCGAGAACGCCGGGGCCAAAGCCAATGAGATTTTCGATAAGAGCCGGGACGCCATTAACCGGCAGATGGATACTCTCAATGATGCAATTCAGGCGGGGAAACAGGCCTATCGCGAAAAAGTTGAAGGTGACGGCGCTCCTCAACCGGTTTAGGTTTTCCGAATACCGTAACGGGCTCACAACTCGCCACGCGTTTCCCTGGGCAGCGTCACGCGTTGTGCGCGATTGAGATCAAGAAAATGCCTGAAGAAACATTTCGCTGGGTGATCGCCGGTGGCGTCGCCATCGCCGTGCTGTGCATTCTGGTCATGGCCGTGATGGCTATCATGTTGTACCGCGTCGCCTCCCGCGTCCAGTCCCGGGTAATGGCCATCTCCGAGCACCTGGAGCCTCTACTCGATACCGTTCGCCGGCTGACTACAGACAACGCACCGAAGAT
>Ga0335085_10004904_pt1 | contig 21870 bp, 14 predicted proteins | sample Lox_Sample_45_FD_206712 | JGI IMG/M metagenome (GOLD analysis project Ga0335085, IMG submission 206712) | Soil microbial communities from Loxahatchee National Wildlife Refuge, Florida, United States - Lox_Sample_4.5 | ecosystem: Environmental > Terrestrial > Soil > Wetlands | place: USA...
AGCTTCGCCCTTCTCGCCATGCTGAAATATCTCGATCGTGCCGAGATCGAACCGATTTACGCGTCTGCGACACCGGACGGCGGAGAGATGCCTGCCGAAGTGGAGAAGCTGGGGATCCCGACGCTCCACGTGGCCGCTGGCAGATTTCGGCAGGTGGTTCGGACGTCGCTGGCTGTGGCGGAGTTTGTTCACTTGATCCGGAGCCAGGATGTGGATCTCGTTTTTGCCAATACGGGCCATACCCTCCTGTTTGTTCGGCCGGCAGCTATGGCTACTCGCCGTCCATGCGTCTGGTGGTGCCATGGCTACGTGCCACGCGAGAAATCAGGATTCGAGCCCATTGCCTTGGCCCAGCGCATGTTTTCCGGCGAATTGATTCTTGCGAACTCCGAGTTCACGGCAATGCAGTTGGTTCCCGATTTTCCGGCGCAAACCATCCGCGTGATTCGGCCGGCCATTGACCTCGAGCGGTTCCGGCCGGATCCTGCTGCAGCGGCCCGCGTCCGCGCGGAAGAAGGAATTCCTCCGGGCCAACCGCTCATCGGCATTTTCGGCCGCTTGCAGCATTGGAAGGGTCAGCATGTCTTTCTCCGGGCCGCCGCCTTGCTAGCCGGACGCGCAACCCCCTTCACGGCAATTGTGGCCGGAGGGACCTTGTTCGGAATCGAGCCGGAATATAAGAATGAAGTGGAACGATTGGCCGCCGATCCATCGCTGGCGGGCAGAGTCCGTTTTCTCGGCAATCGGGCGAATCCACAGGACTGGATGAACGCCTGCGACGTCGTGGTGCACGCTTCGGTCGAACCCGAACCCTGGGGCCTGGTCGTCGCGGAAGCCATGGCTTGTGGCCGCGCCGTCATCGCGGCAGCGGCGGGCGGCCCTCTGGAGATGATCGATCACAAACGCACCGGTTGGCTTACGCCTCCCGCGGACGAGTTCGCGCTCGCCACAAGCCTCGAGATTCTGATGGCGAATCCGGCGTTGCGGGCGGACCTCGGCGCAGCGGCACGGCGCCACGCCGAAACCGAATTCGAACCCGTGCGCGCTACTCGATTGTTGGCTTCGGAGCTGTGGCGGTTGTGGGCCGCCCGGTTGCACGCTGTGCAAATGCTCACCGAACCCGTTCCATGAAACCGGCCAGTCTCACGTTAGACGACGAACGGCCCCGCCCGGACGGGCCGGACCGCGTCTCCTATCATCATCACCTAGCGCGATATCAATTTCTGTTACCAATGGTTCGCCCGAACGACGAAATCTTGGAGACGGGCTGCGGGGTCGGCTACGGGTCTCAAATGCTAAGCGAACGCGCCCACTCCGTCGTGGCCTTCGACTATTCCCCAGCGGCGCTCGAATACGCCCGCGAGCGACACAGCGCACCCAATCTGACCTATCTGCTAATGGACTGCCATCGTTTGGCCCTGGCCGACACGAGTTTTGACCTCGTCGTGTCTTTTGAGGTTTTTGAGCACCTGGAGGCGCCCCTGGATTACCTGAGCGAATGCAGGCGCGTGTTGCGTCCGGGCGGCCGGTTGGTGCTTTCTACGCCGAACCGCTCCTCCTGGGACATCCATATGCGCTCGATCGGCACCGAGTACGAATACCATGTCAATATGCAAGATCTCGACGGCCTCCGTACACAGCTTGCAAGTTTTTTTCCTCAAGTCCTGATCTATAGCCAATGGCGGAAGGGCAATGGGCTCCACCGGGCTCTGCGCGCGCTCGATGTGTGGAATCTGCGGCTGCGGCTCGTACCCGCCCGGAGGCGCGAGAAGCTCCAGCAGATCATGGGGGTTCCCGGTGGCGCCGCGGTGAAGTCGAGCGATTGGGTGTTTACTCGGTCGCAGCGTCGCCAAGCCAACCATTTCGTAGCGATTTGCACGAAATAGCCGGTCAGTTGTTAGTGTTCGCGCACTGTCCATGAATACAGCCAGTAGAGACGCAACGCCCCGCCCTGCCTCGGACCGCAGCTTCACGCTGGGCGAGCTCGAAACGTATTGGCAGCAGACGCATCGTCAGATCGCGGACGAGCAGGGAGCTGCTGGCGCTATCGTTGAGACCCATCCCTGGCTGGTGACTCAGTTTGACGACTTTGCGCACCGCCTGGGCATGCGCGCACTTTTCCGGCGAATGGGGAACCTCCAGGGCCGCCGCGTGCTCGACATGGGATGTGGCCGGGGGCGATGGGTGGAGCAATTTTCGCGGCGCGGAGCACGAGTGACGGGAATCGATTGGTCCGAAGAAGCGCTCGAACAGGCTCGTCGGCGCGTCCCGCAGGCCGAGTTCATGCGCATGCCGGTGACGAGCCTGGACTTCGCGGAAAGCTCGTTCGACGTGGTGAATTGTTTCACGGTCGTTCAGCATCTCCCCTATGAAGTGCAGGCTGGCGTGATTCGCCAGGCGGCGCGCGTGCTGGTTTCAGGCGGCTGGTTTTCTCTGGTGGAGCTAACCGCGCCGCAGGCTGGGCCACATGTGTTCCCGCGGCGCGCTGAGGATTGGGTCGCTCTGGCGCGGGAATGCGGATTTACTCTGGCCGGTGCGCGCGGATGTTGCTACGAACTGGCGTTTCGTCCTTACAAAGCACTGATGAATTTGTTGCGCGTCAGTGCGGGAAACTCCGGGAGCGCAGCCGGCGTGGGAGCCCGGCGGGGGATCACGGGCAAACAACGGGCCAACCGCCTGCTGATGGCTGCGCTCGCGTTACCAGCCTTTCCGCTGGAACTCCTCTCCTTGCCTTTCCCGGTCGGTATGGCTACGCACGCCGCGATGCTCTTCCGTCGCGGCGAAGACTCGGACCGCCTATGACGATCGCGCAGTTGCCGTTGACGGGTACGGTTGCCGCGGCCGGCGCGGCGCGCCGTTTGCGTATCGCCGTCGTTACTCCGGAACTGCATCGCACGGGCGGGACCGAGCGTGCCACTGCGGAACTGGTGGCGGCGCTGGCACGCGAGCACGACGTTTGCCTCTATTGCCGCCGTTGGGAGGGCGAGGATGGCATTCCGGTGTGCCATCATCCCGTGTACGTCTTTCCCGGACCGGGCGTTGTCCGGCACATGAATTTTTTTGTGGCCGCATCGCTCGCCGTTTGGCGCGGCGAGCGGCTCCACGGCCCGTACGACTGTGTCTATTCCCCGGGAGCGAATTGCTCACAAGTGAGCATTTCTACGGCCTGGTTTTGCCAGGCCCGCCAACGAGATTTGCTTCGTACCAAGCGCTTCCAGCTCTCTCCCGCCACCTGGGAGGACCGCCTGCGGGGTTGGCATCGAACGATTTCTGCCAACTGGTATGCGCAGCTCGAAAGCCGCTTCTATGCCTCACCCCGGCTCCAAAAAGTCATTTGCCCTGCGGAGGTGGTTTCTCGCGACCTGATGGAGTGCTACGGCGCGCGGCCCGAGCGCCTGGTCGTGGCCCATTCCGGAGTCGACACTGCCACATTCAACCGCGAGCGGCGCAAGGAATTGCGGGAATCCGCTCGAAGCGAACTGGGATTGCGCCCCGATGAATTTTGTTTTCTGTTTGTCGGCACGGACTGGGTCAGAAAATGCCTGCTGACCGTCCTGGACGCGCTGGTCCACGTCCCTGGCGCGCTGCTCTGCGCCGTGGGCCCGTATGATCCCGCGACTTGGCGGCGATATGCGGAGCGGGCAGGGGTTAGGGACCGCGTGCGCTTTCCTCCCCGCCGCCCGGACGTCGTCTCCTATTACGCGGCGGCAGACGCGGTCGTGGCCCCGTCCTTCTACGAGCCGTTTGGAATGGTCCCTCTTGAAGCCGTCGCCTGTGGTGTCCCAGTGATCATCACACGGCAGATGGGTGTGGCGGAGATTCTCGACGATGACAGTGCCGTCATCCTTGACGATCCTTCAGATTCCGCGGCGCTCGCAAAATCCATGCGCCGGTTGATGGAGGATTCGGCTTTGCGGGAAAACTTGGTGCTTCACGGAGAATTGCGCGCAAGGATGAACCCCTGGGATGGAATCTGCCGGGCCACTCTGGACGCCATCCGGGAGACCGCCACGATCCGAAAGGCCGTCGCGGATGGACACGCGCACGCATGAGCCGCACTCGAGAGCGTCGCTTACGGATTTTCCTCGTGGGAACGGAGTTTTTCCGCAGTTACGGCGGCATCCAGTACGTTAACCGGCTGCTCGTCCGTGCGTTTTGCGATATGGGGTTGCGCACGCCGCTTGAGTTTGAAGTGTTCAGCTATATCGACGGGCCCGAGCATTTTCCGCCGGAAATGACTGGCGCGGGCGCAGTTCGCTGGTACGGCGCGGAACGCCGCCGCGGGGAACTCGCATGGATTCTGTCCAAGAGGCTGGCCGCGTCCCAGCCGGATCTCGTGCTCTTTACGCACGTCTCGCTCAGTCCGCTGGGTGAGTTGGTGCGCAGGATCGCTCCGGGCGCGCGATTGGCCGTTCTCGCCCACGGCACGGAAGTGTGGCAGCCCTTGGAATCGCGCGTCGCCCGTTTCCTGAAACACGTCGACTCCTTCGTTTCTCCCAGCGAATTCACGGCACGAAAACTGGCGGAGATCCAGGGTATCTCTGCTTCCCCAATCACAGTCATCCCTCACGGTCTCGATCCGGATTGGATGACACGTACGGACGCTTCTGCGGAGGCGGCCAGGCCCGCAGTTGCTCGCACCGGCCCGGCTCTGCTCAGTGTCTCCCGGCTCAGCCGTGCTGATCGCGAAGGGAAAGGCATCGATCTCGTGCTGCAAGCCCTCCCCACCGTCATTGCCGAGTGTCCTGGAGTGCGCTATCGAGTGGTGGGTGGAGGCGGCGACCTGCCGCGTCTCGCGGAAATGGTCCGCAAACTAGGATTGAGCGCACGAGTGGATCTCCCTGGCGCTCGCAGGGACGAAGCCCTGAAGCAGGCCTATTCGGAAGCGGATGTTTTTGTTCTTCCCACCCAGGTGGAGGGGTTCGGGGTCGTATTCCTCGAGGCCATGTTCAATCGTCTGCCCGTTGTAGCCGTTCGCGCTTCGGCCAATCCGGAAGTCGTGGAAGACGGAGTTACAGGATTACTGGCCGCGCCGGGCAATGCAAAGGAACTGGCCGACGCGATCGTTGCGGTGGTTGCCGATCCCGAACGTAGGCGCGCCATGGGAGCGGCCGGCCGCAGGCGGGTCGATCAGATGTATCGCTTCGAGCACTTCACCGCGCGCTGGGAGCGCTGGCTGGCCGGCCAGGTTCCGGAAGTGTTTTACGCGGCGCGGCAGACGTCCGCATTCACGCGAGCCCGGGCGGCAGGAGCGGCGTAGGAATGTGCGGCATTTGCGGCTGGTGGGAGCAGCATGACGCAGCGAGCACCGCTCCGCTGGTGGCCATGCTTCGCCAGATGATTCCTCGCGGGCCGGATGACGAGGGATGGACCGAGGTCCACCCGCGATCGGGCGGCGGTCTGCTCCTGGGCGCCCGGCGCCTCGCCATTCAGGATCTTTCCCTGGCCGGCCACCAGCCCATGAAGGATCCGCGGACGGGCACATGGCTCGTGTTCAACGGCGAGATATTCAACTTCCAGGAATTGCGAAAGGAGTTGGAGGCACGCGGCTGCATTTTCCATTCGCAGGGTGATACGGAAGTGATGCTCGCCGGCTATAGAGAATGGGGGGAGAAATTCATCGAGCGGCTCCGCGGAATGTTCGCCTTTGCTCTCTGGGATTCCCAGCGGCAGACGCTTCTCGTGGTCCGCGACCGTCTCGGGATCAAGCCGATTTACTACGCCGCGCTGCCCGGGCGTCTGGTTTTCGCTTCCGAACTGCGGGCCGTGCTGGCCAGCGGATTGGTGTCGCGCGACCTGGACGTCACCGGCCTCGACACATTCCTGAAATTTGGTGCTGTGCAGGAGCCATCCACGATGGTCCGCGGAGTCCGGTTACTGCCGGCCGGATGTCTGCTTCGCTGGAGCGCGGGCAATTTCCAGATCGAACGCTATTGGGACCTGCCGGCCGCAACGCTACCGCTCAATGGCGACCGCCGCGTTCGTGCCGAACACGTGGAGGCCCTGAGGGAGGAACTCGACACGGCTGTGCGGCTGCGGCTCGTCAGCGATGTTCCGCTCGGCGTCTTCCTGAGCGGCGGTCTCGACTCCACTGTCCTTGCCGCCATCGCCGCGCGTCACTCCAGCCGGCTGAAGACATTTACTCTGACCTTCGCGGAAGAGGAGTTTGCGGAGGGCATGATGGCGAAGCAGGTGGCGCGCCTGCTGGGAACCGAGCATCACGAAATCACCATCGCACAGGGCGATCTGCTCCGCGCTCTTCCAGACGCGGTCGCCGCGATGGACCAGCCGACCGTGGATGGAATCAACACTTACATGGTCTCGCGTGTCACCAAGCAGGCTGGAGTTACTGTCGCCCTCTCGGGCCTGGGAGGGGACGAGCAATTCGCCGGTTACCGTAGTTTCCGTATGGTCCCTCGGATGGAATGGACCGAGCGCAGCGTCCCGTCTTGGATTCGCCGCACGGCTGGCAACTCGGTCAGCCCATTTCTCGGCGGCAGCAGTCGCGGGCAGAAGATGGCTCTGTGGCTCGCCGGACGCGACGCGTTCCCCCATCCTTTCTATCTCTCCCGGCTGATTCTTTCGCCCGCCCAGATTGCTCGTATCCTGCGTCCGGAGCGCCTGCTCGAGATCGAATTTGGCGTCTCTGGAGTGGAATTTGCCCGCCAACAGCGCCTGATCGCCAGACATGACGCCGTCAACCGCGTCTGTTGCCTCGAACTGCTGGTCTATCTTCGCAACACCTTGCTCCGCGACACGGATTCGATGAGCATGGCGCACTCGCTCGAGGTCCGCGTGCCCTTGCTGGACCATCGCGTGATGGAACGGGTCTTGCAGCTCCCGGGACGCTGGAAGCTCGATGGCCGCCAGCGGAAGCCTTTACTCGTCGTTGCCGCTGGCCGCGAGTTGCCGGCGAAGATCCTCCATCAGAGCAAACGCGGATTTGAATTCCCCTGGGACCAGTGGTTGCGCGGCGAATTGCGGCCCGCGGTGGAAGCGGCGCTGGCCTCTCCCGGAACCGTGCTCGAATCCGCCCTCGACTGGCAGCAGGTTCGAAACCTCTGGACGGGATTCCTCGCGGGCCGGCACCACTGGTCGCGCGTTTGGATGTTCTGTGTCCTGCAGCAGTGGGCCTCGCAGAATCTGGCCGCATGAAAGTCCTGGTCAACGCCGTGTCCGCGAAGCTGGGTGGTGCAGCCACCTATGTCCGCAATCTGGCGGCCGCTGTGGAAGCACACGCTTTGCCGGACGACCGCTTCGTGTTTGTCGTTCCACCGGAGCGAGCCGCAGAAATGGCGCGGTCGTCCCGCCAGATTCGCATTGTGACGAGTCGCGCCGCGTCCGGCTCCTATGTGCGCCGCTGGTGGTGGGATCAGGTGACTTTGCGGCGGATGGTGGCCCGGGAAAATCCTGATGTGCTCTTCAGCTCCGCCAATTTCGCCATGATGGCCTGCCCTTGCCCTCAGGCCCTGCTGGTTCGCATCCCGATCTATTTCTCCCGCGAGTACTGCGAGCACGTGCTGCCGGCCAAATCGGGCGCGTTCCGTGCGGAAACTGCCCTCCGCCGTTGGCTCGTCTGCCGTTCGGTGGCCAGCGCCGACTGCGTTGTGACTCCTTCGGCCGCGATGCGCGACGACCTCCGGCGGTTCGCGCGCATTCCCGACAGCCAGCTTCGCGTCATTCCCTACGGTGTTCCCTGCAATCGTTTGGTTCAGCAGGAGCCGCCACGCCGTTCCGCCGGCCAACTCCTGCGCGCTCTCTGGGTTTCCCATTACGCCGACCATAAAGATCTGGCCACCCTCCTTCGCGCCGTCGCGATCCTCCGCGAGACCGGCCGGACGCAGGTGGAATTGCGGATTACGCTCGAATCGCCGGCCGGGGGCGTCCAGCACGGGCAGCACACGAGGATGCCCGCCGAAGAGCAGGAATTGCTGGCGGCGCTCAACGGCGCTGTGCAGTACCTCGGGGTGCTTCCTTACGAGCAGATCTGGGAGGCCTACCGTCAGGCCGACATGTTCGTGTTTCCCTCCCTCTGCGAGTCATTCGGACATCCGCTGGTGGAGGCCATGGCAGCGGGACTTCCCGTGGTGGCGTCTGATATCGCCATCCATCGCGAGATTTGCGGGGAGGCCGCTGAGTATTTTCCTGTCCGCGACGCCCAGGCATTGGCCGCGCGGCTCGAGTCTCTGGCCACGGAAGTATCCCGGCGTGAAGCAATGTCCCGCGATGGCGCCTTGCGTGTCCGGAATTTTGTCTGGGAGGATCACGTTTCGCGCTTGCTGGCCCTTCTTCGCGAGCTTTCTGCGGCGCGTCAGGCCCGCGTGGCCGTGGCCGCAAACGTGGCTTGAGGTGCGGGATTTTCTGCTCTGCTAGCGTGCTCTCGATTCTCCACAACCAACCATGTGCGGAATAACCGGCGGCGCACCCGGGATTGACGCCGGGATTCTCAAGCGCATGACCGCGGCTCTGGCCCATCGTGGGCCCGATGGTGAGGGCTGCTTCCATGCCGCCGGACCGCACGGAGTCAGTCTGGGCCACCGCCGGCTCGCTGTGATCGATCTTTCCGGCGGCCGCCAGCCCATGACCAGTGCGGACGGACGCTGGACCATCGTTTACAACGGAGAGATCTACAACTTCCGCGAGCTGCGCAGTCGGCTTGAGGCCTGTGGTACCGCCTTTCGCACCAATTCCGATACGGAGGTTTTGCTTGAGGCGTGGGCCCGATGGGGTGCGGATGCGCTCGAGAGCTTGCGCGGCATGTTTGCGTTTGCCTTGTGGGATACGCGCGAGCGTTCCCTGTGGCTGGTCCGCGACCGCCTTGGGATCAAACCCCTTTACTACTCCCTCGCTGGTGGCGGCATATTGTTTGGCTCAGAAATCAAGGCGCTGCTTGCGCACCCGGCCGTTTCGCGCCGCCTGCGCGCTTCGGCCGTGGACGACTTCCTCGCTTACCTCTACATCCCCGCGCCGCAGACGATTTTCGAAGATATCGAGGAACTCCCTCCCGCCCACTGCCTCCGCTACGCGGACGGTGCCGCGGAAATTCGTTGCTACTGGCGGGCCTGCCCGCCGCCGGCCGGCGAGGAAAAGGATTCCACCGCCGAGGAGCTTCGAGCCATTCTGGAGGACTCGGTTCGTCTTCGCCTGGTGAGCGACGTCCCCCTTGGCGCGTTCTTGAGCGGCGGCCTGGACTCCAGCAGCATAGTGGCGCTCGCCGCGCGCGCGCAGCAGGATCCCGTGCGCACGTTCAGCTTGGGATTCGGGGCCGGCGAGGAACACTATACGGAGCTCGATTTCGCTCGCCTCGTCTCTGCCCGATACGCCACCCAGCATCGCGAGTTGACCATCCGTCCGGATTGCGCGCAGTTGCTGCCGCGCATGGTGGCTCTTTTCGACGAACCGTTCGGAAATCCCACCGCCCTTCTGCTCCACGCGCTTTCGGAAGAGACCAGAAAGCACGTAACCGTTGCGCTGGCCGGTGACGGCGGCGACGAGCTTTTTCTCGGCTATCCGCGTTATCTCGGCGTACGCTTGCACCGCGCCTGGAACGGCGTGCCGTCGCCCCTCCGCCGTGCCGCCGCCCATCTGGCGCAGCGCGTTCCCGAGGGCACCAACGGACATCATGCCCGCCGCAGGGCCCGCGAATTCTTCTCCGATGGCGATGGCTCTTGGCAGGCCGCCTATATCGGCTGGGTGTCCTACTTCACTCCTGGAATGCGTGCCGAGCTTTACTCGCCCGACTTCCGTGCCGCGGTCGGCGATCATTCGGCGGAAGCGTTCCTGGAGCGGCGCTTCGCGGAAGTTGCCGGCTGCGATCCACTGGCCCAGGCCTGCTACGTCGACCTGCATTCGTTCCTGCCCCACAACGTGCTGCAGTACGGCGACCGCATGAGCATGGCGCATGCCCTCGAGCTGCGCGTTCCTTTCACGGACCATCGCTTGGTGGAATTTGCCCTGGCTCTTCCCTCGCGGCAGAAGCTGCGCCGCCGCGAGACGAAACATTTGCTGCGCGCTGCCATGCAATCCCTTTTGCCCGGCGAGACTCTCCAGCGCGCGAAGCTGGGCCTCAATCCGCCGATGGGCCGCTGGCTGAGCCGTGAACTCGCGCCTATGGTCGATCGCTATCTCTCCGCGGACGCGGTGCGGCAGCGCGGCTGGTTCCGCCCGGAAGCCGTCGCCCGCCTGCGATCGGAGTTTTCCAGCGGCCGCCGCGATTTTTCGCTGCATCTCTGGAGTCTGCTCGTTCTCGAGGAATGGGCGCGTCAGTACCTGGACGCTCCCCTCCCCGTCGAAATTGCTCCCAGCCGCGCGGAGGCTGTCGCGTGAGAATCCTCTACGTTTCACATTACTTTCCCCCGGAGATGGGGGCGCCCGCGGGCCGCGTGGCCGGCCTCGGACGTCAATGGGCTGCGGCGGGACACGACGTTCACGTCCTTACCGGCTTTCCCCATCATCCCACTGGCCGGATCCATCCCGACTATCGCCGCGCTTTCCTTCGCGGCTTTCTCAGCGAGCAAATGGACGGCGTTCGCGTCCATCGCACTTGGATCTTCCCCGCGGCCAACCGCGGAAAGGTGCGCCGCTCGCTTAACTACTCCTCGTTCATGGCCTCCGCGTTCATTTCGGGTTCCCTCAGGGTGCCGCGCCCGGACGTCATTGTGGCTACATCCCCGCAATTGCTCTGCGCCGCGGCCGGCCGGTTGCTCGCGCGGCGCTTCCGCGTGCCGATGGTGATGGAAGTGCGCGACCTTTGGCCCGAATCCCTGATTGCAGTCGGTGCCTCAAGCCGGCAGTCGCCGCTGGTCGCCGGGCTGGAACGAATTGCCAGGGGGCTCTACGCCCGCGCCTCACACATCGTCACCGTTACGGAGTCGCAGCGCGACGTGATTGTGCGCATGGGCGTTTCCGCAGACCGCGTCAGCGTGATTCCCAACGGGGTAGACCGTGGCTTTCTCGATGCGGGTGCCGCCCTTTTTGGTTCCGCTTCTGCTTCCGCTGCGGGACGATTTGAGGTGACCTATATCGGCACTATCGGTATGGCCCATCATCTCGAAACTCTGCTGGAAGCCGCGGAGATTCTCCGCGATGAGCCGCGGTTTCACTTCCGGCTGGTGGGAGAAGGCGCATGCCGTGAGGGGCTGGAATCCCTGGCGCGTTCCCGCCGGCTGGCAAACGTCGAGTTTTGCGGCGAGCGGCCCCGCGCCGAGGTGCCCCGCTGGATCGCCGAATCTTCCGCCTGCGCGGTTTTGCTCCGCCGCAACGAAGTCTTCCGGACCGTCGTCCCTTCCAAGCTCCTCGAAATCATGGCCGTCGGCCGTCCCATCCTTCTGGGTGTTGAGGGAGAAGCCAAGGCGCTTGTAGATCGTGCCGGCGCCGGAGTGGCTATTGAACCGGAGAATGCCGGCCAGCTTGCCGCGGTAATTCGCACGCTCGCCTCCGACCCCGCGCGCTGCCGCCGTCTCGCGGAAAACGGCCGCGCATTTGTCGCTCGCGAATTCCTACGCGAGAAGCTCGCGGAGCGCTATGCCGGCATCCTCAACCGTCTCGTCGCGCCCGCGGCTGCGTCACCAGTTTCCGCCCAGCCAGCCTGCAGTGCACTTCCATCTGTCGAGGAGCCCGGATGAGAACTTACATCCTCATACTGGTCGTTTCCAGCGTCCTCTCCTATCTGATCACGCTCTGGCTTTCCCGGCTGGCCGCGGAGCGCGGATGGGCGCGGCGTGCGGACGAAAATGGGACGGGGCTTGGTATCCCGCGCCTGGGCGGGCTCGCTATCTTCACCGCCATTCTCGCCTCGCTTGGCGCTGCTCTTCTCCTTCGCAATATGGTCACAGACCGGCTCCTGGCTGCCGGGAGGCTCGGCGTGGCGCTGACCGTCGCCTGCCTGGCTGTATTCCTTATGGGTCTCTACGATGATCTGAAAGGCGCGCGTCCCTGGCAGAAGCTGGCGGTGCAGTGCATCGCCGCTGTAGCACTCTACTCCTTCGGATTCCGCGTCGATATCCTATCGAATCCCCTCACGCATACCCCGATCACCCTTGGCTGGCTGGGACTGCCCCTCACCGTTCTTTGGCTCGCCGCGATTTCCAATGCGTTCAACCTGATTGACGGCATGGACGGCCTGGCCGCTGGAGTAGGACTGTTCGCGGCCGTTTCGCTCTTTCTTCTGGCCGCCTTGGGTTCCAACGTCTTTGTCGCGGCAGTCGCCGCTTCGGTTGCCGGCGCGCTGCTCGGCTTCCTCCCCCATAATTTTCATCCCGCGCGGATTTACCTCGGTGATTCCGGCAGTCTTACCGCCGGTCTGACGCTGGGAGCGCTTTCGATCGTCAGCGAACAAAAGGGACCGGTGATGGTCACCATGGCCATCCCCCTGCTCATTTTCGGCCTGCCGTTGCTTGAGGTCGCGGTCACCACCACGCGCCGTCTGCTCAGTGGTCATCCTCTCTTCGGCCGTGATGAAGACCATCTGCACCATCGCCTTCTCAAAGTCGGCGTCGCCAAGCGTCTCGCTCTTTTCGTGCTGTATGGACTCGCCGCGCTCTTCGCGTTCAGCTCCATCCTGCTGGTGAACTATTCCGGTTCTGTGGCGCCCCTCATCGCGGTTCTGTGTGGCGCCTTCGCCTGGATCGTGGTGAACCAGATGCGCTATCCGGAATTTACCGAGCTCGATGCTCACATACGTCTTTCTCTCGCCAGTCAGCCCGCCGTGCTCAGAAATCAGATTGCCATCCGCAAGGCCTTCGGCAGCCTGGAGAGTGCCGGAACGGCGGCCGAAGTATGGGAAATTCTCTCCAACCTCTTGGCCCAGTTGGGATTTGCGGAAGCCCGCTGCGAACTTCGCAGCATGAGCGGAGAGCTGTCGCACGAATTCCATTGGAAGTTCAATCCGGGGGCTGTCGGCAGCTCAGGTGGTGCGCGTGCCGCCGGGTATCGCGGCGGGTCCATGTGGTGCATGGACATCCCCGTGCACGGTGCGGGCGGCGCGAACGGAATCGTGCGTTTGGGTCATGCCTTCGACCGGCGTGCGCCCTTGTTCCGAATGCAATCTCTGCTGGAACTGATTTCGGAAAACTTCGCCAACGCGCTCATCGCCCGTGTGAACGATGTACACGCTCCGGCGCCTGCCGCCGTCAGCATTCCTGCGCCGCTCGCCCCCGCGCACCTGAAGGCAGCCGCGGGCCTGCGGCGATGACTCTGCCGGCGCGGTCGTATATCGAGCGGAACGAACCCCGGAAGCCTTCGCTTTCATGAGTCAACTTCTTTCCTATCTCGCCGCCCAGGCGCGCACCCAGCCGGCTTCAACCATTCGTTTTGTTGCCGGCGAACTCTGGCGCCGCGGGCGCGCTCGGCTGCATCCCGCCCTGGCCAGCGGCCTCGCGGAGTGGGACAGCCGGCACTTCAGCGATCTCGCCCCACTCTTCGTTTCATCGGTCCCGACGGCAGGCCTGCGCACTGCGGCGGGCCCTTGGGTCGCTGCCACGCTCGCTCGCGCCGATCGTGTGTGCCGCGGGGAAGTGGAAATATTCCACGAATGGTTCGATGCCGGTCTGCAACCCGATTGGCACAGCGACTGGCAGTCAGGATATCGCTGGCCCCTCGACCCCGCCGGCCGGTTGCGCGTCCTGGATGCTCCGCCGGGCGCAGATGTGAAGCGCCCATGGGAGCTGGCGCGCTTTCATCAGGGGCTGGACCTGACCGCCGCTTCGGCCCTCACCGGTAATCCCGGTTTCTCCGCCACGTTCGCCTCCCTCGTCCGCCAGTGGATAGACCACAACCCCTGGCCTCTCGGCATTCATTGGGTCATGCCCATGGAAGTTGCGATCCGGTCGATAAACTGGATTCAATCCGCGATGCTCGCGAGCACCGCGGGCTGCTTGGATGATTTATTTGCCCGCGAACTCTCGCGAAGTCTGTTTCTCCACGGCCGCCATCTTTGGGCCTACCGGGAGTGGAACCCCGTGGCTCGTGCGAATCATTACCTTGCCTGCGTGGTCGCGTTGGTTTGGCTGGGCCTTCTTTTCGAAGCCACTCCGGAAGGCCGTCAGTGGCTGGAATTCGGCCGCCGCGAACTGCTCGCGGAAATGGAGTCGCAATCGGGCGCCGATGGTGTGGTTCGCGAGGGCTCAAGCGGTTACCACGCTCTGGTCACGGAACTTTTCCTGTCGGCAGCCCTGCCGCTGGCCCGCCGTGAAGCAAATGGCGGCTCGCATACCCCGGGCCAGTCCCGTAATGGCCACCTCGCTTCTTCGATCGAGCGGGCTACCTCGAGCGCCTTCGCCGTGCGCCTCGATCTCCTGTTCGATTTTCTTTCCGCCCTCTGCGAGGGCCGCCCGGGCAGTCTGGACCCACCTATCTGGGGCGACGCTGACGATGGCCGGGTGCTTCCGTTCGGCGGTACCAGTCTCCCGCCTGTCCGGGTTCTTTCCGCGATTGGCGACGCACTCTCCGGCCGTCTGCATCCCTCCGGATACCCAGCCCTGGACGCTGAGATTTTCTGGCGGTTCGGCCAGTTGCCGGATACTCACGCAGCCGCCAACGCCGCGCCTTCGCACCGCTCGCAGGCCTTTGCCGGCGCTGGCTTCTATTTCTTTTCCGGTTCGCATATCCGGGGCAGCGTGCGTTGCGGTCCGTTGGGAGTGGGCGGATGGGCCAATCATGCGCATAATGACCAGCTCAGCTTCGAATTCGTTTTCGACGGCTGTCCCATCGTCGTTGATCCCGGTCTCCCGTGCTATTCAACGGATCCCGCCGCCCGCAACCTGTTCCGTTCCACGCGCTATCACAACACTGTAGAGATCGCCGGTGCCGAGCAGAATCGCTTCTGGCCGGCCCTGCTGTTCCGCATCGTCGACGATACCCGCAGTCACACGCACGAATGGTCCGCCGGCGACGGTGGTGCCACCTTTATCGGTTCCCATTCCGGCTACGCCCGGCTCGCCGAACGCGCCATCGTTCGCCGTCAGCTTTGCCTCACCCCCGACGATACTCTCGCGGTACTCGACCTAGTGGAGCTGGCAGGAGCCGCGCCGGTCGCATGGTATTTTCATTTCGCGCCCGGCATTGATCCCAAACCCATGACCAACGCATCCCCGGCGCTCCCGGTCCTTGGCATGGAGCTGCACTCCCGCTGGCAACTGGGCCCCATGCAACTGGCCGTTTGGACGGCATTTCCGCCGCGAGTATTGGAATCAAGCGCCGGCATGGGTTGGATCGCTCCACACTTCGGAAAAAAAGTGGAGGCGCCCACTCTCGAATTCCGCGGGAACTTCGCGGAACGCGCCGAAGTGAAATTTATCTTCAGCCCGGTGGATCCGGTGATGGCGGAGCCCGCGGCGGGTCATTCTCAATGAGACAGGTGGCGCAAAATCTTCGCAGTGGTGAAATTGCTGTTGCGGACGTGCCGGCCCCCGCTCTCCGTGGCCCCGGCGTTCTCGTCGCCACTTCGTTTTCGGTTCTCAGCCCCGGTACGGAACGCGCCGCCGTGGAACTGGGCCGCTCCTCTCTGCTCGGAAAAGCCCTTCGGCGTCCGGATCAGGTGCGCAAGGTGCTCGACTCCCTGCGGCGCGAGGGCGTTGCAGCGACATTGCGAAAAGTTCGCGAGCGCCTCGATGTGGATCGTCCGCTCGGGTACAGCGCCTCGGGCGTCGTTCTTGAATCCCGCGATGCTCCCTTCGCTCCCGGCGACCGCGTGGCGTGTGCGGGCACTGACGCCGCCACGCACGCAGAGATTAATTTCGTTCCGCGCAACCTCTGCGCTCGCGTTCCACGCGGCGTCCCGATGGACGAAGCCGCATTCGCCGCCCTCGGCGCGATTGCCCTGCACGCCTTGCGCCTGGGAGAAGTGGCGCTCGGGGAGGATGTCGCTGTCATCGGTCTGGGCCTCGTCGGCCTCCTTCTCGCTCAGGCCCTCCGGGCAGCGGGCTGCCGCGTCACCGGTTTCGACCTTCGCGCCGACCGTCTGGCGGCCGCCTCTCGACTCGGTGTCGACTGCATTTCCGTTGCTTCTCCGGAGGCCCTCGCCGAAGCGTCACCGGGCTCCGCGGGCTTCGCTCGCGTTTTTCTGTGCGCCGCCGCGCGCTCCGCCGAACCGGTGGAATTCGCCGTGCAAGCGGCGGGCGACCGCGCCCGTCTCATTGTCGTCGGCGATGTGCGCACGGATTTCCCTCGAAATGCCTGCTACGAGAAAGAGCTGAGCATTGTCTATGCCCGCTCTTACGGCCCCGGCCGTTACGACCCTGCCTACGAAGAACAGGGCCACGATTATCCTCGCGCCTATGTCCCCTGGACGGCGCAGCGCAATCTCGAAACCTTTCTGGATTTGCTTGCCGGCCGCCGCATGGCCGTTGCGCCGCTGATCACGCATCGCCTGCCCATTGCGGATGCCGCTCGCGCCTACGACATCGTCTCTGGCGGTGAGTCTTCGCTCGGCGTCGTGATCGAGTATCCGGCCTTCGAAACCGCTCCTCAATCAGTTATCGAATTACGATCCCGCGAGCCTCGGCGGCCCGGTTCGCTGGGGATCGGGTGGATCGGCGCCGGAAGCTACGCGGTCACCTCTCTCCTCCCGCATATCGCCGCAGACCGCCGCGTCCGGATGCTTCAGGTGTCGAACGCTCGCGGTCTTTCGGCAAAACGCGTTGCGGACCAGTTCCAGTTCGCCGCCTGCACCACGGATCCACAAGCAGTGCTCGCCGACCCGGATTGCGACGCAGTGTTCATTGCCACCCGGCATAGCCTGCATGCAGGTCTGGTGACCTCCGCGCTCGAGGCGGGGAAATCCGTTTACGTGGAAAAACCGCTGTGTGTCTCGTTGGAAGAGCTTGCCGCTGTCGAAGCTGCCTGGGCGCGCCATTCTCTTCCGCTCGTCGTTGGATTCAATCGGCGCTGGGCTCCGGCGACCGCAGCGTTGCAGGAATTTTTTTCTTCTGACTCCCGCGAGCCGGTTAGCATCCGCTACGCAGCTCGCGCCGGCGTACTCCCCCCGGGACACTGGCTTCTCGATCCCTCCGAAGGCGGCCGCATTGCCGGGGAGGTCTGTCATTTCGTGGATTGGTGCCTGTTCCTGGTTGGAGTCCGGCCCGAACGCGTTTTCGCCGGGCTTCGTGGCCAGGGCCCGAGTGAATCTCTCCACGCCATACTCGAATTTCCCGGTGGCAGCCAGGCGGCCATCGCCTATGAGCAGTTGCCCGCCCACGGCCTGCCCAAGGAACGCATCGAAGTTTCTCGAGGCGGTCGCATCGCGATCATTGAGGATTTTCGCGCCGTAACCCTTCACTCCCCCGCTGGCCGCCGGCGTCGCCTCTTCCGTGGCAAGGGGCAGGCGGAAATGGTCGCCGCGGTCGTGTCCGCATTTCTCGATGGCCGTGTCCCCCATCCTGTTTCCCGTGCTTTTGATTCCACCCGGGCAACCCTCAAGCTCTTTGAATCCGCCTCTTCCGGCTTTCCTCTTCCGCTCGATTAGCCCCGCCGGTCCTGCCTGCCTGTTGTTAGCAGCTCCTTAAATCATTCGCCTCAATAGTCTTTTCCCAGGGCCTTGATTCGGCGACAATGGAACCTCGTCTCGTGCCTGTTCTTCTTCTCTGGTCGGAGGATTCGTGAACGTTTCGATTGTAGGCTGCGGTTACGTGGGACTCGTGACGGGCGGTTGTCTCGCTACCATTGGTCACCATGTGATCTGCATGGACAGCGATGCCGAGCGCATCCGTTCGCTCGTCGCGGGGCACGTTCCCATATACGAGCCGCATCTCGAGGAACTTCTCGCTCGCTCTCGTTCCGAGCGCCGGATTGAGTTTACGGGTGATCTTCCCGCCGCAGTGGCGAAGTCCGATGCAATCTTCATCTGTGTGGGAACGCCCCCGCTGGAAAATGGCGAAGCCGATCTCTCGGCGATCGAGGCCGTTGCGCGTGTCATCGCCACCGAAGCGCGCGGCTCGAAGCTGGTGATCGAAAAAAGCACTGTCCCCGTTCGCACCGGGGAACAGCTCCGCCGCGCCCTCGAGGTCTACGGCCGCGCGACTGCCGCGAAATTTCAGGTGGTTTCGAATCCCGAGTTTCTTCGCGAGGGCAGTTCCGTCACCGATTTCCTGCATCCCGACCGCATCGTGGTCGGCGTGGACGAACCCGGCGCCGCGGAACAGATGCGCGAGATGTACCGCCCCATTCTGGAGCGTAAATTCTCATGTCCGGCGCACAACGGCGCCTGTCCTCCCGGCCCCATGCCCCAGTTCGTCGTCACCACCATCAATTCGTCCGAGCTCATCAAGCACGCCAGCAACTCCTTCCTGGCGTTGAAGATTTCCTATGCCAACCAGCTTGCCGATTTGTGTGAACGTCTCGGCGCGGACGTGCAGGAGGTCACCCGTGCCATGGGCATGGATCCTCGTATCGGCCCTCAATTCCTCAACGCGGGCATCGGGTTCGGCGGCTTCTGTTTCCCCAAGGATATCCAGGCCTTCTACCGCCTGGCGGAGCGCGCTGGCATGGACTTCAAGCTCCTCAAAGAGGCGGAGCGGATTAATAAGGACCGCGTCGAACAATTCGTCGAAAAGGCCAGGCGAGCGCTTTGGGTGCTGAAAGGAAAGCAGGTAGGTGTTTTGGGCCTCACTTTCAAGCCCAATACGGACGACATTCGTTTCGCGCCCGCGCTGGAGATTCTCCGTCGCCTGCTCGGCGAAGGCGCCTCTGTTCGCGCCTACGATCCGCAGGGAATGAAGCGAACACAGGCCCAGTTCCCTACGGTAAATTATTGCTCCGACCCCTACGAGGTTGCCTCGGGTGCCGATGCCGTTCTTGTTCTCACGGAATGGCCCGAATTTCGTGAGCTGGATTGGCAACGCGTCCACGGCATGATGGTCCGCCCGCTCGTGCTCGACGGCCGCAATCTGCTCGATCCCGGTCGCATGCGGCAACTGGGCTTCGAATACCACTCCGTCGGCCGTCCCGATTGATTGCCCTCCGGGTCCGGGCCGCCGGATTCGTCATTTGCTGGCCTTTTCCTTATCGAGCTGGGCCCTGAAGAATTCCAGCGTCAGCCGCAGGCCCTCTTCGAGTTGCACCTTCGGTTCCCAGCCCAGCAGCGTCTTTGCTTTTGTGATATCGGGACAACGCTGCTTCGGGTCGTCCTGCGGCAGTGCTGTGAAAACGATTTCGGAGGCGGATCCCGTCAGTGCCTTCACCCGCTGAGCGAATTCGCGGATCGTGATTTCCACGGGATTGCCGATGTTGACCGGCAGATGCTCGTCAGACTTCATAAGCCGGTAAATGCCCTCGATCAGGTCGCTCACGTAGCAAAAGCTCCGCGTCTGCGATCCGTCGCCGTAAACGGTAATGGGCTGCCCGGTCAGCGTTTGGTAGATGAAATTCGGCAGCGCTCGCCCGTCATTCAGCCGCATCCGTGGCCCGTAGGTGTTGAAGATTCGCACGATGCGCGTGTCCAGCCCGTGATACCGGTGATACGCCATCGTCATCGCTTCTGCGTACCGCTTGGCCTCGTCGTACACGCCGCGTGGCCCGATGGGGTTCACGTTGCCCCAGTACGTCTCCGGTTGCGGGGAAACCAGCGGGTCGCCGTAACATTCCGATGTGGACGCCAGCAGGAATTTCGCGTCCTTCGCCATCGCCAGTCCCAGCGAGTTATGGGTTCCCAGGGCGCCTACTTTCAGCGTCTGAATCGGCAGCCGCGCGTAATCCACCGGACTGGCCGGCGACGCGAAATGGAGCACGTAATCCACCGGCCCGGATACATCGATGTACAGGCTGGCGTCGTGCCGTTGCACCCGGAAATGCGTGTTGCTCGCCAGGTGCGCGATGTTCTGGTCCGCGCCCGTCACTAGGTTGTCCACGCACAGGACGTCCCAGCCGTTTTCCAGGAGTTTTTCGCAGAGATGCGAACCTAGAAAGCCCGCACCTCCCGTCACTACTGCGCGCATTCAGTCCCTCGAAATTCTTTCTTTGTAAAGAATTGATTGAGCCGCGGAACGGTCCCCTGCTGCGTCTCTACCGAATCATAACCCAATCGTGCGGTCGGAGGGCAAAACGCGTGTCCGATTGGTGCGACAGGCGCCGCGCGCAGCGGCGAAGCCGTACCGTCCCGGTCAGAAGCTCGGCGCACCTGTAGCCGCGGGTCGTGTTTCGCCGGAGGAGATGCCAAACCGCATTCGCTCCAGGTAGCCCTGCCCCAGCGACATCAGGCCCGTGTATGCGTATCCGCCCACGAACAAGAGCAGAAACGGAACCGTGGCGTAGTTCTCGTTCTGGACCGAGTAGACCACCGCGAACGCGAAGTAAATCCCCAGCGCCACCTCCGCCCATGGCATCCACCCTGACCGCTTTCGATACGCTTTGGCGATCCAGTTCTCCCGTGCGTCCCCTTCGATTCGGTACTTTGGCGTCCGCACAAACTCCGACTGAATTCCCAGCAGCGCTTCGATCACCGCGATCGAGTTGCGCACTCCGATGCCGATGCCCAGCGCCATCACATATGGCATGTAGAGGATGCTCCGCATCCACGATTTCGGATGCAGCTCCCGCTGCGACATCAGGTAGAAGCTGGAGATCGAGCACGTCGAGGCGACGAACAGCGGCACATCGATCGCCAGCACCTGCAGCCAGCCCTGGTAGAAGCGCACGATCATTGCCGGCAGCAGCAGCGTCGAGAGCAGCATCATCAGCGGATAACTCAGGTTGGCCGTCAGGTGGAAAAACGCCTCCGCTTTCACGCGCAGGGGAATCGGCGCGCTCAGAATTCGCCGCAGGCTCTTCTTCGCCACCTGCGTCAGTCCTTTTGCCCAGCGCGCCTGCTGCGACTTGAACGAGTTCATCTCCACCGGCAGCTCGGAGGGGCATTCCACTCTCATGTTGTAAATGAATTTCCACCCGCGGAGTTGCGCCCGGTAGGAGAGGTCCGTGTCTTCAGTCAGCGTGTCGTGCTCCCACCCTCCCGCGTCTTCGATCGCTTTCCGCCGCCACACCCCTGCCGTCCCGTTGAAGTTGAAGAAGGTCCCCTCGCGGTAGCGCCCGCCGTGTTCCATCACAAAGTGCCCGTCCAGCAGAATCGCCTCTACTTCCGTCAGCGACGAATAGTGGCGGTTCACGTAGGTCCAGCGCGTCTGGATCATTCCGATCTTCGGATCCACGAAATAGGGAATCGTCCGCCTCAGAAAATCCGCGTGCGGCTGGAAGTCGGCGTCGAAGATGGCGATGAATTCGCCGCTCGCCGTTTTCATCCCCTCGCCGAGTGCCCCGGCCTTGAATCCTTCGCGGTTATCCCGGTGCACGTAATGGATGTCGAGCCCCATCGCCTGATACCGCTCCACGCACGCGCGCGCCACCGTCACGGTATCGTCGGTCGAATCGTCCAGCACCTGGATTTCCAGCTTTTCACGCGGGTAATCCATCCGCGCCACCGATTCCACCAGCCGGTCCACCACGTACCGTTCGTTGAAGATCGGAAGCTGTATGGTAACCTTTGGCCACTCGGTAATTTCCGGGGGAGGTCCTGGTTCCACGTGGCGGTGTTTGTAGAAATTATAGACCAGCCAATACCGGTGGCTCCCGTACGCCGCCAGCACCACCAGCACCGCAAAATACGGAAGCATGATGGCCAGGTCGAACGCGTTCGTCTGGTAGAGCCCGCGGAAAGTCTTGTCCGTCAGCCGCTGCCATACTGCGGAGAGCGGCCCCTGCGTCGCCGCCAGCACCAGTCCCGAGTTGAAGAGTGAACTCAACATCTGTCGCTTCCGCCAGTGCTCGCCAGACTTCCTCCAGCCCTCATTCGCCCTTTCCGGCCGCCATCGGAGGAGCCGCCGTTCTCGAAGCGGCCTTCCTCGTTCTACGGCAGCTGAGCGATTTGAAGTGGCACGTTGTTGAAAC
>Ga0335085_10004905_pt1 | contig 21870 bp, 20 predicted proteins | sample Lox_Sample_45_FD_206712 | JGI IMG/M metagenome (GOLD analysis project Ga0335085, IMG submission 206712) | Soil microbial communities from Loxahatchee National Wildlife Refuge, Florida, United States - Lox_Sample_4.5 | ecosystem: Environmental > Terrestrial > Soil > Wetlands | place: USA...
CGGTCCGGAACAGGGCCAGCGCCTCCCGCCACGCCGACTCGCCCCTCGGGCGGTAGTGCATACCGATCAGGGCGTTGGCGTTGGCGTCACCCCGCACCGACCAGCGGACCCCGAGGGAGTGGAACGTGGCCGGCTCCGCGACCGGCTCATCCGGCTGCGCGGCGTTGCTCGCGCTCACCGTGGGACCGGTAGGCGGCGCTGGCGCTCCCGGACCAAGCGAGGAGGCGGCCTCGCTGCAGGCGACCGCGGCGATCGCGAGGCCGCCGAGCAGCAGCCCGCGCCAGCGGCCCGGACCGGTCACGGAGCAGTCCGGGCGCCGCTGCCTACCGGATGGCGGCGGCCGCCCATGATGAGCGCCGAGCCTTCGCCGGTGTCCACCAGGAACGGCGCGAGTTGCTGGACGGCGACTCGCCCGAAGCGCGCGCGAAACGCTCCGCCTCGGATCCGGCAGAAGAGCAGGTCCTGGTCCACCTCGAGCGTGCTCGGATCGAGCGGCTCTCGGTAGTCCCCCTGAAAGCACAGCTCGATGGACCGCAGCACGGAGCCCTCGACGGACAGGCGCAGCCGCTGCACGACGAACGGGGTGTCCGGCGCCTCGAACCAGTTCCGCTCGCCCTGGCAGAGGACGAGACAGCGACCGTCGTCCGTCCTCGTCATCGCGCGCAGGAAGAAGCGCAGCACGGCCGGATCCACGATCTCGGTGCCGTCGTGGAAGATGCGGCCGTCGCGGTCGACGAGATACCGGTACTCGCGCGTGTCCCCCGCCATCACGCGCCGGCCACTGGCACCGACGGCCGCCGGTCCACGCGCCGCGCGAGCAGGGCGCGCGCCTCGGCGAGGTGGCCGGCGCGGAGATAGGCGGCCAGGAGCGTGTGCTCGAACAGGTCGCGCTGAGCCCAGCTCCCGCCCACCCGCACGAGCTGATCCAGGACCGGCTCGAGCGCCGCGATCGTCTGCTCGTACCGTCCCTTCGCGAACGCGCCCATGGCCTCGGCCACGATGGGTACCACCGATCCCGCGGGCACCCGGCCCTCCGCGTCGGCCCGGCGCAGCATCGAGACCCACCGCGCCAGCCCCTCGTCGTCACCTGACGCGGCGAGCGCCACCGCGCAGTGCACGTCGAGAAACGCGAGCCCGGTCGAGGGGAACGCGGCGCGCGCGTGCTCGGCCACCGCGCCCCAGGCGTCCGGGCGCGCCGGAACGCCCGCCAGCTCGCAGCGCCAGAGCAGCGAGGCCGAGTCCACGATGGTGGAGAACGCGGAGCACACGGACCGCCCCGGCCGGACGCTGCTCTCGAAGAGCGCGAGCGCGTTGTCCGGCCGGCCCCGGCCCAGCTCGAACAGCGCCTGATGCCACGAGAGATGGCAGTGCAGCGGGGCAGCGCGCGGATACTCGGGCAGCCAGCGCGCGACGAAGCCCGCTCCGCTCTCGTCGTCGCCTCGCTCGTAGAGCACGTGAGCCCACGCGTGCGCGGCGTGGGCGTTGCGGGGAGCGAGCTCGAGCGCTCGCTCGAGCAGCGGTGCCCCTGCCTTCCAGCCGAGCGCCTCGGTCCGCGCGAAGCCGTGGGCGCCCAGGAACCACCAGTCCTCACCGTAGGCGGGCGCGAGCCCGTCGAGGAGCGCGAGCATGTCCTCGTTGCGCTCTTGCCGGCCGCTGAAGCCGATCAGGCCGTAGATCCCATTGGCCGCGGCCAGCGCCATCACGTCGCGCGGAAAGTCGACCAGATGCTCCCGGATGAGCTGGAGGGCGCGGGCCCCCTGCCCCGCGACCGCGAGGGCCAGCGCCTCCACGTGCTGGCGCTCGCGCCGATCGAGGGCGGGGCCCGCCTCGCGGGCCTGCGCGGCCGCGGCCTGCGCGTCGGCGCCGCGCCCGGCGACCTGCAGGCTGCGGGCGCGCCCGACGTGCCCGAGCGCGAATTCGGGATCGGCCGACACCGCGCGGGCGAAGCATTGCTCCGCACCGTCGTGCGCGGCCAGGAACCGGTCCACGCCCTCCACGTACGCGGACACGGCGACCGCGGACCCGGTGGAGAGCGTGAGGCCGTAGCGGTCCTGCGCCATCGGCAGGACTAGAGCCGCGAGGACGTCAGCGTGACGTCGGCCCGCACCGAGACGGCTCGGAAGCGGGCGTCCACCGCCGCCGCGTCCGCGACCTTGCCCTGGGCGCGAAGGCTCTGGGCAAGGCCGGAGAGCGACCAGCCGTTCTCGGGATTCCCGCGCAGATCCTCGCGGTAGACGGTTTCGGCCTCGGCGGGGCGGCCGGCCTGGAGCAACGCCGCGCCCAGCGACTGCCGGACCGGGTAGTACCACGGCGGCGGCTCGGTGAACCAGTGCTGATCCTGCCGTCGCACCGCCTCCGCCAGGTGCCCGACCGCGGTGGCGGGGTCGGCGCTGCGCACCGCGATCTCGCCGGCCAGCGTCTCGGAGGCGAGCCCGACCATGTCGGCCATCTTGAAGAAGCCCGCGACGGTCCGGTCGGCCGGGACGCCCCGCTCTACCGCGCGCAGCTCGACGAGCTCGCGGTCGGCCGCGACGCGGCGGCCCTTCCCGATGTAGGCGAGGCCGCGCGAGTAGCGCCACACCGCGGTCACGTAGAGCATCTTCTCGGGCGGCGCGGGCTGAGCCAGGATCGCGTCCCACCGCCCGAAGCGCGCGAGCGCGAGCAGCGGGGCGGCGGGCGCGGTCTCCATGTCCGGCATCTCCAGCACCATCGCCGCCGGCACCTCCGCCGCGAACTCCCGCGCGGCCCGGACGCACTCGGCTCCACGGCCCTCCATGGCCGCGGCGTGCCAGACGAAGTCGAGATTGTGCGGGTAGTACATGCCCCGATAGATCGGGCTCGGCTGGCTCGTCTTGAAATAGGCTCGGTCGGCCGCGACCGCCCTCACATTGGCGGCGCCCGCGTCGGCGTACCGCCCGACGCGGAAGTAGATGGGCGAGGGCATGTGGACCATGTGCCCGGCCCCGGGCATCAGGTTCAGGAGCCGGTCGGCCGCCGCCTCGGCCCGGCGCGGATCCGGGCTCGCCTCCACCGCGTGGATGTAGAGATGATTCGCGCCCGGATGCATCGGGTCGGCCGCGAGCACGCGCTCGAGCGTCGCCACGATCTCCAGGGTGCCGGGCTGCGGCGCGCCGTCGGGCGTCCACAGGCTCCAGGGGCGGAGGTTCATGAGGGCGTCCGCGTAGAGGGTGGCCGCGTCGAGGTCGTCCGGGAAGCGCTGCGAGACGTCGCGCAGCGTATCGGCATACGCGCGATCGAGCGCGGCGCGATCCGCGGCGGGCGAGGCCGAGTGCCGCGTGGCGAGCGCCCCGATGATCGCCTGCTCCCGCTCCGTCCCGCTCGCGGCGGCGAGCGCCCGCGCCTGGGTAACCGCGGCCAGCGCTGCCTGCTCCCGCTCGGCATCGGTCGGGCTGTTGTAGTTGGACCCGTAGGTGAGCGCGATGCCCCAGGCGCACATCCCGCAGGCCGGATCGAGGCGCGCCGCCTCACGGAACGCGGCCTGGGCCTCGTGGTGATTGAAGCCGTACACGAGTCGCAGTCCCTGGTCGAAGTAGGCCTGGGCCTGGGGCAACCTGGTGGTGATCGAGCGGTGATACCCGCCGAGATTGTCGTAGAGCGGAGGCGTCGAGCCCGTCGCGGCGGTGGCGCCCGCATGACCCTGATGTCCGGAGGGCGTGGGCTGCGCCGAGCAGCCGAGGACAAGGACGCAAACGAGCAGCGTGGACCGGCGCGATGTCATGCGGGGCTCCCGGGGCACATGGGATTCCCCGAGCCTATGCCAGGCGGAGGGTGACAGGCAACCGGGCCCGGCCGGCAAGGCCGGGCCGGTGGGTCAGGCGGTGATGGCGACGCGCTTGAGGATCGAGAGCTGGTCGAGGACCATCCCGGCGCCGCGGGCCACACAGCTGAGCGGGTCCTCGGTCACCCGGATCGAGAGCCCGGTCTCCTGATGCAGGAGCGCATCGAGCCCGCGCACGAGCGCGCCCCCGCCGGTGAGCACGATCCCGTTGTCGCTGATGTCGGCGGCCAGCTCGGGGGGGGTCTGCTCGAGGCACGCGCGCACCGCCGTCACGATGTCCGCCACCGGCTCGCGCATCGCCTCGCGGACTTCCAGAGCGGTTATCACAACCGTCTTAGGTAGGCCGTCGAGGAGGTCGCGCCCCTGCACTTCCATCGGCTCGTTGTCGTCGTCCTTGGGATAGGCCGATCCGAGGCGGATCTTGGCTTCCTCGGCGCGGCGCTCGCCGACGAGGAGATCGTAGGCGCGCCGTAGGTAGTGGATGACCGCCTGGTTCAGGTCGTCGCCCGCGGTGCGCAGCGACTCGGAGTAAACGATCCCGCACAGGGACATGACCGCCACCTCGGTCGTCCCACCGCCGATGTCGACGATCATGCTCGCGCCCGGCTCGGACACCGGGAGGCCGGCGCCGAGCGCGGCCGCCATCGAGGCCTGGATGAGGTACACCTCACGCGCGCCGGCCTGGCGGGCGGCGTCCCGCACCGCGCGGCGCTCGACCTGCGTGATGCCCGAAGGCGTGACGATGACGAGGCGCGGCTGCACGAAGCTCCAGCGACGGCGGGTCTTGTTGATGAAGTAGCGGAACATCTTCTGGGTGCGATCGAAGTCGGCGATGACCCCGTGCCGCAGCGGCCGTACCACCTGGACCGTGCCGGGGGCCCGGCCGAGCATGGCCTTGGCCGCGTTGCCGACGGCCTGCACGGCTCCGTTCATGTCAACCGCGACCACCGAGGGCTCGTCCAGAACCACCCCCTGGCCCCGCACGTAGAGCCGGGTGTTGGACGTGCCGAGGTCAACCGCCAGATCGCTGGAGAACATCCGCCCAAGTCCGCCTAGATTCATGCGATGCCGGCCTCCCGCCGCGGCACCGCAGAAGTTCAAGAAGCGGACCACGATTGTCACCAGTTAAATCAATGCTTTACAGGCCCATCCCGGCAACCGAGTGACAGTGGATGTCAACCCTCCGGGCTCAATGCGGCAGTCCCCCTCCCTGGGCCCGGCCCAAGAAGCGGCTTGCCGACCTCCAGGACCTGCAGGATGCGCGACGGGACCTCGATCCCCTCGGCCGCGAAGGCGCGCACGAGGCGGCGGCGATACTCGCGGCCCACCGACCACTGCCGGATGGGCAGGGTCTTGAGCCGCGCCTTGATCACGATGCCCGCCTCCTTGAAGCCATCCACCCCGAAGATCTCGATCGGCTCGAGGATGAGGGGGCCGTATGCCGGATCGCGGCGCAGCTCCTCGGCAACCCGCCGCATGGCCGCGATCACCCGGTCAGGATCCTCCTTGTAGCCGATCTCCACGTCCACCACGTAGCCGGACCAGCCTTTCGTCATGTTCGCAAGCGTGGTGACGCTGCCGTTGGGGAAGATGTGCACGGTCCCCGCGTCGTCGCGCAGGACGACGGTGCGGAAGGTCACGGTCTCCACGACGCCACCGGTTCCGTTGACGACCGCCACGTCGCCGACCCGGACCTGATCCTCGAGGACCAGGAAGAAGCCGGCGATGACGTCGCGCACGAGGTACTGTGCGCCGAAGCCGACCGCGAGACCCACGATGCCGGCGCCGGCCAGGATCGGCCGCACGTCGAGACCGAGCTGGGAGAGGCAGATCACGGTCACGACGGACCACAGCGCCACCAGCGCCAGCGTCCGCACCACGCTGGTCAGGGTAGCGACGCGCGACCGCGTGGCGCTGGGCAGCGCGCCGGTCCGCTCGCCCGCCCGGACGAGCGCGCCCCCGAGGTGCGCGATCAGCGTCCGCAGCACGCGCGCCGCAACGAATCCGCCGATCAGCACCAGGGCGAGGCGGCCCGCGAACTGCGCGGTGGATCCGGCCAGCTTGAGCAGAAAGGCCTGGATATCACTCGGGACGAATTCCATCGATTGCCTCCTTGGTACGGCCTGCGTTCAGGAGGAGCGCTGTAGGAGCCGAATGCCGAGGACGGCCCCCGCCGTCTCGAGCCCGGCGATGGGCCGCTCGGCAGCCACCTCGAGGGCGACTGGCCCCTCGGCGGCGGTTGGGTCGACGTCGACGGCGAGCTGCATCGGCGAGTCCGGCCAGCGGAAGGCGAGGCTGCCGTCCGGGAGCTCGGACATCGCGCCGTGGAGCACGTCGCGCCACTGCGTGATCGCGCGCGCCCTGGACTGCACCCGCAGGCGCAGCCCGAGAATATGCGCCGGCGGCGGGGGATCGGGGAGGCCGGGGGAGACCGAAGCGGGCCGGGCGGGCGGCGGCGCGATCTCCGACTCGGCCAGCTGCACGACGATGCCCAGCGCCTGCTTGGGGTGAAGGAACGCTTCCTTCCACGACCGGTTGGACTCGTCACGCCCGACGATGTCGTAGCCGGCCGCCTCGGCGCGCCGACAGGCCTCGGCCAGGTCCGGCACCCTGAAGGTCACGTGGTGCACGCCCCGCCCGTGGGCCGCGAGGAACCGGTGCAGGAAACCGTCGGCCCCCATCGGCTCCAGGATCTCGATCGCGGCGTCGGCGGCAAACGTCCAGGTGGCCCACCGGAAGGCCCCGGAAGGCCAGCTCTTGTCCGGCAGGCCGCCCAGCACGCCGACCAAGGCGGCGGGCGCATCCGCGATACGGGGAAGCGCGATGGCGATATGATCGAGCAGGATCGGGGGCATCGGCGGCCCAACCATCTTACTCGGAAGCCGGCCGGGCCGTGCATCGCCGGCGGCTATTCACACATCTCAACTGTCGGGAGGATCAAGCAATGAGCAACGAGGCCCCTTGGCTGCTACATCTCGACGAGAAGAGCTATGACGAGGCGCTGGTGGCCACCGAAGGCGTCATGATGGTGGACTTCTGGGCGGAGTGGTGCGGCCCCTGCCGGGCGGTGGCCCCGGTCCTGGAAGACCTGGCCCGCTCCTCGAACGGGGCGGTGACCCTGGCGAAGGTGAACGTGGACGAGAATCCGGGCCTCGCGGCCCGCTACGGCATCCGGTCCATCCCGACCATCCTGTTCGTGAAGGACGGCAAGGTGCGCGACCAGCTGGTCGGCGCGGTGCCGAAGCCGAACATCCAGAAGAAGCTGGACGCCGTCTCCGCACAGCAGTAGCGCGCTCACCCAGCCGGCCGGGCGCGTGGCCCGGCCGGCGGCGGGCGTCGCGTTTTCCCGCCCGGCCCACCCCGTGCTAGTCTCCGGCCATAATGTCGCGCCTCATCACGGTCGGCGCCGCGCAGCTGGGACCCATCGCCCGGCGCGAGAGCCGGCGTGACGTCGTCAAGCGGCTGCTGGCCCTGCTCGGCGAGGCCCATGCGCGCGCCTGCGAACTCGTCGTCTTCCCCGAGCTCGCGCTCACCACGTTCTTCCCGCGCTGGTGGATGGAGGACCAGGCGGAGATCGATGCCTTCTTCGACCGCGAGATGCCGGGTCCCGAGACTCGGCCGCTCTTCGACGAGGCCGCGCGGCTGGGCCTCGCCTTCTGTCTCGGCTATGCCGAGCTCGTCCGTCAGGATGGCGCCCTGCGCCGCTACAACACCTCGATCCTCGTCGATCGCGACGGCCGGGTGGTCGGCCGGTACCGGAAGATTCACCTCCCCGGCCACCGCGAGCACGAGCCCGAGCGGCCCTTCCAGCATCTCGAGAAGCGTTACTTCGACGTGGGCGACCTGGGGTTCCCGGTGTGGCGCATGCTCGGCGGCGTGTTCGGCATGTGCATCTGCAACGATCGACGCTGGCCCGAGACGTATCGGGTGATGGGGCTGCAGGGCGTGGAGATGATCCTGCTCGGCTACAACACCCCGGTGCACAACCCGCCCGCGCCCGAGCACGACCTGCTCGGCCCCTTCCACAATCACCTCGTGATGCAGGCGGGGGCCTACCAGAACGGCACCTGGGTCGTGGGCGTGGCCAAGTGCGGGAAGGAAGAGGGCTGCGATCTGATAGGCCAGAGCGCGATCATCGCCCCTTCCGGCGAGATCGTGGCCCTCTGCGCGACGCTCGGCGACGAGCTCATCACGGCCCGTTGCGATCTCGACCTCACGCGATCGTTCAAGGACACGATCTTCAACTTCGCCCGGCATCGACGCCCGGAGCACTACCGGCTGATCGTCGAGCGCACGGGCGCCGAGCCCCCGCCATGACCGACGCGCTCTACTTCGAGGACTTCACCTCGGGCCGTGAGTTCCGCACCGATGGCGTCACCCTCACCGAGGGCCAGATCCTCGACTTCGCACTCGCCTACGATCCTCAGCCGTTCCACCTGGACGTCGAGGCCGCCAAGCAGTCCATCTTCGGCGGGCTGATCGCGAGCGGCTTCCACACGATGGCGCTGACGTTCCGGCTGTTCGCCCAAACTCGCGCCCTCGCCGCGTGTAGCCTGGGATCCCCGGGCGCCGACGAGCTGCGCTGGCTGCGGCCGGTGCGGCCCGGCGACACGCTGCGAGCCATCGTTCGAGTCGTCGAGCAGCGACCGTCGACGTCGAGGCCGGATCGGGGAATCGTGCGGCTGCACTGGACCACGCTCAACCAGAAAGGCGAGCCGGTGCTCACCATGACGAGCATGCAGCTCGTCCGACGACGGCCGGGAGCGGCGGGCTAGCTCAGTCGGCGCAGGCCAGCACCGCCGACGCGAGGGCGTGGAGCTCGCCGGTCTCCGAGAAGATCGCGGAGGCGCCCAGGAGATTCCGCCCCTCCGCTGCGAACGGCCAGCCCATCACGATCCAGCGCCCGCCCACGTGCAGCGGACGCAGCAGGCTGACGGTGAGCTGCCGGAGCACGACGGTGCGACGCCCGAAGACCTCGAGCAGCGCGAAGCCGGTCGGGCAATCGAGCGCGGCCCAGACGATCTCCGGCCGCACCGTGCCGCGCTTGTCGAACAGCGTAGGGTCGGGCGCCCACGGCGCGGCCACCAGGTGCCGTCCCGGAATCGGGCCGGGGTAGATCGCGAGCCCATCACCCCAGTCCCGGGCCGGCCCGCAGACGAAGCACGCGGGGAAGGCGTGCTCGGTAAAGCCTAGGTAGCGCTCCGAGGCCCATTCTGCTTCCGCGTACGACACCGGCACCGGCGGCTCGAGCTGGAGCGTGGCCGGCACCGCGTGAGCCAGGGTAGCCGCTCCAGCGGTCAGCACGACGGCACCATCGGGGAGTCGCTCGATCCCGAGCGTCTGGTCCACCGGGATCGGCAGGTCCAGGCTCACGCGCGCCGGGCCGTCGATGCGCCGTCCGAGCAGCCCGGCGACGTAGCCGCCGCTCGCGATGTTGGGGGCGCCGCAGAAACGACCCTTCACGGTGACGGCTGACGCCTCGGCAGTATCCATCGCATCCTCCCTTGGCCGCGGCGTATCGCAAGCACAGTGCCACCGCCGGTCCCACAAAAGATCAGCCATTTGCGTGGAGTCGCCGGGCGGTTCGCCCTGGCGGGTGGGCGAAAATCCGCCGGTCAATGAGTGGTCAATTCCGGGCCCGTTCCATGGGACGATGAATCGTGCGCTACCACTTCTCGGGGATCGCAGGCGTCGGGATGAACCCCCTCGCTCAGCTCATGCGCGCCCGCGGCCACGCCGTCCAGGGCTCCGACCGCTCGTTCGACCAGGGCAAGAACGCCGACGTGGCGGCCCGCCTGGGCGCCCTCGGCATCATCGTGAAGCCGCAGGACGGCTCGGCCATCACCGCCGCCGTGGACCGCTTCATCTACTCGACCGCGGTCGAGTCGGACACCCCGGAGGTTCGGGCCGCCCGCGCCCTCGGCCTCGAGCGGGTGCCGCGTCCGACCCTGCTGGCCGAAGTCGTCGACGCCGGCCGGCCGGGGGTCGCGATCGCCGGCACCAGCGGCAAGAGCACGATCACCGGCATGGTCGGCTGGATCACGCGTGAGGCGGGCGTGCCCGCCACGATCCTGGGCGGCGCTGCGCTCGCCGGCGAGGGCGGCAGCGGCTGCTTCCTCGCCGGCCCGACCGATGGCCCCGTGGCCGCGGAGGCATGCGAGTCGGATGGTACGCTGATCGGCTATCACGCCGCGATCGGCCTGATCCACAACATCAGCCGCGACCACGGCGAGGTCGAGGCCCTGCGGCCGCAGTTCGAAACCTTCGCCAAGCGCTCTGGCCGGCTGCTCGTCAACGCGGCCTCGCCGGAGGCATCCGAGCTCGGCCGGGCGGTTGGCGCGCGCACCTACGGCGAGGCCCCGGGCGCCGATGCCCGCCTCGAGGTCGAGAGCGCCGGCCCGCACCGCGCCCGCGGGCGACTCCGGCTCGCGACCGGCGCGCTGCGGCTCGACGTGCCCCAGCCGGGTCGGCACAACCTCGAGAACGCGGCGGCGGCCGCGCTGATCGCGCTCGAGCTCGGGATCGCCCCCTCGACAGTGTCGGGGCTGCTCGCCCGCTTCCCGGGCGTCGCACGACGCTTCGAGGTGATCGGGGTGACGCCCGACGGGATCCGCGTGGTCGACGACTACGCCCACAACGGCGAGAAGCTGCGGGCTGCCATCACCACCGCCCAGTCCGGGTCCGAGCGCGTGCTGGCCGTGTTCCAGCCGCACGGCTTCGGTCCCGCCCGCTTCCTGCGGCCGGAGTTGCGCGAGATGATGCCGAGCCTGCTGCGACCGCAAGACCGGCTCTGCTACGCGGAGATCTTCTACGCGGGCGGAACCGTGGCCAAGGACGTATCGAGCCGGATGCTCGCGGACGACCTCCCGGCGGCCCTCGCCTGCGCCTACGCTCCGGGCCACGCGGCGGTGGTCGACTGGGTCCGGCGGGAAGCCCGGCCCGGGGACACTGTGCTCCTGATGGGCGCCAGGGACCCCGAGCTCCCGGCCCTGGCTCGGACTGTCTTCGCCGCCCTCCGCTCCGCCTGACCGCCCCTTCGTTCGACCGATCAAGGGCCGCATCCATTGGCCGGCTGCGAGATGTGCGTGCGCGCCCACGAGAAGACCGTCACCGACGACGGGCTCACCCCCGATCACGTCTACGCCGCCGCGGTGGCGCTGGAGGCGGGCGAAGCCAGCGCGAGCGGGGCGCCGGTGGAAGTCGTCTCGGCGCAGGGTGCCTAGGCTGATGCTACTCGGGCCGTCGCGTCGCTCCGGACCGGCTCAGCGGAGCGGGCGCGACGGCTCGGATTCCTGCACGAGACGGAGGCTGCGGGCCGCTTCCTCGATGGCGCGGCGCGCCTGGGTGAGCGCGAGCAGCGGGAAGTAGTTCCGGTAGAGCGTGTAGCGCAGGTAGAACACATTCGGAAATCCGGTGCCGGTGGCGAGCGACTCGTCCCAGGTGCCGTCCGGCTTCTGGGTGTCGACCAGGTATCGCACCCCGCGCGCCAGCGCCTCGCCGTCACCCTGGCCGGCGGCCACGAGGCCGAGGAGCGCCCACGCGGTCTGCGACGGCGTGCTGGGCGCGGGCACGAAGCGGCCCTCGTTGTAGCTGGCGCAGCTCTCGCCCCAGCCCCCATCCGTGTTTTGCACGGAGACGATCCACTTCCCCGCCTTCCAGACTGCCTTCGAGGCGCCCGGATCCTGGGCGGCCCGGAGTCCGCGGAGCGCCAGGAACGTGCCGTAGAGGTAGTTGACGCCCCAGCGGCCGTACCAGCTCCCGTCCCGCTCCTGCGTCTCGAGCAGGAAGCCGACCCCGCGCTCGATGGGCGGATCCGACAGCTTGAAGCCGCGCCGGCACAGCGCCTCGAGCACGCGCCCGGTGATGTCGGGACAGGACGGATCGAGCATCGCGTTGTGATCGGCGAACGGCACGCGGTTGAGGAAGGCCCAGTTGTTGTCGGCGTCGAAGGCGGCCCAGCCCCCGTCGCTCGACTGCATGCCCACCAACCAGTTCACGGCCCGCCGCTCGCAGCGAGCCTGCGCCTCCGGGTCCGACGCGGTCGCGTGTTGCAGGGCCAGCAGCACCATGGCGGTGTCGTCGATGTCCGGGAAGTGCTCGTTGGCGAACTCGAAGGCCCAGCCGGACGGCTCGAGGTCGGGCCGCTTCACCGACCAGTCACCGCGCCGGCGGATCTCCCGGGCGATGAACCAGTCGGCGGCCCGCCGCATCGGCGCCGGCGCCACCGCGCCCATCTCGCCCAGCGCGAACATGGCGATCGAGGTGTCCCACACCGGCGAGACGCAGGGCTGGAAGTAGAACGCGTCGGGCGTCTCGGTGAGCAGGCCCTCGAACTGCTGGATGCCCTCGATGAGATCGGGGTGATCGCGCGGGTAGCCGAGAGCGTCGAGCGCCATGATCAGGTACATCATCGATGGATAGATCGCGCCCAGCCCGTCGCTGTTGCGCGTGTGCTCGAGGACCCACTTCTCCGCCTCGCGGATGGCCGGCTTGCGGATCATCTCGGGCCCGCGACTCTCCCACACCTTCAGCGCCACGTCGAGCTGTCGGAAGAGCGCGGAGAGGCGATCGCGCTTCGGCAGCCGGAAGCTCTTCCCGGGAACCACGAGCTCCTCGAGGTCGAACCCGGCCGGAACCGGACGCGTGTCCGTCTTGGCCTGAATGATCGACAGCGGCATCACGATCGCCCGCGTCCACGACGACATCTCGTAGATGAGGCCGCCCGGCACCAGCGCCAGCTCGACCGGGATCGTCGGCACATGCCGCTTCGGGTAGAGGCCGAACAGGCTCAGGTTGATGCGGACGTAGCTGTTCGCCTCCTGCAGGCCGCCCATGCCGAGGATCGAGTCGCGCGCGCGCCGTAGCGGCTCGCTGTGCACGTCGAGGCCGGCGAGCTTGAGGGCCAGGTAGGCCTTGATCGTCGCGTTGACGTCGGCGGGGCCATCCGGATAGATGTCGAAGCCGCCGTCCGGCTTCTGTCGATCGAGGATGGCCTTCCGCGCCCGCTGGATCCGCTCCCACGAGGGCGGCTTCCACTCGCCGTCGCGCGGCGGATGGAGCCAGAGCTGCAACAGGACGTAGTCGGACTCGAGGGTGGTGTCGGCGAGCAGATCGCCCACCCAGTAGCCTTCCGGCTTCTGCATCGCGAGCAGCGCGGGCGCCGCGCGCGAGACCGCGGCCGCGGCCGCCTCCGCCAGCGCGGCCCGACTCTCGGTGAGCGCCTCGCTCTGATAGCTCGGCCGGGCCTGCAGGGGCTCGAACCACGACGATGGCATGACAGCCAGTCTACACGATGAGGGTCCGGAACGGCCCCGCCTAGGGCTCTTCCCCCATGCGGTTCATCGGGGAGGTGATGGTGAGCCCTCCGTCGATCACGATGCACTGGCCGGTGAGGAACGACGCGGCGTCGGACACCAGGTAGGCCACCAGACCCGCGACGTCCTCGGGCGTGCCGTGCCGGCGCACCGGCGTGGCGGCCAGGAGGCGCCCGGTGGCACGCTCGTAGTCGAGGCCGAGGCCTTCGGTCACGTAGTAGGTCGACGAGTCGGTGGTGATGAAGCCCGGCGTCACCGCGTTCACCGTGATCCCGAGCGGCCCCAGCTCCAGCGCGAGCCCCCGGACGAGCCCCTCCGCGGCCGCCTTCGCCGCCCCCAGGACGCTGTGCCCGCCCATCGCCTGAAAGCTGTCGATGCCGGAGATCAGCACGATCCGCCCCGGCCGGCCCCGCATGAGCGGGACGACGACCTGGACCATCGCCACGAAGGCATCCACCGAGATCGCGAAGGTGCGGCGCACGTTGTGGGGCTTCTGCTCGAGCACCGGCCGGAACGCGGCGGCCGCCGCGTTCGCCACCAGCACGTCCACGCGCCCGAAGGCGGCCGCGATGCGCTCGAGCGCGGGCCCCACCTGCTCGGGCTCGGCGAGATCGAGCCGCTCGGCGTGCGCGCGCCGGCCGAGCGCCGTCAGCGCGGCGACCGTCTCGGCCGCGGCGGCCTCGTTGCGCCGATACGTGATGACGCAATCGGCGCCCTCGCGCGACAGGCGGAGCGCGATGCCGCGCCCGATGCCGCGCGAGCCACCGGTGACGACCGCGACACGTCCCTCGAGCGGCCGCGTCACGCCCGGCCCCGCCCGAGACGCTCGAGGATCGCCTCGGCATCCTCGATGATCGACGCCACTACCTCGCCCGCCGAGCGCACGTCGTGGATCAGGCCCGCCGACTGACCGGCCGCCGCGCTGCCGTTCTCGATGTCGCCCTCCTCGCGCGCCCGGATCGCCGCCGGCTTGCCCACCCGCTCGAACTGGATCGGAAACGGCCGGATCTCCGCCTGCCGACTTTCCCACTCGCGCGTGAAGTTGTTCCGGATCTGCCGGTTTGGCTTCCCGGACACCGCGCGCGTGACCACGGTGCCTTCCTCGTCGATCGCGGCGATCTTGCGCTTGTAGTTGTCGTGACCGTGCGCCTCCCGAGTGGCGATGAAGCGCGTGCCCATCCAGACGCCGGCGGCGCCCAGCGCCAGCGCGGCCACCAGCCCGCGGCCGTCGGCGAGCCCGCCCGCCGCCACCACCAGGCGCGGCGCGACCGCGTCCACCACCGCCGGCGTGAGCACGACGCCGCCGACGCGCCCGGTGTGGCCGCCGCCCTCGTGGCCCTGCGCGATGATCACGTCCACCCCGTTGGCCGCGTGATCGCGCGCCTGCTTGACGTTGCCGCACAGGGCCATCACCGTCATGCCGAGCCGATGCGCCTCCGCGGTCACCGGCCCCGGATTGCCAAGCCCCGCGACCAGCACCGGCACGCGCTCCTCCAGCGTCACGTCGATCCAGCCGCGCACGGTATCGGTGAACGCTTCGGTCTCCTGGCCGGTCGCGCGCACGGTAGCGAAGAGGATGTCCACGCCGAACGGCCTGTCGGTGAGCCCGCGCACCCGGCGAATCTCTCCCCGCAGATCGGCGGCGGTTCCGTGCGCCGCCGCGATCACGCCGAGGCCGCCCGCGGCCGAGACCGCCGCCGCGAGCGGCGCGCGGGCCACGAAGGCCATGCCCGCCTGGCAGATCGGATAGCGGATGCCGAGCCGGTCACAGAGCGGCGTGTGCAGGGCGCTGCGCGTCGCCGTGGTCATGCTCGGTCACCTTGAGGGCCGCGACTCCGCGCGCCCGGGGAAAGGGTGGTGCCGGAGGCGGGACTCGAACCCGCAGGCCCTTGCGGACACCGCATTTTGAGTGCGGCGCGTTTGCCAATTTCGCCACTCCGGCGCACCCGGGACCCCATTCTAACGTGTCGAAGTGGCCTCAGCCAGAAACGGCTCGGCGCGATCCCTCTTGCGCGCGAGACATGGCAGGGAGGGAGCGTAGTACATCCAGCCCAGAAGCCGCACGGATTCCCGCCGCGCCCAACGAAGCACCCAATATGGACGTCCTCGGTGCGATGCGCGCTGCGAGATGGAGCCACTAAGCCCGGTCAGCCGTCCCAGTGCGGCTCTGAGCCAATCGAGAAATGGCCGGCTGGCCGAACCGAGCGTCACATACAGTCGCTTGTACACGTAGCGCGCGCTCTTTCCGGCGTGGTATCGGTCGACGTACACCACAACCGATCCGTCCCCGTCGATACAGCCGCGAACGAAGTCTGCAAGGTACTCGTCCGGCACTGCCAGCATGCCCAGCGTTCGGCTCTTTGCGGGCGAGAGACCGACACCCCGAAGCCAACGATGGAAGTTCCGATCACTCCACTGGACACGATGGCATCGAGATCCGGGAGCAGTCCTGGTCACTCGTGCCTTGAGGTTGAGGCACCGATGCAGGGTTTCCAGGAGATCCACATCTGCGGACGTAACGGTGAGGTGGCGCCCATCCTTGGAAAGGTTCCCGTCGGTGGCGATTAGGCCGACAGCGTAGGCACGTTCTGAGGTCCACGAAATAGTATCGATGGGGGCAGTGCGTGGACCGCGAGAGCGAACCGGCAATGCCAGCCCTCTAAAAGGCCGTCGAACCGTGATCGCGCATCCCACCCGCAAGGCCACCTCGTCCATCGAGAGCTGGCGGTCCCAGTACAGGTGGCTGACCTCCTCGACACACACCCCACGCTTCATCGAACAAGAATGACCGACGGTGGGCAAGAGTCAACGCCTCATCTCGTAGACACCTGTTCCGGCCCTGTCGCTTGGTGTAGGCTAGCGTTGGCTGGCTTGTACTTCGAACCGATTCTTCCCATCAATCAGCTCGGAGGTGCTCCATGGCCGACAGAGCAGGCGCCGTCAATTTCAAAGGCAATCCGATCACGCTGGGCGGGCCCGAGATCAAGCCGGGGGCCGACGCCCCCGATTTCACCGCCGTCGACAACGGGCTGCAGGCCGTGAAGCTCAGCCAGGCCAAGGGCAAGGTCATTGTCCTCAGCGCGGTGCCGTCGCTCGACACGCCGGTGTGCGACACCGAGACGCGCAGGTTCAATCAGGAAGCGGGCAAGCTCGGCGCCGGCGTGGAAGTGTGGACGGTGAGCATGGATCTACCGTTCGCCCAGAAGCGCTGGTGCGGCGCCGCGGGCGTCACCGCGGTGAAGACCCTCTCGGACTTCCGCGAGCACTCCTTCGCCCAGAGCTACGGCGTGCTCGTGAAGGAAGGCCCGCTCGCTGGGCTCACCGCGCGCGCCGTCTTCGTGGTGGGCAAGGACGGCAAGGTCAAGCACGCGGAGTACGTCAAGGAGATCACGACCGAGCCGAACTACGACGCGGCCCTCGGCGCGGCCAAGCAGGCAGCCGGCGCGTAGTACGTCGCAAGTCCACGTCAATCTTGACAAAAGAGCGCCCGCTCGGTAAGCTGGACGGCGCGGTGGGGCTGTAGCTCAGTTGGGAGAGCACAAGGCTGGCAGTCTTGGGGTCAGGGGTTCGAGCCCCCTCAGCTCCACCAACTTTAGAGATTCACCGACACGAGGCAGGCGGTGCCAGCGCAGGACCGCCTGCCTCGTCGTCCTTTCGATCCTGATCTCCTGAAGGAACGCGCGAACCACCGCCTTGCGTTCTTCGGGTTCTCCAGCAGCCAGCACCTCCGGGAAGCGATGCAGCGCGTCTATCAGGGCATCCACGGTCGCTTCTATGTCAGGCGGGGTGCTATCCACAATCAGGCGTCGCGTCCCCACAGCTCGAGCAGACGCAGCAGGTGCTCGCCGCGCGCCCGGGGCCGCCGGCGCTGCGTTTACACTGGTCGACGTGAGTATTGACAACCTCTTGATCGTTAGGTATACCTCTCTCAGCAATGATGGGCTACCTAATGTAGAGGAGGTAGGATCGAGATTTAGCCAGCCACCTATGAGCCTCGGCTCTCGGCAGCGCGCCAGCGATCCGATTCGCAGTGAGACCACAGCGGGAAGCTTGCGGCATGCGCTTAGCGCTCATCCGGTGGGGCGGCGGACGGCACCGCGTTGTCATCCTTTGGGCGGTGGCCGCGCTCATTGCTGCTACCGCCAACAGCGCGCAGGCGGGGCCACCGCCGATCTCGATTCCCGTCACCGGCGAGGAGGGGCAGCCGGCCCCATCGGGCGGACTATTCGGATTCTTGACGACCATCAACCGCAGCAACGCGCTGCTGGGCGACCTGTGGGGGTTACGAGCACTCATGAGCCGCTACGGGATGTCGCTGGTGCTCCAGGAGACCAGCGAGGTCCTGGCGAACGTCACCGGCGGAACCCACACCGGCCCCGAGTATGACGGCGTCACGCTAGGGGTGTTGCAGCTCAACACGCAGCGCGCGTTCAACTTCTATGGCGGGCTCTTCAACGTCAGCGGGCTGTGGATTCACGGACGCAACCTCAGCACCGATCATCTGCAGAGCCTCCAGACCGCCAGTGGCATCGAAGCCAACAGCTCGGTGCGCCTGTGGGAGCTCTGGTACGACCAGAAGTTCCTCGACGAGGACCGCCTGGACATCAAGATCGGCCAACAGAGCCTGGACCAGGAATTCATGGTCAGCCCGAACGCGCTGTACTTCGTCAACACGATGATGGGCTGGCCCATGCTGCCCTCGGCCGACCTGCCGGGAGGTGGACCGGCGTATCCCCTCTCCGCGCTCGGCGTCCGCCTCAGCGCACGGCCCGTCAACGGCATCAACGTGCTCGCCGGAGTGTTCAGCGGCAGTCCGGTGCGACACAACAACGGCGACCCGCAGAAGGAGAACCCGAGCGGGACGAGCTTTCCCCTGGACAACGGAACGCTGTCGATCCTGGAGCTCCAGTTCTTCTACCCCTCCTTGGGGAGCATGGTCATGCCCGACGAATCGCCGCCTCTCGGGTGGACCTACCGAATCGGCGCCTGGTACGACAGCGAGCACTTCGCCGACCAGCACTATGATCGGAATGGGCTCTCACTGGCGGACCCGAACAGCACCGGTCAGCCTCGGCTCCACCATGGCAACTACGCCATCTACGCGGTGGCCGACAGGCTGGTGTGGCGCGACGCGACCGATCCGAATCGAACCATCGCCGTGTTCCTGAGGGCCATGGGGACACCCTGGGCCGACCGGAACCTCATCGAGTTCAGCATGAACGCAGGCCTCATCGTCCACAGCCCGTTCCGCTACCGAACCGACGACATCTTCGGCATCGGGATGGGTTACGCACACGTGAGCAATCAGACGTCCTCCCTCGATCGCAATACGAACACCGTCAACGGCACGCTCAGCGCTCCCGTCCGCACGGGCGAGGTCTTCGTCGAGATGACCTATCAGTATCTCGTCAAGCCGTGGATCGTCGTGCAACCCGACTTCCAGTACATCATCAATCCCGGAGGCGGCATCCCGGATCCGACCGTCTCCAACGCGAATCAGCGAATCCGGGACGAGTTCGTGCTCGGCCTCCGGGCCACCGTCTCGTTCTGAGAGAACACGCATGCAACGTATTCGTCGCGCGGCGGGGACGGCGGGCCGGTGGTGGGCGGTGGGCCTCGTCCTCCTGCTCGGGGTGCAGACGGCGGAGATCTCGCCGGCCCTGGCCCAGCGAAAGGGCTTCCTCGAGACCATACGTCGTCACCGGTACCTGACGTCGACGATCGCCGAGAATGGAGACCTGAATCCGTACGCGGTGGTCGTCGCGCTGGTCTCCGTCGGGGCAATCGAGAAGGATGACGTCCTCGTCGACAATTTCAACAACGTCGCGAACCTGCAAGGGACCGGCACGACGATCATCCGGTATCGCCCAAGGACGAAGGAGACCAGGCTCTTTGCCCAGGTGCCACAGAACCTGAAGGCGTGTCCGGGAGGAGTCGGCCTGACCACGGCGATGACGATGCTGAAGAAAGGCTGGATCATCGTCGGCAGCCTGCCGAGCACCGACGGGACCACGCGCACCAAGGGCGATGGATGCCTGCTCGTGTTCGACGCCAATGGGCGTCACGTCGCCACCTGGACTGGCCCCACGATCAACGGCCCCTGGGGCAACATGGCCACGGTCGATCGGGGCGACAGCGCGGTCCTCTTCATCAGCATGGCGGGGTTCGACGTGCCGGCGCCGAACGTGCTGGATCCCGTGACGCGCTATCCGGTGAAGATCAACAAGGCCACCGTGCTGCGACTCGAGATCACGATCCCCGAAGCGAACCCACCCGTCCTGCAGAGTCAGACCGTGATCGGCCATGGCTTCTCGCAGCGTGCTGACCAGGACAATTTCCTCTTCGGTCCGACGGGCCTGGTTCTTGGCCCGGACGACACGCTGTACGTGACGGACGGGCTGGACAACGAGATCACCGCGATCGAGCAGGCGAGCACGCGCACGACGAGCGCCGGAACCGGCAGGGTCGTCACCAAGGAAGGCCTGCTCGCCTGGCCCCTGGCGATGCTGATGACCCCCGAGGGGCACCTCGTCGTGAGCAACGGCAAGAATGGTCAGGCGGTGGAGATCGACCCGGTCACGGGCAAGCAGATCTATGCGCACTGGCTCGATGCCAATCAAGCCCAGTCGCCTCCCGGCAACGGCGATCTGTTCGGGATCGCCCTCACGCCGGACGGCAAGGGCGTCTACTACGTCGTGGACGATACGAACGCCTTGATGCTGGCTTCCCCGTGAGTACCAACGAGCGTCCCCATTCCGGCCTGACGCGGCGGCAATTCCTGACCGCCGCAGCTGCGACGCCGGTCGCCTTCAGCGGGCTGGTGACGTCCACCCCGGCCGCCACCAGCCAGGCACCGCCAACCATCGAACCCTTCTGGGGACACCACCAGGCCGGTATCGCGACACCCATGCAGCGCCACACCTACTTCATTGCCTTCGACCTGATCGCGACGACGCGCGAAGAGGTGGTCGCGACGCTGCGCGCCTGGACCGACGCCGCGGCGAAACTTGCCGGCGGACCGCCGCAGCCAGGGACCGACGCGACTGCCGACCGCGACGGCGTGCCCGAGGACTCCGGCGCAACGCTCGGCTTACCGCCGGCGCGCCTGACGATCACCTTCGGCTTCGGGCCGGGGTTGTTCACGAAGGACGGAAGTGATCGATATGGTCTGGCGCGGCAGCGTCCCGCTGCGCTCGCGGATCTTCCCCGATTTCCGGGTGATCAGCTGGTTGCCGAGCGGACGGGCGGCGATCTGTCCATCCAGGCCTGCGCCGATGACCCGCAAGTCGCCGAGCACGCCGTCCGTCGTCTGGTGGCTCTGGCGAAGGCCACCGCCAGGATTCGCTGGGCGCAGCCGGGGTTCTCCGGGAACTTCATGCCGAACGAGACGCCGAGGAACCAGATGGGCTTCAAGGACGGGACGATGAATGTCTCCGTGACGGATGAGGCAGCCATGAGCCGGTTCGTGTGGGTGGGCGACGAGGGCCCGGCCTGGATGCGTGACGGCACCTATCTGGTCATTCGCCCCATCCGGATCGCCCTCGAGCACTGGGATCGGATGAAGCTGGGATTTCAGGAGGAGACCATCGGGCGGTCCAAGGCTTCCGGTGCGCCCATCGGCAAGCAGCACGAGTTCGATCCGCTCGATCTGGACGCGACGGACGGCGACGGCAACCCGGTGATTGCGGAGAATGCGCACGTCCGCCTCGCCGCGCCAGAGAGCAACGACGGAGCACAGATCCTGCGCCGCTCCTATTCCTACGACAACGGCGTAGCGCACATCGCCGAGCGGTGGCCGCCCTGGCGGCAGCTGACGACCTTCGACGCGGGGCTTCTGTTTCAGTGCTACCAGCAGGATCCCCGGACCGGATTCAGCAAGATCTTCGACAACATGTCGCGGCTGGACATGCTGAATCAGTTCACGACTCATTTCGGAAGTGGCCTGTTTGCGTGCCCGCCCGGCGCCAGACGACCTGGCGAGTACATCGGTCAGCGACTCTTCGAGACGGGATGATGGGCCGCCCCGCCCCCACGGCCTCGAGATCGAGTGGCTCGCCGAGTCCCCGGGCGATCAAGCTACGCCGTGCTAGCGGGCCGGCCGCCGCGCGAGATTCGCTTACTTCAGTGGAGCCGTAGGACTGCGGCGGGATTGTCCCACCATGGGGCGGCGGGGTCACAGTCCGGGTAGACCGCTGAGGCGAGAGCGAGCCAGAAGTTCGTATTAGCACGGCCGTTTTACCCTGGCTCTCCGCGGGTTGGTCTGGTACTGCCGTTGCTTATGTTGCGATGAACGCGGAGGTGCCACGATGATCCTTGAGCAGTACTACCTCGGCGCTCGCATCTACTTGGGACCCGGGGCTCAGGCCGACTATGAGTTCCATCCCCTGGCCGACGGGGAAGTCCTGGAGTTTGGCGATGTGCGCCTGCGTGGGGCGAAACATGCCAGTGTTGAATGTCGTCGGTGGGTCGACGCTGCGCCAGGGCCATGTCCAGGGCGGCCAGGACAAGGCTCGGTCCCGAGATGCGGTTCCATGGCCCAGCCGATCCCGCGCCGGCTCCAACGCGTCGAGCACGATGGCGAGAGACAGGAAGCCGGCCCACGTTGGCAGGTAGGTGATGTCGGTGACCCACAGACTAAAGGAGAGGACAGATGGCAACCGAAGCAAAGTGCCCGTTCACGCACACGGCAGGCGGTGACAGGTCGAACCGAGACTGGTGGCCCAACCAGCTGAACCTCAAGATCCTGCACCAGCCGTC
>Ga0335085_10004906_pt1 | contig 21870 bp, 25 predicted proteins | sample Lox_Sample_45_FD_206712 | JGI IMG/M metagenome (GOLD analysis project Ga0335085, IMG submission 206712) | Soil microbial communities from Loxahatchee National Wildlife Refuge, Florida, United States - Lox_Sample_4.5 | ecosystem: Environmental > Terrestrial > Soil > Wetlands | place: USA...
CGATCACGGTCACTTCACGCACCATGATTACGCCAGCGTCGCTACGCTCCGAACGTGACCGGCATGCCGTCGGAACGAGTGACCGGGATCAAATCGGAATCACTGTCCACCTTCATCGGAATCAGCATACTGCGACGAAGCCAAACGTGAAGTGAAGGCCCAGCCTTGCTCGGCTGCGCCAGTCTGCCGGGGCGCAGGAGGTTGACCTCCCTTCCTTTCACGTCGGCATTCCGGCCGGTGTCTCTTGGCCGGGCCTGGATGTTCCCAGGTTGCAGTCTGACTGTTTGCACCCGCTCTGACCTGATCGGCTTGATCGGAACGGTGATCGGCTTCCCCGGAACGGTTTCGGAATGGTGATCGGAACCAGCCCGGAATGGTGATCGGCCTGGCCCGCAATACGCAACCATGGCTGATGTTAGCCATGAGGGGCTAACATTACGCCGGACAAAGAACCTCAGTCACGCCGCCAACCCTGCTTCGCTTCGTCCTGAGAACCGACTAACCAGGCTAGGCTCTGAGGGATTTATACGCTGCTTGCAGCCTCTGGAATTCCTTGGTTGCAGCCTCTACTGACATGTGATTTCTCGGAGCGAAATCAGGGTGGCACCTCTTGGCCGCCCGCCAGAACGCCTGCTTGATACGCTCTGGGGAGTCTCTCCGGCTGATTCCGAGGAGCCGCTCTGCGTCCGTGCGTGGGATACCAGGTCGACTGACTCGACTGCTGAGACTAGCGGCTTCGGTGTATGTCTCCTTGAAGTCCTTAGACGCGCTTGCGCTGGGCAGATTGGTCCGATGCATACCTCACGACCACGACCAGAAGCAGCAAGAACCCACCGAACACCCTCCCGCCGAGCGATTCCACGAGCTTGGCTGCGTCAATGACCCAGCATACGAAGCCCATTGCAGCAAATGCAGCCAACCAGAACTTTCCTTGATTCCAGAACACGAAATCTCCGAAGCTCTTATAACTCCGCAATACGCACACTTGCGGATTCCGATGATGGTGATGGGTGATTCCGACCGGATCGTGATGGGTGTTTCGGTCGCGCAATAATCGTCACGATCGGAGCGAAGCGACGCTGGCATTTTTATCGTGCTTGAAGAGACCCGCGTCGGTCAACTGGAATTTGGTTTCGGTTTCATGGTTGTTCTTTCTTGTTGGTATAAAGCCGCCGCCGGCGCGGTGGAAATGTGGGAATCCGGCGTTTTTGTTTTTTGCCGGATTTCCAAGCCCGGTGGAAAGAGTGGAAAACTCGCTTTGGTTTTTTGAGTTTTCCACGCTTCCCACGGGGCGTCATTTCCACGGCGCTTTTCGTCTCGTTGTGCTCGGAGCGCAGCGACGCCGCCCGTGCGCTCGTCGCCGCCTTGCTGCTCTCTTCCTTCTCCGCCTCTTTTTTCGTCTTGGGCCAAAACTTGACCTTTCCTCGTAATAGTCTTGCGCCAGGATCGCCCAGGAACGACGATCTCGCGGCCTCGCGACGGGGATACCCCCCTTTTGGGGCTCACGCCTTCTTGCCGCCGCGCTCCTTGCGCATGGACTCGCCGTGCATCTCGAGGTGGTGAGCGTTGTGCACCAGTCGATCCAGAATGCTGTCGGCCAGCGTGGGGTCTCCGATCTGCTCGTGCCACTTGGCGACGGGCAATTGGCTGGTCAAGATGGTCGAGCGCGTCTGATAGCGGTCTTCGCAGACCTCCAGGAAGTCTCGCCGCTCACTTTCCCCGAGCGGAGCATGCGCCCAATCATCCACGATCAGCACGTCGGTGCGGGCCAGCCGAGCCAGCCAAGTCCCCAAGCTGCCGTCGGCGCGCGCCAGGGCCAGGTCGCGAAACAGTTTGGGGGTGCGAACGAAGAAAGCGCTGAATCCGTCCCGGCAGGCTTTCTCGGCCAGGGCGCAGGCCAGCCAGCTTTTCCCGACCCCGCACGGGCCTAACACGAAAATGTTCTGATGCTCGGTGACCCAGGCCGAATTTTGGGTCAACGAGCGAACCAGTGAGCGGTCGAGGCCGCGGGGCGCGCGAAAGTCGATGTCCTCGACGGAGGCGCGATAGCGGAATTTGGCCTGGGTGAGGCGGCGCGCCAGGGCGCGGTTCTGCCGCCAGATCCACTCCTGATCGACCAGCAGGGCGAAGCGTTCCTCGAAACTGAGGCCAGCGAGAGTGTCGCGCTGGGCCGGATGGGCTTGGGCGCGAAAGGCCTCGGCCATGCCGTGCAAGCGCAGGGTTTCGAGCTTATCGAGAGTCGGTTGATTTAGCATGGGTTCTCCTTGGCGGGATAGCGTGGGAGTTGCGGTCCCGTCGAGCGGGACGAGGAATCGAAATACCAAGCGCCGCGAAGATTGTCGTGTGTGACAGGCGGTGAGGAAGGCGGCGTCTCCAGCGCCTGGCGGTCGAGCGAGCGCTCCAGAATCGACTTCACGCTGGGATAGGAACAAGCGCCGGTCGCGACCGCCCGCTGAGACGCTGCCTCCAGACGCTCGGCCGTATAGCGTTGGCCCAGGCGCAGAATGCCCAGGCAGGAGCGGTAACCCATCTCCGGATGCGGCTTGCTTTTGAGAATCTCGGCGAATAACTGGGCTGTGGCTGGCCCCACCGTTTTCGCCCAGTTCAGCAGGCGCGAAGGTGGCCAAGCCAAGTGTTGCTGATGGCTCTTCGGACGATGCTCCTCCACGGTTGTGGCTTGATAGGGCTGATGGCTGCGGGCGTGGGAGGCGACACGCTGGCCACGGTGAAAGATCTCGACGGTCGTCGCTGTGGATCGAATGTCCACCAGCTGGCCGGTGAGGGTGTAAGGAACACTATAGAAGTGGCGGTCGAACTGGACATGGTAATCAATGTTGGCGCGCGCCTGAGCCCAGTGATGAAGCTCGAAGCGTTCCGCGGGCAGCGGCTGAAGCGCCGGCCGATCCAGTTCGGCAAACAGCGTGGCGCGCGAACCCGAGCGCTTGCGAAACGGCCGCTGGTTGAGCCTCTCCAGCAGTTCGCGGATCGCCTGATTGAGCTCGAAAAGGCTAAAGAATTTCCGATGCCGCAGCGCCGCCACGATCCAGCGCTCCACTACCAGTACCCCATTCTCACCCTTGGCTTTGTCGCGGGCCTTGTAGGGCCGCGTCGGCAGCACGCCCACGCCGTAGTGCATGGCCAGCTCGTGATAAGTGCGGTTCAGGTCGGGCTCGTAGCGGCAGGCGCGAATCACGCCGGTGCGGGTGTTATCCGGGATGACCAGCCTAGGACAACCACCCAGGAATTCGAAGGTGTGGATGTGCGCCCCGATCCAGTTCTCCAGCCCCTGGCTCTCGGTGGCTTCGACGTAAGTGTAGTTGCTCGCTCCGAGGACGGCGACAAAGATCGACGCCTCGTGCACCGGCCCGCCCTTCGGGTCATGGATGGGGATGGTGTCCCCGACGTAGTCAACGAAAAGCTTCTCGCCCGCCTTGCGCTCGTGGCGGAGCACGACGTCCAGATGGCGGCGCCAGCGACGATAGAGTTCACAGAAGCGGCTGTAGCCGTAGCCGTCGGGGTGGCTCTGGCGGTATTCCTCCCACAACAGTTGCAGGGTCAGGTGGCGATGGGATTGCAATTCCTGGTGCAGGTTCGCAAAGTCAGGTGTGGGCCGCTGAGTTTCATAGATTCGGCGCGGAGAGTGCCCGTAGAGCACCTCTTCCAACCGGGCTTCGTCCCAGCCCTCCGGCAGCGGCCGGCTGACCCCCGCCGCCCGAGCGCGTTTCAGGCAATTCGAAACGCTGGCTTGCGAGATCGAACAACTGCGAGCGATCTGGGCTTGGCTGAGGCCCAACTCGAACCGCAGCCGCAGGACTTCGTTGAATTTCCGCATGGACAGTCTTTCTGTCGGCAAGTGGATTCCTCCTCGTTCCAGAGGAACCCCGATTGCCCGATTCTTGTCCAGCGTCGCTCGCTCTACCCTGTCTCCTGAAGGTGAGCCCCGACCAGCCCTCCCGGCACCGGTCGAGAACCGTCCGGCCCCAGACCCACCGGGCCATCACTCACCCCAGAACGATTATTACGATCCCCGGAATCGTCATCACGATGATCCCGGAATCGCCATCACGATCTTTTTGGAACGCCCATCACGATCACACTGGAACCGCCATCACCATCCGCACGCACACTCCTTCAAGGCTTCCTTCTCTCCATCGGGCGACGGATTATTTGCGCCCTTTCCTTTCTCAGTTATCCTTGGCCTTCGACGACGCGAGCGCGGCCAATATCCGTGTCTTCATCTGCTAATCCTCCCGATTGGACCTGGGGCGTTCCGTTGACGCGCCTAAGTTGGCAACCCCGGCGAGCCCCAAGGGAAATATTGGCAAGATGCGTCCGCGACTTGTATCTCGGCCTACCGGTGATGGGAGACCAGAGGACGACGGTTTCCGACGCCTTTGACAGTGCGGGCAAGTGATGCGCTGGCTTGCAGGAGAGCGCGGAGCCAGAGGGCCGCCTGTGCGTCTTAACCTACCGCCCGGCTATCAGAAGGGGCGACCCGGGATTTCTGTTCTCGCAGGAATGCTTGTTGAAGTCAGGGCGGTGAAAAGGGCGGCGGCTCTGCACTCGGGTAGATGCAGATTTAGCTCTTCTCCGGTCAGGACACCTCGGCGGACGGGGCACGGCCATTCGTCTCCAAGCCGCCGGAGACGGGCGCTCGGCCACTCTCGACCGCTGGTGGCAGGTCCCCTCGCCTGCACCAGAAGAGATACCCGGTCAGCAGGCCGACCACGGCCAAGTGGATCCGCTCCCAGATGGAGTTTTGGGTCTACGGCAAAATGCCTCCCCGGCCCGACAATCTGCGCGCGGTGGTTGAGGAGACGCCCCAGGAGGGGCGGGTCACCGTAAGGTACGTCCGCATGGAATTCGGCCCAGATCACAGAGGAGTGCTGCACCTGCATCTGTTCATTCCGCAGGGCAAGGCGCCATTTCCGGTTTTCCTGATCCTGTGCCGCTGCCCGCTATGTGCCCTGTACCCTACGCCGGTGCAGTTCCTGGATGGCTGTCAGCGGCTCGATAGGAAGGGAAGCGAAAAGCGTCGGTCTGAGAGGGCCCGGCCTTTGAGCGCCTCAGTAGGCGCGGAAAGCGTAACAACAGCGGCCAGTTCCTGACAAGGCGACTGCATCGTCAAGGGAGTCGTTGTTAGTAAACCCTTGCCGTAGGCATTGCCCGAGCATTGTCCCATCCGCGGGGCTGTGACAGACTTGGCCAACGGACTGCGACCTTACTGGGGATGTGAGCTTGGGCGGGGCGGTCTCATTGCTGATTGAGGCTGCGGGCGAGGCGACGATTCCGCTCCTGCCCAGCTCTTTGACGCGCTCTATGCTGAGCTGCATAAGCTTGCTAAGGGCGAGTTGACTCGCCACGGCTTTCCTGTGAGCATCAGCGCAACAGCGCTTTTGCACCAGGCCTACCTCGACATGGCGGTGCGCTGGCGGCACCTCGTTTCCTGATGAGGCACGATTTATGGGTTACGCCGCGCGTGTGATGCGGGGGTTGATTATCGATCACGCGCGCAATCGGCTTGCTCAGAATCGCGGCAGCCAGTTTGAGCTCACTTCTATCGGTCCCGGTATCGAGGGAAATGCCGCCGACGGCCAGGGACTCGCGCGCATCGGCGAGGCGCTGGACGAGCTAGCCAAAGCCGAACCCGCGCTGGCCGAAGTGGTCGACCTGAAATTCTTCTGCAGCTTCTCATTTGCCGAGGTCGCAGTCCTGCGAGGCGTGTCAGAACGCACCGTTCAGGGGATGTGGCAGAAGGCGCGCATCTATCTGCATCGGAGCATCAGCGCCGAATTGTCGCCATTAGGAAGCCGCGACCATGCTGAGTTCACAATTGTGGCAGCGGGCACCCTTGCCGGGCAGACGCGTCAACCCTCCAGCAGCTCGCCCAGCTCGCCGGCCTTCATGGGCTGGCCGCGCGTGCGGCCCTCGTCAGCCCTGGTTGTAAAACTCATGGAAGCTGTGAAGGAGGCCGCTCTCATGAGTAAACAGAATCGTAGGCGCCGGAATGATAGGTCCCGAGCTTTGACCCTTCCCTAATTGGATCAATCCAAGTCCTCGGTTTTGAACACGCTCGGATCTGGGAGGTTACATTTTTTTTGGACAACATGCGGTAAGAGCTGTAGATCCTTAAGAGCGCGTGGAGGACCTGTGCGGGCGATCAGCGATTGTCGTCCCTACCGCGACTGGAACTGGCTGGCCTTGACTGATTGCAGCTGACCTGAGGGCCCACGACGCGCGCCGTGAGGACCAATGAGGGCGGGCCAGCCGCCGAGTCGGCGCTTGAACTGGAGACAATTCGGGCCGAATGCAGGATTTCCCGGTTAAAGGCAGCAATCCCGCCGGAGGTGATGTCCGCCTGCATCCCTCCGTGCAGTGAGACCCCGTCGACCTCGACCACCTGATTATCTTTGGCAAGCAGGATGGCCCCCAGCTGGTACCCTTCGGCCGGTCCTACGTTTGCGGCCCGCAGGCGAGTCGTGAACCGAATCGGATCTCTTCCTGCGCTTCTCACCTGCCTTTCGGCACCCAACGTCAGGGTGACAGAAGCCTCCAGGTTTCCCGTGGCCGTGAGGACCCGTCCTGCGGCGGTGCGGACGGTGAGTTCTACTGAAGGCTGAATCGTAGCCGTAACCCCAAGACTCCCCGAGGCGCTGCGTTTTGGCGGGGCCGGATGGGCCCAGAGGAAGAGGGTCGGGACAACGGCTACAAGCAGCCTGAGAGCGTTACGGGACGATCTCACGAAGCACCTATGGCCATGGACTTGCTAAAGACCTTCATGTCCGGTGTGCCTGCTCAGACCCACAGGCTCCTCGGGATTTCTGGCCTCTGCCTCTGTATCGGCAGACTGCGGAGTGTTCCTGAATGATTCATAGTTCGGGAGAGGCGCGCACAGGACGGTTGACCGCTGCTCGATGCCTTGATCAGGCGCCTGTAAGTGGTTGATAAAGCTTGACGTGTGTGAGGTTCAGCGAGCATTTCGAATCAGTCTAGGCGGCTGCTCCTCCTGACCTTCGCATAGGTCTCTTATGACCGACCGGAGAGCGGGGTCTCACGCCGGGCGCCGACCGAGGATCGGACGTGCCTCCAACTTCGGCCCGCATTTGTTTTTCTTCAAAAGCGGCATCTGAGCGGATTAACGCGCTCTAATTCGCTGGTCAATCCGAGCGCGATCAGCGTTCGGGACGAGGGCCTACTCAGGCCGAAAATCCTAACGATGGATGTATCTGCACGCGCACCTGCCCGACCGGCTGGTATCCCGCTAGACGCTTGGCATCTGAATTGCCGTTTGAGGGCTCGGACGCGACAGATCGGCAAGCGGAGGCCGTCTCCGATCGAAGAGCAAATCACCAGTGATGCAGGTCACAGAAGGCTTGAATATACGCTCAGTAATATACTCAATGGATACTGGATGGTTCGATATCAAAGAAACGTGAAACGCACGGCTTGCTGCAACATCGCCGGACTTGCCATACGCAAGGTCCGTTCTGCAGGACAGTCGGTTTGGTGGCTGCGGCGGAAAGTTGACGGAGGAGGAAAGACGAATGAAAAGACTATGTTTTGTTGCGTTGCCGGTTCTGTTGGGCTTGTTGACTCCACAAGGCGCAAACGCGCAGACAACCGCCACAGGCACACTGACGGTGTCGGCAGTCGTGAATTCTTCAATCAGCTTGGTATTCAATTCTGACCCTTCGGGTGTCGCTCTCGGGGGTTCCGGAACGGCCGCTGCCACACTGACGTTCGGCAACGTGCAGGCGTTTGGGGGGACGTTGGCACCTGGCGTGGTTCGTACCAACGGGACCGACAACTTCACGGTGACATCCGGCGTGGACGTTCTGGTCAAGAAGTCAAACTCGAACTCACCAAAGTACACTCTCACAGCCCAGTTGAGTACGAACGATTCCACGAACACCTGGACGGTAGGCGGAGTCACGGTAACCAGTGGGTCGCCAGCTCAGATCTCGGCTAATGGCTTGTACAGTTCCAACGTGAACTTTCCGGTGGGGATCACGATCCCGAACTCTGAGAACGCCGGGACGATCAACAACGTCATTAATTACACGGCGACAGCGAACTAGGCGCGCCGGCCAGCGGGCAGCAGGGGACAAACGTGAAGTGGAGCATCAGACCTTCAGGCGCGGCGGCCGTAGCGATAGCGCTCTTGCTACCGGCCGCAGCGAGGGCCCAGAAGCAGATCACGAAGAAGGCACCTCCGTCATCCCTGATGTTGCTCACCCAGGAGGAGACGCCGGTCTCTTTGACTGTGGTTAGCCTGCCCGATGGGGCTCCTCTGTTGGGGAGCCAAGGCGGATGGACTCTGGATCTCGGACGGGTGTCCTATGCCGGTATCCCGGCGACGCCCAATGTCGCCATCGAACGATCGTCCGGAAGCTTCGTCGTGTCCACTGAATTCGGGCTGATGATCCGCGACCCAAGGCAACATCCGAGGACGGTATCTCTGCTGGTGTTCCTGGAACCGGTGCAGTCTCGGGTGGCGATTCGGATCGACGGCGTCACGCTTCAGGCTGCGCCTCAACTGCTGGCGGCCCATATCCCGACCAGAGTGGTCACACGGCATCGGTTGGAGATCGAGATTCCGGCCAGCCTTGCTGAGGATGAAAAGTTGGTTGTGAACGGCATCGAGTTGAGCGTTGTTCCCGATTGAGGAGTCACCTGGAAACATGCCCAGCAAAACCCCCGACTACCAAAAGCGCACCAGGATCGCGCTCTGTCTTCCTCTGCTGGTTTTCAGCTTCCTCAGCCTCGGCCGGGGACAGACGACGGGCACCGGCGTGTCCCCATCTCAGCCCGGCAGGCTTCCAGACAATCGGCCTATGTTGTCGTTGAGCCCGGCAGTCGTGATGACTCGCGGCAGCTTTGGACAAAGCGTGACCCAGACCCTGAGCCTCAGTAATGAGACCCCTAACCCGCTCGCCTTCCAGATGGTTGCGGAGGATGTGATCGTCAGAGACGGGGCGCGCGTCTTCGTCCCGGCGGGGGAGATGGCGCAGAGCATCGCAGCGTCGGCGGTATTCTCCCAGAAGTCAGGGGTCGTTAAGCCCTCCTCAGCCGTGTCCATCGAGGTGCGATTGACCATCCCGGTGCAAACCAACATTCGCGCCGTAGTTGTCATCTTTCGTGGCACTAACGCCATTCGACAGCCGCAGTCGGCTGTCGCCCTCACCGCTTCGCTGGGAACCCTCATCACCTTCAATCTCACCAACGACGCCAGACTCGAGGCTGAGCCGGCGCGCGTGAATGCCAGCAGCGCGAGCTCGAATCTGACCGTCTCGGAATGGCTTCGGAATTCGGGAGCCGACCCGGTGATTCCAGAGGGCGTCGCCGCCTTCTTGAATTCGAGCGGCAAGCTGGTGGCCAAAATATCATTCTCACTGCCCCAACGCCTGCTGCCGGGAGAGCGGCTGGAGTTCGACGCGGAATGCCCGAACGAACTGCCAGCCGGCACTTACAAAGTCCTCTGCTCATTCCAGTACGAGGGCAGGGACATGACAAACGCCACGACCTTCGACGTCCCATGAGACGGTTCTCGCGGCTCTTGCGTGTCTGGCTGCTGTTTGCGGCGACGGCGTTGGGCCAGTCCTCGGTCTCCCTCACTCTCAAGACCACGCGGAACCTTCAAGTCGCAAACGCGACTGCGGCCTACTCGCTGAACTCGAGCATCGCTGAGGCTTGCGCGGAGAACGGGACGGTCGAGCTCCTGGGCAAGGGAGTGGGCGTCACTTCGGTAGTCGTGGTCGTGCCCGGAGGGACGACGAGCATTCGAGTCCTTGTCGTTGCCAGCCCTGCCGCTCCTCCGCCGGGGCTGATACCATCGGCGCCGGCCGGGAACGTGGGTGAGACCGGGAGCTACGATGTGCGGTATAACTCGAATCCCGGCCAGATCGTCAATGGTCTTGAATTCGTACAGCGGGAAGGCGACGCGTTCAAACGATTCCAGCTGATCGGCGCCAACTACCTGTCAACTTCCAGTGGCAGCGCGGTGCAGTTCCCACTTTTCTCCTATGAAATTGGCACTCCCAGGCGAGACCTCACGGTTGGGGACACAACCGTCAGCAATTCGCCCTTGACCGTCGACGGCCCGCTAGTGCGCGGCTTTCACCTGCAACAGGGACCTTGGGTTTTTCACGCGGGGTTCGCGTCCATCGCCACATTCCAAGACATCTTTCTAGCCACAGACCCGGAATACGCCGCGGGCATCACCCGCTTGTTCAAGCTTTCGCCAAGCGCTTATGTGGCGGCCAACCTCTACTACTTTCAGAATCCCGCACCAGAGACCCTGATCTCCAGAAACGGCCTTTCCGGCTCGCTGGTTTATGAATACAAGCCGAGCCGACATTTCAACGTGTTAGGGGAGATCGGCCTGAGTCACGGAGTTGGGGTTGCGGGGCGCGTAAACTTCGACGACCTCAAACAGGCCTTCGCCGCCAGTTTCCACTACCTCCCACGCGACTTCGCCTCGCTCGCCCTTAACAATCAGCACGGCTTCTTCGCTGATCTTCAATACTCCCGCGCCTGGAACGAAAGGCTCAGCGGTACTGCGAGTTTTGACCAGGCCAGCTACGAATTGACTCGATTCCGGCAGAACACGCTAGTCAGCTCAGCTAATCTGACCTTCCAGCTCAGCCGTCACTTCAGGGTGAACGGGGGTTCTGTGCTTTCCAGCTTCAAGTCCGGGTCCCCAGCCCCTTTCGACCTTCAGACTCTTACCCTGCCCGCAGGGATTGATTTTTCCTCGCGCCATTTTAGCGCCGGAGCTCTTTATCAACCTGCGCTCGATTTCTCGGGTCGCGTGGCGAACGGTTACGGAGCGACTCTGGGAGGTTCATTCGCTACCTTTCATCTCAACGCTTACGCCCGCCACGATGTTCAGATTCCGACCGTCCAGGCTCTCTACAGCGCCGTTCCAGGGCTGCAAGACGCGCTGCAACGCCTGGGCATCGTGATCACGGATCCGGAGCAACTGCTGCAGTTTCTGGGAGACGCCTCCCTGTTCACTACCCTGGGCCTTGCGAGCGGGCTCCAACTCAGACTGGCGCCGGCGCGCAACGACCTCGGTCTGACTGCGGGTTGGACCATCCGGGGATCGCACCCGCAACGGATCGATCTAAATGTGATGAACAGTGAAACACAGTTAATTGCGGGTAGCGTACGCTTCCACTCTCTTTCAGTGAGCTACACACGCCAACTGACGCCATCCAATGGCCTGACCGCCTTCGCCGGCCTGTACCAGACGATCGCGGCGCGGACCTCAACCCTGACGCCCATTTTCGAAATCTCCCTTCGTCACCGGTTCTTCTCCACGCCCGCCTTTCTTTTGCCCGGCCGGCACGGAGACATTGTGGGGCACGTCTTTCAAGATGACACTTCGAGCGGACGCTATTCCGGCCGGGAGCCTGGAATCGCCAGAGTGGAAGTGGTCCTGGACAATGTGCGCTCCACGCGGACTGCTCCCGACGGCAGCTACGAATTTGACCACGTGCCTTACGGGGTCCATCACGTGGAGGCGAAGTTCCAGACCACGAAGCCATTTTTCTTCACCACAGACTCACCCGCCACCGCCGGAATCGACAGCACGGTCAATTTCGGAGTGAATTTCATCCCAGGCCGTCTGTTCGGCTATGTGGTCAATGATGCTGGCCAAGGCATCTCCGCAGTGCTCGTGGAATTGCACGGCCCGGCCGGCTCGCGTCAGGCTCAAACGGCGGCGGGCGGCAAATTTACGTTTGAGGGTCTTCGCGAAGGACAGTATTCGCTTTCAACCGTGCCCGATTCCTACCCTGCCGGATACGATCTGCTCGGCCTTGCACCTCAATCCGTCTTGGTCAAGCCGAGCGCACCGTCATCGATTACTTTCGACGTGAGGGCGTTACGAAGCGTTTCGGGTGTCGTGAAGAGGTATAACCAATCGGAGCTCGAGGCTGTTCCCGCGCCCGAAGTCAACGTGACGATACCGGAGCTTTCGCTGGTCACGAAAACGGACCGCGTCGGTCGATACGTCTTTCGTGGACTTCCGGCCGGCTCATTTACGATCTCGGTGGAAGATTCAGGCGTGCCGATTACGCGTCCCGTCCGTTTAGGGGGCGGACCGGTCGTCATCTCCAATCTGGACTTCATCGTGAATCGAACAGAGCCCGACCTTCACTAGTTTAGTGTAGAGACAGTTTAATAAGCATCTCTTTACAAACCAAATACTAATACGCTAGGATTACAATCCCAGGCCGATAATCTGCGTTCGCACGGCGTCACCCGCCGAATGGAGGTTACCCATGAAGACCGTGCGCACCGTGTTGCTTGTTCACAATGAACCTGACGCCTTTCGTGGGCTCGAAGAGGTGTTACACGGTCAGGATATTCATACCAGTCACGCGCATCGCTGCGCGGACGCACGAACCATGCTGAAACGCTCGTCCGTCGATCTGGTATTGACGGATGTCGCTCTCGCTGACGGCACTTGGAAGGATGTGATCCGCTCGGTGCGTAAGGCGGCGAGAGGAACACCAGTAATCGTGATGTCGCGGGTCGTCAATATGCGGCTATATCTTGATACCCAGGAAGGCGGCGCTGCGGATTTCATCGTGCCGCCTATGGCAGCTCGCGACTTGGCGTACACGCTCACGACGGCGATGCACCGCCACGAACGCCAGAGCCAGCCGCCCATCCACTGAAGTCTCGGGGCTGGCCAGAGTCAGAGCGCCCGGCGGTCGTGGGGCGGTGTTCCAGTGTGGCCATAACCATGAACCCAGCCGGTAATCGCGCATGACGAGGCCGCGGTTGGCCCCGCCAGAGTCGTTCTATTGGGAGGACTTCCTCTTATGCAGCGGCCATGACTCGGCCTCGATGAAGCAAAGGGGGAGGCAGTTCACCAGCTTTGGGGGATGAATATCATGTCTGACAAGCCGCACTTGGGGAGTGGCTCGTTGACACGCTGTACAATTCGGTTCGAGTGCTCACAATGCCATCGGCCTTTCATATTGCCGGAGGGTGTCCCGTCAATCCAAGGAATTGGAGAACTGTGCACCGCTTTCGAGGAGCACGTTGCCGAATCGCATGCCACAGATTCCTTGAGGGCCATCGCCCTTCTGATTCATTGCCAGCAACCGGACCGGCTCGGGCGTGGCTAGAGAATTGAACTGGCGTAGACCACGCCTCTTTCGATTGGAGGAACCCTGAATATCGGTGCGCGAATTCGTACGGTGCGGGAGGCGAAAGGGCTCTCCCAGGGCGATGTCGAACGTCGCTCGGGGCTCTTGCGCTCTCGTATTTGAAGAGAAGAAGGAGGATACACCCGCCTTCGCTGGTCACTCTTGACAAGTTTGCGGGGGCGTTGGACATGGAGTCGTATCAGCTGCTGTTCGACGGAAACAACGGTGCACGACCGGCGTCTGTGCGCCAACATGCAATCTCGAAATCAGCTTCGAAGTTTCTCAGGCGTTACGGGCGACTGTCCACGAACAACCGCAGACTGATCGCGTCCGTGATATCCCAATTGGGTAGGCAATAGCAGCGGCCCGGTCTGAAAAGGGACCAGACGGCTGTCAGTCGGAAGCGGCAGCAGAAACCGGGTGGTCACGTGCCGCCCTCGGCACTGAAGTGGTGGCGACCGCCCCAATAGTGTGAGAGCCCACCCAGGGATTGCGGAGGCCACGGCGTGAGCCAGAACCGACCGCAGGACCACAATTTGCGTGAGCAACGGTAACGGGCCTTCCGAAACGGCCTCACAGCTCGTTATGAGAGTCGCCTGAAGTCTCCGCGAGACAACCCTCCCTCTACTGCCTGTCCACAACGGCACATGATTCGTGCTCCCGCTGCCGGTGATGTTGGCAGGTCTTGGTTTTGCCTTTGGCGGTTGAAGCCGCACCGCCTGAGCCGGCGCTTGTAGCGCTGGTTTTCAGGCCAGAGGCAAGTCGATACAACGCCGCCTGCACTGGCGCTCTCGGTTGTGACGTAGGCGGAAGCCGACCTGCCGCCCAGAGTGTCAGCGTCTGCCGCTTTCAGAGCATAAGGGACACCCACCAGCAGCACAGGGGCTTTCTCCAAGGCCCGGCAGGGCCGGAGCCACGCCCAGCCGTCGCGCCGCTGATGAAAAGATCATGGGGAAGGCCCTCAGGCGAGGCGGCGACCAGCATGGCGGTGTATTGGCCTTGCGAGTCGAGCGCGAGAGTTTGAGCTTCAGACCACAGCGGCGCACCGCCTTCTTGCAGTGCGTAAAGGGAGAAGGTGATTGCCACATTGCCAGTCGCGGCTTTGCCGGACGCGTCGGCAACAGTGCCGTTGAACTGCACCAGGCGCGGCACCACGGTCCCAACGTCAGGTGCCGGGCCGCTGGTTTGAGTCGTAGTCGTTCCGGCTTGGGGAGTTTGCGCCAGCCCTGATAAACAGAAGCCCAGAAACAACACTAGCCCCGCGAAGATCGACATGGTTGCTCTCTTCATGATCGCCCCTCTGTGGATTTGGATCTCTTGGATTCCGAACGCGGGGCACAGTCTAGTGTACGAGGTTAGCCATAGTCAGACGGCACGCGAAGGTGTTGCCAGGTAACCCTAGCTTGCTACGGCAGGGTACCGGGGCCCTTCCCACCGGGGGCCGCGTCCGTTTAGGGTTCCCGAATGTCTGCTCCGCAATCCACGCTCAACTCGGCAGCTCGACTCGAATCGCACTGTCCAGCCGGAACGGAAACAATGACGCGACCACCCGCTGTCTTTCGCGCCGCTGCGCCGGGGGAAAGAACAATGAGCGTACTGTTGCATTGTCCGCCACGTCGGGACGCTATCTGCGGTGCTTATAGCCGGACCCCCGTCCGCTCACTCAACAGTAATGTTGCGTTTCGCTTGATTGATCCCGGCAACGCAGCTGACAAAGGCGACATGAAGATGGTCGGTCACACGTTCTTAAATTGAAACTCACGTTTCAACGAATCCAGTTTTCGGAGGCCGGTCAAGCAGATGTAGACTGAGTGGTGGTCAGCCAACACGCTTGACGCGCCAGGGCTGATTCAGCGCCGACAGAGCCGACGTGCGCAGGCTGCGTGCCGGCTACAGCTCCAACGCCGACCATGGGGTCCACAGAGAGCGCCCGAAAGGACACAAGATCGAGTCCCGACAGCCCCCGAGACTTCGCGGATCTACTGTAGCCGACTGGTGGCGATTTGGCCCTGGAGACCAACGCCCATCAACCCTGGGAAGTCACGGAGTTTTCGAGATATCAGGGTATTGAACGAGAAATGGGGTCAAGGCAATTCGATGCTGCGCCGATATTCCCTAAGGGTGCAAGGGAGCCCCTGTGCAGGGAGCCGGTTCGAGGACCTCATGATTCTGGATGTTGGCCCGAGCGATGGTGCCGACCAAGTGTGTCGGAGGCAGCGCGGACAGACGTGCGAGCGGCCAGTTGACCTATCGCGAAGCTCGCTAAAACCCGTCCTCCTCGCGGCTCTCTTGCTCGTGGGCGGTGAACTCCGCGCCTCTGGGTCGAGCTCTCCGCAGGCGCCGGTCTTGCTGACCCACACCTCCGCTGTTCGTGCGCTCGGTGTCGAGGAAGCGCGCCGCGGATACCCTATCCATCTACGTGGGGTAGTGACGTACTTCGATCCCGGCGTGGACCTATTCGTTCAGGACGCGACCGCCGGGATCTGGGTTGATGTACGGGAAATGCACGAATTCGTCCGCCCCGGGCAACTTCTCGATCTTTACGGCGTGTCGGGGGATGGTTTTACACCGTACGTGGCGAAGCCGCGCTGGCGGGTGATCGGGCAAACGCCGGTCCCCAAGGCGCGACGCGTCAGCTACGAGGAAATGACCAGCAGTCGCACGGACAGCCTCTGGGTGGAAATCGAAGGCATCGTACAGTCCGCCCGTTTTGATCCATTGGGGCCCTCGGTGATGGAACTGGCCGCCCCCGGCGGTCCGTTGCAGGCATACGTTCCGCATCTTGCGGGTCCCCTTCCCAGCACGCTTGTAGATGCCAAGGTGCGTCTTCGTGGAGTGTGTGGGGCGGCGTTCAACACGAGAAATCAACGCATCTCTGTTAACCTGTACGTTCCGAGTCCGGACCAGATCAGGGTCGTCGAGCCGGCCCGGGCCGACCCTTTTTCGCTGCCCACGCTGCCCATTGTCGGCGTCGGCCGGTTCTCTACAGAAGGAATGGAAGGCCATCGGGTGAAGGTCCGGGGTACCGTGTCGATGCAAGTGGCTGGACGGAAGCTTTTTGTCAGGGACTCCACCGAGGCGTTGGGCGTCAACGCCTCCGATCCGACTCGGCTCGAACCCGGGGACCAGGTCGAGGTTGCAGGCTTTCCTTCCACAGGCGCCTACACACCCGATTTGAAGAATGCGGTGTTCCGAAAGGTCGGCATCGGCCCCGCACCGGTCCCGGCCAGAGTCGACGCCAAGCAGCTACTGGGCGGGGACTATGACGATGAACCCGTCGAGATTGAGGCCTCGCTCGAATCCGACACCCGGACTCGGGGCGGGCACACGCTTGTGGTGCGGTCGGGCAGCGTGATCTTCGATGCTTTCGTGGACCAGCCCGACGGCCGAAAGGCCACCTGGCCCGCGCTTCCCCCAGGCAGCCGACTGCAGTTGTTCGGCGTCTGCGTCGTCAAGGCCGGTGACGCCGGCCAGCCGACAGAGTTCAGTCTGATTCTGCCTGGCCCGTCCGCTATCAAGGTGCTAAGTCGGCCTTCGTGGTGGACAGTGCGACGCATCGTGGGTCTGCTGCCGATCGCCGCCGGAGGCATTCTCCTCGGCGCGGTGTGGCTGTTCGCATTGCGGAAAAGAGTCGACGAACAGACCGAGACAATTCGAGCCTCGCTGGAGTCGACGGCCGATGGGGTTGTGGTGGTAGACTCCGCGCACCGAATGGTGACCTGCAACCGTAAGTTTGTGGAAATGTGGGGAATCCCACCGTCCATCCTTGGGTCCGCTGTCATGGAAGCGCGCTTGGCGTTCATCGCGCAGCAGACAACAACACCCGAGGCTTTTCTCGAAAACGTCCGACAGACGGACGCGGACCACGAAACCAAATCCGACGACGAGATTAACCTGAAGGATGGACGAATCTTCGAGCTTCACTCGGAACCGCAGAACGTCAGGGGCAGGTTTGCTGGACGAGTGTGGGGATTCCGCGATGTCACGGAGCGCCGGCGAGCCGAAAAGAGCCTCGAAGAGCGCACTGCCTACCTGAACGCTCTCATCGAGAACAGTCCGATGGCGATCGTCGTGGTGGACAGGGCCAATACCGTCAAGCTCAGCAATCCCGCATTCGAGCGAATGTTCCAGTATTGCCAGGAAGAAATCCTGGGTGCCGACATCGACTCGCTCATCGCACCTCCTTACGTGCTGCCGGAGGCCAACGAATTTAGTCAGCGAACCGAGTCTGGTGAGGTTGTGCATGGGATCGGGCATCGGCGTCGAAAGAATGGGACGCTGGTCGACGTCGAGGTGTTTGGGGTTCCGCTGAAGATGGACGGTTGTGTGGTCGGGGTGTATGGGTTGTACCTCGACATCACCGAGCGTAAGCGGGCTGAACAGGACTTGCTCAAGGCCAAGGAGGCTGCTGAAGCCGCCAACCGTGCCAAAAGCGAGTTCCTGGCCAACATGAGCCATGAAATCCGGACTCCCATGAACGGCATCCTGGGAATGACTGAACTGATCCTGGATACCAGCCTGACCCCGGAGCAGCGCGAATACCTGGTTATGGCGAAGAGTTCGGCCGATGCCCTATTGAGCGTGATCAATGACATTCTGGACTTCTCCAAGATCGAAGCCGGCAAGCTGGAAGTGGAATCGATCGATTTCAGCTTGCGCGAAAGCTTGTCTTCGACGCTCAAGAGCCTCCGTTTTCGGGCGCAGGAGAAAGGGCTCGAGCTGAACTGCGAATTCAAACGCGACGTGCCTGCAATGGTGGTGGGAGACCCGGGCCGTCTGCGCCAGGTCGTGGTGAACCTTATCGGGAACGCCATTAAGTTCACCGAACAGGGCGAAGTGACATTTCAGGTCGAGCGCCAGCCTGCCGAACTCGGTCAACTCCATTTCATTGTCAAAGACACCGGGATTGGCATTCCGCTCGAGAAGCAAGCTTTGATCTTCGACGCCTTTACCCAGGCGGACGGCTCCACCGCACGCCGTTATGGAGGCAGCGGATTGGGTCTGGCGATCTCCAGTCACCTGGTCCGGATGATGGGCGGACGTCTGTGGGTGGAAAGCGTTCCCGGGCAAGGTAGCAGCTTCCATTTCACCGCGCAGCTGCGCGCGGCACCTTGCGCCGAGCGCACTGCTGTTCTACCCGTCGACTTGGAAGGACTTCCGGTACTGGTGGTGGACGATAATGCCACCGACCGGCGCATCCTGGCTGACGTACTGAGTGCCTGGCGAATGGAGCCTGCCCTGGCCGACGGTGGGCGAATTGCGCTCGAGATCCTGCAACGTGCTGCGCACTCCGGTCGGCCCTTTCCTCTTGTTCTCGTTGACGCCCAGATGCTGGACATCGATGGGTTCGAGCTGGTTGAGCAGATCCGGCAAGATCCGAGTCTGGCCGGTGCAACCATCATGCTGCTGAGCTCTGCGGGCCAGCGGGGTGACGGGGCGCGCTGTCGGTCACTGGGAGTGGCCGCCTACCTTACCAAGCCCATTGCGCAGTCGGAGCTGTACGACGCCATCATCGAGGTGCTCGAAACCCAATCGCAGAGGGAGGAGCAGCCCTCATTAGTCACCCACCATTCTCTGCGCGAAAGTCGAGGCCGGCTGCGGGTCCTGCTGGCCGAGGACAATCGCGTGAATCAGCACCTGGCGGTCCGGTTGCTCGAAAAGCGGGGTCACACCGTTGACGTGGTGTCTGACGGGCGCGAGGTTCTGACCAAGCTCGCCGGCGGGAACTTTGATCTCGTCTTGATGGACATTCAGATGCCTGAGATGGATGGATTCAAGGCCACTGCTGCGATCCGGGAGACTGAAAAGACGACAGGCAAGCATATTCCGATTGTCGCCATGACGGCACATGCTATGAAGGGCGACCGCGAGCGATGCCTCGAGGCGGGTATGGACGGCTATATCGCGAAGCCCGTCCGCGCCCGACACCTGTGCGACGAAATTGACAAGCTCGCTCCGCCCAACAGCGAGTCCATCTCCGAACCCCAACCTGCGGCCGTCGCCTGAAACGGTTGCGGTAGGGACGCCGGTTTACCCGGCGCCCCCCGCACAGATCCGTACGAGCGGGGCGACCGCATACGGCTCTTACCGTGGATGGGTGGCGTTTAAAGCGCAAATGGGGATAGGGATGGAGAACCTTGGGTGGGAAGCCACTAAACCACGTTAGATTAGCTAAATAGCCAGACGGAGTGTGCCATTGGTGTGCCGCGACACTTCGGAGGCGTCGCTATGGCACGCCAATTTTGGGGATCTTGCCATTGAACTGCCGAAGTCCGTATGTTCGCGCCGGGCTGCTTTGACCAAACCGTCGAATCAGCAGCTCAAGCGGCGTACTTTGGGAGTCATACCGCCTCCCGAGTCCAATACGGAAGCCGGACGACAACGTGATCGGTATCACTTCAATGCAGCACGATCCTAGTCATAATCGCTTCCGATCTCTGGCTTGGGGGACCTGCGCTGTGGACATCCTCGGGGTTGTCGTACTGGTCATGATCGGCGCCATTCTGCGAATCGTACTTGACGAGGTCAGCCAGAACCCGTGAGCCTGTTCTTACTGCGGCTCTCGTTCGGACGTTAATTCGGTGGTGTGTCCTCAATGCCATCGAGCACTGCGACGCCGGGACCTGCATTCATAAGCGCGACCCCATCTGCGAGTCAGACGCCCGCGAAGCGGGTGGCTTAGATTCGTGAGTGGGGCCATCTCAAAAGGCGGTTACCCAAGTGGTTCCGTCGTCGCGCCAAAGCGCGCCTTGGTGGTCGAAGCAGCGGCTTACCTCAAGGACAGTAATGCTTCACCTGCCAGATGGACGGGCTCCGGTTAAGGTGGCAGTCACGAGCACGCTGGTGGAACACTGTGTCTTGACGGCGCGGTTTCACGCGTTGGCTGGAGCGCAAGGACGGCGGCTCCCGAGAGCTCAGATCGCAACCGCGCGGGCGGTGTTGGGCCTATCACGGGGAGTGCGGTACGAATTGCCTGGAGTAGGTTTTTAGGGCGCAGGCACGGTATGCCGTCGTGAGCAAGCGAGTGCGACCCAATGACCGAGCTGAGACTCCAACCCCGAATGATTCCCGGGAACGCTGACCAGCAAGTTGCAGCCGCATTCCAATCTGGTCGGCAAGGCCACCGACAACGTTTGGGAATCGCCGCCTACGCCTCAAGGGTTAAGGCCGGACCACACAGACCGGAGCTACCTGGCGACCGGTACATGAGCGTGACGGTGGTCGCTGAAAGGCTCAACGTTAGTCATGATACCGTTCTCCGATGCTTCTCAGGTTACCCCGGTGTGATCGACACCAGCGAGGAAGCCCTCGCCCCCAACAAGCCCTGGCAGCGTGGTAAGCGCCATCGGCGGCATGCTGCCCATTTCGGAGAGCGCCTACTACCGCTATATCCGGCAATGCGCCGCGTAAGCCGGCTGTCACTCCGTAGAGCACGGTTCAGGGATGTCTGGAACCGATATTCAAGCCGCGGCTGAGCGAGCAGCCTTGCGAGAGTGCATAGCCTCGACATGCCCCTCGAAGGCAGCAACCACTTCCGCTCTCCCCTCCTTTGCCGGGACGTCCTCCGGCGTGATGAAAAGTTGATTGCAATGTGAGCACCGGTAGCACACTAGCCTGCCGACGTTGCGGCAGGTTAGGAGCCTTGCCGAGTCGTTCATGGTCGTTCTTCTCCTGTCAAACCGTGTTGCTATAAGAGCTCTGGCAAAGTAACCCAACAGTTATCTAAACGATGTTAATTATCGGTTTCGGCGACGCCAATGCTGGTGCTCACGACGGACGTGTGACCGCAGTCACGGACAGGAAACGATCTCTAGAGCCGCGAGGCGCCTGGCAAGTCATTTTTGGTCCTGGAAAGAGCGCCTAGGCCCCCCGGAATGTGGCTCGTGAGAATATCACTCGCAACAGTGATCCCGCTCACGCGTATCAGTTGTAGCGCTGGATTATTCTATGGCCAATGACATTGCGACTATAGGCGTACCCCGGTTCGAGCGCCTGGGAACAAGAGGTGGACGATCATGATCATCGGTGAGCGACTGCGGACGCTAAGAGAGCAGAAGGGCTTGTCGCAAGGCGACGTTGAGAAGGCGACGGGCCTGCTCCGTTGTTATATCTCCCGAGTGGAGCACGGGCACACGATTCCCTCGCTCGAAACCCTGGAGCGCTTTTCAGAGGCCCTCAATGTTCCCCTCTACCAGCTGTTCTGCGTGGACGGCGGTGCGCCGCCCAAACCGCGACTCACGCCCCGCCCGTCACTCGAAGAGCTGGCCATGGAAACCGGGGCTTCGGGAACCGACGCACGCTATTTGCTGCAGCTGAGAGACCTGATCGCCCACATGATCGATTCGGATCGAGCGTTCCTGCTTGACTTCGCACGGAACCTGGTAAGCCGTCGCAGTAAGTTATCCCCCCGACAAAGCCGGGGGCTTTGATTTGTGAGCCGCTCAAAGCGGCTATTGGGGGTCGCTAAGGCGGCCCCGCCTTGCTGGGGCCACCTGACGGTGGCTGCTCCCAAAGCCCCATTTGCTCCAATCGCTTGTCTTCTTGCTCCTGGTTCTGGATATACTCGCGCACGACGGTGTCATCTCTCCCCACCGTAGACACGAAGAATCCTCGCGCCCAAAAGCGTTGGCCTACGAAATTCCTCTTCCTCTCTCCGTAGACCCGCGCCAGATGGATCGCACTCTTCCCCTTGATGTAGCCGATGACC
>Ga0335085_10004907_pt1 | contig 21869 bp, 22 predicted proteins | sample Lox_Sample_45_FD_206712 | JGI IMG/M metagenome (GOLD analysis project Ga0335085, IMG submission 206712) | Soil microbial communities from Loxahatchee National Wildlife Refuge, Florida, United States - Lox_Sample_4.5 | ecosystem: Environmental > Terrestrial > Soil > Wetlands | place: USA...
TTGGCCAGTTCCTCCAGGGCCTCGCCGATCCGGCTCAATTCCCGCGCGTCCGGCGCATTCTCCATTTCCGTGTCGCTGGAAGTGATCTCAAATTGGCCGCCGCGTTTTTGCGCGCTGCGGTTGCGCGCATAGTCGATGATCAGCCCGCGCATCACCCGCGCGGCATACCCCATGAACCGCGGGCGATCCGGAAACGTCACGCCTTCCTTTTCCGCAATCTCGATGTAGGCTTGATGAAGAAGCGTGGTCGCGCCGAGGCTTACCGGAAAGCCTTTCCGCGCCAGTTCGCGCCTGGCCAGCCGGTGCAGTTCCGCGTACAGCGCGCTGAACAGCGCGTCGGCGGCCGAACTGTCCCCGCGTTCGGCGGCGTCAATGAGTGACGCCAGAGTAGGCTGGATGTTCACGTTCTTGCTTACTTCCTGCCTACGCAAATCTCCCGGGGCTGGGTCCTCAAGAGAGGCCTGATTCTAGCCCCAATTCCCCGGTACGGAAAACCTTTCTTCTCCCGGCGGCCGGAGCTTCGAATCGCTGCCGGCCGCAGGCGGATTCCGGGCCGGGTCGTCCTCCGCCGCGCACGCTTGAATCTCCCGCTAGCTCCCGCTAGAGTGCCCGCGAAACTTTCCACGGAGGACGCTGATGGCGAGCGGAGCCGGCACGGCGCAAGCCCCGGGCGAGCCCGGGATTCCTTACTGGAGCCCGGCCACGCGCCTGGCGTTTCGCTTCTGCTTCCTCTACTTCGGCCTCTACTGCCTCCTCACGCAGATTCTCACCAGCTTTATTCAGCTTCCCGACCAGGAGATCCCGGATCTGGCCACCCGCTGGCCGTTGCGACTGGTTCCCCAGTGGGCGGCGACGCACCTCTTCCGCATCACCGCGCCCCTGGCGTTTGAAGATACCGGAAGCGGAGACAGGATGTTTGACTGGGTGCTGGTCGCTTGCCTCCTGGCCATCGCTGCCCTGGGGGCGGGGATCTGGTCCCTGGTGGATTCGCGGCGGCGCAGCGATCTCTCGCTGCATAACTGGTTCCGCGTGTTCCTGCGCTTTGCGCTGGCCGGCCAGATGCTGGCCTACGGATTCGTCAAAGTAGTGCCCATGCAAATGCCCTTCCCTTTTCTGACCAAACTGGTTGAGCCCTTCGGCAATTTCTCCCCGATGGGAGTGCTCTGGGCGTCCATCGGCGCTTCGCCGGCATACGAGAGATTTGCAGGGAGCGCGGAAATGCTCGCCGGGGTGCTGCTGATTCTCCCGCGAACGGCGCTTCTGGGGGCGCTGGTGTGCCTTGCGGATGTGATCCAGGTCTTCATGCTCAACATGACCTACGACGTGCCGGTCAAGCTGCTTTCGTTTCACCTGATTCTGATGACAGTATTCCTGCTCGCGCCGGAGCGTTCACGCTTGGCCGCCTTTTTCTTCTCCACGCGCGCCGCCCCGCCCTCTTCGCTGCCTCCGCTTTGCGCCACGGCCCGCGGCACTCGCATCGCCGTCGCCGCGCAACTGGCCCTGGGAGCCTGGCTCCTGGGGGTAAACTCCTTGGGGACGCGCTCCGCATGGCACCAATACGGCGAAGGGCGCCCGAAATCCGTCCTCTACGGCATCTGGAACGTTGAGCAGCTTTCCGTGGATGGAGAGCCGCGTCCTCCCCTGCTGACCGACACGAGCCGCTGGCGCCGTGCGATTTTCAATTTCCCCGCGGGCGTGACTTTTCAGCGCATGGACGACACCTTCGTGGGTTACGGCGCGGCCATCAACCTGAACGAGAAGAGCCTGGTCCTCACCAAAGCGGGAAACAAGGATTGGAAGGCCAGCTTCCGGCTCTCGCGCGAGCCTGCCGACCATCTCACCCTGGACGGTGATATGGACGGTCACACCACGCACATCGAGTGCCGCCTGGTGGACCACACCAAATTCGTTCTGGCGACCCGGGGCTTCCACTGGATCCAGGAATTTCCCTTCAATCGCTAACCCGGGTGTAGCAGCGTGTGGCGCGATCCGCACGCCCCTCTCCACAACCGTAGGGGCGCTGCTTGCTGCGCCCTCCGGCCTGGCGTAGGGGCGCCGCTTGCTGCGCCCTCCGGCGTCGCGCATCGGCGCTGCCTGCTGCGCCCTCCGGCTGCCCACGCGCATCGGCTCTGGGTGTTGCCCCCGAATCCGCTTCAGGCCATCTGGCCGGACTTCTCCCTTCCCACCAGCGCGAGAAACTCTCCGCGCGCCCGCGCATTCTCGCGGAATTCGCCCAGCATGGCGCTGGTCACCGTGTGCGAATGCTGCTTTTCCACCCCGCGCATGGCCATGCACAGGTGCCGCGCTTCGATGATCACGCCCACGCCGCGCGGTTCCAGTTGCTCCATCAGCGCCTGGGCAATCTGGCTGGTCAGCCGCTCCTGCACTTGCAGCCGCCGCGCGAACATATTCACCAGCCGCGGAATCTTGCTCAGCCCTACTACTTTGCGGTCCGGCAGGTAGGCCACGTGGCAGGTGCCGAAAAACGGCAGCAGGTGGTGTTCGCACAGGCTGAACATCTCGATGTCTTTCACAATCACCATCTCGTCGTAGGCCACGTCAAAGAGCGCGCCGTTCAGCAGCTTTTTCACGTCCTGGTGGTAGCCGCTGGTCAGGTGGCGCAGCACTTTTTCAAACCGGTCCGGGGTGCCGCGCAATCCCTCGCGCTCAACGTCCTCGCCCAACCGCTCAAGAATCGTCCGCATGGCCTCGGCGATCGTCTCCTGCTTCAGTTCCTTCACCAGATCTTCCTCAGTCGCTCGCGCCATTTGTGGCCCCCTCGATTTCCCTGCCGATCTCGGTCATTCCGAACCCCGGCGATTCCTGCCGGGGTGAAGAACTTGCCTGTTCCGGATCAAAAGCAGCGCCCTCATCCCGAAACGCCGGGATTCGGGATCACCGGGATCTGGAACGATCGGCCTCATGCCGCCTCGCCCGCATATTCAAAACTGTTCGCGCCGGTCTCTTCAATTCCAATGTACTCCAGCCGCGCGTGCGGATAGCCTCGCAGCCGGCTGAAAACCTCCCGGCAGATATTTTCGGTGGTAGGCACCGTCTCCCGGAACGCCGGCACCTGCTCGTTCAGATACACGTGGTCGAACTCCGCCAGGATTTCCCGCTCCACAAATCCGTCCAGCTCCGCCAGGTTGGTAATCATCCCCGTGGCTGGATCCACCGGGCCGGAAACGGCCACGTCCAGCACGTAATTGTGGCCGTGGCCGTGCGGGTTGGCGCATTTCCCGTAGACGCGGCGATTCTCCTCTTCCGTCCAGCCGGCGCGGTGCAGCCGGTGCGACGCGGAAAAACGATACCGCCGATGCAGCACCACTCTCATCGCCCGTTCCCCACGCAATCCACGTACAAATCCGGCGTCTCATACAACCGCACGCGGTGCAAGCGCCCCTGCCCGCGATCATTGATGCGCGGCTCCAGCAGCGTCCAGATGGTCGTGGCGATCGTCTCCGTGGTCGGTATTTTCCCGGCCAGCTCGGGAACCTCGTAGTTCAGGAACCGGTGGTCCATGCGGTCCAGAATCTCCCGCTGCAGAATTTCCTTCAGTTCCTTCAGGTCCAGCACCATGCCCGTGCGCGGGTCGGGTTCTCCCGCCACGGTCACTTCCAGCACGTAGTTGTGTCCGTGGCCGTGCGGGTTGTTGCATTTGCCGAAGACGCGGCGGTTTTCTTCCGCGGAAAACTCCGGATTGTGGTACAGGTGCGAAGCGGAAAACTCGACCTTCCGGGTGATATAGATCATGGGCATTTTCGTCCGTCAGGAGCCGACCGGGTAGGTGCGTCCCTTCCAGTCTACCGTGCCCGTCGAATATCTCCATGCGGAGAAGGCCAGCGCCGCGGCGTAAAGCGCCAGGCCCGGCGCCCAATATAGGATGCAGGTTGCGGGAAACCCGTAATTCGCCAGCCGCCGCGCATAGGCCGCGTGCGTCCCGGCCAGCGCCAGCCCGGCCACCAGCCACGCGGCCGGATAAACCGCCGCCAGCGCGCAGCACGCCAACAACAAGATCGGCGTCACGCCAAGCAATTCTCCCGCAGCCGCCAGCGGCGTAGCCCCCATCAGCGGATATAGATTTTTCGTCCAGCCCTCCCACATGGCCCGGAAGCTGCGGTACATCCTGGTTTCCGCGATCTCTGCGCCCGGGCCAAAGTACAACGGAATGCCGGCGGACTTCGCGCGGCGCGCCAGCGCCACGTCTTCCAATACCTCCCCGGCCACGCCCCCGTGGCCGCCCAGCGCGCGGTACGTCCTCCGGCCTATCAGCAGAAATTGTCCGTTCGCTGCGGCCTGCGGCGATTGCGGATGGTTCACCGCCTCATAGGGAAACCGCGCGGCCAGCCGTACAAACACAAACGGAATCAGCGCGCGCTCCCACCACGTCTCCATGCGTTGTGCCGGAGAATAGGAAACCAGCTCCGCCCCGCGCTGCGCCGCTTCCGCCAGGGCCCGTCCCCCCGCTCCCGGCAGGTGACGCACGTCGGCGTCCGTGAACAGCAGCCATTCCGTGGTGGCGTCCCGCGCGCCAAACCACGCCGCGTGATTTTTCCCCACCCAGCCGGCCGGCAGGGGCGGCGCTTTCAGCACGCGGAGTTGCGGCAGCTCTGCCGCCAGGCCCGCCAGGATTTCCGCCGTGCCGTCGGTCGAGTGATCGTCCACCACGCAAATCTCTCCGATTTCCGGCTGCGCCGCCAGGGAGCGCACCGCCGCCTCGATGGCATCTTCCTCGTTGCGTGCAGGGACGACCGCGGTAATCCCCGGACGCTCCGTAGCCGTCCCCGGATCTCGGTCTTCTTGTGTGACGTCCATCACTTTTGCCGTATGCGGCGCGCCGCTATAGTATAACCGCTGGGCTGAACCATGTTTCGCAGAGTCATCAACGCCGGGATGCTGCTGGGGACCGCGGCCGTCCTCTATCTCTTCTTTGTCCCCATGTACCGCCAGGGGGAGCCGACCCTCGCCGGAAAGGCCGCGCCGGGCTTCAACTTTTCCCTCAACGGCAAACCTATGCACATCTCCGACCTGAAGGGCAAAGTGGTGGTCCTCAATTTCTGGGCTTCCTGGTGCCCGCCGTGCGTGGAGGAGACTCCCGCGCTCAACCGCCTCCAGGCGCAGATCGCACCCCAGGGCGGGATGGTGCTGGGCGTCAGCGTGGACAGCAACGAGGCCGACTACGAGAAATTCCTGCGCGACCAGGGAGTTGTTTTCCCCACCTACCGTGATGCCGCGCAAAAAATCAACATCGACTATGGCACCACCATCTTTCCCGAAACCTACATTATTGACCGCGACGGAAAGATCGCCCGAAAAGTGATCGGGCCCCAGGACTGGGACCGCGGCGAGAATTACGCCTTCCTCGAATCGCTCCTCCAGAAAAACTAGCCCGTCGCTGGCCAACCGTCATTGCGCCTGCCCTGACCGCTGTTACCCAGGGAACCCCAGCGCTACCTGCCAGGGCGAGCAACTTGCTTTTTGTCGGCGGCCTGCACTCCTGGCTGATTCCGATTGGTGAGATTCCCCAGCGGGCCGGTGAGACGCGGTACGTCTCATGCTGAGACATGCTCCCGCCGGGCCCGCCCTGCCCTCTCCATAACAGTAGCCTTTTCAATACGATACCAGCCACAGGAGTTTGCCCGTGTTTGGACGCGGGCGTGCATTCTCTCTGCTGGCGCTCTAAGTCTCCCTGCGCCAAGGGGAGCAGCGCGCCCGAAGGATTCAGGTCCACGTGGCTCGAAAGCATTCAACAGTGACGGCCCCGGCTCCGCGGCGCTCCCTGGCCGCAGAGCTGGCCGGGATGTTTCCGGAGGCCACGGCGGTGAAACTGCGGGTGCGCGTGAAGGCGCTGCGCAACAGCGCGCCACCCCTCGAAGAGACCACCTGGATCGAATACGGCACGGCCCGGGAGCTGTTGTTTGCTTCCTCCTTGCCGCTCGAATTTGAAGACCGCGTACGCATCGAGAACTCGGACGGTTCGTTTTGCGCGGAGGCCGCGGTCGTGGCGGTACAGGTTCATAACGGGCGGAAAGCTGTCGCCGCCCGATTCTTGGGAGAAGTCACCAATTGGATTATTCAACCATGAGCACAAAAACGATCCCCACTCCGGCAGGCGCCACGGCGGTTGCACCCCCGCACGCAAAGGTGGACAGCTCTCCGCAAGGTTGGCTGGAGAGCCAGCTGGTCTTCCCTGTCTATCTGGCTCTGGCGAAACAATTTGAATTGGGCAGGCCTCCGTGCACCTACGAGCAGTTGTGCGCAGAGAGCCGCAGCGAAGAGCTGCTGCGGGCGGTGCGCGGCTGGTATGACCAGTTGGACGACGACACCGCCGTGAACCAGGTGCGGCAACTGCTTCAGGCCAACTATGCGGCCGCGGAAAAAAACCTCCGCGCCTTCGCCCTGCGCCTGCTCCGCAAACCGGAGAAGCAGGCCAGCGACCGCAATAAGGTGGATTTCGTGATCGTGCAGTATTTTGCCGCCTGCGCGCCGCAGCAGGTGGCCACCCGCGACGCTTCCTATGCGGACACCGCGCTGGTCCTGCGGCCGCTGCTCGGGCCGGTTCCGCCCCTGCCCCCGGCAAAGCTCCAGCCGCTCGAAGCCATCCTGGAGGCGGCGCGCAACGCCACCAGCCTGGCCGAATTGCTGCACTCCAAGCTCCTGGAACATGGCCGGCAGATTAAAGACAGCCTGGGTAACGATTACTTCAAGCCCGAAGCGCTGGTGGGCGTGTGCCGTTTCAACTATCTGATGCGCCGGGCGTTCATCCGCAATTCCCATGCGGATCTGCGCGCCACGCGCGACGCGCTCTGCCAGCTCGATGGCTACGGCGTGCAGCGCATTGACTGCCGCCCCGCGGGACTGAGCGGCTCGGAGCCTGTGGCCGAACTGCACCGCATCTGTGCGGATTGGAAGCACCCGTTCCGCGCCGAGTTCGGCGAGTATTCCATTCCCACGATGCTGGAGCGGCTCATCGGACTGCGCGCCTCGGCCGAAGCCGCCGTGGCCGCCGGGCCCTCCAAGGCGGCTGGTCTTCCCCCGCCGGAGCCGCCCGAAGCGCTCGCCTTTGAGCCCGGTTTCCGCGCCACGCAGGCCAAACCTGCGGAGCGGCATGCGGTGCCCGCGCGGCCCGCGTTTCGCAGTGTGCTGGCGCTGGCCGATAGCGTCCCGCCCGCCGCTGCGGCGCGCACTGCCGCGGCCAAATCCCCGGCCAAACCAGCTTCTCCGGCATGGAGACCAGCCGAGCCGGGAGATCCCAAGCCGAAGCCGGTGGAAGCACCCGCGCCCATCCTCAGCGCCGAAATCCCCCAGGCGCAGCCCGCGGTAACCCGTGCGGCCGCCGTGGCGGGCGGAACTGATGCCGTGGCGCCCGAGATCTCCGAAACCGAAGTCGAAAACTGCTCCGAAAAAATCTGGGAGCAGTTGATCAGCGCGCCCCGCGATCGCGGCCGTTCCATGAGCAGCATCCAGTTGGACGGCGTAAAGCTGCTGCTTTCTTCCTGGGAAGTGGCTTCGTTCGTCAGCGAAGACAGCGCGGTGGCCCGGGACATCCGCCGCGCCGTGGTGGTGCGCGCCATCCTCGTCGCGGCCCTGGAAATCCATGTGACCAAGGGAGACCGCGGGCGCCTGGCCGCGGCGCTCAGCCTGGCAGCCAATGAGATCAATCGCATGCAGGGTTGCGTCGAAAAGGCCAAAGCCGGGAAAGACACCGAAGGGGCTGTAAATCTTTCCATGACCGCCAAGCGCCTGCTCGCCTTTATTGAACAGGCCGGCGACCTGCGCGTCTGATTGCAGAACGGGAGCCTTGCCTGTGGAAACGCCTCGCGTACTGATGGTTACCGATGAACCGGAGTTCGGGCGGCAGCTCACCGCCCGCTGGCAGACCGAGCCGCGCGTGCCCGCCCTCACCCAGGTCTCCAGCGATCTGTGGAATCCTGCCAGCGCCGCGGGCTATCACCTGGTGATTCTCGGCCCGCTGGCCCCGCACCGCGCGGCCTCCATCGTGCAATCCTTCGGCCCGGCCGGAGTCCTCTCCCTCTGCGTGGTGGAGAACGAAGCCGAGCGCGCGCGGTTGGAAGCGGCCCGGGTGAGTTCGCTGGTGCTCCCGCGGCAGAACGATTGGGCCACCGTGGTGGTGCTGCTGGCAGGCGAAATCCTGCGGCGCACCGCCGCCCAGCAGCGCGCCGAACGCGCCGAGTATGCCATCCAGTCGCTCGAACGCCGCGCGGCGCTGGGTCGTTACATGCTGGAGATGCGTCCGGCATTCACCGACGCGCTCACCTCCGCCCTGGGCAATGCGGATCTGCTGCTGTTGGAGTCCCCGGGGTTGAGCACGGAGGCCCTGGAGCGCATGCGCACCCTGCACCGCATGACCCTGCGGCTCAACGAGATGATGCAACGTTTCTCCTCCCTGGCCAGTGAGCTGCATTTGATCGAAAGAGATTATGGCGCCGCGGCGGAGGAAGAAGACGGCCTGCTGGCCGGCAAATCCGGCCGCGACCGCTTTTCCTGAGACCGGAGCCGTCCAAAGGATTTTCACCATGGCCCACCAGCCCGAAAACGATTCCGGCGCCCACGACTTCATCGTCGTGTACCCCAGCGGGGAGAGCGCCGTGTCCGTGGAGCAGGCGCCCGAGCGCCAGTACTGCGTCTTCCGGTCGGGACGCGAGCGGTTTTCGCTCAACGTTTTGGACGTGGAGGAAGTGGTGGACTGGCCGCGGGTATCCCGCCTGCCCCTCGGTCCGCCGTTCCTGATGGGAGTCTTCAATCTCCGCGGCTCGATTGTCGCCGTGATTGACATCGCGTTTACCGAGGGCCGCCGGCCCGGCCTGCTTCCCAAGCACGTGGTGGTCACCCGCATCCGCGATGAACAGGCCGACGAAGACGTGCGCCTGGGCATCGCCGCCGACGAGGTGATTGGAACATTTTCCCTGGGCCCGGAGGCGCTCCTGGAAAACGCCCCTCCGGATGTGCCGCACTGTTGCGGCATGCTGCGGCACGACGGACGCCTGGCCCTGGCCATTGATCTTCACCGTTTGCTCGAGGTGTACCCGGTTCCGGTGATTTAGAACGGGGGCGGCGCCCCGCGGCATGGGCGCGCGCCACCCGGCGAAAGAGATTCTGGAGGCAGCCATGAAAGGTCGTTTGAGCAACACCGTGTGGATTCTGGTGCTGTGGAATTTCGCGGCACTCTTCATTGTGATGGGCCTGGGATTCGGCGCCGGCGCGCGCTCCAACTCCGCCGCGCCGTTTGACCTGGCGGCGCTGCCCAGTTCCGCGGCCACCGAACTGCTGGCCGCGGTGGTCCTGGCGCTGGGCACGGGAATCCTGTGCCTGCGCCTGCTGGGCTCCCGCGTGCTCGAGCCGGTTAAGGAGCTCACCGAATTCTCCGAACGCCTGGCTGTGGGAGACCGCAGCGCCCGCGTGGAAATCTCCACCGGCGACGAGTTCAGCCACATCGCGGAGAACCTGAACCGCGGGGCCGCGCGCATGGGCGCCGGAGCGAAACCGGAGGGCCTGGAAGGCTTGCAGAAAAGCATTTCCGACCTTCTCCAGGTGATCAGCCAGGCCGGCCGCGGCGACCTGACCGTGCGCGCCAGGTCCGCCAACGACGGCCTGGGCCACGTGGTCGAATCCGTGAACAGCATGCTGGATAACTACACCGCGGTCATCGAGCGGGCGCGCAAATCCGCCTTGGACGTGATGGCCAGCGTCAACAGCATCCTGCTGGCCGCGGAAGAAATGACCAGCGGCGCCACTCAACAGGACCACGAAATCACCAACACCTCCTCGGCGGTGGAAGAGCTGACCGTCTCCATGAAGCAGGTGTCCAATAACGCAGAAGCTTCCGCGGAAGCGGCCCGCCGCGCCCTGGACGCCGCCGAACAGGGCAACCGTGCGGTGCGCGACACCCTGGAAGGCATGCAGCGCATCCGCGCCTCGGTGCAGGCCAGCGCCAAGAAGATCAAGTCGCTGGGCGATCGCTCCCTGGAAATCTCCGAAATCATCAACGTGATCAACGACATCACCGAACAGACCAACCTGCTGGCGCTCAACGCGGCCATCGAGGCGGCCCGCGCCGGAGAGGCCGGGCGCGGTTTCGCCGTGGTCGCAGACGAGGTGCGCAAACTCGCCGAGCACTCCCGCAGCGCCACCAAGGACATCGCTGCCTTGATCAAGGCCATCCAGGCGGAGACCAACGAAGCGGTGGTGGTGATGGAAGACGGCACACGCGAAGTGGAAGGCGGCGCCAGCCTCGCCGATCAGGCCGGAAAAGCCCTGGAAGCCATCTCCTCCGTTGTTCGCCAGTCGGCGGAGCTGGTTCAGGAAATCTCCCTGGCTTCCAAGCAGCAGGTGCGCGGAACGGAAGGCGTGGCTCACGCCATGCAGATTATTTCCAGCATCACCCGCCAGACCTCACAGGGTTCCCGGCAAACCGTGAGCACCGTGGGACACCTGGTGAAGCTCTCGGAACAGTTGAACGACGCGCTCTCCCAGTTCCGCTGCCCGGCCCGGCCCGAGCCCGCGCCGGAAATGGGCCTTTCGAGCCATCGGGAAGAGCCCGCGGTGGCCCAGCGCTAGTCGCCCGGCTGCCAGGCTCGGGCGGCCGCCCGCCGCTAACCCGCGAGCGCACCAGCGATGTCCCAACACGCCAAAACCGTGGCCAGCGAACCGGAGCTCGAAGCGCTCCGCGCGCTCGTCGAACAGCGCTCCGGGATTCACCTGGACGATACCCGGGAGCGCTTTCTGGGCGCGCGCATCCGGCAGCACATGGAGGAGCGCGGCATCGCCAGTTCCGGGGAGCTGCTGCAGCGCCTGCGCAGCTCGAACTGGGAATACGAGGCGTTTCTCGAGCGGCTGCTCACCCAGGAGACTTCGTTCTTCCGTTATCCCTCCGTGTTTGAGGCCCTGCGCAACGTGGTGCTCAAGGAGATGCACACCCGGAAATTCTGGGAAAGCCCCCGCACCTTGCGCGTGTGGAGCGCCGGATGCGCCACCGGAGAGGAAGCCTACTCCATCGCCATCGCCGTGGTCGAAGCCCTGATGTTCGTCGAAGCCTGGGACATTGAAATCCTGGCCACGGACATCAGCGCGGCCGCGCTGCGCCATGCCGAACGCGGCGTCTATCCCCGGCGCAGCCTCGCCGCGCTCTCCCCCGAGCAGCTCGATGCGCATTTCACCCCCGCGCCCGGCGCGGACCACTGGCAGGTGCGCCCGCGCATCCGCCGCCTGGTGCGCTTTGCCCCCATGAACCTGGCGCAGCCCGTGTATGCCGGGCGCATGGACGTGATCTTCTGCATGAACGTGATGATCTATTTCACCGATGCGCGGCGCAAAGCCCTGGTGCGCGCCTTCTGCGATGCCCTGAACCCCGGCGGCTACCTGGTGCTGGGCCACGCGGAATCTCTGGCGCAATCCGCGGTGAAGCTGGAAAGCTGTCTGCACGGCGAGTCGCTGCTCTATCGCAAGCCCCTGCCCGCGGCAGCCCCTGCCGCAGTCCGTACGGCGGCCGCGGAGAGAGTCCCGTGAGCCCCGCGGAGCGCATGCCGCTCGAGCGGTTCCTGGAGAGCGCCTCGGAGCGCCTGCAATTTCTGCGCGAGTATTCCTCCCTGGTGCAGGAAGCGGCGCCGCGGCGCGAGGAAATCGAACAGCTCTATGAGGCCGCGCACTGGCTGGCCACCCAGGCCGCCGAGCAGGGATTTGTCCTCTATAGCGAAATCGCCGCGCGCATGGCCCACGTCTTCCAGTACGCCCTGCACGCGGAGCTGGCGCCGGAGGTGCACGCGCCGCTGGTGGAATTCCTGGCGGACGCGATCACCGTGCTGGAAGGCGACCTGATGCAGATTTTCTCCGACGGCACGGAGACTACGGAAGATATCGAAATCTTCCGGCGGCGCTATTCCTTCGCCTTCCCGCAGCCGCAACCGGAGGAATCCATCACCACTCCCGCGGCCGCGCTCTCCGAGCTGCCGCAGGAAGCCGTGTTCGCTTCCGTTCCCGCTGCGGAATCCCCAGAGGCGCTTCCGGCGGATGAAGAGGTTCCCCCGGAGGTGCTGGAGTTCTTCGTCCCCGAGGCCGACGAGCACCTGCAAAGCGTCACGGAATGCCTGCTGGCCCTGGAAAGCGGCGCGAAAGCCGAAGACATTCACCGGCTCTTCCGCGCCATGCACACGGTAAAGGGTTCGGCGGCCCAGGTGGGCCTGCGGCGCGTGGCCGCGGTGGCCCATCGCGTGGAAGATCTCGTCGGTCGCATCCGCGAAGGCGCCCTGCGCGCCACCCCGGAAGTTGTGGACCTGTGCCTGGAGTCCGTGGATGCGCTGAAAAAGACCATTCACCGCCAGTGGGCGGACGAAGCCACCGCCGAGACCGGCCTAAGATCGCTGGTCGAACGCCTGGCGGCCCAGGCGCCCCGCGAGGCCGAAGCCGTTGCCGCCGCTACGCCCGCGGAAGTCTTTCAGCAGGCCGCGCCAGAAGCCCAGACCGCGCCTGCGGCCGCGGCGCCGGTGCGCACGCCTCCGCGGCGGCCCACCGCCATGCTCCCGCCCGGAAAGTCCGTGCGTATTTCGCTCGACCGGCTGGACCGGATGATGAACAACGTGGGCGAGTTGGTGATCAACCGCACGCGCATGGTCGGGCACATGGCGGAGCTCGAAAAACTCGTCGAAGTGCTGAACTTCTCGAAGTCGCGCCTGGTCGAAAAAATCTCCGATTTCCAGGAAAAACACGAATTCCATCTGCTCGGCCGGGAAGAGCTGGCCGCCGGCGCGGCGCGGGGCAACGGCCACGGAAACGGCCACGCCAGTGGTGCCCGCGGGAACGGCGCCTTCCCCGCCTCCGCGGCAGCCGTGCTGCGCGGTTCCCTGCCCGGCGGACCGGAGGAATTCAGCGAGCTGGAAATGGATCGTTACGACGATTTCAATATCCTCTCGCGTTCGCTCACCGAAATTTCCGCGGACGTCAACGAAGTGCTTACCCAGCTCGGCGGCTTCCTGGGGCGCGTGGAGGGCGATATCGGCGAGTTCACCAAGCTCGCTCATCACCTGCAGGACGAGATCACCCAGGCGCGCATGGTGCCCATCGGCACGCTTTCCACCCGGCTTTCGCGCACCGTGCGCGAGGCCGCCAAGGAAACCGGCAAGCTGGTGGATTTCGAGCTGGAAGGCGAAGCCACCGAGCTGGACAACAACATCATCCAGCATCTCTCCGACCCGCTGGTCCACCTGGTGCGCAATGCCGTGGCCCATGGCATCGAATCGCCGGAGGCGCGGCGCGCCGCCGGCAAGGCCGAACGCGGCCGGGTGACGCTGCGCGCCTATCACCGCGGCAACCACATTTTCCTCGAAGTGGTGGACGACGGGCACGGCATCGAATACTCCCGCGTGCGCGCCCGGGCTGTCGAAGCCAGCCTGGTTTCCCCCGAAGTGGCCGGGAAACTCTCCGAGCGCGAGCTGCGCGAAATCCTGTTCCATCCCGGCTTCTCCACCGCGGAAAGCCAGACCGAACTGGCCGGCCGCGGCGTGGGCCTGGATGTGGTGCGCGCCAACGTCTCCGCGCTCAACGGGGAAATTGACATCCGCTCGGAGGCCGGTGCCGGCACCTTCTTTGCCCTCAAAGTTCCGCTGACGCTGATCATCTCCCAGGCGCTCTTCGTGCGCTGCGCCACTTCCACCTTCGCCTTCCCGCTCTCCACCGTGGAGGAGATCCGCCGCGTCAAGCCGGAGGAAATCGAAGACGTGGGCGGCAAGCTCTACGTGCGCGTGCGCGACCTGATCACCGAAGTGGTGCGCCTCGACCGCCAGCTCGAACTCCCGCCCATGGAAGCGATCAACGGCTACTTCCGCATGGTGCTGGTGCGTGTGGCCAATCGCCAGGTGGCCATCGTGGTGGAAGAAGTGCTCGGCAAGGATGAAATCGTCATCAAGAGCCTGGGCTCCTATCTGCGCCGCGTCAAATTGTTCCCGGGGGCCACCATCGCCCCGGACGGCAGCCTGATTCTGCTCATTGATTTGAACCGCCTGGTGGAATCGGCGGCCCCGGAACGCCGCGCCCTCGGCCCCGCGGCCACCGGAATTGCCCGGGTCTTCGCTCCCGGCGCGGCCGCGGTCGCCGCAGGGGTGATTCCCAGCGAGGCCACGGACTCCATCCGCGACGACAAGGTCGTGCTGGTCACCGACGATTCCATCAGTGTCCGCAAGTTTGTGGGCCGCATGCTGGAGAAGGCCGGCTACCGCGTCAAGCTGGCCTCCGACGGCCTGGAAGCCGCGGAAGTGGCCGCGCAGAGCGGCTGCCACCTGGTCCTGACGGACATTGAGATGCCGCGCATGAACGGCTACGAACTGATGGCGCACCTGCGTCAGGATCCGGCCACCCGGCGCATCCCGGTGATGGTGCTTACCTCGCGCGCCGGCGCCAAGCACAAGGAACGCGCGCTGAAAGAGGGCGCCGCGGCCTTCCTCACCAAGCCGGTGCAGGAAGAGCAGTTGCTCACCGCGGTCGCGGAATTGATTGGCACGTCGGCCGCGGATCGCCATGCCGCGCGGCTGGCCCCGGTGCGCTGAGCACGGCAAATTGGATTCGAGGAGAAAAAGGAGAGAGTGCACGACGGTCGGGCCATGAGCGGAAACGGAACACAAATCCGGGTGCTGGTGGTGGACGACTCAGCCTTCATGCGCAAGGTGCTGGGCACCATCATCGGCGGCGATCCGCAGATGACCGTGGTGGGCACCGCGGCCGATGGCCGCGAAGCCGTCTCCCAGGCCGAATCCCTCCACCCCGACGTGATCACCATGGACATCAACATGCCGGTGATGGACGGCCTGGAGGCCACCGAGCACATCATGACCCGCAATCCCCGGCCCATCGTGGTGGTCAGCTCCGAATCGCGCCAGGGCGCCACCGGCACGCTCCGCGCGCTGGAGCTCGGCGCGGTGGATTTTGTGGCCAAGCCTTCCGCGGCCGTGGACCTGGACATGGTTTCCGTGCGCGAAGACCTGCTCCGGAAAATTCGCATGGCCTCCAAGGTGCGCGTGGTGCGCACCGCCTCGCGCAGCAAAGTGGCTCCCGATCCGGCCGGCACCGGCAAGACGCTGATCCAGCCCGGAGCCGCCTATCCGCTCTTTGCGGCGCGAAAAGCCGCCGACAAATTTCCGGTGATTGTGGTCGCCGCCTCCACCGGGGGGCCGGCCACGGTCATGCAGATTCTGCCCAAACTGCCCAAGGATTTTCCCGCGGCCATTCTCCTGGTGCAGCACATGCCCGCCACCTTCACCTCCCAGTACGGGCAGCAGCTGGCGGAGCGCGCCACCATGCGCGTCAAAGAGGCCCAGCACAACGATGCCCTCGAGCCCGGCACCATCTATGTTTGCCCTGGCTCGCATCACCTGCGGGTCACCTCCAACGGCCGCATTGCTCTGGACGACGGCCCGCGGATTTCCGGATACCGCCCCTGCGCCGACGTGACCATGCAGACCGTGGCCACCTTTGCCGGGCCCATGGGGCTTGGAGTGGTGCTGACCGGCATGGGCGGCGATGCCGCGCAGGGCGCCCGGGCCATCAAAGCGGCCGGCGGTTTTGTGATCGCGCAGGACGAGACCACGTCCACCATTTTCGGCATGCCCGCGGAAGCCATCAAAACCGGCGCCGTGGACAAAGTACTTCCCGTGGAATCCATCCGCGCCGGGCTGGAAAAGCGCGTGCTGGAACTGCTGGGACCGGCCACCGTGGCCGGCGGCCCGGCAAGGATCAAAGCGTGATTTCCGGCGCCCCATCTCCCGCTGCCAAAACTGCCGCCCGGCAGGAGCCGCGGCCGGTCATCGTTTTCGAAGTGGCCGGGCGCGCTTTGGCCATTCCCTCTGCCGATGTGCTGGAAATCCGCAGCACCGATAGCCTGGCCGGCGAAGCCGCGGCCTTTGAGCCTGCGGAGTTTCCCTGGATCCGCCACACCATCGAGCGCGAGAGCACGCTCCATTACGTGGTGAATCTGGGCGCGCTCTTCGGCCTGGCGCGCACCCGGCCGGCCCTGGTGCTCTTCCTGCGTGCCGCGCACTGCGCGCTGTTGGTGGATCGGATTGAGCGCATGGATGCAATTTCCTGGCTCTTCGCGCTGCCCAGCGCCTTCCAGGGAACCGAGCGGCGCTGGTATCTGGGCCTGGCCCTCTTTGAAGAGAGCGTGGTGCCCATGCTGAACGCCCGCGGCATCGTGCCCGCGGAGCACCTCGCACGGCTGGATGCGCAGACCGCGCAAAGCCTTTCCGGAGCAGTGCCCGCATGAGCGCCGCCCTCGAAGCCGTCGAAAAGGCGTACGTGCTCCTGCGGCTGGGCGAGCGCCAGTTTGCCGTGCCCGCCGAAGACGTGGAGGAGCTGGCCTCGGCCGGCCGCCTGGAGCGCATCCCGCATACCACGCCCCAGATTGCGGGCGTGATTGTCCGCCGCAAACGCGTGCTGGCCGTGCGCGACGTGGCGCGCACGCTCACCGGCCGCTCGCTCCCCCTGCACCGCTTCTACCTGGTGGTGCGGCAGCCCTACGGCGCGGCAACGGAATCGGAGGCCATCCCGGTGACCGGCGACTGCGAATTGTTGAGCGGCGTGGTGGCCCTGCCCCCCGGCGAGCACGATCCCGGTTACGTGGCCGGGTGGATCGACCTGGCCGGCGAGCAAATCCTCGTGCTGGACCTCTCCCAAATCGCCACCGATGCGCCCGGCCCCGCGCCGCGGCCCGCGGAGATGCGCGCATGACCACCGGCTCCCTCAATTTTTCGCGGGTGATGCTGATTGACAGCAATGTGCTGTTTTCGCGCCGCCTGAGCGACGCCCTGCGCCGCGAAGGCCTGGAAGTGGTCCACGCCAGCCAGTCGGCTTACGCGCTCACCATGCTGGAGTGGAACACTCCCGCCGCCATTCTCTGCGCCACAAATCTGCGGGAGATGAACGCCTTCGAGCTGGCCCCGCTGTTGCGCGCGGATCCCAAGACCGCGCACATTCCGGTGATCGCCGTCTGTTCCGGAGATTCCGCCTCGCTTCTGGAGGCCTTCCGCGCCGGCTGCGAGGAGTGTGTGGACCGCGGCCGCCCGCCGGAGGAAATCGCCGCCCACGTGCGCAACTTGCTGCGCACCCGCCAGGAAGGTTTTCAGCCCACCCAGATGCTGGCCAAAGCGGACACCAGCCTTTCCGGCAGCCTGGAACATCACGACCTGCCCGGAGTGATTCAGATGCTCGGCCAGGCGCGGCAAACCGGCGCGCTGCACATCAACGCCGCGGGCGCCGATGCCATCATCTTTTTCGACGGCGGCGAACTGGTCCACGCCGAGTGCGCCACCCTGTTTGGAGATGAAGCGGTGATTCATATCGTCAAGGCCTGCCAGCAATCTCCCTCCGGCGTCTATAAATTCGCCTACGGCGCCACCGCGCTGCACCGCACCGTGCTGCGCGCCGCCACCGAGCTGTTGCTCGACGCCATGCGCGAATTCGACGAGGCCCAGCGCGATACCGCCAGCCAGGAGGCCTCATGAGCGAGGCACAAGTCGCCACACCCGCGAAGACCGCCACCGTCTATTTCATTGACGACAGCGCCACCATGCGCGAGGTGATTAAAATCGCCTTCAAGAAGGAAAACATCCTGGTGGTCACCTGCCCCAGCGTGTCCGCGGCCATCGAACAATTCGGCCAGACCCGCCCCGATGTAGTCATCAGCGACGTCATCATGCCGGACCGCGACGGCTACGAGCTCTGCACCTACGTGAAGCAGCACGCGGATTTGGGCGCCACTCCGGTCATCCTGATGTCCGGCGTGGTCAACCGCACCGTGGCGGAAAAAGCCACCGTGGTTCGCGCCGACGAGTTGCTGCGCAAACCCTTCCAGCCGCACGAACTCGTGGCCCGGGTAAAGAAACTGTTGCGGTTGGAAGTTCCGGGGGAGCCACAGGCGGCATCCGCGGACCCGGCACCGTCCACCGGCGGCAGCGCCGGCGCCCCCAGCCCCGCCAACGGACGCGCCGGGCTGGGCGATTTGTTTGCCGCGCCGCTGGCAGGCTCTCCGCCGGTTGCGCCGCCCGCGGCCGGCGCGCCGGCCGGGCCAGCGCAGCAGGCGTTGCCCGCAAAACCATTTGTCGCCCGCGCAGACGCGCCTGCACCCGCCCCGCCCCGGCCGACGGCTGCTCCGGGGCCGCGGCCGCCCGCGGCATCTGCGCCGGCGGTCCCGGTGCGTGCCCCGCAGAATGGAGACGCGCAGCGGCTGCGCTTTGAAATCCAGCGCCTCGAATTGCTGGTGAAGAAACTCCAGTCCGAACTCGAAGCCGAACGGCAATATTGCCAGGCGCTGGAGGCGCATATCCGCGCTCTCCAGGGAGCGGAGTAAAACCTCATGGGGGTTGGAGCCATGCCTGCCACACTTTCATCCGGAACCGAGCGCGTGCGCTTGCGGATGTGCCTCGAAGTTCGCGGCACGGACGCGGAGGGCCGCGAATTTTCCACCACCGGAGCTTCCGCGGAAATTCACCGCGCCGGCGCGCTCCTGGAGCTGCCCGCGGCCATCGGCCGCATTGTCCCCGGAGAAGTCCTCACCCTCCGCCGCAAACACGCGGACGATTGCTGGCTGGAATCCCGCGCGCGCGTGCTCGGTCTGGTCAATGCACAGGAGGACGCGCGCCATTACAACGTGGAGATGCTGGAGAGCATGGTGGATTTCTGGGGCATCGAGTTTCCCGAGAATCCTCGCGCCGGCAGCGCCGTGGCCTGCATGCTGCTGGAGTGCTGCTTCTGCCGGCGGCGCGAAGTGGTCTACGTGATCGAGCGTGACATGCTGTGCTTCAACACCCAGAAGGGCATCGCCCGCCTCTGCGAGGCTTGCGAAATGCCCACCATCTGGATTCAGACTCTGGACGAAGATACCGCTCCCGCCGGAGTGCCCGCGCCGCAGCAGGTCGGGCAGCCCACCCAGCCGGATCACCGCCAGACCGCCCCGCGCTTCCTCACGCGCTTGACGGCGTGCATCCGCGCCGCCGGGGCCGCGCCCGAACTGGCCGTATGTGAAAACATGTCGCGCGGCGGCCTGTGCTTCCGTGCGCGCCGCGCGCTGCGCGTGGACGACATTCTGGAAGTCTCCGTGCCCTATACCCGCGGCGCGGCGAACATCTTTGTGCCCGCGCGCGTGGTGTACGTGCAGGAAGTGCCCGGAGCGGGGCTGTATCGCCACGGCGCGGCCTATCTGCGCATGGCCGTGGAAACTGGGGAGTAAGCGCGAAATTCCTGGCGGGCACGGACTAGCTTCTCCCACCCGCTGTTCTGCACATCCCATTCCCTCACCCGGAGCCACTGGCCCGCCCCCCGCACTACCGGATCGCTCCCTTCCCTCCCGCTGGTTCCCTGCCCCCGTGCCGCTCGACAAATCCGCTCGCGCAAGGTATTAAATTGGCATGCGTGGGAGTTGACGGAGAAGGGGCCAAGCGATGCCGAAACAAGCGGGGCGCTGGATCGGAGTGGGGGCCGCGGTGCTGGCGCTGGCCGCGGTGGCCTTTGCCGGGCAGGCCGGCGCGAAGCCTCCCGCCGCGGCCGCCGAGCGCGCCATCTACACCTACGTGGCCACCTGGGCGGTGCCTCGCGCCGATTGGGTTGCCGCGGAGAAGTATTACCAGAGTGCTGTGCCCCTGATGAAAGCGCTCACCGATTCAGGAACTCTGGAGGGATGGGGCCAGGCCCGCGCCTTCGTCCACGACGAGAGCGGAACCACCCACATCAATTGGCTTACCGCCACCAGCTTTGCCGGGCTGGCCAAGGCGCTCGAGGAGATGCACTCCAAGCTTCCCCTCCCCGCGGCGTTTATGAACGCAAAGCACCGCGACGAAATCCTGCGCTCGACCATGAATGGCGGAAAAGCGGGCGCCGGAGGCGCCGGCATGCTGTGGCTGGCCAACTACGAACTGCAAAGCGGAACTCCCGATGATTTTGCGGATTTATTCGAGACTCAGATCAAGCCCCTGTTTGACGCGCAGGTGGCCGCCGGCACCGTTCTCGCCTATTCCCTGGAATTCCAGGCGGTGCACACGGACAGCCCGAAACTTGCCACCATCGCTTACCTGCTGCCCGACGCCGCGGCCATCGACAAATTCCAGGAAGCCCTGGCGGCCTACGAAACGAAGAACCCCAGCACCGGCGCTTCCTTGGAGGCCACCATGAATTACACCGCGCATCGCGATGCGCTCTTCGAGGTGCTCGCCTTCGGCGAGAAGTAGGCGGCCCTCAGGCCAGCGTGGTCCAGGCGCCGATTACCGGACAACCGATCAGCGTGCTGCGGCTGGAAACCGCCTCACGCTCCATGCGCTGGGCGAGTGAGTCCATCTGCGCCGCCTCACGCGGCGGGATAATCCCGTGGCGCGCCGCGCTGGGCAGCAGGCTGCGCACTGTTTCCGCCACATATTCGTAAATCGCCGAACCCGGGCCCCCGCCGATCCATGGCCGGCAGTGCAGTTGCGGAAAGGGGAGACCGGCCTCCACGAAATACTTCCCGAGCCCGGCGGCCGTGTCGCGGTGCATGTTGCTGGCTTCCACCACCGCGTAGATCCAGCCGCAGGCTTTCTGGTAGAGCGGCGCCGGCGGATGCGATCGTGCCGGCGTGGAAAAATCGGGCTCCACAAAAGCCACGATGCCGCCCGGGGCCAGCGCGGCCGCAAGCTGACGCAATACCGCGGCCGGCTCCGGCAGGTACAGCAGGATGTAGCGTCCAATCACCGCGTCGAACAGGTTCTTCCCCGCAAATGAGGAAATCTCCAGGTGGCGGAACGTCACGTTTTTGCGGCCGGCCTCTGCGGCACGCCGCTGGGCGAAGGCCAGATTGTGCTCGTCGCGATCGATTCCCAGAACGCTGCCTTGTTCACCCACCAGCTCCGCGGCCAGCAGCGCCACGTCCCCGGCGCCGCTGCCGATATCGAGCACGCGCATTCCCGGCGCCAGGCCCGCCGCGCGAAAGGTGTCCAGCGTGATGCCTCGCAGCAGTTCCGCCTGGAGCACCAGCCGGCGGCGCTCGCGGTCTGAGGAATCGAGCGGATAGTGGATCTCCGGCGCAGCGCGTCGCCGCACCGGCCGCCTTTTCGGCCGCTTGGGGGAGCGCTTTCTGGTCATCAGACCTTTGGCTTCCACAGGCCGATGATGTTGCCGTCCGGGTCCGCGAACCAGGCAAATGTGCCCGTCGGGATCTCCACCGGGGGAACCAGGGTCTTCCCGCCCAGCGCCACCGCCTTTTCCAGATGTGCTTTTACGTCCTCCACCTGGACATAGACCGTGACGTAATGATGCGGCTCGTGACCCATCGCGGTGATGTGCCCGCCAATGCCACCCGGCCCATCCGCGGCGATCATGGTCGCGGGGCCGGCAGCCTGCATGTTCCAGCCGAACAGCTTTTCGTAATAGCCCTGGGTTTTCGCGGCATCACGGCAGCCGATTTCGAAATGCACTACGGGATGGGGCATGTGATCCTCCTCGGGAGCAGGAGCGGGAGGGTATCACAGTCCGCACGGCGTTACCTCCGGCTGCCGGGCTTGCACCAGGCCATAAAAAGGGATGCCTCGCGAAAAAAAACGGGCGGCGCAAACGGCGCGTTAGCGCTTCTGGCGGTAGAGCGCGCGGTCCGCGGAGCTCAAAAGTTGTTCGATGGTGCTGCCGTCCTCGGGATACACCGCCACCCCGATGCTCGCCGAGAGGCGCGGCCTTTCTTCATCTTCAGAGAGGCGCTCGCTGATCCGCCGGGCCACCTGCAGCGCGGACTCGCGTTCGGTCTCTGGAAGCACCACCGCAAATTCATCGCCGCCGTACCGCGCGGCTGTGTCCACCTCGCGGCAGTGCACGCGCAGCACGTCCGCCACCCGGCACAGCGCCCGGCTGCC
>Ga0335085_10004908_pt1 | contig 21865 bp, 22 predicted proteins | sample Lox_Sample_45_FD_206712 | JGI IMG/M metagenome (GOLD analysis project Ga0335085, IMG submission 206712) | Soil microbial communities from Loxahatchee National Wildlife Refuge, Florida, United States - Lox_Sample_4.5 | ecosystem: Environmental > Terrestrial > Soil > Wetlands | place: USA...
CAGCATGGCGAAGGCTTCGCGGTCGTGGCGGACGAGGTGCGCGCCCTCGCGGCTGAAGCGGGCACGTCCGCGCGGGATGTCGCAGAGCTGGTGTCGGAGCTGCGCGCCGGGATCGACGCTGCGGCCCGTGCCATGCAGTCCGGCGAGGCGAAGGTACGCGACATCGGGGCGGTGGCCGCGGAGGCCGACGGCGCGCTCCAGGAGCTGCACCAGGGCGTGCAGATGATCGGCGACCTCGTCAACGCGACTGCGGACGTCTCCCGCAGCCAGGCGCAGCGTCTCGCTGATCTCGCGGGCGCGCTCCAACAGGTGTCCACGATTTCCTCCGCTGCTTCGGAGAGCGCGAACGAAGCCGCCTCCGCCACGGAAACGCAGATTACCTCTATGGGCGATCTCACGGCGACATCGCAGCAGCTGGCGCAGCTCGCCGAGCGCCTGCGCGGCAGCATCGCGCGCTTCTCCGTTCTCTCGGTTGCGCGCGACACCGCGAAGCCGCCGGAGCGCGCCGCAGCCGATTGATCATCCCGCCCGGGAGACGCGAGCCGCGTCGGGTCCTTGGTCCCAGCTCCCCGCGTTCAGGGGGTGAAACGCGCGCAGGGCCTCCCGGTACGGGATGACGAGCACATCGACGAACCGCGCGAGGGCGACCTCGAACGGGAACCGCCGGCGAAACTCCCCCGCAGTGACGCCGAGCATCGCCTTCAGATGGCGCCCGAAGCTCTGGGGCGAAGAATAGTCGAGACGATACGCGGCGTCGGCGACCGACAAGCCGGGGTTGTGAAAGAGGTGCGCCGCGTGCAGCAGCCGAATGCCCGCCAGGTACGTTTTGGGAGACGGGAGCCCGGCCCGGAGGAAGCGTGACATGAGCGTGCTCGATCCAACGCGCAGATGGCGGGAGAGCCCGCGCACGGTCGTGATGACAGGCGCCAGGCGTGCCAGCACCTCGAAGAACACGCGCGCGTCGTCGGGGACAGGACCGAGCGCGGGGAGAACGCGCGAGAGAATCTGCGCGGCGGCCGGTGACGCCGGGTGGCCCACGAGCTCGCGTAACCGACGCCAGCCGTCGGGCTCGGTGCAGTCCACGGCAGCGCGCACGCCGGTCGCACCAAGGCGCAACAGCGTGTCCGTGGCGGCACTATCGTGGCGGGACAGGAGTGCCACCGCCGGAATTGCGGGGAAATCGCGCACAAAGCGGGCGACCGCCGGAAGCTCCGGGCCACCGCAGCGGTGGACGGAGATGACCAGCGCGTCAACCCGCCGGCGCCGCGCCGTCTCGAGCACCGCGCGAAACGAATCGACATGCAGGGTGTTGAAGTATCCGTCTCCCGCGGCGTCGAGGCGCGGACGCTCCGGGGGCGGGACGAGCGTGCAGACGGTGACCATTCGGAGGCAACGATAGCGATGTCCGATCAACCCGGGCTCAAGCCCTCCAGCAGCCCCAACGTGACGACGGGGACCGCACACCGCGTCGCTCAACCGGCCTTCAACCCAACCCGCCGTCGTTCGTCCCCAGCCCGGTACCGGAACCTCGCGAGGTCGCCGTGGAGCCGGTGATCGTGCCGGCGCCCCAGCGGAAACGAGCGCGACGGATCGGCATCCTCCTCGGCACGATTGCCGTAGCGCTGTTCCTGCTCGGTGGCGTGGGCTTCTGGCACAGCTCGCGGTTTCTGAAGCGGGACCCGGGCCTCTCCTACCGGAATCCGACGACCCTGGACAAGATGCTGGCCCGGGCGCAGCAGGCTGAACAGGCAGGGGACCGGGGAGCGGCGATCACGGCGTACCGCTTCGTCGTGGCCGTCGGTGCAGGGGACGATGCCGAGCTCAAGCCCTACATCGCGGCGGCTCGCCAGGGTCTCGCGCGTCTAGGGTACCCGATGCCCCCCGACACCGGGCCGCGCGGCGCCGTGCCGCCCTGATAACCTTCCGTAAGTGCCGCAGGAGTGTGATGACACTGGCACGGTGCTGCGTCGTCCCGGTCTCACTCCTGAGCGCGGCATGCCAGCCGCAGGCACGGCGCGCCCTCCTTCTCGATCTGGCCCTGTCCGATCCGGCGCTTCTGGCCGGCACCGCGCGGCCGTGGCACGAGGCCGGCTACACGGTGGAGTACCGTCGCTTCTACCCACACCTGACTCGGGCCGACCTCGAGCGCTACCACACGCTGCTGTTCCTGCTCGGCCGCGAGCCCGAGCAGCCGTCGGACGGGATTACGACCGGCGATCTCGCGCTCTTGACCGACTGGGTGAGCCGGGGTGGCGTGGTGGTACTGGGATATTCAGTGGGCCCGGGCTCGCTCGACCGCTGGACGGCGAACGAATGGCTCGCGTCACGCGGTGCCGGCATGGTCATTGACGGCCGCCCGCTGGGAGACACCACGACTCGCGCCCTCGCCGCGGGCGAACTCCCCTGGGCGGAGGGCCGTCGCGTGGGAGACGACCCCCTCGGCTCGGTGTACGACTCGTTTCCACTGGCACAAAGCCACGCCGTTCGCGTCACCCGAAGGTCCCAGACTCTGGCCGCGACGGCTGGACGTGCCGCCGCGCCCGCGCACGGAGGCAAGATCCAACCCCGCGCGGAGCAGGCGGTGGCGGCCGCCGCCCGTCTGGGCGATGGTCTCGTCGTCGTGATGAGCCGCGAGGCGCTTGGCGTTCTCGCCCCGGCCCAGGCGCACACAACGCTGACGCCCCTCCAAGGTGGTGCGCTCGCGATCACGGAGGAGTTCCTGGTGGCTCTCGCGCGCTGGACGCGGCGCCCCGCGGAGTGGGCCCACATACCGCCGGGAGGGCATCCCAGGGCCCTAGCACTCGAGCGCGCCCCCCTCCCTCTTGCCCAACAAGCGTCCCCGGCACTGCCTCCACCAGCCGTGGACACCGTGCAGCTCCCGGTGGAGGTGAGCCAGAGCTCCGCGAAGCCGACCGACGTTCCGCCGTGGATTCGCCAGGCGGGGATCCGGGCGCTGTGGACACCGCTGGTCGCGAGCCCGTCAGGGGACGCCGTGCGCATCGACTCGCTCGTCCCGTGGCTCGACCAGGCGGGGATAAATCTGTTTGGAGGTGACGCACGGCCCGAGGCCATCGCCGACTCTCTGCACCATCGGTGGGAGGAGCGCGATGCGGTGCGCCGCGCGTGGAAGCAGGCCACCAACCAGCTGCAGCCAACGAGCGTCGCGTGGATCCCCGCGTTCGATCTCGCCGCGTATCGCCCCACCGCCAAGTGGACCGATTCGTCCCGCGGTGCCCGTGGTGAGGCGCTCGCCTTGCCGTGCACCCTCGACTCGCTCTACTGGGACGCGGGCGTCGTTCCCGCCTACCTCGCGCTCGCGCGGCTCGCCGGGCAGGCGCGCCAGCTCGTACCCGTGCTGGCCCTCGAGCTGGGCCCCGATCACCCAGCGCAGGCGAGTGGGCACTCCATGGGCCAGGAATTCTGCGACGGTGCTTGGCACCTCGCGCTCGCGCGGCTGGGGTGGCGCGGCCCCCTCGAAGGCCTGCCCGCGAGCGACCGGTACCGCACGCTGCTGGGCGCGGGACTGCTCCCGGTCTACTTCGGAGCGCTCGAGGACGTGGTTGCGGCGCGGAGTCAGGCCTTGCGCGACCGCGCGCTCAAGGAGAGCCCCGGTCTCTATTTCGCGTTTCGACTCCCCGAGCTCCCGGGCGACTGGTTCACCCTCGGCTTGCTGCGTGGCTTCTCAATGCCGGATCGCCCGCTGCTCCTGCTCACACCCGAATTCGAGACGCGCGGGGTGCTGGCGGCCTATCGCGCGCGGGGGCTGAACGCGGTGCACGCCGTCGAGCTGCCGCTCGCGCTGGTAACCCCGGCGGCACTGGCGCGCCTCAAGGCGGCGGCGTTCGGCGGGAACGACGGCTTCTGGTTACCGGGCCTTCAGGGGACGGCGGCGACATCGCGTTCGGGAAGCGAGCGCATTCGCAGTGACAGTGTGGGACGCCTGCTGCGGCGCTTGGCGCGGTAGCCTTGCTTTGAGGCTCGCCGCGCCGGTAAGTTTCTCCACGGGTGGCGGCAGGGCGTGATGGTCGCGGTGCGCCGCACGTCTGGACGCGCTGAGGAAAGTCCGAGCTCCGCAGGGTAGACTGCCAGGTAACGCCTGGGCGCCGCAAGGCGACGGACAGGGCCACAGAAAACAAACCGCCCCGCATCCAGGGGTAAGGGTGAAACGGTGGGGTAAGAGCCCACCGCGCGTCTGGTAACAGACGCGGCACGGTGACCCCCAGTCGGAGCAAGGCCAAATAAGCAGCGAGACCCGACCCGGGTCGTTCGAGCTGCGGGTAGGCCGCGTCGAGGTGGCTGGCGACAGCCATCCCAGAGAGATGACCATCTGCCCGCGCGAGCGGGCAAACAGAACTCGGCTTATGGCTCTGCCACCACCTTCCTCACCCCCGTCGCAGCCGTACCCCCCGCAGTGGGAAGCGGTGGCGGATCTCCGAGTGTTTCGCACCACCGCGAAGGAATGGGAGAAACTGATCTCATGGCGCGCAGACATGGGCAAGCGGGGGTGGAAACTGCTCCGGGTATCGAGCGACGGACCGGAGATGGTCGCGATTTTCGGCCGCACCAAGGCGAAGAGCGGCGCCCCGTGACGCTGTGGCGGCGGGCCGCAGCCGCCGGGCTCGTGGCGGCGTGCGCCCACGGCGCGGCCGGGCCTTCGCCCGCCGCCCCTCCTTCTCCCGCGTCCACTGCGCCCGCCGCACCCGCGACGGCTCCTGCACCCCCGGTCGCCACCCCCCGCTCATCGCACCACCACCCGCCCGATGCGGTCCGTTATGGACCTGGTGCCGTGCGGTACGTCATCACGCGCCGGCTACACGTCGAGCAGTCGTTCGGGGGACAAGCGCAGGTGCAGGATGTTGGTGCCAGGTTGTTCGTGACCGTCGCCGTCGCCGGGCCCGCGGACGCCCGCGGCTATCCCACAACTTTCACCGTCGACTCGATCGTTCCCGATTCCGGCACGCCCGATCCGTTGGGCATACCCATGTCGAAGGTTCGGGCCCTCGTGTTCGCAGGGCGGCTCGCGCCCATGGGCGAATTCGACGGTGTCGCCGCCTCGGATACCAGCGCGCTCATGAACCTGGCGCAGTTCGTCGGGAACTTCCGAGACTTCCTGCCGCGGATTCCCGCCGCCGGTGCCCGAGTGGGCGCGGCGTGGACCGACACCATCATGCTCGCCCAGCGGGATGCGGGCGGGACGACGGGCGTGTCACGCCGCGCCATTGTGCGATCTGCCGCCACGGACTGGGAGGACCATGCCGGCGCCCAGACCCTGCGAATCGAGAGTGCCGCAAGCTACGACCTCACCGGTGCGGGCCAGAGAAACGGGCAGGCCTTCGAGGTGAGCGGCACCGGCACCGGGAACGCCCGATTATTCCTCGGCGAGGACGGGCGGTTCGTGGGCGGTGAGTCGCGCGATTCGACCAACCTCACCGTGTCGCTGCCGACGCAGGGACTGACGATTCCCGTCGTCCAGGTGATGAGCTCGACCGTCGCGGTGCGCCCGTAGCCACCCGCTAGGAGCGGATCTCCGGGAAGAAGCGGCGCAGGGCGCGGGCGAGCTGCCACAAGTCGCGCGGCGACACCCGCTCGAACACCGTGTCGCGCCGGCTCCCCGGTGCCACGATGATGAACAGCAGGTGCGGCCCGCCCTGCCAGCCCGCGCCGAGAGTGTAGCTCACGCTATCGCGTGGATACCCGCGCAGGTGTCGCGGACTCACGACGACCACCCGCCGCTGCGTCACGAGCAACACGACCGAACCCGCCTCCGCGCCCGGAGTGAACGCGAACAGGGCGGTGTCTCCGCGAGCGAGCGCGCCGCGCCGCCGCAGCGATGCGCTCAGGCTGTCCGCCAGGGGGGCAGTTGCTACCAATCGCGGCGGCGGCGCCCACGCAATCCACCCCACTGCCACGATGGCGATTACAAGCAGAAGACCGGCGACCGCCACAAGCGGGCCGGTGCTACGTCGTGCCGGAACGACTGCGCTCGGGGTTCGCTGGGCGCCGCGCACCCTCACGCGCTCCCGCGCGGCCGCAGGCACGGCAGCGAGGAGGGCCCGGCTCGCCTCCGCCGCAGTCTGGTAGCGCTCGTCGGGAGCCTTGGCGAGCATGCGGTCGACGACCGTGGCGAGGGAAGCCGGGACCTCGCGCCGTACGCGCCGGATCGAGCGCGCGGTGGCCGTCGCCTGTTTCATGAGAATCGCCTGCGCCGACTCACCGTCGAAGGGGGGCGCGCCGGCCAGCATCTGATACAGCACGATGCCCAGCGAGTACACGTCCGACCGCGCATCGATGGGGTCCCCCGTGGCCTGCTCGGGGCTCATATACTGCGGCGTCCCAACGACCATCCCTTCGGTCGTGAGCTGCTGCGTCCCCGACGCAGCTTCGGCGGCCTTCGCGATGCCGAAGTCCGTCACGAGCACGCGGCCCGTCATGTCGAGCAGGATGTTGTCCGGCTTCACGTCGCGGTGCACCACGCCCCGCTCGTGCGCATGGGCGAGCGCGTCCGCCACCTGGCGCGCGACGCACGCGGCATCCCCGACCGAAAGCCGGTGACGCGACTCGAGCAGGTGCCGTAGCGAGGGGCCATCCACGCATTGCATCACGATGTAAAGGACTTCGTTCTGGTAGCCCCCCACCTTGACGATGGGGACGATGTGGGGATGCTCGAGCTGAGCGACCGTCCGGGCCTCCCGGACGAAGCGCTCCGCGAGCGCCGGGGAGGGCGTGAGCCCGAGGTCGAGGACTTTGACCGCGACGTCGCGTTGCGCCTTCTCGTCCCGGACGCGAAACACGGCGGCGAACCCGCCTTCGCCGAGCAGCTCGCCGACGCTACATTCGGCGCCGAGGGCTTGCTGAAGACGCGTGCGGAGGGTGGAGATGTCCAGCGACATGACGGACGCCAAACCTAGGAAGGCGCGCCGGGCGGCGCTAGGGATTGCGATCGCGGGGGTCGCGTGGCTGCTCGCCGTATGGCCGCCACCGGTCTGGTGGCGCGATCACTGGCCGCGACAGACCGCGATGATGCGCGCCGCCGGCGGCCAGGCACGGGTCCGCCCGACGGCGCTGGGCGACATTTCCCCGCGGCTGCAGCGCATGGTGATCATCGGCGAGGATTCGCGGTTCTGGACGCATCACGGGATTGATCCGGTTGAACTCGCCGACGCACTGGGGGTCGCTCATCGTCGCGGGGCGTGGGCGAGCCTCCGGGCCGCGTGGGATCGGCGCGATCGCATCCGGGGCGCGAGCACGATCACGCAACAGCTCGCCAAGAACCTGTACCTGTCGCCCGCGCGGAGCATCCTGCGAAAGCTGAAGGAAGCGGTGACCGCGGTGCGGCTTGAGCTCGCGCTGCCGAAGCCGCGGATCCTCGAGCTGTATCTCGGCGTGGCGGAGTGGGGGCCCGGCGTCTGGGGCGCCGAGGCGGCGAGCCGCACCTACTACGGAGTGTCCGCAGCCCGGCTCGGTGAAACGCAGGCGGCGGCACTCGCGGCGACCCTGCCGCACCCACGCTCATCGAATCCCGCGTTTCAGCCGGAGCGCACCATGGCCCGGCGCGACCTGATCCTGGCGCGCTACCGCGGCGCGGCCGTGGAGGTGCCGCCCGAGCCGGGCGAAGCGGACACCGCGTCGGCAGCAGTGCCGATCCCCCCGCCGGCCCTCGACTCCCTGGCGCGGCCGGCGGAGCCCGGCGACAGCGTCACGGACAGTCTCGCCGCAGGCCAGGACACACTGGAAACCCCGGGGGATACGGCGATGCCCTCGGATACCGCCGACAGCGTGAGCGACAGCCTGCCTTATTAGTCGACCAGCCGCAACGGCATCACCAGCGCCATGTAGCTCGCGGGATCTGCCCAGCGGACGGGCTCGATGGTCGCCGCCCGCTCGGGGGCCTTGAAGGTGAGCCGGACTTCATCGGTCGGCATGTATTTGAGGATCTCGAGCAGGTACGTGGCGTTGAACCCGATTTCGAGCGGCTCGCCGTCGTAGGTCACCGGCAGCTCGTCCTGCGCCTCGCCGAGGTCCGGGGTCTGCACGGAGAACTTCACGGACCCGCCCGAGAAGGCGAGCCGGATCCGGTGCGTTTGATCGCTCGCGACCACGCTCATGCGTCGCAGCGCCGCCGCCATGGCAGTCTTGTCGATCGTCGCGGCCTTGTCGTTCTCGCGCGGGATGACCTGCTCGTAGTTGGGGTATGGCCCCTCAATCAGTCGTGAGTATACGAGCGTGCCACCAGCGCGGAAGCCGATGTGATTGTCGCTCCGCGCAATCTCCACGTCCGTGTCGCGAGCCATCAGGCGGCGGATTTGCTCGAGCGCCTTCGGGGGCACGATGAGGTCAGCGGTCGAGCCGCCACTCGCCGGCACGTCCATCTTCGCCAGCCGGTGGCCGTTGGTCGCCACCATCCGCATCCGGTCGGGCCGCAACTCCCACAACACGCCATTCAGGATGGGGCGGCTCTCCTCGGTCGACGCGGCGAACGCCACGTGCCCCACGAGCTGGTGCACCACCCCAGCGGGAGCCTTCCACGCCCCGTCGAACTTGACGGCGGGGAACGAAGGGAATTCCTCGCGGGGCAGGCCCAGGAGCTTGAATTTCGACCGGCCACACTCGATCGACACGCGCGATTCGCCGGCCGCGGTGACGCGCACGGGGCCCGTGGGAAGCTCGCGCGCGATGTCCACCAGCTTCTTCGCCGGCAAGGTGACCGCGCCCTCGACATCCACGTCGGCCGGCACCACAGTGCTCACGGCGATGTCGAGGTCGGTGCCGGACACGCGAAGTCCCTGCTTCGTTGCCTCGACGAGCACGTTGGCGAGCACGGGCAGGGTCGTCTTCGCCGGCACCGCGGCGGCGACGGCCACGACTCCTTCTTGCAGCTGCTCCCGCGCGATCGTGAACTTCATGCTGTTCGCCGCGCCTCCCGAGGGGATGAAATACCTACTGCTATACTATATAGAACTACTAGTAGTCGTAGTAGAGCGTGGGGGAATGCGCACAATCGCGCTAACGTGAGCCACGAACGTCTTCTACAGCGCGCGCTCCTGTGGGTCTTCTGTTGGGAATGTTGGCGTCCTGGCACGCTGCCCACATCGTTCCCACGCTCCCCACATCATCAACGTCCGGTTCCCAACATGTGCGCTACAGTGCGGATAATTCCTGTCGCGCCATTTCTATCCGCTCTTTGAAGGTGCGATCGCGGGTCATCTGCCGCTCCACCTTGTCCACCGAGTGGATGACGGTGGAGTGATCGCGGCCACCGAACGCCTGGCCGATCTCGACGAGCTGCATGCGCAACATGTCGCGCGCGAGGTACATGGCAACCTGGCGCGGGATCGTCAGGGTCTTGGTCCGGGCTTTGGAGCGCAACCCTTCCGGCGTCACGCCCCACCGGCGCGCGACGACCTCCTGGACGCGATCGATACTGGGGGTCGGCTGTCCGATGGCGCTCGCCCCTTCCTCACCCTGGCGGATCTTGTCCGAAAGCGCTTCGCGGGCGAGCTCGATCGTGACTTCCCGATTTTTGAGCGATGCGAACAGCAGGAGCTTGATGATGCATCCCTCGAGCTCGCGGACGCTCGTGCGCACGTGCTCGGCGATGAAGCGCAGCACGTCGTCCGGAATCGTCAGTTCGAGGTGGTCCTGCTCGGCCTTCTTGCGCAGGATGGCGATGCGATGCTCGAGGTCGGGGTGACCGATGTCCGCGACCATACCCCACTCGAAACGGGAGATCAATCGGTCTTCGAGCCCGGGGATCTCCTTGGGGGGGCGGTCCGACGTGAGCACGATCTGCTTGTGCGCCTCGAACAGCGCGTTGAAGGTGTGGAAGAACTCCTCCTGCGTCATCTCCTTCCCCTCGAGGAAATGCACGTCGTCCACCAGGAAGAGATCGACGTCATTCCGGTAGCGCCGCCGGAACTCCGACATGGTGCGCGCATGGATCGACTCGATCACTTCGTTGATGAATTGCTCGGCACCGAAGTACTGCAGCCGGGTTCCGGGGTTGGTCTGCAGCACCTGGTGCGCGATGGCCTGCATCAGGTGGGTCTTCCCGAGGCCCGTTGCGCCGTAGATGAAGAGGGGGTTGTAGGTTTTGCCGGGTGCTTCCGCGACGGCGTGCGCCGCCGCCGCCGCGAGTTCGTTGGATTTCCCGATGACGAACGTCTGGAAGGTATACCGCTCGTTGAGCGGCGTGGTCGCGACGCCGGGCTTGTCGGTCACGACGTTCGCGTCCCGCGGGGCCACGAAGAAATCCATCTGGGGCCGCTGCTGGCGGTCCTCCTGCACGCGAAACACCACCGCCGTTGGCCGACCGAAGACGCGTTCTGCGGCGCGGGCGAGCGCCCCGGCATGTTTGGACTCGTTCCACTCGACCGCAAACTGGTCGGGTGCCCCCACGATGAACCGCCCCTCGTCCAATGCGATCGGCTCGGCTGGCTCGAGCCACGTTCGCACCGTCGCGTCGGGAAGTTCGCGTCGCGCCTCGTCGAGGAGGCGTTTCCAAGCTTCCTTTGTTGACTGCTCCATCGACGATTTTTTGGGTGGGCGTTTCGCAGGGCGGCCCGAAACTACGGCTCGCCTATGGGAAAGTCAACCTTGACCCCGACGAGCGACGGGATGTACGTTTCCCCGCCTCACGAGAGGAAATGCAATGGGTCCGACGTATCGCCCGCGCAACCGTCGCCGCATCAACAAGCATGGGTTCCGCGCGCGCATGAAGACGGTCTGGGGACGCGCGGTCCTGTCACGGCGCCGCAAGAAGGGACGCAAGCGCGTCGCACTGCGGCTCCCCTCCAAGCACCGGAGTCGATAACGAACGAGCGGTTTCCGCGACGCGTGCGCCTGGCGCGCGCCGCGGACTTGAAGGCGTGCTGGGAAGAAGGACGGCGGTGGCGCACCACACTCCTCGAGCTCGCCTGGCGCCCCAACCAAACGGGCCATCCACGGATCGCGATCGTCGTTCCCCGCTACCAGTTCACCGCAGTGGCGCGCAATCGGCTGCGTCGACGCCTGCGCGAGACGCTGCGGCGGGGCGCGCTCGCGCGACTCCCGCCGATCGACCTCGTGGTACGCTCGAAGCGGGCAGCGTACGCCGCGCCCGCTCCGGTGCTACGGGACGCGATGCTCACCGGGGTGAGCCAGGTCACATGAATCCGCGCCGCTGGCCGCGACTCGTGGCGATGGCGCTGATTCGCGGCTACCAGGTGTCGCTTGCGCATCTCGTCGTGACACAGTGCCGCTTCACGCCGACGTGCTCTCACTACACGCTCGAAGCCGTGGAGCGGTACGGCGCCCTCAAGGGCTCTTGGATGGGCGCGCGCCGCATCCTGCGCTGCCACCCGCTCCACCCCGGCGGGTTCGACCCCGTGCCCTGAGGGGCCCTTATCGTGGAACGACGCGTCATCCTGGCGTTCGTACTGGCCCTCCTCGTGGCCATCGTGCCGAGCATCTTGTTTCCCCCCAAGAAGATGGCGCCACGGCGCCCGCCACCTCCGGGGGCTCGGGACACCGTTCATGGCGCCGCCCCGGCTGCCGCCGCTCCCCAGGCTCCCCAGGCGATCCGGCCCCCGGGACCGGGCGCCCCCGCCGCGCCCGCCGAGACGGTGTGGGTGACGTCGCCGCTCTACCGCTTTGGGTTCAGCACGGCCGGCGGAGCGCTGGTGAGCGCCGAGCTCCTGCAATACCGATCATTTGCGCCCAGCGACAGCGGACGAAAAGTCGATCTGATCCCGCGCGACCGTCCCGCTTTAGCTCCCCGCCTCGTCGCCGGCGCCGACACCATCAGCCTGGGCGACTGGCGGTTCCAGTCCAGCGCGCATGAGCTGGCAGTGGGGGGCGATAGCGCGCGGCTCACCCTGTCGGCTGAGCGGCAGGGAGCACGCGTCACCCTCGAATACACCTTCGTGCCGGACGACTATCGCGTTCAGGTGGCCGGACGCGTGAGCGGGCTCGGCCCGGCGGGCGCAATGCTCGTCGTGGGGCTGGGTGACGGGCTTCGCTCGGTCGAGGCCGACTCAGCCGACGACTTCCGTCATTTCGCCGTCGTCACCAAAGCGGCGAAAACTCAGAGCACGGCGTTCTCCTCGGTCAAGCCGGGTGAAGTGCGGGTGCTCGACGGGCCATTCGAGTGGGTCGGCGTCAAGTCGAAGTATTTCTTGCTCGCGGCGCTCGCGCTGGATTCAAACGAGACCCGATTCGCGGGCACCATCGCCGTCGGACAGGAGCGCGAGGGACACGCGGGCGCCCGTTGCGCGTCGGCGGTGACGCTGCCGGTTTCTCAGGCGGGCCTCTTTCACTTCCAGGTGTACGCCGGCCCTCTTGAGTACCGGCGGCTCGCGCACATGGGCCACGATCTCGACGACGCGAATCCCTACGGCGGGATCCTGCGCACCGTCATCCAGCCGGTGTCGAGCCTCGTCGTAAACATTCTGTTGTGGATGCACGAGCGACTGAAGCTCGCGTATGGCTGGGTGCTGGTCATCTTCGGCGTCCTGGTCCGCGTGCTCCTCTGGCCGCTGAACCAGCGGGCCATGGAGTCGAGCCTGCGCATGCAGGCCGTGGCACCGCTGATGAAGAGCACGCAGGACAAGTACAAAGACGATCCCGAGCGGCTCCAGCGCGAGATGCTGAAGATCTATCGCGAGCATCAGGTGAACCCCTTCGGCGGATGCCTGCCGATGCTCCTGCCGATGCCCGTATTGTTCGCGCTCTTCTTCGTCTTCGCGAACACGATCGAGTTCCGCGGCGTGCCCTTCCTGTGGCTGCCCGACCTGTCGCGCGCCGATCCGTACTTCGTCCTTCCGGTCGTCATGGGACTCTCGATGTTCGTGCTCTCGAAGGTGGGGCAGATCGGCGTGCCGCCGAATCCACAGGCGAAGACGATGCTGTATTTCATGCCGGTCTTCATGACGGTGCTGTTCCTCCGCTTCGCGGCCGGGCTCAACCTGTACTACGCGGTGTCGAACCTCTTCAGTATTCCGCAGCAGTATCGCATCGCGCAGCGGCGGCTGCGCCAGGGGCGCAAGACCTAAGGGTCCGGGACGGGGCGCGGGACTCATGCTCTCGGATCCGATCGTGGCGCTCGCCACACCTCCCGGTCGTGCGGCCCTCGCGGCGATTCGCCTGTCGGGCACCGGCGTACACGCGGTGGCTGGCCGCTGCCTCCAGCCGCTGCCCGACCCGCCGCGCACGCTCGTGCGCGCACAGGTTGTCCACCCCGTCACCCACGAGATCATCGATCACGCCCTCGCCGTGCGCTACGCCGGGCCGCGTTCCTACACCGGGGAGGACATGGTCGAGGTCTTCACCCACGGCGGCCTCGTCGTCCCCGCGAGTGCCGTTGCGGCGTTCGTCGCCGCCGGGGCGCGACCGGCCACGCCCGGTGAGTTCACGCGGCGGGCGGTCCTCAACGGCAAGCTCGACCTGCTGCAGGCGGAAGCGACGGCCGACCTGATCGAGGCGGACGCGCCCGCGCAGCAGCGTCGGGCGCTGCAGCAGCTCGATCGCGGCCTGTCCGCCCGGCTCACGGCGCTCCGCGCCGAGCTGCTCGACGTCGAGGCGCTGATTGCCTACGACATCGATTTTCCCGAGGAAGACGACGGCCCGGTGAGCCCGGAGCGCGTTGCCCGCGCCGCGCGCGAGGCCCGGGAGCGCATCGCGCACCTCTTGCGCACCGCCCCCGACGGCGAGCGGCTGCGCGAGGGCGCGCTCCTCGTCATCGCCGGTCGTCCCAACGCGGGGAAGTCGTCCCTGTTCAACGCGCTGCTCGGCCACGAGCGCGCGATCGTCACCGACGTGCCCGGCACGACGCGGGACGCGATCGAGGCTTCCGCCGTCATCGACGGGTTTCCGTTCCGGCTCGTGGATACGGCGGGGCTGCGCCAGAGCGACGATCGGGTCGAGCGGATGGGGATCGAGGTGAGCCGATCCTACCTGGCCGCGGCGGACCTCGTGCTGTTCTGCGACGCGATTGGGGAAGAGGGAAGGGGGAAAGGGGACGAGGATGCCCGAAGTGCGTTCCTCGCCAAGTGCACTGCTCCGGTGGTCACTGTGCACACGAAAGCCGACCTACCCTTCCCCCATCCCGATTCCCCTTTCCCCCGCGTGTCCGCGGTGACTGGTGAAGGCCTCGATGTCCTGAGGAAGACGCTGGCCGAAGTCGCGTTTGGTGGTCTCCTCGCGGTGGGAGACGTGGAGCCGGTCGTGACCCGCGCCCGTCACCGGGTGGCGCTCGAGCGGGCGCTCGCGGAGATGGAGGCGTTCATCGCCGCCCGGGCGGAGTGCGTGGACGCGGTTGCGGCGGCCACGCACCTGCGCGCGGCGGTCGGGGCGCTCGACGGGCTGATCGGGGCGGTCACGCCCGACGACGTGCTCGACCGCGTCTTCGCGACCTTCTGCGTGGGGAAATAGCCGGCGGCGGCGGCCTACAACGAGAAGACCGTCAAGATTCCGCCCTGGTTGCTGAAGGTGGCGGCGTCGCTGAACGCGCCCAGCGCGCCCAGGCCGGCCGTCGGATCGTCGGGGCCGATCGCTCCGGCCACCCCGATTCCCGCCCACCCCCCGATGCCCGACAGGACGGCGACATACTGCTTGGCGTCCGGGCCCAGGAACGATATCGGATTGCCGGTGATCCCCGAGCCGGTCTTGAACTGCCACAGCACGGCACCGCTCTTCTGATCGACCGCCTTCAGCCATCCCTCCATCGTCCCGTAGAACACGAGCCCACCCGCCGTCGTGAGCGCGCCGCCGTATGCTGCGAGATTCTCCTTGATCTCCCATCTAACCTTGCCGACCGTCGGATCCCAGGCGATCACGCGGCCGCGGTTGCCCCCTGGCCCCGCGAACATGCGCACGATCGCGCCTACGTAGGACTGGCCTGGTGAGTACTTCACGTCGACGCCCTCATAGTCCATGCACACGTTGTTGGTGGGGACGTAGAACCACCCCGTCTGCGGAGAGTACGCCGAGGGCTGCTGGTCCTTGGCGCCGATCGCGGCCGGACAGATGGCGGCCGTGTTCTTCTTCGATGAGGTCGCGTACTGCGTGTTGCGGACCGGCACGCCGGTCGCGAGGTCGACCTTCGACGCCCAGTTGACGCCCTGCCCGTACGGCTCGGCCACCAGCACCTTGCCGTTCGTGCGGTCGAGGGTGTAGGCGAACCCGTTGCGATCGAAGTGCACCAGCGCCTTGACCGGCTTGCCACCGATGATGATGTCCACCAGAACGTTCTCGTTGACGCCGTCGTAGCCCCATTCGTCATGCGGGGTGATCTGGTACGCCCACCTGGTCTCGCCGTTGTCCGGGTTGCGCGCGAAGATGGTCGCGGACCATTTGTTGTCGCCGGGGCGCTGGTCGGGGTTCCACGTCCCGGGGGAGCCCGTCCCGTAGTAGAAGAGGTTCAGGACCGGGTCGTAGGAGTACCAGCCTCCCGTGGTCCCGCCGCCGCGCATCCACTCGTCCCCCGGCCACGTGCTGACGCCGAGATCCTTCTCCTGCATCGAGGGATAGAACTCGTTCGCCGGAGCGGCGAGCTTGACGGCGCTGTCGGGTCCGGTGCTGTAGGCCCGCCACACTTCCTTTCCGGTGTTCACGTCGTATGCCGTCACGCGGCCCCGCACCCCGAACTCGCCCCCCGAAACCCCCGCGATGACGAGATCCTTGATGACGATCGGCGCACCGGTCGTCGTGGCGCCGGTCTTGTAGTCCCCATTGGGGACTCGCCACAGCACCTTGCCCGTCTTCGCGTCGAGTGCGAGCAGATCGCCGGCGAGAAGCTCGATGAACAGCTTGCCGCTCGGGTGGTACGCGAGCCCGCGGTTCACGAGGTCGCAGCAATCTACGGGAATGCCCTCGGCGGGTTGGGGAGGCACGTGCTTCCACAGCATCGGTGCCCCGGGTTTCGATAGATCGAGGGCGTACACCGCATTCGGAAAGGGCGTGTGCACGTACAGCACGGTCCCGACTACGAGAGGCGCACCCTCGTGGCCGCGGAGCACCCCGGTCGAGAACTGCCACGCCACGCGCATCCCCTTCACGTTAGCGCGCGTGATTTGCGTCAGGGGACTGTACCGCTGGAGATCAGGCGTTCGCCCCGGCATGGTCCACTCGCCCGGGGTGGGCGGGAGAGGCGGGGCTGCGGCCCCCGCCTGAGCGGCGGCGGTTGCAGCCGCGATGAAGCAGAGTGCTGCGACGCTGCCGGAGGATCTGCGCGTGGACCCATCCATACCTGACCTCGTGGATGCGGGGGAACGAGGGGCCTAGGGTGCTAGCTCGACGGGGGACGGCGCGCGGGTGTGCTCCGCCTGCGGGAGCCGCGTCGCGGCACCGTCCGCAGACTCGGAGAGCGCCGCTCCCCGGGCCGCCGGGCCGTGCAGGAAGCGATCGAGCAGCCGGTACCCGTGCACGGTCAGGACCGACTCGGGATGGAACTGGACGCCCACGACCGGATGGCGCACGTGTTCCACCGCCATGATTTCACCGTCCTCCGCGATCGCGGTCACGCGGAGCTCTCGCGGCAGGCCCGCTCGAGCGATGACGAGCGAATGGTAGCGACCCGCGCGGAACGGGTTGGGAAGGCCGGCGAAGATCCCGCGGCCGTTGTGCTGGACGTTCGAGCTCTTGCCGTGCATCGGCCGGCCTGCCCGCGCGATGCCCGCGCCATAGGCAGCCCCTATGCACTGGTGGCCCAAGCACACACCGAGGATGGGAGTCGTGGAGCCGAATTGCCGCACCACATCGACCGAGATGCCCGCTTCCGCAGGCGTGCAGGGCCCGGGCGACAGGATGATCTGCGACGGCCGCAGACGCCCGATCTCCTCGAGCGAAACGGCATCGTGACGGTGCACCACGCACTCCTCGCCGAGCTCGCGCACATACCGCGCCAGGTTGAATACGAACGAGTCGTAATTGTCGATCAGGAGGATCATGGCGCGAGTGCGGCGATCAGTCCCCGGGCCTTGTCGAGTGTCTCGTGGTACTCGTCCTCGGGATCCGAGTCGGCCACGATCCCGCCCCCGGCCTGGAAGCACACGGTGTCGCCCGACACTTGGAAGGTGCGAATGACGATGCTCGCGTCGAGCGCCCCGGTCACGCTCCAATAGCCGATCGAGCCGCAATAGACGCCCCGCCTCGTGGGCTCGAGCTCGGCGATCACCTGCATGGCGCGGACTTTGGGGGCGCCGGTGACCGAGCCCCCCGGGAAGGCCGCCCGCAGCAGGTCCGCGGCATCGTAGTCTCCGTCGAGATCACCGACAACCGTCGAAACGAGATGGTGCACGGTGGCGTAGCGCTCGAGGGTGAACAGCTCCCGAGCGCGCACTGTCCCCGGTCGGCAGACGCGCGACAGATCGTTCCGCAGGAGATCCACGATCATGACGTTCTCGGCGCGATCCTTGTCGCTTTGCGTCAGTGCGAGCGCGAGTGCGGCATCATGCTCGGGTCCGCTACCCCGAGGTCGCGTCCCCTTGATCGGCCGCGCTTCGACGTGTCCGTCCGCCACGCGCACGAACCGCTCCGGCGACGCGCTCGCCACCACGATGTCCCCGAAGTCGAGGAACGCCGCAAACGGGGCGGGATTGCGCACCCGTAGCCGGCTGTACAAGGTGAGGGGCGTGTCTGCGAGGGGTGCCTCGAGACGCTGCGACAGGTTCACTTGAAAGATGTCGCCCGCGTAGATGTAGTCCACCGCGCGCGAGACGGCATCGAGGTAGCGTTCGCGCGTGAAGTTGGAGCGCAGTCCCGCCGCGCCCGGGACCGGGTAGGAAGGGGCGACCGGGCGGACAGACGAACGATGTCGTGTGGTTGTTCCGGCCGCCTCTCCGTTGCCCCGTCGGTCCGTCAAGCGCTGCTTCACCAGCGTCAGCTGGTTTGCTGCCCGCGACCTCCGCGCCTGGCCGTGCTCCGGGATGCCGGTCGAGATGATCCACGCCCGCCCCGCGGCATGATCCCACGCCACCACCCAGTCGTACACGCCGAGGACCACATCGGGGGTGTCGCGGTCGTCGTAGCGCGGCCGCGGGATTCGCTCGAGCGTCGCGCCCCAGTCGTACCCGAGGTACCCGAGAGCGCCACCCTGGAATGGCGGCAGACCGGCGACCGGGTCGGCGCGGAACGGCGCGAGCAGCTCGTCCACGGCGGCCAGCGGGTCGGCGTCAACGCGTGTCCAGGTCCCGCCGGCCGCGGGTCGGCTGAGCTGCGTGAGCGTGCCCGTGCTGCGCACGAGCGCGACGGGGTCTGCCGTCAGGAAGGAGTACCGCGCCAGCTGAGCGTCCGGGATGGCGCTGTCCAGGAAGGCGAGGTACGGCAGGCCCGCGAGCCGCCGGCACGCTTCGAGGGGATCGGGTGACGGCACCAACTCCTCGACCAGCGGGAGTGAGAACGTCACGAGCCCGTTTTCACCGCGGATCACCCGAGCGGACGAACTTGGTCGGAGTTCCTTCCAGGGCGCCTCCCTTGGGGCGCCACAGGGCGGTCTCCTCGATGCGGCGCGCCAGCTCGAAATCCTTGTCGGTCACGCCGCCAGCGGCATGATTCATCAATGTGACGACCACCCCTCCCCAGCTCACGGCGAGATCGGGGTGATGGTTGGCCGCCTCGGCGAAGAAGCCGATCGCGTTCACCAGCATGAGCGTCGTGGGCCAGCCGTCCGTCTTGTAGGCGCGCCGAATCCACCCGTCTTCGAACCACCAGCCGGGGAGGGCCTTCAACTTCTCGACAATCTCGGCTTCGCTGTAGGTGCGTTCCTTTGTCGGCATGGCGACCCCCGCGACGCGCTACATGACCGCGCCGCCGTTGACCATCAGGACTTGTCCCGTCACGTACGCTGCGGCGTCGGAAGAGAGGTATACGGCGGCTGCCGCAACGTCCTCCGGAGTGGCCCAGCGGCGCAGCGGGATGGACTCGGTGAGCCGGTTCTTGATCTTCGGGTCGAGGGCGGCGCCGTACGAAGTCTCTACCAAGCCCGGTCCAAGCACGTTCACGCGGATGTGCGGCGCCGCGCTCCGCGCCAGCGCGCGGCTGAATCCGGACACTCCGCCCTTCGCTGCGCAGAAGAGCTGAGCGTACTCGCCCTTCATGCCGCCCGCCAGCGCCTGATCCCACGACATGTTCAGGATGACGCCACCCGTGGACTGGGCGCGCATCAGTTGGACCGCCGCCCAGGAGGCCAGGACCGTGCCCCGCAGGTCCACGGACAGGAGAAGATCGAGCTTTTCGACGCGCGACCGTGTCGCAGTCTTGCCGGTGAGAATGTCGGCGCCCGCGTTGTTGATCCACACGTCCACGCGGCCGAACGCCTCGAGCGCTTCACGCCCCAGGCGCTCGATGTCCCGCGCGTCAGCCGCGTCGACCTGGAGCGTGTGCGCGCGCCGGCCCGCCGCACGGATCTGACTGGTCACCTCGTCCGCCTCGCGGCGCTTCGAACGGTACGTGAGCAGGACGTCAGCCCCAGCCGCCGCACTCGCGAGCGCGATTGCGCGGCCGATTCCGCTCGCGCCTCCGGTGACGAGCACGACCTTGTTCGCGAGCGAGATCTCGGGGCGCCCCGGTGCATCCTCGATGGGCGCGGATCCCACAGCTGCTCCTGCGACGCTGGGTTTCGACATGGCAGTTTCCCGACCTTAACCTATCGGCGTTTCCATCCTTCGGTCAGCCGTAGTGGGCCGAGCGCGGCCCGCCTCCCTCGGCCCGCCCGCCGAGTGCGTCGTTCAGCTTCTCGAGCTCGTGAGGCGTCAACACTACCGTGTCCACGTCCGCAGGGAGGGCGTCGCGAACCTGGGGGTCCACCACAGTGGCAGGGCTGGTCTTGACGGGCTTGATGAGGACGATGCGCTTCGCGCCCACTTCGCCGGCGACCCACGCGGCGACGCTGTCGCTCGTGCTGCCCCAGGCATGGGGGAGGGGATCGGCCTCGCGGAGCCAGCGGTACGGTGCCAGCACCGGTATGGCGCCCGCCTCGAGCGCGCGCTCGATGTCGCGCAGCTCCTCGACGACCACGGCACCTGCGGTGCGGGCGGCGAGTGCCTGCGCGTACTGATCCATGCCCAGCACCGCCATCCAGTGCGCGGCGTCTTCGCTGATTCTCATGCGGCGGGCCAGCTCGCGTACCGCATCCGCGAACGGTCCTCCGCCGGGGACCACCAGCGTGCGCTGGCCCTTCGCGAAGGCGGCCAGCGCGCTCGTGACCAAGTCGAAGGCGCCGGCCTGGCTGAGCAATCCGCCGCCGACCTTCACGACCGTGCGAACCGCGCTTGTCCCCGGCCGTCGGCCCGCGGATGCCGTCATCGGCGACTCATCTCCTCTTCGAGGGGTGGCCGCCGCGAAACGATGTGCGGCCGTGGGCACGGAATAATGGCCAGGGTGAGGCGGTCAGGACAACTCTTCGCGGTAGGTGGCGGACTGGCCGAAATTCTCTTCGACTTCGACTTCGACTGACTTCAACTCGACCGCTCTCCCCGCCCGGTGCTCGAGCGCAGCCTTGGCGCGCCCGGCGAGATACTGCGCCAGCATCTCGACGGTCGTGTTCGGCAGGGGCAGTAACGCACAATCCCGCTTCGGGAAAGTGTAGCGGAGCGCACCTTCGTACGCGACCGTGATTGCTTCACCCTGCTGCCGGATCTCGAGCTTGGGATTCTCGAGCGGCAGGAGGACGCGATGGTCCATTTCATCGGTCAACTGCCGCATCAGGTCCTTCAGCTCGGCGAAGTCGAGGACGAAGTGCGCCTCGGGATCGAGGCCGCCTTCCACGACGACGCGGGCACGATAGTTGTGGCCGTGCAGCGGCTCGCAACGGTGGCCGGGAAGCGTGATGAAGTGCGCCGACGCGAAGACGATGTTGTCTTTCGTGAGCGTCACCTTGAAGGCATTTCGAGCGGTCACGCGCGCTCCTCACCCTGGGCCGCCTGCCACACCTCGTCTGCCAGCCACTCGAGCCGCTGCTGCGCGTAGTCCAGCTCCGCAGGCGTCATGTCCCGCGCTCGTCCCGCGATGTCGCGCGCGTGCCGCAACAACTCGTCCAGCGCCTCGCGCAGCGTTGTATTGTGCCGCCGCTCCGACCGTGGCTTCGGGCTCATGCGGACTGGATCCCCAGCAGGCGGTCCTCGGCGCGCTGCAGCTCGCGCGCTCCCGCCCGCACCGCAGCGGCGACCCCGGCCTCGGTGACGTACGGCTCGACTAGGCGCGATCCGAGGTAGTATCCCGAGCGTTCCGGCATCACCTTGCCGGCGACGACCCGCGCTCCTGCTCGGATGCCACCCGCGAGGTACTTGAGCCGAAGCCCCAACCCTCGCTGATCTAGTTCCTCCGCCGTCGCCCGGCGCAGGAAGGTGTCGAGCTCCCGACAGCGGCGGTACTGCCGCCGCGTGAAGCCGAGGTACGCCCAGGGCTCGAACCCCGGCGCCACGACTTGTGATACGGCGACGGCCAAGCCCTCGTTCACCACGAGCTCCCGCAGAGTCGCCCGGCTGCCCGTGTCCCAGTAATCGTAGTGTCCGCGTGTGTCGGCAATCAGCTGTTTCAGGTCCGCGCGGCTCGTGGGGGACGTGTAGCGTACCGCATGCGCGACCTCGTGTGCGATCCACAGCGGAAGCAGGTGCGGGGCCAGGCCGAGGCCGTGGGTCGCCGGGTTGGCGCGACCGGTGAAATGCTCGAGGCAGACGAAGGCGATCCCGCGGCCCCCGACCACCAGCTCGCCGGCGTTCGCGGCGCCAACGCCCACCGTGAGGTAGAGGTCCAGCGCGCAATCGGCTTCGAGCACCTCGAGCGTACGGCGCAGCGCCTCCTCGGCGATCCCCACCACGTCCACGTCCGCGAGCAGCCGGTGCAGGTCCCCACGATCGGCGCGCAGCGCGTCGTCGATAACCCGCGCCGCATG